>Ga0209474_10000402_pt1 | contig 48118 bp, 41 predicted proteins | sample GraSoiAngelo_145_FD_185902 | JGI IMG/M metagenome (GOLD analysis project Ga0209474, IMG submission 185902) | Grasslands soil microbial communities from the Angelo Coastal Reserve, California, USA - 14_1009_05_20cm (SPAdes) (version 2) | ecosystem: Environmental > Terrestrial > Soil > Grasslands...
GAATGAGCCGAATCGCCGACTGGCCGCGTCTTTTCGGCCAAATCATTACCGGAACGGGATGGACAAAACGCGAGATAGACGCGCTGACCTTGTTCGAAGCGGATGAATTGCTCGAATACTGGAGCGAGCATCCTCCGACGTATGTATTGCTGGCGGCGATGATGAAAGCGCGTCCGTTGCGGAAGAGGACGGCAGGCGATCTGTTGAGCGCGGTGGAAGGCGCGGGTGGGCATGTATGCACGTCTCCGCCTGAAGCAATTAGAAAATTCTTAACACGCGTTCCCGGCATGCCAGGAAGCGAACGCGCCGGAGGCGCACAAGGTGAAAGCCCAGCGTGACATGCTGGGCCGATGTCCGTTCCATACAAGTCCTGGAGGGACGGTACACCGAGGCGCCGTTCCTCCAGGACTGAGATCTTAGATTACCCACCCACCATGAAATGCTGGGCATCGTTGCAATAAATCCGAGTCCCGGAGGGACGACATCACTAAAATGCCGTCCCTCCGGGACTCGGATTTTAAAATCACGTACCCAGCATTTCATGCTGGGCTTTCACATTGCGCGCCTCCGGCGCAACAAAAAGCGAATACCAAGGTCACGAAGGCGAAAAATAAGGTCACAAGAAGCCTTGTGACCTCTTTCTACTTCGTGACCTTCGTGTTCGCCTCTCCGGTTTTGGTATGAAATTCAGTATCGACCTTTCAGGGTTCAATCATGTGACCGATGCCTCCGCGCAAGCCGCGGAGCAGATGCGCGATCAGTTTCGTTCATCGCTGCAAGATATTAACAAGCTCACAGCGGCGACGGTTCGCGACCAGACGCAGCAATGGAACGGCGTCTTTTCGGGAATGAATCGCGGATTTGCTCAGACGATCACCTCCATGAGCAACAGCTCGCGTACTCTGCAGCAGAACATCGCGCGCGTGCTCGACCAGATCCTGGCCGACTTCCTGCGCATGCTGGAGCGCATGGTAGCGCAATGGGTGGCGCAGCATACGTTCATGCGGATCTTCGGCATTGGATCGCATAAGGCAACCACCGCCGCGAATATCGGAAGCTCGGCTGCCGAAGGTGGCGCGGCTGCATACGCTTCGGCCGCAGCGATTCCCGTTCTGGGCTGGTCGATTGCTCCTGCTGTTGCGGCTGAGGCTTACAGCAATATTCTGGGATTTGAGGCGCTGAATGCCTTTGCCGCGGGCGGAATTGTTCCGGACGACTCGCTTGCCTTTGTGCACAAGAACGAAATGGTGTTGCCCGCGAGCCTGTCTGCTGGATTGTCGCAAATGATTGCTTCTGACGAGTCGGCAGGAAGCAACGTGCATATCAACTTCTCAGTTTCCGCGACGGACTCGAAGAGTTTTGAGGGCCGGTTGCATGAGCATGCCGATGCGTTGGTAGGGCTGATCAAGCGGGCTTGGCGGCATGGGAAATTCTAGGCCGCTTTTCCTTTTTGTCATTCCGAACGCAGTGAGCAATCCCTACGGACGCCCATCCATTCTGTGACTCGGTAAGGCGGCGCAGTCCATTCGAACCGATAACCCCAAAATCGGAAGGCTATCGCGAACATTTTCGTGTCAGTAGGGATTCCTCACTTCGTTCGGAATGACAAAGAAGAGCCATGTCCAACTCACTCTTTCCCGATCTTCGCGGTCTCTCCTGGGCCTACACGCTCACACCCACATTTTCGAGTGGCGTGCAGCAGGCCACGAGCGGACGTGAAGTCCGCGCGGAGTTCTGGAGCGCGCCGCTGTGGAAGATCTCGTTGCGCTATGAGTTCCTGCATGATGATGCGCGTCATGTGGATCAGAACGGGAACTCGGAGTTGCAGCAGCTTGTCGGATTCTTTCTCGCGCGGCAGGGACAGTTTGATTCTTTCCTGATCGACCTGGCGCAGCTTACCCGCAAGCCGCTCGATTCCACACTGAGCGGACAGCCGATCGGAGTCGGCGACGGCAGCACGGTAGGTTTCCAACTGGTGCGCAACATCGGTGGATATCTGGAGCAGGTGCAGAATCCGGCCGGTCAGAGCGCGACTGTTTATCTGTCCGGAGCGCGAAAGACGCAGGGTACGGACTACACCATCAGCCATGGCGTCGTCAGCTTCGCGTCGGCGCCCGCCAGCGGAGCCGCTATCACTGCAGATTTCCAGTGGCTCTGGCGAGTGCGCTTCGCGCAGGACCAGATCGAATTTGGGAATTTTATGTATTTGTTGTGGGAGTGCAAGAGACTGGAACTAGTGAGCGTGAGAGTATGAAGAAATCGGGTGATCGGGTGACCCCACCCCAGCAATCGCAACACCGGCGCTTGCCGGGGACCCCGGTGATCGGGTCATCTGGTGAAGTAAGAAGTGTGACTCCAGGGTTTACATCACCCGATCACGCGATCACCCAATTGTGAGAGCAATCGGCGTTCGGCCAGTACGCATTGTTCTTCTTCCCGAAAAGAACCGGTCGCTGGCCGAACGCCGATTGCCGACCGCTGACAGCCATTAGTATGAAAACCGCCGGTCCATCCTTCATCAACTTCCTCGCCGCGAACACAGAGTTCGTGATGGCCGAGCTCTACGACATAACGCTCGCCGATGGCATGCAGCTCCATTACACGACCTTCGACCGAAATCTGGTTGTGGGCGGCACGACATACCTCTCCGGACCACCGAACTTCAGGCGCGGCACAGTCGAGGAGGTTCTCGGGCTCTCCAAGATTGGCACTCTCAACGTGCAGATTCACGCGAATCCGTCCGACACCATCGGCGGAGTGCCGATCCTGCAGAAAATCGCCCGCGGTGACTTCGACAAGGCGCAGATCACGGTGCGGCGTTTGTTCATGGATCAGAATCTGGTTCAGCAGGGAACGGTGATCAGGTTCGTCGGCAATATCGGCGACCTCGACGAGCTCTCGCGCACGACCGCGAAGTTCACCTGCAAAAGCAAGGTCGAGGATCTGAACATTCAGCTTCCGCGAAATCTCCTGCAACCCACGTGCATTCATACGCTGTTCGATTCTGGCTGCACGCTGACTAAGGCGAGCTTTGCCGTGATTGGAACGGTTCAAGCTGGAAGCACCGTGAATAAGCTGCTTACGACGCTTACGCAGGCAGACGCTTACTTCGATAACGGCCAGCTTGTCTTCACCTCGGGAACGAACAATGGCCATCTGGTCGCTGTGAGGAGGTATCTGAATTCCGGCGGGACGGTGTTGTTCGTTGTTCCGTTACCGGCTATTCCCGGCACGGGAGATACATTCACGATCTACCCCGGCTGTGACAAGACTCAGGCAACGTGCGCGGCGAAGTTCTCGAACCTGGCGAACTTCGGCGGGTTCCCTTATGTGCCGGCTCCGGAGACAGCCATTTGAAATCGGGTGATCGGGTGATCGGGCCATCGGGTGAAGTAAGAACAGAAGCGTCCCACATTTGCTCTATCGCTCGTTCCTGGCTTGGAACTCCTTACCATCACATGGGCCGCGTCAAAGGCGCCGGTGTTGACTGTGCGATGGTAAGGAGTTCCAAGCCACGCGAGGCCGGACTGATCGGCCACATTGAAATTCCGTACTATCCCCCGGACTGGATGCTGCACCGGTCTGAAGAAATTTTTCTCCGCATTGTTCAGCAGCATGCGACGGAACGGCCTGCGGTAGCGGGCCGCGACTTGGAAACAGGGCCCGCCGCTACTCGCACCCCAGGGGCCGCAACTGCGGCGTTCGCCGGGGACCCCGTCGCAGCGGGTTCTGCTTTGCCTGGCGATTTCGTCATTTATCGCTTCGGGCGGTGCTTTGCCCATGGTGCGATTGTTCTCGAGTGGCCCACGGTGATTCATGCGGTCAACGGCAAAGGTGTGATTCTCTCCGACGGCCAACGCGAAGGAATCCTGGTCGGAAGAGCGAAGAGGTTTTTCAGCTTATGGGAATGAAGGAATTCATTGCAGACCTGGAAGCCAGAGCTGTGCTGCTTCCGGCGTCTGTGTTCCCGCATGAGGAATATGACTTCTGCCTGCACTGCAGCCAACCTTTATATAAAGGGCGCTCGAACTTTCTCTCCATAGAACTCAGCTTCGAAGGCCAGTACGTTTGCGAAGTATGCTATGAGTTGCACCAGGTTATGTGGGGACGAGTGCACTTCCTAAAAGCCCAAAATCAGTATTACCTGCAGCAAGGACGCAAAAGGCTGCTTTTTCCAGATAGCAACTACTTCGAAGGGGGATGCTAGAGCAGTTAACTAGCAGCTGAAGAGTTGTCCATCTTTTCGCGCCCCAGGCCGCTCGCAGCCCAAAATACCGTTCTGCATTCCTTGCGCGTGCAGACTGCGGCATATGGGCAGGCGATTCCGATCGTCTATGGGCAGAATCGCATTTCGGGGAAGTTGATCTGGTATGGAGATTTCACGCCGATTGCGCAGAGTTCGAAGCAGGCGAGCGGCGGTAAGGGACTTGGCGGAGGTACGACTCGAACTACGAGTTACACCTACACGGCAGCTGTGGCAATTGCTTTGTGCGAAGGGCCGATCGCGCAGCTTTGCAACGTGTGGGATACGAAGGGCACTTTGCTGCTGGTCTCTGCTTCCGAGAATTTCACTGTGCCTGGCGGAGGTGGAAGCTATCAGCTCTCGCAGCATGCGAACTACTTTGCGCATTACGGAGTTTCGCGGCTCGATGCTTATTCGGTTAGCGCCAATGATTATGGTTCGGATGGTCCGACTACGCTCAGCGGAAGCCAGAGCAAGCCGATGTCGCTGGTGGGATCCTTGCCGGGCGCAGGCCAGTACACGCTCAATCCAGCTAGCGCAACCTTCGCATTCTCAGCAGCCGATGCCGGCAAGCAGGTCTCGATCACCTATGTTTATGGCGTCCCAAATTCGAACTCGAATGGACAGCCGTTACAGCAGCTTGCCCTCACGCTCTTCACTGGATCGCGTCCGCAGACGCCGTGGCCGTATCTGACATCGAACCATCCCGGACAGGATCTCGGTTACAACGGTCTTGCCTACCTCGCCGCGAGCGCGATGGACCTGGGCAGTTCGGGATCGCTGCCGAACTACAGCTACGAGGTGCTTGGACTGCTGCCCTTCGGTGGCGGGATCACCGATGCCGAGCCGGGAGCGATCGTGAACGATCTGCTCACGAATGCGTTTTACGGCGTGGGCTGGCCGGGGTCGCTGATCGCAGATTACTCCAATTTCTCCAGCTACTGCATGGCGAATGGAATGTTTCTGTCGCCGGTGATCGATTCGCAGCAGACTGCGGCGGCGCTGATCGACGATCTTATCGATCTGTCCAATGGCGCAGCTGTGTGGTCGGAAGGTGTGGTGAAGCTGAAGAGTTACGGCGACACCACTGCCGTCGCGAATGGCGCGATCTTCGTTCCGAATACCACACCCGTGTACGACCTGAGCGACCGCGATTTTCTGCGCAAGGACAATGACGATCCGGTGAAGGTGCTTCGCAAGTCGCGTGCCGATATCCTCAATGCGATCAAGATCGAGTTTGTAAACCGCGCCAACAGCTACAACGTCGAGATCGCCGAGGACAAAGACGATGCGAACATCGCGCTCTATGGTTTGAAGGCGGGAAGTCCTCGACAGGCGCATGCGGTCTGCGACGCTGCCGTCGCCAAGAAAGTCGCGAATCACAGGCGGATGCGCTCTGTTTATATCGATGGAGGCAGTGCGTACCGATTTACCCTGGGATGGCAGTACATCCTGCTTGAGCCCATGGACCTGGTCACGATTACCGATTCCAATCTGGGACTCAGCAGGCATCCGGTTCGCATTACCTCGATCAAGGAAAACGACGGCGGCGAGCTGGACTTCGAGGCTGAGGAATTCCCGTGGGGCACAGCTACTCCGACGGCTTATCCTTACTCGGCGGGAGCGGGTTTTGCGCCCAATCAACAGGCCGATCCAGGAGGCGTGAATCCTCCGATTATCTTTGAGCCGAACAACCGGCTCACGGGAGGCGCGCAGACTGGATATGAGATTTGGATTGGCGTTTCAGGGTTGAGTTCCAATTGGGGAGGATGCAACGTTTGGATCTCGCTCGATAATGCGACTTATCGGCGTATCGGTACGATCCATGGCGCCGCGCGAATGGGCGTGCTTACCGCGGCGCTGGCTTCCGGGTCCGATCCCGATACGGCAAACACGCTTTCGGTAGACCTTTCGCAAAGCTTCGGCACGCTGAGTTCGGGTTCGGTTGCCGATGCAGATAACTGGAGAACCGCCTGTCTGATCTATGACGGCTCAGGAAATTACGAGGTCCTCGCCTATCAGACGATGACCCTGACGGCGCCGAACCGGTACACATCCAATGCGTACCTCCGCCGCGGAGCGTTTTCAACTCCGATCGGCGCCCATGCGAACGGAGCACAGTTTCTGCGGCTGGATGAAGCGGTCTTCGATTGGTCGTACGATCCTACGCTCATCGGCCAGACGGTTTATTTCAAGTTCACGAGTTTCAACAAATTCGAGCTGATGGAGCAGAGTCTCGCGAATGTGAGCGCCTACACGTATATGGTGCTGGGGCAATCGACCAGCACGGGCCTGATTCATTCGCAGGTCGTCGGATTTTCGGGAAAGACGCTCGCGGCGGGAACCTACATTGATGTAAACAATTTTTCTCTGGCGGGCATCCAGGCGAACGATCAGGTTGCGGTCGCGCCCATCGGGAATATCGCCGGAACCGGATGGGACACAGTCTCCGTCACGGCACAGGTGCCTGCCGCAGGGCAGTTCAACATCATTATTAATAATCCATCAGGTGTAGCGAAGACGCTGCCGTTGCAGTTGTTCACGTTGCGGTATTTCCATTGATAATCGAAACAGAGCGTCGGAGCGCGGTCGCCTTCGGTGATAGGCATCGCTCCTGGTAAATAGAGGATTCCTCGAACGGTGCCGCCCTTACAGAGCTCTTTTACCCCAGGGCTTACGCCGCTGGGCTATCTTCTTTCGCGCCTCCGGCGCTGGTGCAGTGCCGAAGCTTTGCGATCGAAATGGCGATGGTTGAGTACGGTTGATGGAGTCAAAGCAAGCTTCCCGTCATGCGGTGGCCATCTTCACTGACCAGCTCTTTACGAATTCTCCCAAGCGATCGAGCGCCTTGGGGAAATTTTCTCCGGCGGCAGCAAAGCCCAGGCGGAAGTGCGACGGGGTATCGAAGCAATCGCCGGGAGCCAGCAGGATTCCACGTTCGGCGGCTGCCTGGCAGAACCTACGGTCGTTCTCTCCGCTTAGCAGCCAAGGGAATGCGGTCATGCCGCCTTGCGGAGGAATCCAGCCGAGTACGTCGCGATGGTTCGCCATGAAGCCCTCGAGGAGCTTGAGATTTCGCGTGGCGGCTTGCTGGGCCTTGCCGAGCACGATGTCACGTTTGCGGATCGCGATTTCCGAAAGAATTTCTCCAGTGGTGGAGTTTGAGACCGAGAAGTAGGCGCGCGCAGTCCAGTATTGCTGGCGTCGCCGGGAGTCGTGCTCGATCATCCATCCCGTGCGCACACCCGGAATCGAGAATGCCTTTGACAGGTCGGAGATCACGGTGGCGTGCGGCAGGCGCGCCGCCGATTTCGTTGGTCTTCCGTGGTAGATGGGATGATAGACCTCGTCACTGACCAACTGGATTCCGCGCTCGGCGGTGAAATCGTGCAGAGCTTCCATCTCGGCGTCAGCGATGGTCGCGCCCGTGGGACTGTGCGGGCTGTTGACCAGGATGAGTTTGGTCTTTGAGTCGGCGAGCCGCTTGATCTCGTCGGGATCGATACGAAAGCCGTTCTCGCGGCGCACACGATAGAAGCGAGTTTCGAGGCCAAGAGATTCCGGGAGCGCCGAGAACGTAGTGAATCCAGGCAGCGGGATGATTACGTTCGCGCCGGGCTCGGCGGCCAGCCACATCAGGGCAACGAGCGCCTCGGAGGCGCCGGTCACGATCTGCACGGCCTCTAGCGGGACACGCTGCATTTCAGCGATGGCTTCACGCAGGCTGTCGGCGCCGGCAGGATGACCGTAGACCAGCTTATGGTTCAGGAAGCGGTGGCGCGCTTCGTCGTCGGCAAGGCCGAGGATCTCGTTTACCGTCCACGTCGGTCCGGTGCTCGCAGCGAGGTTAAATTCTATGTCGTGTTCGTACTGGTCGAGCCAGGCATCGAGCAGAAAGGGTTTGAATCGCATGCGAGCACCTCGAAGAAGAAGTTCGTTGCTCTCATTGATTCTACGACTCGGCGCCGGGATGATTTTTTCGTTTACGAGGGATGAAAATCCAGCGCCTAAAGAAAAACGTAGGTTGGCCGGCCTCAACCCCTTAAATGCGAGGCCGCCAAGCACGTACCGCGAGCATAGATTTGTTCTGGCAGGAAAATGCGGATCATGATTGTTGCATTTGCGTCATAACGGTGCCGCCCCGCTGGGACTCGACGTGTTTTTGGCTGGCATAACGCAGGGCTTACGCCGCTGGGCTATCTTCTTTCGCGCCTCCGGCGCTGGTTAATTGCCGCGATCCGCATTTTCGATTGTTTTCACTGATTCGTTTAGCAGCTTAGGAGCTCCGAAGCTATTTCCCTACGAGCTTGCCGAAAATGCAGATCATGATTGTTGCATTTGCGTCATAGCGGTGCCGCCCCGCTGGGGCTCAACGTGTTTTTGGCTGGATAACCCAGGGCTTACGCCGCTGGGCTATCTTCTTTCGTGCCTCCGGCGCTGGTTAAGCGCCACGATCCGCCTTTTCGCTTGTCTTCACGGATTCACTTAGCAGCTTAGAAGCTCGGGAGCTATTTCCCTTGATGAACAAAATATTGGGAACATTCGCAGTCGTGTGTCTTGCTGTTGCTGCCAATGCACAGAACTGGACGACGGTCAGCGCTTCCAACATCACCGATCTGAATCAGCAGAAGCTTGCGGCGGGCACTCTGTGCTTCCTGATTACGGATCTGAACGACAACCCTATTAGCGTCAACATTGGAGGCGGTGGGCAGTCGTTGCAGCGTCCTTTTTGTTCGTCTGTCACGAATGGCTCGGCGGCGAGTTTCACGGTTCCGAATCCTGCCAACACGGCTCCGGCGAACATCTCCTATCGCGTGACTGCGACTGACTCAAGCACCGGCCAAATCGTTCTGCGATATACCGAAGTTCAGTTCACAGGTGGAACATTCAATTTCGATAACTACGTTCCCGGATTCAATCTTCCTCTGGGCAGCAGTGCGCCGGTGCTGAGCGTCGGCAGTTTGACCATCACGGGATCGTGCACTGGATGCGGATCGGGCGGAGGGGGAGGGTACGGCACGATCCAGAATGCCGGCACATCGTTGGCACAGCGGGCGACAGCCAATTTCTTCAGCGGCATCAGTTGCACTGATAACTCAGGATCGACGCGAACCGATTGCCAGATTGATCAGAGTTTCAATCCCACCTGGACTGGCACGCACACCTTCAATGGCACAGCAAACATCGCGGGAACATTCCAGATTGGCGGAGCGGCGCCGCAGGGGAAGATCCCAATCGGGAATGGCAGCAGCTATGTGCCTGGCGATCCACTGGTTCAGGGAACCCAAGCGGAGGGTTCGACTTCGACGGCCAATCCTGTTGTGATCGGCGGATACGACACAGCCGGAACGCCAGCCATTCATCGCGCTATCACTCTGAACGGCGCGCCGGCGGGAACCGAGTACGGCATCGTCACACGTAATATTCCCGGCGGCACGCAGACCGTTACGGGAACGGTCACAGCCAACGTTGGCTCGACCAACGGTGTCGCGCTCGACGCGACCCTCACCAGCGGGAGTCTCAAGGCGCAAGGCAATGTGGCGTCAGCCAGTGCCGATTCCGGCAATCCGGTCAAAGTTGGCGGTGTTTTCAATGCGACGCAACCGGCGGTCACGAATGCACAGCGGGTCGATGCGCAGTTCAGCAATCGTGGAGAGCTGCTCATCGCAAAAGGCGTAAGCGGCTTCTCCATCGACAATACCGGGTTCAACATAAACAACACTCCGGCCGTGAGCCAGTCTGGAAGCTGGACGGTTCAACCCGGCAATACCGCGAATACCACTCCATGGTTGGTTCAGGGGAACTTATCGAGCAATGGCGCTGGGGCTGGATCCAATCGAGTTGGCACGCTCGATGGTATTGCTCAAACCGATTTCAATAATGGGACGGCGGCAACTCAGGGGCGCGATGTCGCGCCGAACGTTGGCACCGATGGACTGCTTTGGACGGCACAGCTTCCGGCGATGCGTCCGGCCAGCTATGTTGGCAGCGCGAACTTCGCCGGGAGTTCGACTACAGACAACGCGTGTCTGCCAGGAAACGCTTCGAACACGGTGTTGCTGACCAGAGTCAAAGTCTCCTGCACGCAGACTACAGCCGGAATCGTGTTGATGAAGATCATCAAGCGCTCGACCGCCGATTCCGGTGGAACCTCTGCGGCAATCACTGCTGTAGGGGATGACTCGAACTACTCTGCTGCCGTGAGTGCCCCGTTGTCCTATACCGGAACTGGACCGACAGTAGGAACCGCACTCGGGTTTATCGATGAATACTATCTCGGCTGTCTCGCTTTAGGAACAGCCGCGCCCAATGACATCTACATCCTGAATCGTACGCAGAAGCCGATCGTGCTTCGCGGGACGGCACAGGAAGCATGCGTCAACTTCAATAACTCTGCTCTGACCGGCGGCAACTTGAATGTGACGTTCGAGTGGATTGAAACCAAGACGATCGCGCCGTAAGCACATGAAATCCCGATTCTGCCTTTTCGTGCTGTGGTCATCGTGTCTGGCTGCACAAACGTTCATCCAGGCAGCCCAGAATGGTGTGACTGCTTCCACAGCGGTGACCGTCAATATCAACACCAATTCCGGGAATGCTGTCGTGGTGTGGTGCACCCAAGGCGCGAACAACACTTCCACGCTGACGATCACCGACAGCGCCTCGCAAACCGGATGGGCGCAAACATCCAGCGGGTATGCGAGCCAGGGCACGAGCGATCGCTCAGCAATTTTCTACAAAAGCAACTCGGCTGCTCTAACCAGCGTTACCTGCACCTGGTCAGGATCGTTGAGTGCCACGCTGGGTGCGACGGTCTTTGAGCTTGGCGGCATTGCAAGTTCCGGAGCCGAAGATTCCAGCGTAAACAGTGGCCAAGCCACCACCACCACGGCTACAAGCGGTTCGCTGAGTACGACCAGCGCCAGGGACATTCTGTTGTTCGCAGTGCGTTGGAGCGGAGCGGTCACAAGTCCCACTGCGGGATCCGGTTACACACTTCCGGCAAACGCCACTTCCACGCGAACCACGATGGAATACAAGATCGTGAGCACTACGCAATCCGCAGTAACTACGACATTGACGTGGACCAACAGCGTGAACGACGCAAATATCTTCGCGGCATTCAAAGCTGCGACGGTAGCCCCGACAGGATTGAGCAAGCAACGCCGGTACGAGCAGGTGGATCGATGAGAAAGCTGTTCATAACTTTGGCGATCGCGTGTCTGGCGGTCAGCGCGCGCGCACAGAACTGGACTTCGGTTTCCAGCTCAAATCTGACAGACCTCAACCAGCAGAAGCTGGCTTCGGGAACGTTGTGCTTCCTGGGTACCGATCAGAACGATATTCCCATTAGCTTCCAGGTAGGCGGCGGCGGACAGGTGCTGGCGCGTCCTTTCTGTGTCTCTGTAACCAACGGCGCAAGCGCAGCATTGTTGGTTCCGAACCCGCAGAACACGCAACCGCAGGGAATCTACTACCGTGTGACAGTGACGGACTCCGCCACCAGCCAGCCAGTGCTGAAGTACACGGCGGTTACTTTCAGCGGCGCATCGTTCAATCTGGATCAATATGCGCCGCAGTATCCAGGACTCGTGAGCGCTCCCGGGGCAACGAGCACTTCGGGCAATTTTACGGTCAACGGGAATCTTAGTGTGACCGGTGCTGTGAGCGGCACGTACGTGTTTGGATCAGCTCCCTTTTCGGGATTGCCCGGCTCGGCTGCTTACGGCACGCTCCAGGTGGTAAGCGATGAACAGCGCGGCCCGTTCATTCAGAACTATCTTCAGACCCACTGGATTCCGATTTCGCCGTGGGTAAACCTTGATCAGTTCACGAAGGGCGATGCCGTCTATCTGAACTCTGCCTGCAACTCGACCAATGCCAGCTACTCGGTCATTTGCACGGGGGCTAACTTCAGCAGTACCGATGTGGGAAAGCTGGTTGTGCTCTTCGGTGCTCGGGCAAACGGATCAGGCGCAACGGCAACAACTACGCTCTCCGGCGGCGCGATCGCTATGCCGAGTGTCACTGCCGCGGGGTCGGGGTACCTAACGCGCCCGACTGCAACAATCAGCGGCCTGACGTGCACTTATATCCCCGAACTCAGAGTCAACTTGTCGGGATCGAACTATGCGACCGGCAACACCGTGGCATCGATCAGCGTGATCTACGCCGGATCGGGATGCACCGGAACTCCAAGCATCACGATTACTTCTGGTCCGCCTCTCGCGCTGGCAGGAACAATCGCGAGTGTGGCCAACGCGACCACGATTGTTCTGACGACGAACATCGCGCCATCTCTGACCCGGAGCGGCCTTTCCATCCTCTATGGATCGGATGATACCTCGAATATCAACTCGGCTTTGCAGGCACTCGCACCGAACACCGATCAGGGGCTGAATCCCATTTCGGTTTACTGCGGGCGTCTGTACATGACCTCGGCCGCGATCAATATTCAGAACAAAGCGGTCGAGCTGACCTCTCCTGGACCGGGAAACCTGAGTTCTGCGGCGGCGCAACAGGGCTGCGGATTTTTCCTGGTCAATACCAATTATTCCAGCCCGACGGATGCGCTCTATATCGCGGGCGCGCAGTTCAGCAGCCTGAAGGGCATACACATCTTCGGCGTTTCGGGCAACAAGCAGCGCGCGGCCGTGCGGCTGCAGCAGGCTGCTTCGGGCCAGAATCACAATACGCAGTACAACCGCTTTTTCGACAACCTGATTGGTCCCTGGTACACCGGCGGCGCTAACGGCAGCGATCCTGAGGCGAATAGTTGTTTCACCGGCTCGTTCACGCTAAATCAGTGTGCGCAGTTCCAGTATGGCTTCTTCTTCGACCAGCCCAACGCAAATAACGACCAGATGATGTTTGCGAACGACATGGTAGTTGGAGCAGATATCGGCTTCTACCAGTTCGCCAACCAGTCCGCGGAACTGCTGCTCGATCGCTACATGTGTTTCGGCTGCGCCGTCGGAATCAAAGCGAATGCCAACATTATCGTGCGTGACTCGGACATCTCGAATGCCTCTGACTGTGACATCGTGCTTGGAGACACGACTTACAGCGGAACGAATCTGGGAATCGTTCTCGATCTGCAACATTACTCTTCCGAAGGGGGCCATCGTTTTCTTTGTGGGGACGCGCAGACCTCGGCGGTCGATAACATCTCCATCTTCCTTCATGGGCAAATCAACTGGCAGGTAACCAGCAGCACAATTAAGAGCGGCCAGATCATCGACTTCAGCGGCATGAACTTCGGTCCGAACATCTCCGTTGCCGGCGATCAGAACGTGATGCCTAATGTCCTCGGAGTCGTGCCGGCGACGACCGCTCCGATCAACATGAACTGGTATGTGGCGGGAGCAGCGAATGGTCCGAACCTGGTGCAGAACGGAGCGGATGTTTCGGCGAATGTTCCCGATCCACCGATGGCAAATTTCAAGAACCTGCAACTGACGTACCCCGACTTCCGGCATTCGCAGTGGGTGAAGCGCGATTGGACGTTGAACGTCGGACAAGGGCAACGCTGCCACACCGACATGGTTTACTTCGGCGGCGATCCCGATTCGATTGAGTGCAACAACACAACCATTCTGGGAAAGAGTCGGATCTTCGGCGAGCTGCTGGTGAACTCGATTGGCGCGCCGTCTTCGCCGACGTGTGCGAAGCTTTCCGGGTCGGGCACGACCACGTACTTCTACAAGATCGCCGGCCTCGTGAGTGGAATCATCGGACCCGCATCTGCTGAGACGAGCTGTGCGGCTCAAGCGGCATCGCTCTTGAGTTCAGCTGTGAATCAAGCTTGTGCGGTCCCGGTGGCTGGAGCGCAGCAGTACGCAATCTACGAATCAACAACTACCGGCACGGAGAAGTTGCTTGCGACAGTTCCAGCTGACCAAATGGTGCCGGGTCCAAGCAATACGGTTTGCTACAACGATCAGACAGGTAGCGCGGCGGGCGCTAATCCGTTCAATATAGATTCAACTGGCGGCGCGATTTTCCAGGGCCCAGTCACAGCGCAAGGATTGACGCTTACGGGAAGCAACGCGCTTGCGGTTCCCAGTTTGAACATTAACGGCGATGGGAACATGACGAAGAATCCGAGAATCGCATGGAATGGATACCTCGGAGCCACCAGCAATAATCCCAACATCGTGTTCGCACAATGGAGCAACAGCACACCGCTGAAGATCACAACGATCAATGTCATCGCCCTTTCTGCGGCCGCAGGTTGTACGACAGCGACGCAGTTCTTTGTTCATGACGTAGCGGCCAGCAGCAACAGCACAGCGGCAACTGTGCCGAACGGCTCTGGCTCGGGATCTGCTACCGGTCTTAACTTCGCGGTCAATGCTGGTGACACCATTCAGCTGATGTATACGGCTGCCGGCTGTACTACGCAGGCACAGCTGATCAATGCGACAGTCGAAGTCGAGCCGCAGTAAACCAGGGGATAGTCGCAGTGGCAGCTCCTGCTTTGGCGCGACGAATCTGTTTTTCATCTCAGCAAACTTCCTTCCGTAGAAGTCAAAAGCAGATCCCTCGCGCCACAAACCGGCGCTTCGGGATGACAGTAATGTTTTCGGGAAATCAGTGCTGGAGTAATCGGCTGACGCTCTGCTCGCATTTCTTGTCACGCCTCTTGCCCGCTGTGTGAATTTCACGAGGTTAGGAGCTGAAAATGTCCGTTACAACGAGGAAGGATCTATCCAGTCGTGGCGAACGCCGCTTCCAGCTGTTTGGCGGCTGGTTGAAGGTGAATGCGCATACGGTGGTTGTCGTGGGAGTGCTTCTTGGCGGATGGATTGCGAACTTCGCCACGCTATCGGCGCGCATGACCGATGTGGAACGCGTTGAGGGCAGGTTGGAGCAGCGCTTCGATCGCGATGTTGTGCCGCGACAGGAGCAGGAGGTGCGTGATCGCATGCTCGATCAGCGGCTCGAGCAAATGCAGCGCAGCCTTGATGCCATCCAGCAGGAGTTGCGACGACAGTCGCGTTGAACACAAAGCCATGGCGAACTTTGAAGAAGCTCTTGTCTTCGTGCTGCGCAATGAAGATCCGCATTTGAGCGGCGTGGTCACGAACGATTCGGGGGGACGAACGCGCTTTGGCATCGCCGAACGCTTTCATCCGCAACTGGGCGACGAGTTCTATAACGGGTCCTCGGAGTCAGCTGTGGAGCGCGCTCGTGAGATCTACCGATCAGAGTACTGGCGGGCGATTCGCGGCGATGAGATTAGTGACCAGGCGATCGCGACCAAACTTCTCGATATGGCCGTGAACATGGGTGCACGCCAGGCAATCGTTCTCTGCCAGCAGGCACTTAACGCGATGGAATTCCAACTGCGTGAAGACGGAATCTACGGAGCACGCACCCTCGCGGCAATCAATCGAGCGAACGGTGCGCTTTTGGCTGTTCACCTTCGCGAATCATGCGCCAGCTTTTATCAGCATCTTGCAGCCGTACGCCCGGATGCTGAGCAGTATCTTCACGGCTGGCTCGCTAGAGCTAAAGCCTAGGTCTCCTGCTTCACAAACAACGACGTGTTGTGGCACAGCCCCGCCGCTGTGTCCGACGCGCCGTACACAGGCGAGGGCGCCTGTGCCACAAGTTCTGAGGATTCCGATGAACCTTCACAAGCTCTATCTCAGTTTGTTTCTCATTCTCTGTCTTGGAACTGTGATTGTGGGCGCCGCATGGCGCGATCACGTTCGTGAGGATGCTCATCGCGATGCTGTCATCGAAACGCAGCAGTCGGATATCAGCGGATTGGAGCAACGAATTGCGGCCGCGCGCAACGATGCGCTTGCTCAGATCGCCGCGCTGGACAACCAGCGGAAGGCACTTGCGTCCACTCCGCAGCGGGCGCGTGAGGTGATCCGTGAACTCGTGCCCATGCAGTCACCGATTCAGCAAATGGCGCCGCTTACACCGAAGTCTCCGCCGGATGCGCCTAGCGCGCTCCTTACGAAACAGCAGGAGATCGAACTGGCACAGTACGCCATCTCCTGCAAGCAATGCTCCGTGGAGCGAGATCAGATCGAGAGCGAACTCAAAGATCAGCAGGAGATCATCTCGCGCCAGAAGGTTGAGCTCAATGCGGCGAAAAAGTCGGCAAAGGGCGGCTCCATTTGGCAGAGAACAGTGCGGATTGCAAAATGGGGAGCGATTTTTGGCGGACTGGGATATGCAGTTGGGAGGACTCAACGATGACCAAGCTCACGGAAGCAGTTCAGGAATTGCTTGGCACCTTCAACGCCGCAGTGGGAGTGTTGAACGGAGTCCACACGAACGTATGGGCAATATTGCTTGTACTCTCCGCCATGAGTCTCTATCACGAGGGAAAAGACAGCGCTGCTCTGGCCATCACAACCGGAGCATTTGCAATGTTGCAATCAGGAAGGACAGTGTCTGGCGATAAGTAAATGTAATATCTAATAGATATATATTTAGGCAGCCACTACATCTTGTGGATTGACGAACAAAAGGCGAATAACTAAGCTGCTGGTCATGGCGGAGCGCTCCTGGCGAAGTGTTTCCGCAGACAAGGCGCGCCCAGCAATGCGGTGCAGAACGGGCCGGCGTTCTCTCCGGCCGGAAGGGCAGACCAGACCATGCATGACTCACTCCACCCAGAACTCACCTTTGCCGAAGCTGCCGACGTGTGGCTTAACTCGCGGACTATGTCGCCGGGCAGCCGGGCTCGTTACATCTCTCCTCGAACTCTGATGGACCTGCTGCAATACATTCGAGCGCTCAACCGCAAGTTCGGCACCGTGCCGCTGAACAACATTGATATTGGCTTATTGCGCGAGTATCAACGCGAACGCGCCGAGACATGCGGCGCAAACAAGATCAATCAAGAAGTCGGCACTCTCGTAAGGATCATGAAGCGTGCTGGCGTGTGGAGTCAGCAGCTGGAGCAATGCTATGAGCGGCTGCAGCCCGAGCAAGCTGATGTCGCTCGGGCGATGACGCCGGAAGAGCAGAAGATGTTTCTTGGTGCAGTGTCAAGCCGGGCGGAGTGGCAGTTGGTGTACTGGTATTCGCTGCTGGCGCTTGCGACCTCGGCCTCGAATTGCGAGATGCGCGGCATTCGTCTGGGCGATATCAATCTCTACAGTAAGACCCTGCACATTCGCCGCGAGCACGCGAAGAATCGCTATCGCATCCGCACCATCCCGATGCACGACGAAGCAGTGTGGGCCGTTACCAGGCTCATTGAGCGTGCGCGAAGCCTGGGCGCTGTGAGTCCTCATCATCATTTAATGCCATTCCGTGTATCGCCGATCCGGTGGGATCTCGAGCGGCCGATGTCGAACAGCGGCATCCGCAAGGCTTGGGAAGCGGTGCGGCAGGCTGCGGGGGTGCCCTGGCTGCGAATTCACGATCTGCGACACACTGCGATCACGCGCATGGCCGAAGCCGGCGTTCCCATTCCGGTAATCCTCAGCATGGCGGGACACATCAGCACGCGGATGCAGCAGCACTACACCTCAGTCAGCGACTTCGCCAAACGACGGGCGGTGGAAGCGGCGTTCGGCGCGGGGAATTACATGGTCTCAGGCGGGCGACTGCTTGGCGATGATCCACGGCCGCGATGCACGGCGCCGCGAAGAAGAAAAGTAGAAGCGCAGCATGCTGCTTCTTGCGAGGAGGCGTCCAGGCCCAAGCCTGCGGGGTGCTGCGATTGAGCATGGTAGAGACGCAGCATGCTGCTCTTCTACCAAATGTTTTTCGGCCGTCCGCATCGTGCGGGCGGCCTTTTTTGTTTGCGCAACGATTTACACTGCTGGCGTATGCGCTGCCGTCTTCTGAGCTGCCTTCTGGCTATCCTGCCGGTTTTTTCTTTTTGTACGACCCCGAGCGGCATTCCTCGTGAGTTGGCGCAGGAGCGGGCGCGCCTCATCTCCGATCTGCATTACCGGCTGCAGTTCACACTCGTCCCGCACGCCTCCACGACTGCCGGACATGAGGACCTGACATTCCGATTACAGTCGGCTGCACCCCTGCTGATTGATTATCGCGAAGGTACGGTGCATAAGCTGCTGATCAATGACAGGGATACGCCGATACAGGCGGAGAACGGACACATTCTGCTGCCGCAAGAGAAGCTGCGAGGAGGCGAGAATCACATTGCATTCGATTTCGAGTCACCGGTTGCCCCTGCAGGCAAGGCGATCACTCGATACGAAGACAAGGATGATGGCAGCGAGTACCTCTACACGCTCTTTGTGCCGATGGATGCAAGCATGGCATTTCCTTGTTTCGACCAGCCGGATCTGAAGGGGCGGTTCACTCTAACCCTAGACATTGCAAACAACTGGATCGCTGTTTCGAATACTTCATCCAAAAGCTGGGATCGCATTCCCGGCAATCGGACAGAGATTTTTTCCGAAACCGAGCCGATCAGCACCTACCTCTTTGCCTTCGCCGCTGGTCCGTTCCGCAAAGTGCATGAGACAGCCGGATTGCCTGGCGTCTATGTGCGCAACTCGCAATATGAACGAGCGGTCGCTGAGGCTCCCGAGCTGCAACAGATCACCGCCGAGGGCATGAAATTCCTCGGCGACTACTTTGCTCAGCCCTTTCCTTTTCCCAAATACGATCTGGTGCTGATTCCGGGATTTGCGTATGGCGGCATGGAGCACGCGGGAGCGACGTTTCTCCGGGAAGAGTCTGTCTTGTTTCGCACGGCACCCACGCACAGTGATTTGATTGGCCGCGACCTGCTCAGCCTCCACGAGCTGACGCATCAATGGTTCGGCGACTTCACTACCATGCGTTGGTTCGACGATCTATGGTTGAAGGAGGGTTTCGCGCAGTATATGGCGTATCGCGCGCTCGATCGGCTCAAACCAGAGGAACACGTCTGGCAGCGCTTCTACCTGGCCATGAAGCCCGCGGCTTATGCTATCGATTCCACTCTCGGAACCACTCCGATCTACCAGGACATCGATAATTTGCAGAATGCAAAGTCCGCGTATGGAGCCATCGTGTATTCCAAAGCGCCGGGATTGCTGCGGCAACTCGCCTTCATCGTGGGCGATGAGCATTTCCGTGGCGGATTGCGGATCTATCTGAAAGAGCACCAGTATGGGAACGCCGCGTGGAGCGATCTGGTGAAGGCTCTGGAGAGGGCCTCGGGAAGATCGCTGGAGGAATGGGCGCGCGCCTGGATTCGCCGACGCGGCATGCCGCAGGTGGATGTTTTCTGGAGCTGTAAATCGGGACGAATTGAACATTTTTCTCTCAGCCAGCACGATGTGCTGAACGAGGGCGGTGTATGGCCGATCGCGACCCAGATTCTGCTGAGCGATCACCATGCTCCACCGTTACGCATTCGCGCAGAGCTCGCCGGGGCAAAGGCAGAGATTTCGGAGGCTATCGGCAAGCCTTGTCCTGCGCTCGTTTTCGCCAACGAGGAAGACTACGCATATGGGCGGTTTCTCCTTGATCGTGAGAGCCGACGAATCGTTGAAAACCGAATTGGGAATATCGCAAATCTGTTCGAGCGGACGGTCTTATGGGGATCGTTGTGGGATTCAGTGCGCGAAGTTCAAATGGCCCCCTGGGACTACCTGTCCCTGACTCGTCATTTTCTTCCCGGCGAGCAAGACGAATCTTTAGCCCAGTCGCTCACTGCCCGCACTGTTACTGCACTGCATCGCTATGTAAGTTCACAAACGCGTGCCGAATTCGTTGCAAGCTTCGAAACCATGGCCGCGGATCGAATGCAACACGCGCCGGACCAAGGAATGCGCATTATTTGGTTCCGATTCTTTCGAGCTGTGGCCGAAACTCCATCGGGCCGAAGCGGACTGAAGCAATTGCTCTCCGGGTCCAGCCAGGTTCCTGGTGTGCAACTTCGTCCTCTTGATCGCTGGAATATGGTGACTTCGTTGATCGCGCTCTCGGATGGTGACGGAGAAAAAGTCCTTTTGTCAGAAAAAGAGCGCGACCATTCAGGCGATGGCCTGAAGTACGCCTATGTTGCCGACGCCGCGCGTCCCGACGGGGCAGCTAAAAAGAAATATTTCGACGATTATCTGCACAATGCCAACCGCCCAGAGGATTGGGTTGAGCAAAGTTTGCCGGCATTCAACTACTGGAATCAATCCGAGCTGACGTCGTCGTACTTAAATCCCGCGCTCGAGGCTTTGCCGCAGGTGAAGCGGGAGCGCAAGATCTTCTTCCTGCTCGCCTGGCTCGGAGCATTCATCGGAGGACAGCAATCCGCCGCGGCCGATGCTGAAGTTCACGATTGGTTGAAGACGGGAAGCCTCGATCGTGATCTGCGGTTGAAGGTGCTTGAGGTAGTGGATGAGCTCGATCGCACCGTAAGGATTCGCCAGCGGTATCCGTAGCCTGGATCTTCAGTTGGGCTGTGGAAATGCGGGTGAAGTTTGATTTCTAGAACAACGGATTATGAGACCGTCGCTCTATGTTGGCCAATCCGTTGCTCTAGATTCGCTTCTGCTTAGCCACGCGATCGAGGTAATTGGTCGCAGGCATCATCACGCCAGGAAAAGGGCCGCGTCAAGCATGCATCCGTCGTTCGCTGTGGAAAATGTCCAAGACCGCAACCTCCTGCAATCGGATTAAAGTCGCAAATACCCCCATGATGGCCAGTAAACCCCAAATATGTTGGAAATCCAAGGGTTTGCGCCCTAATTGGTCGCGCCTCTAGTGCCCCTCTGCACGCGGAAAAGGTTGAGTTCACGTAAACTCACCCCCTAGGAATTCGTCCATATCAAGTGACAGGGAGTTCATCCGAAACGATGAATATGCTGCAAGCGGCGGCGCCGGCGGGGGCGAAGACGGAAGCGGAGTCGCCATTCGCCGATTTTGACGAGGTCATACGCTTGTACCAGCAGAGGGTGTACCGCCTTGTGCTGGCGCAGACGGGGGAGCCTGACTTGGCGGAAGAGCTTACGCAGGAATGCTTTATCCGCGCTTTCCAGAAGCAGAAGGGCTTTCGCGGCGAGTGTCAGGTATTCACCTGGCTGGCGCGGATTGCGATCAACCTCGTCCGCGATCATTTTCGCAATCGCCGCTTTGCGCTATGGCGCAAGCTGATTCGCTTTGATGCTTCTGAGACGGAGCAGAACCAGGCCGAACAGGTGCCGGATCCGGCTTCGACGCCAGAGGAGCATCTGCTTCGGCGCGAACGCCTGGAGCGCGTATCGCAGCGCGTTCAGCGACTCACTACGCCGCAACGCGAGGCACTGTTGCTAAGTGCCGTAGAAGGAATGTCCATCGAAGAAATCTCCCAGGCCACGAACCGCCGACCTGGGACAGTGAAGTCCCACTTGCACCGCGCGATGATGAATATGCGCACTTGGCGGGAAGGAGAATAGCAGTGATTTCCATTCACCTCAGCGACGAAGAGCTTACCGCGGCAGCAACCGGCGAACGGAATCCGCGGACTGCGGGTCACCTGGAGATATGTTCGGAGTGTTGGGAGCAGATGTCTATCTATCGCGAGAAGCTCGCGAGCCTCAAACAGGACGTTTGCTACAGCGGAGGCCGCTCTGCCCTTGATTGGGGACGGCAGTCGCGCAGCATTCAGCAGCGAATTCTAGAAGCCCAGATCAAAAAGACCGCCGGGCGGAATATCGGTTTTGCGCTGGCGACTTCAGCGCTTGCGCTGATTCTCGTAATCTTCCTGGTTTTGAATTTCAGGAGCGCCCCAGCAACAGACTCAGCATCTGCGAAGCCCACGATTTCGGACGCAGCATTGATTAGCGACATTGAAGCCCGGCTCGATCAGGATTTGCCAGAGGCGCTGCAACCCGCCAGCCTGCTGGTGGGCGAGATGGGCGGCCTCGACGAAGGTACGACTCACAGCACTTCTCACGCACGCACAAGGACCCAACAATGAAAAAACTGTCTTACTTTTTAAGCCTGGTTTTGCTAACGGCTGCAATTGCTGTCGCTCAGACGGAAAATCCAGGACCACCCGATAAGGGCGTCCGCGAACACAAAATGGGGATGATGGGCATGGGCGGTATGCCTGGCATGCCGGCCTTGGGACATGATTGGTGGCGCAATTCCGAGATTGCGCAGGCTATTAATCTCACCGACCCGCAAAAGCAGCAGCTCAATCAGATCTTCGCCAACCATCGCACGAAGTTGATTCAGGCTCGGGGTGACGTCGAGATCGAAGAAGGAAAGCTGAGCGACCTTTTAGAGCAAGATCAGCCAGATCAGGGAGCCGTGCTTCAGCAGCTTTCAATCCTTCAGCAAAAACGCAATGCAATGGAAAACGAATTTACCGTGATGTCGCTCGCGTTCCGCGGTGTTCTCCAGCCTGACCAGTGGAAAAAATTGCAAGCCGTGACAAAGGAAAGAATGCAGAAGATGTTCTTCAAGCACCATGAAGGCGAGCCGGGACCAATGCCGCCGCCACCGCAATAGACCAAGTTTGCACTGCCCCTTGGCCCTGCCTCGCAAGCAGGGCCGTTTTTATTGTCGAATACAAACAGCGCGGCGCTACGTTTGTCGAAACTGTCATTCAATCCAATCCATAGACCTCGTCACGGCTTTTTTCCAATTGCTGTAGAGGTTTTCGCGAGTGCTGGAGTCCATCTGCGGATTCCAGCGGCGGTCGATGGACCAGGTGGCGCGAAGTTCGTCAAGATCTTTAAAGAATCCGACCGCGAGTCCTGCGGCGAAGGCCGCACCCAGGGCGGTTGTCTCCCTTACGCGGGGCAATACGATCTCGCGATTCAGGATATCGGCCTGGAATTGCATGAGCAGGTCGTTCGCCACCATGCCTCCATCCACCCGCACAGTGTCGACCAGCTTTCCGCTGTCCTGTTCCATGGCTTCTACGACTTCGCGAGTCTGAAAGGCAGTAGCCTCGAGTACTGCGCGCGCAAGGTGACTCTTGTTGGCGTAGCGCGTGAGCCCGGCGATTACGCCGCGGGCGTTTGCTTTCCAGTAGGGAGCAAACAGACCGGAGAAGGCGGGTACAAAGTAGACTCCGCCGTTGTCGTTTACGGTGCGCGCAAGGGTTTCGATATCGGCGCTGGACTGGATCAGCCCCAGGTTGTCACGCATCCACTGCACCAGAGCGCCTGTAATCGCCACGCTGCCTTCGAGGGCGTATCGTGGCGGTTCCTTCCCCAATTGGTACGCAATGGTAGTGAGCAGCCCGTGCTTGGACAATACGGGTTCTGTGCCGGTGTTCAGGAGCAAGAAGCATCCGGTGCCGTAGGTATTTTTTGCCTCGCCGCGACGAAAGCAGGTTTGGCCGACGAGCGCCGCCTGCTGATCGCCGAGAACTCCGGCCAGCGGGACTCCGTCGAGGACCTTGAAGCACACTGTGCCGTACTGTTTCGAACTGGGACAAATCTGCGGCAGGATTTGCCGAGGGATATCGAACGTCTGAAGGAGTTCCTCATCCCACGCACACGTACGCAGATTCAGGAGTTGCGTGCGGCTGCCGTTCGTGACATCCGTGATGTGTGTGCCCCCGTGAGCTCCGCCGGTCAGGCGCCATGCCAGAAATGTGTCCACGGTGCCGAACAGAATGTCCCCTGATGCAGCCCTGCTACGCAGGCCTGCGACATTGTCGAGCAGCCACCGTATTTTCAGGCTGCTGAAGTAGGTTGAGAGCGGCAATCCCGTTTTACGCCGGACCGAATCCTCGCTGGCGGCGAACTGAGCGAGATATTGCTCCGTGCGCGTGTCCTGCCAAACAATCGCGTTCGCTACGGGAGCGCCCGTCTTGCGGTCCCACAGCACGGTGGTCTCACGCTGATTGGTAATTCCGATTCCAGCGAAGTCCTTGGCGCGCAGTGCGCGTTCGGCCATGGCTTCTTCGATCACCTGCAAAGTGCGGCGCCAGATTTCTTCAGCGTTGTGTTCGACCCACCCTGGCCGGGGGTAGATCTGTTCGTGCTCTTTCTGCGCCGAGGCAACGATGCGTCCGGAGCGGTCGAAGACAATGAAACGGGTGCTCGTCGTGCCCTGGTCGATGGCACCGATGTAGTTGGACATAGTGGGACAGAATACAACCAGGATTAAGGACCGACTCAGGCTGAGTTGGCGGGAGGAGCCTAATTTCCTTCTTGGCCGAATCGCTGCAGCAGTCCCAGTGGGGCGGGCACAACGGCTCCACGCGGCCTTTTGTAAAAGGCCCAGAGAAGCGAAGGCTGGACATACTTCACCGGCTTAGCAGAATCGAGAGGGCGCGATCCAACCATTACCAGAGCTTCGAATCTGGTGCCATTCGTGAATTCAATATTGGCCTGTGCGCAAAGCGGAATGGAGTCGCTGTACCTGCGACGAGTGCGGCAGTCATTCACTTCCCACCGCAATCGGGAGTAAGCACCCGCCGCTCGTGGGATCCAATATCCAGCCGATTGATGAGGGAGCGAGGAATCGAGCATCGAAACCGGCGCACTCTTTGCGTAATTGATGATCTCCCTTTCGTCGGCAGAACGGTCCCTCGGGGTTATCTCAAAGGCGATTCCAGAGGCGTTGTTTTCAGGGAGGGGAGATGCCGCAGGAGTTGGCGGAGGAGCGCTGGCGTAAGTTGGAGCTGCGGCGCTTGCCTCTGCGGCACTCGACTGACCACTGGCCTGACGCAGCATGAATATACCGACGGCAATCCCCACTACGGTAAGCGCCAGAAGTGTTTGATCGCGACTCACAGGGATGATTATTGTGCTGTTGCTCGGAGTGACGGAAGTTACTAACGGGAATCGTCGAGTATGGCCGGTACCTCTATGGGAACCTGAACCTTGGGGTATTCATTTTAGTGAAATACCGGCCAATTTTCGGATGTTCGCGGACCTGTCCGCCCGCGGGTGCTCCATATTTTTTAGGGGTGTAACTTTCTTGTTACAGGCAAAATCGCGCCGGAGCAGCGCTGAACAAAGTGGCTCGCACGGCGCTCGCTTAATCAGCTTGAGCCGTTGCGACTGCGCCTCCGGAACGTTCTTTCTGCTCGTCGATCGACGCCAGCATCGCCTCATCCTCAGAAAACTTGAACCATGCAACGCCTCTGGCACGAGCTTGTTCTTCTTCCGCTTTCGCCAGGTGCTCGAGGTCTGACTTGCCGACAACGCGAACGCCCTTCGATTCAATCGCCCGCTTGATCTCAGCGGGAGTGGCCGATACCTTTTCGGGAACGCCTTCCAGGTATTTGAGGACGTGTACTGCGCCGACCTCCGCGTCATGTCGTGCGATGCCGACTAATCCTTCGCTGGCTTTGCGTGCCCAACCTACGACGTAAATGCCTTCCATCGCGCAGCTCCGCTCCTGGTCATAAACCTCGTAAGCAGCGCGGTGTGGATCAGTAGTATCGGGATTGATGAGATATCCTTCAGGTCCACAGGGCAGGCCAACACCAGGATCTGCGGCATCTCCGATAGCGAAAATCATCGTGTCCACATCGAGATCTGCAGTTTGTTCGGTAGCCTTGCAGGCCATGTTGCCATCGCGCTGAACTAAGATGTTCTCGGTTATCCGGAGTCGGTCGATTCGACCATTCGCGTTGGTATGGATCGAGGATGGTGAGCTCAGGAAGCGAAACAGCAGTCGACTTGATCCTGGAGGGTCGGCATATTGTTTTGCCAAAATGGGAAACGTCTCTTCAGCAACTTTGTTGATGTCCTGACCTACGGCTTCCAGTTGAGGCTGAATTCGAAGCAACTCCTGCCGGAAGGCTTCGCGGTCGAGATATTTATCTACAAATGCGAACTCTTTCTGGTCGAACTTCGCTTCGAAGGGCCCTCGCCGCGCTACGATGATCGCCTCATCCGGTTTCTCGGGTGCGTCGACAAGAAACCAATGGGCAAGATCGATGGCTACATTTCCCATGCCGATCACCGCGACGCGTTTTCCGGTCGAGAAGTCCTGTGACGCAAATGGGGGTAGCTGGTTGTAGTAGTAGACGAAGTCTTTGGCAGAATACACGCCGCGCGCAGAACTGCCCTCAAGCCCCAGCTTTTTCGTTCCCTGCGCACCTACCGCAAAAACTATCGCCGAGGGATTGAACTGGCGGAGCTCATCGATGCAGAGGCACCCGTGCTCGGCAACACAAACATGCCCGAGGTAGTGCACATTGGGCAGAGCCAGCACTTTGGCAAACTGCTTGCGCAGCCCAACTTTCATCTTGTCTTTGGTGGGATAAATTCCGTATTCGGCCAAGCCGCCGGGTTTGATGTCGCGGTTGAGGATTACAACCTGATGCCCAGCTTGCGCAATTTTTTGTGCCGCGAAGAGTCCTGCCGGTCCCGCGCCTACGACGAATACCGTCTTCATTCGTGGGTTTTCCTTGGTCAGCCTACCCGTTGGTTCGTAAGAACGTGCTTTGACGGTATTGTCACCGATCTCGACTGCGTTTTTCCAGCGAGACGCTTCGCAAATTATCTACGTTCCATCGCCAGCCGCAGCCCAAAAACCACCAAAACCGCGCCGGTAAATGCCTCAAGTTTGCGTCTCACCGAAGGTCGGGTGAGCACCGCGCTCATTCGGTCCAGCAACATCGCGTAACTGCAGAGCCAGGTCAATCCCATAAGAACGTGAATGCTCGCGAGGAACAGCGACTTGTGGAGCACGTTCTCTCCCGGTGCGATGAACTGCGGCAGGAAAGTCAGATAGAAAACGGCAACTTTTGGGTTCAGGAGGTTGGTAAACAATCCCTCGACGAAGCTAACCCAGACTCCACGGCGTTCCTTAACTGCGAAGGCGATTCCATGCTCGACACCATAAGGCGTCCGCGCTGCCCACAGAGCTCGAGCTCCGATGTAGACCAGATATCCGGCGCCAATGAGCTTTACCCACTCATAGACGCGAGGGGATTCACGAAGTACAACTGACAACCCCAACGCAGATGCGGTTGCGTGGCATAGGCAGCCTAAACAGATACCGAAGGTCGTAAAGAATGCAGCAGTACGCCCGCGCGCGATTGCGTTTTTGGTGACTAGCCCGGTGTCGGCTCCCGGAATGATGGTCAGCAGGGCGGCGATGCCAAGGAAGGCTAAGAAGCGAGAATCCATTCAGGTTTTTCTCGACTACCCGACAGTGGATGGTCAGAAAAGCGCTGGAGCTTCTTTAATTGTTTGTGGAACGCATTGCCGCGATATCAGCTCTGTTTAGGTTTCCACGTGTCGAGGAACCTTACGATCACTTGAGGATCGGTACTCCGCGCCGACTCGAATTCGCCGGTGGTGTACAGTGTGTGGCCCTTGGTGTCGAGGACAGCCAGCGAGGGTATGCCTTTCTCGATCGGTATGTTGTACTTCTTCACAAGATCTTCGTTCTTGTCGTTGCGGCCGATGTCCACGTGCACGACGTGGTAGTTCTTGTCCAGGATCGGCTGAATCCCCGTCTGGTGGAAGCGGTAATCCAGGGCAAAGCAGTCAAAGCACCAATTGGCGCCGAAGACCAGCAGCACGTGCTTGTGGTCCTTAGCAGCCGCCGCAAGCGCTTCGGCGATCTCCTTCTTTGCATCGGCATTCTCGGGATAGAGCTCCCGCAACTTTGACGACACTTGGTCGTTGCTAAAGGGCTGGGACTGCTGTGCCGCGGCCAAACTGGAAACGAGAAGCAGAAGAACGCCGGCAATTCGAGTTATGGGCATGCGAACAATATAGATGCAGAGAGGCGGCAATAAGCAACAGGTGAGACGCAATAGGCAAAACCGATTGTGCTCTTACCCTAGCGCCTGCTGCATGTCGCCTGTTGCCCTATACTAACTTGTTCCCCATCAACAGCGATTTTCATCTGTTGTGGCGACTGAAATGAGCAGCAGCACGTCTACACCAGCGAATAAGGTTTGGAGTCTTAGGTTCAAGGCTTTGCCTGCCTTTCGTAGCGGGGAGCTTTGGTACTACTTCGGACCAGCATTCGTTGCTAGCGTCGCGTACATCGATCCAGGAAACTTCGCCACCAACATCGAAGGCGGGACGCGATTTGGGTATTCGCTGCTTTGGGTATTGCTGTGGTCGAACGCCATGGCGATTCTGATTCAGTACCTATCGGCAAAACTTGGCATCGCCACCGGACGAACGCTTCCCCAGAACTGTCGGGACAATTTCTCTTGGGGAATGAATCTGTTTCTGTGGGTTGCGGCTGAGCTGGCGGCGCTAGCCACTGACCTGGCTGAATTCCTAGGAGCTGCGCTGGGATTTTACCTCCTCGTCGGACCTTGGCTGCTGGCGCATGGCCTGGAAAAATCTACTGTTCTGATGGTTGCGGCACTTGCAACCGCGGTTCTCGTCTTCCTGATACTGGCTTTAGAGCTCTATGGATTTAGGAAGCTCGAGATGGGGATCATGACATTCGTCTTTGGCATAGCCGCCTGTTACGCCATCGAGATCTTCCTGGCAAAACCAAATTGGGCACAGGTGGGCTATCACATCCTTGTGCCGCAGATCGGGTCAGAGAGCATTTACATTGCAGTGGGCATGCTGGGGGCGACGGTGATGCCGCACGTGGTGTATTTGCATTCCGCATTAGTGCAGGACCGCGCGCGCAAGGCGCTCGAAGGATGTCCGACCAGCCAGAGACTGCAGCGACTGAAGCACCTGCAGTTCGAAATCATCGATGTGTTTGCCGCGATGAACGGTGCATGGCTGATCAACACAGCGATGATCGTGATGGCTGCTGCAGTGTTCTTTACGCATGGCCAGCATGTAACCTCCATCGAAGACGCGCACCAGACACTCGCCCCGCTCTTGGGTGGAGTCTCGGCCATGGCGTTTGCTTTGGCTTTGTTGCTCTCCGGGCTCTCGTCATCAACCGTAGGAACGATGGCAGGTCAGGTAATCATCGAAGGCTTTCTGAACATTCGCTTCAGCGTCTTCCTGCGCCGGCTGATCACGATGATCCCCGCGCTGATTGTGATTGCCATGAAGCTCGATCCGCTGAAGATCCTGGTGCTCTCGCAAGTGGGGCTAAGTTTCGCGTTGCCGTTTGCGCTGGTGCCGCTGATCCTACTCACGCGGCGCACGAAGGTTATGGGAGAGCTGGCAAACGGCCGCAGCACAAATGTGCTGGCCTATGCGACCGTCACGGTGATCATTGGGTTGAACCTGCTGCTGATTTATCAGTCGTTCGGTGGAAAGTTTTGAAGAAAGCTTCGAAGCTGCGCAGCTTTGAAGCTTCGTAGCTTCTCTTGGAACATCTAATTGCTAGGTGGTAATCATGAATTCATTTGGCGCGCGCGCAACTCTGCGCGTTGGCGATCGGCAGTACGAGATTTACCGGATCAACGTTCTCGATAAACAGTGCGGATCGACGCAGCACCTTCCATATTCTCTGCGCGTATTGCTGGAGAACCTGCTGCGTACAGAAAACGGCAAGTCAGTCACGCAAGATGACATTCGCTTTCTCGCGCAGTGGCAAGCGACGGCTGCGCCTTCGCGAGAAATCGCCTTCACTCCTGCCCGCGTGTTGATGCAGGATTTTACCGGCGTGCCTGCAGTTGTTGATCTGGCTGCGATGCGCGATGCAATGAAGAGGCTTGGGGGCAATCCAAACGCGATCAATCCCTTGCAGCCTGCTGAATTGGTGATTGACCACTCTGTGCAGGTGGACGAATTCGGAACTCCCAACGCTTTCCATACGAATGCGCTTCTTGAGTTCGAACGCAACCGTGAGCGCTATGCCTTTCTCCGCTGGGGACAGACAGCGTTCAACAATTTCTCCGTAGTTCCGCCCGATATGGGAATTGTCCACCAGATCAACCTGGAATACCTGGCGCGCGTCATCTTTTCGCAAGTCGTTGATGGAGTCCAGCAGGCTTATCCTGACACTCTGGTTGGCACCGATTCGCATACCACGATGGTGAACGGTCTGGGAGTGCTCGGCTGGGGAGTAGGCGGAATTGAGGCAGAGGCGGCGATGTTGGGTCAGCCAGTATCGATGCTCTTACCGCAGGTCGTCGGGTTCAAACTCATCGGCAAACTCAAGGAAGGCTCGACCGCTACGGATCTAGTCCTCACGGTCACCCAGATGCTGCGCAAGACCGGCGTTGTCGGAAAGTTCGTGGAGTTCTTCGGCGAGGGCCTATCAGAGCTGCCTCTCGCCGATCGCGCGACGATCGCAAACATGGCGCCTGAGTACGGCGCAACTTGCGGTATTTTCCCGGTTGACGGAAACACTCCGTTACCTGCGCATGACCGGGCGCAGCGATGAGCAAATCGCGCTGGTCGAGGCTTACTGCAAAGAACAGGGCTTGTTCCATACCAAAGGGTCACCGCAGGCCACCTATTCCGAAGTCGTGGAGCTTGATCTCTCGACCGTTGAGCCCAGCGTCGCCGGACCCCGCCGTCCCCAAGATCGCGTTCGCCTCTCGCAAGCGGCGGAGAATTTCAAGCATGAGTTGCCGTCATTGCTGGGACCGGCAGTTGCAAGAGCTGCGGCAAGGCAAGTAATGCGGTGGGAAGGTGAAGGCGGCAATCCGACAGCAACCGGCTCTGAAGGCACTAAGCCAGATGTGGCGGAGCCGGTTGCGGCAAAGCACCACGTCGATGTCAGCAAATATCTTGACCATGGCTCCGTCGTCATCGCTGCCATCACGAGCTGCACGAATACTTCAAACCCCTACGTCATGATGGCGGCCGGAATCCTGGCGAAGAATGCGGTCGAGCGTGGTCTCTCGACGCCGCCCTGGGTGAAGACGTCGGTTGCTCCCGGATCGCGCGTCGTGACCGAGTATTACAAGAAGGCTGGGCTGATGGAGTTCCTCGACCGTCTCCGCTTCAGCATCGCCGGATATGGATGCACAACCTGCATCGGCAATTCCGGCCCGCTGCCTGCAGATGTGTCCAAAGCCATCGACGATCATCAGCTCGTGGTTGTCTCGGTGCTTTCCGGCAATCGCAACTTCGAAGGGCGCATCAACTCTGAGGTTCGCGCTAACTACCTGATGTCGCCGCCACTGGTCGTGGCATACGCGCTGGCCGGACGCATCGACCACGATCTGCTCACCGAGCCTCTTGGTAAAGACCATCAGGGGAAGGAAGTTTATCTTCGTGATATCTGGCCGAGCCAGAAAGAAGTCGATGAAGTTGTGCGCAAATGCATAGACTCCTCTATGTTTCGCGACAACTACGCAAGTATCGCCGAGGGCGACGAGCACTGGAAGAGGCTGAAAGTCCCGAAAGGGGACACGTACGCGTGGGAGAAAGACTCAACCTATATCAAGAAAGCTCCATACTTCGACGACATGCCGGTAAATCCGCCTCCGGTGAAAGACATTGTCGGAGCGCGCGTGCTGGCATGGCTGGGCGACAGCGTGACCACTGACCACATCTCGCCAGCCGGCTCGATTAAGCAGAACAGCCCTGCCGGCAGGTATCTGATTGAGCATGGCGTGAAGCCGCACGACTTCAACTCCTATGGTTCCCGGCGCGGGAATCATGAAGTGATGGTTCGCGGAACCTTCGCCAACGTTCGGCTTCGCAACAAGCTCGCCCCCGGCACCGAGGGCGGAGTCACGCGCTATCTGCCGACGAATGAGGTGATGTCAATCTTCGATGCCTCGATGAAGTACCAGGACGACGGAGTGCCACTCATCATTCTCGCCGGAAAAGAGTACGGATCGGGATCGTCGCGCGACTGGGCCGCCAAAGGACCAAAATTGCTCGGTGTTCATGCGGTCATTGCGCAGAGCTACGAGCGCATTCACCGCTCGAACCTGGTAGGAATGGGAATTCTCCCGCTGCAGCTCCTGTCCGAAGAGGATCCCGAGGCGCTTGGTCTTACTGGGGAAGAGATGTACGCGATAACAGGGTTGCGCGAGCTACTCGATTCGAAGTTCGCTTCGGGACGTCATGTGAGCGTGCATGCCCAACGAGGCGACGGCACGATCAAAGAATTCGAAGCTAGCGTGCGCATCGATACGCCGCAAGAGATTCTTTACTATCAACATGGTGGGATTTTGCAGTTTGTTCTGCGGCAATTGCTGGCAGGATGGGAGAGGCCTCACGTGGTCAGTCGTGGGATGAGTACTGTGGCTGATCCGAGTACTGGGAGCAGTATTACGTAGCAGTTCTTTGTTCTGTCATTCTGAAGGGCCGTTTTTGGGGCCGAGGAATCCCTATAGTGCCGACGAGTTTTCGTGGATCGATTGTCTCATTACGTAAAGAACAATGGAGTCGGTAGGGATTCCTCGCCGCAAAACCGCGGCCTCGGAATGACACAAAGAACGAAGAACTAGATCCCCACGCCGTATTCCGTACCGTTGAGCATCCGATCTTCGCCGGCGTGGCTGTAGCTCTCATAGGGCATGCGCTTCGCTAGACGCTGCTTGCGAAGTTCGTTTCCAAGATAGAGCGCCCCGGCGATGACGCCGAGTCCGATGCCTGTCCACATGAGTATCAAGAGTGGGCGACGGATAGTGAAACTCATATCAGCGGTCCTTCCCTCCATCTTTACAGGAACTACCCTCTTCAAGAATTCCAGCCGTCTCACAAGCGCTAGAGCCATCAATAGTAGGATGCTCCGACATGCCCGACGTTTGCCGAATTTGTTCAGAGACGAGGTTACCAAAGTGAGACGTTGGGGACTAGCTCGAAAAGATGTGAAGCTATTGCACCAGCAGAGGCGCAGCATGCTGCGTTTCTACGGTCGCGGGATTAAGCGGGAAGAGAATGGCTCTCGCTGCTCGCATCTGGCGTCGCGCGAATCTCCTTCACGCGCTCACCCACGGCATATTTCAGCTTTTGGATCCCTTCACCGCTTACCGCCGAAATGGCCATCAATGGCAGCTTACGGCGCGAGCAGAAGCGTTTCAGCCTGGCCAGCTTTTCGGAATTGGCACTGTCGATCTTCGAGGCAACAACAATCATCGGCTTCTGCTCAAGCCCCGTGCCCCAGGTTTCAAGCTCATTCATGATTACCTTGAAGTCCTGCGTGGGATCGGGGCGGCCGCTCGCGTCGGAGACATCGATGAGGTGCAGAAGGAGCCGCGTACGTTCGATGTGGCGGAGAAACTGCGTTCCTAGCCCATGGCCCGAACTGGCGCCCTCTATCAAGCCAGGGATGTCGGCAACTACGTAACTGTCGTCGTCCGGAAGCTCACCGACGCTTACCACGCCTAGATTCGGCTCGAGCGTGGTGAAAGGATAGTCGGCGATCTTGGGTCGCGCAGCTGAGATGCGCGAGATCAGAGTGGACTTACCTGCATTCGGATATCCCACCAGGCCAACATCGGCCAACAGCTTCAGCTCCAGCCTGTAGTTTCGCTCTTCCCCCGGACGTCCAAGTTCGTGTTCGCGCGGAGCCTGGTGAGTGGGAGTAGCGAAATGCTGATTGCCACGTCCGCCACGTCCACCGCGCGCGATTACGAGACGCTCATCGGCACGTGAGAAATCGTGGATGCGTTCACCAGTATCCGCGTCGTACAGAATTGTTCCGACAGGAACCTTCAAGATGACATCACTTCCTTCCTGTCCCGTTCGGTTAGAGCCTTCGCCGTGCCGCCCGCGTTCAGCTTTGTATTCCGGATTGAAGCGAAAATGCACGAGCGTGTTGTGACGCTCGCTGGATTCCATGACGACGTCGCCGCCCCGTCCGCCGTCGCCGCCCGAAGGTCCCCCGCGCGGGACAAACTTCTCCCTCCGAAAGGCCATGCAGCCATTACCGCCGTCTCCGGCTTTTACGCGAATTTTGGCTTCATCGATGAACATCAGCTTCTAAGCTGTTAGCTACTAAGCTTGGATCCCCCACACGACTCGAGATTGCAGCAACATTCTTGGATCTTGGTGCGCCGAAAACAAGAAGGCCCCGAAGCTCGGGGCCTTGCCTCTAAGCAATCTTCAGGGAACCCAAAAAGCCTAGGCTTCTGCGGGTTCCACGTGCACGAAACGGCCCAAGTTGCCGCGATCGACAAATCGAATCACACCATTGACCTTCGCGAAGAGCGTGTCGTCTTTGCCGCGACCAACGTTCTTGCCGGGTTTCAGACGCGTGCCCCGCTGGCGGACGATGATCGAGCCACCGCTCACAAGCTGTCCGCCGAAGGCTTTTACTCCAAGCCGCTGGGCATTCGAGTCACGTCCATTTTTGGAACTACCTAACCCTTTTTTGTGTGCCATATCTTTGAGTATCCTTAACTGCTTGTTCGGGCTCTGATTTAAGCTGCGCGACCTCGAAGCTTCGCAGCTCCGAAAGCTACTACTTCTTTTTCTGCGCGGCGCGAGCGGTGCCCTTATCCGTGCGCTTCTTGCTGCTCTTGGACGCCTTGCCTTCGGCTCCAGTGCGGGCCTTCTTACCTGCCTTCTGCTCCGTCTGCTTGCTAGCCATCTCTTTCTTCTCCTTTTTCGGCTTGGATGCCGGCAGGTCAGGAGCGGTAAACTTCTGTCCGTCGAAAGAAATTTCGGTAATGCGGACGGCGGTGTAGGGCTGGCGATGTCCCTGGAGCTTCTTATACTGCTTCTTGCGCTTGAAATGGAAGACCAGGATCTTGTCGCCGCGGCCTTCCTCTACTACGCTACCAACGACGCGGGCACCGCTCTGCGGCTTCACGATGGTTCCAGGCTCGCCGGAAACCGCGAGCACATCGGTAAACTCGATATTGCCGTTCTCAGCCGGCTTCTGGTCAACTTTGATTACGTCTCCGGGTGCGACGCGAAACTGCCTTCCCCCGGCGCGGATCACCGCGTACATAGGCTTTTCCTTCTTTGTAGAAGTTGCTTGCTGATTCCTACCAGCCGCTCAGAAGGCGACCGCAATCCTCAGACGAGGACGACGAGGACAGACAAACTCAATAATTTTAACGTGTTGCATCCAATGCGGTCAATTCCGCACGGGATCGCTGAGGAGCTCCAGCAATCGGGTGATCGGGCGACGTAAAACCGATCTGCCAACACTCTATATCTGAGCAGCCCGGGTTTCGATCAGACCTCGAACGCGCGCGGTGAAATCGTCAACCTTCATCTTGCCTTCATCACCCTTGCCCCGAACCCGAACGCTCACTTCTCCCGCTTCAGCTTCCTTATCTCCCACCACGAGCAGGAACGGCACCTTCTGCAACGTGTGTTCGCGGATCTTGGCATTCATCTTTTCGTTCCTGGCATCTACGTGGACGCGTACTCCGGCTGCTTTTAACTTCTCGGCCACCTGTTCCGCATACGCAGCGTGGCGCTCGGAGATTGGGACCATTACTGTCTGCGTTGGTGAGAGCCATACCGGGAAGTTGCCGGCATAGTGTTCGATCAGCACGCCGAAAAAGCGCTCGATCGATCCGTAGAGTGCGCGGTGCACCATTAGCGGCTGCTTGCGCGAGCCGTCTTCAGCCACGTATTCGAGCTTGAAGCGCTCGGGAAGCGTGAAGTCAAATTGAACGGTCGAGAGTTGCCACAGCCGGCCAATCGCGTCCACTAGCTTCACATCGATTTTTGGACCGTAAAACGCCGCCTCGCCAGCAATCGTTTTGTAAGGAATGTTGCGGCGCTGCATTGCTTTTTCCAGCGAGGCAATGGCTTGCTCCCAGTTCTCTTTGGATCCGATGTATTTGCTGGTGTCATTGGGGTCCCAGATTGAGAGTTCGACTTCGTACTTCTCGAAGCCATAGGTATTGAGCACGGTAAGGGCAAAATCGATGCAGCTGACGATCTCGTCTTCGATTTGCTCAGGCGTGCAAAAAATATGGGCATCGTCCTGAGTAAAACCACGCACGCGCAGCAGGCCGTGCATAACTCCCGAACGCTCGTAGCGATAAACCGTGCCAAGTTCGCCGAGACGCACTGGCAGGTCGCGATAGGAACGGAGCGTGTTCTGGTAGATGAGGATGTGCCCGGGACAGTTCATTGGCTTGAGCTGGTACTCGGCATCGTCGAGTTCCATGGGTGTGAACATGTTCTGCGCGTAATAGCCCGTGTGGCCGCTGGTCTTCCACAGATCCGTGCGCATTACGTGCGGCGTGAAGACCAGCGAGTATCCGCGCTTCAGATACTCTGAGCGCAGCCAGTCTTCCATCTCCTTGCGAATGATTCCGCCTTTGGGATGCCAGAAGATCAGGCCTGGTCCTGCCAATTCCTGGATGGAGAAGAGATCGAGCTGCTGTCCCAGCACGCGATGATCGCGTTTCTTCGCCTCCTCGATCGCCTTGAGATACTGCTCGAGGTCCTTCTTCGAGTAAAACGAAGTCCCATAAATCCGTTGGAGCTGCGGGTTCTTCTCGTCATTCAGCCAGTAGGCGCCGGCGAGGTTCAGGAGTTTGAAGGCCTTGATTCGTCCCGTACTAGGAATGTGAGGTCCCCGGCAGAAGTCGACGAACTTGCCGTTGCGATAGAAAGAAACCTGGTTTTCACCTTCAGTGTGCTTCTGAATGAAGTGCACCTTCATCCAATCGTTTTCAGACTCGTACTGACGGATCGCCTTGTCTCGCGGCACGTATTCACGGACAAACTTCTCGTCCCGATCAACAACCTCCTGCATGCGCTGCTCAATGCGCTGCAGGTCCTCGGGAGTGAACTGCGTTCGACGATAGAAGTCGTAGAAGAAGCCGGATTCAGTCGGTGGACCATGCCCAAGCTTCGTCTCGGGGAACAACTCGGTGACGGCGGTTGCCAATACGTGAGCCGAGGAATGCCGGAACACCTCAAGCGACTCGGGATCCTTCTCCGTGAGAATCCGCACTTCGGCGTTTTCTTCGATAGGCCGATTCAGATCGACGACTTTGCCGTTCACCTTGGCGGCAAGAGCGGCATCGGAGAGGCGAGGCGAGATCGACTTGGCTACATCGTATGGCGTCGTCCCACGGGGCAGTTCACGCGAGGATCCATCGGGCAGAGTGATCTTTAGAATGCTGGGTGCTTCTGCTACGTCAGGCATTGATTGAACCTGCTTGAGACGTTGTAAACATTCAGAATAACGCAAGCATTCAGGTTCTCGCCTGATGTGCGCGGCTGAACAGTTCCTAAGTCACTCCGCTTGGGCTGCGAACAATTCTAGAGGCTGACTAGGCACATCCGCCTAGTTACAGCTAAGCGAGGCTGCGGAGGACGCGGAGAGACGGGCGGCGTAGCGATGCAATCCAACGCAGCAGATGTGGCGTTTTCCCTGTTAATGCGATAACAGCGAATTTAACAGCGAATTTAACAGCGAATTTTTTTACCCGGGACAGGCGAGCAACGGATATTCCGAGTAACTCCCGGTCTGGCAATCGCTTGCAACAGTCGATCATTTTCCAGCACAGTCCGGAACAGTGAATAACAGTGAATAAGCAGTGAATTGTGCCGCATTCAATCCGTTGCTCGCCTTCAGCACTTTTTCTGAAGGGACCGTCGCACCCGGCACTCTCGTCTAAGAATTGTTTGGCTCTTGCTCACGATCCGTGGTAGCAGCGAACTATGTTCGCTGCGAGCTGCTACTTATTGTGCTGCGATACCGACAACACGTTCCCATCCGGATCCTTGAACCAGGCAACGCGGGCCTCGCCGGGGAAGGTGCAGATTCCGCTTTTATCCTGCGGCATTCCCGGATAGCGCTCGAAGACTAGACCTCTGCGCACCAGTTCGGCGACGGCCGCCTCGATGTCTTCCACTTCCCATCCCAGCACGGTGAACTGTGCTGGCGTGAACTGCTTCAGCTTGCTCACCCGCAGCATGGTCCCATGCGCGTCGAAGACCAGAGCAAAGCCGTCGTCTTTCACGAAAGGAAAGCCGAGTGTCTTGGTATAGAAGGCCTTCGCTTTTTCCGGTTGAGTGGTGATGGTGAATCCGACGATTTTCGACAATCGGAAGGTCGATGCTTTCTGTGGCTTGGGAGCAGGCATCGGAAACCTCCTTGGTAGGTTGGGGAGTGTAGCACTGTCGGTACTGATTTCAATGCCGCGCGATGACTCGCGCCATTTCGCGTGGATTTTTCAAGCGGCGCTGTTGACCAGGCCCGAAGGGCCGAAAGAAGCCGAGCCCAGTGGCGTAAGTCCTGGGTGGAATCCCATTTCGATGAATTGTGGCACAGCCGCCCTCGGCTGTGGCTCTTGACTCTTGTTGCTTGGCCCTTACTCTCTCCACAGCCATCGATAATCTTCAGGGTATTTGCACAAGCCAGCATCGATCGGGTTCGTAAGGATATAGAAGCGTCTGTTGTTCATCTCCTCGTCAGATTCGATTACGTGATCAAAGGACTCATCCTGCCAAAGATGGCCGCTCCGCGCGAGCAATTTGTTGATGCTGTGAGCTGAAGGTCCTTTGATTCCGTTCATGATTTTTGCAAGACGAAAAGATTGACCGTCTTTATCTCGTAAAGGCGTGAATAACAAGTGCACATGCGTGGGCATGATCACAAAAGAGTGCATGTGAACCAGCACCATGTGATCGTGCAAGCAGTGCTGGTACGCGAGATCTCGCGCTTCAGGAGGAAGGACGAAATCTTCGTAGGTGCGGAACGTGACGAAAACCGGAGTGTCGTCTACCTGGAAGTGTGGCAGGTTTCGGCGGTACATGAAATGTACAAGACTGCCACAGGGCAGCGCACTGTGCACTGGAATCCACAGCGTGACTCGCCGGCGGCTTGAGAAACAAAAGTCAAAAGCCACAGCCGAGGGCGGCTGTGCCACAATTCATCAAAATGGGATTCCACTCAGGGCTCACGGCACTGGGACTACCCGAGTTCCGCGCTTCGCGCTCACTTATCGGCTCCGCTGGTCTTCGGTCTGTCCTAAATTTATCGTCCTCCACTTACTTGCGTCTGAGGCCGCTCTCCATGCAACGCGATCGCCGGTCCGGCGTACAGCGTGTTGGCTCCGGTATCTGCCGCCATCTTGTTGAATTTGCCAACGTCATCTGACAACAGGGCATTGAAGCTGCGCACTTGCTCGTCTACCTGACTCCGCACCGCAGCCATTTCGCTTGTCTGCTCTTCCGAAGGAGCGCGGTCGTAGTCTTCGTTGATGCGAGAGAGCAGGCGCTGCATGCGGTCGTTGAGTCTTGCCAGATAATGCAGGTAGTACTTGGGATCATTCTGGACTGCGGGGTTGTAGACCGCTTCCTGCCACTTGCTCAGCTTTCCATCGAGCTGTTGGGCGCTGTCGAGGAGCTTGGCGTAGCGATCGCCATCCTGGCGCTCGGGGCCGCCGAGGACCGTTCTCATTGATTTGATTTGCGCTCGCAGTTCTCCGTTCCGATTCAGGGCCTGGTTCAGCGCTGAGAGTTGGTCGCGCACTTCGAGCGCGGCACGGAGTTGCGCCTGGGCTGCCTGCTGATCGAATGGGAAGCGTGGATCAGGACCGACTTCTACATTGCGTGACTCGGTGTGCCCATTCGCGGTGAGCGTGACTTTGTACGTGCCGGGCAGCGCCGTTGGTCCGCCGCCGCGGCGGAAGCCTTCTTCGCCGCCGCTCTCGGTGGCGCTTTCATTCTCGCTTTCACCGCGTCCGGTGCGCAGCGAGGTCGGCGGATCCAAGCGCAGATCCCAGGCGATGCGATTCACGCCCGCGCGGGCTGGGCCGTGCAGAGTGCGGACTGTTTGGCCATCTGGCCCTGTAATCACGATTTTGACCGGCGGCATCGTGGGCTGGCTGTCGGCACTCTTCCGGCTCTCGATCGATTGCTTCAGGTAGTAGTTGATCAGAGCTCCCGCAGGACGATTTGGTGCTGAAAATCCGCCACTGCGGCCGTAACGGCTGAACATGCTCGACAGGTGCGCGGGCGTTACTTCGAAGAGGTGCAGGTCGGCGTTTTGCACTTCTGCCGTCAATTGCTCGAGAGGACTGATGTCGTCGAGAACGAACAATCCTCTGCCATGCGTGCCGATCACAAGGTCGTGCTTCCGCTTTTCAAACTTCAGGTCATAGACCGGAGTCGCCGGGAAACCGCTCTTCAGGGCAGTCCAATGCTCGCCTTCGTCTACGGAGTAGTAAAGTCCCGTTTCGGTACCAAGGACCAGGAGGCCGCGCCGGTTCGGGTCCTCGCGCACGACATGGGCTGCCTGACTCGGCAGGCCGCGATTGATCGCGGTCCAGGTCTTGCCGAAATCGTGCGTTTTGAAAACATAAGGCCGGTGATCGTCCACCTCGTGGAAATCGACAGCGACGTAGGCTGTTCCGGCGGTAGCAGGTGACGCCTCGATCTGCCGGATTCGTCCCCACTGCGGCAGCTGCGCGATATTGCTCGCGACGTTCGACCAGTGCTGTCCTCCATCCTGCGTGACTTGAATGTTGCCGTCGTCAGTGCCGACCCAGATCACTTTTGCATCCAGCGGCGAAAGCGAGATCGCCAGGATCGTGTCGTAGTTCTCGGCGCTGCTGAGGTCTTTGAGAATGTCGCCGCCAGTGACAACCTGCTTTGACTTGTCGTTGCGCGTGAGGTCGGGACTGATCGGCGTCCAGTGCTCGCCGGCATCAGTGGAGTGGAACAGTACGTTAGCCCCGAGGTACACATCTTTGTCGTTCGCAGGTGAGACCGCGATGGGCGCAGTCCAGTTGAAGCGGTACTTTAGTTCGGAAATGGGCATATCGCCCTGATTGTGCAGATAGGGACGAATATGCCGCTGCTGTCCGGCTTCGCGGTCGAGTACTTCGATTTCGCCATCCTGCGAGTCGGAGTAGATCAACTTCGACGCAGTCAGGCCAGGAACGACGTATTGACCATCCCCGCCGACCGTAGTCCACCATTCGTTATTGGCAATCGGACCGCGCGCGAGCGTGTGTGATGGTCCACACCATCCACTGTTGTCCTGCAGGCCGCCGCAGATGGTGTAGGGCACGCGATCGTCGAGGGCTATGCTGTAAAACTGTTCGATCGGGAGCGAATCGCGAAATTGCCAGGTTTGGCCGCCGTTCCAGGAGGTGTAGACGCCGCCATCGTTGCCTTCGATCAGGCGATTGGGATCACGCGGATCGATCCACAATGCGTGATGATCCGGATGTACGCCGCGGCTGATGATGCGCGCGGTCTTGCCCCCGTCGTTGGAAAGCACGACGTCGAACGAGAGGAAATAGATCTTGTTCTCGTCATTGGGCGCAACCAAGAGATGCCCGAAATAGAACGGACGCGCGTTCAGCAGGTAGTTGTCGCTGACCTTTGTCCAATGCTCGCCGTAGTCGGCGGAATCCCACAGCACTCCTTCTTTCGATTCGACCAACGCATACACATGCTTGGGATTGCTGGGTGCAACCGCCAACCCAATTCGTCCGACGGGCGGCTTGGGCAAGCCACCACTCAGCTTCTGCCAGCTCTCGCCGCCGTCGGTAGAGCGATAGAGTCCGCTGCTGTTTCCGCCGCTGATCATCATCCAGGGATAGCGCTGCGCCTGCCACATGCCCGCGTACAGGATCATCGGATTGGCAGGATCCATGACCAAATCGCTGGCGCCGGTCTTGTCGTCGATGTACAGGACTTTTTTCCACGTGCGACCGCCGTCGGTGCTGCGGAAGACTCCGCGCTCGGCGTTGGGAGCCCATGCATGTCCGAAGGCAGCGACGAAGACCACTTCGGGATTCGCGGGGCTCACGATAATGGTCGCAATCTGCCCGACATCCTGAAGCCCCATCGAACGCCAGCTGGCGCCCGCATCGGGAGAGAAGAACACACCACCTCCGGGTGAGATGTCATTGCGCAGATTCGCCTCGCCTGTTCCCACCCAAACCAGATTGGGATTGCTTGGAGCGATCGCCATAGCGCCCACCGAGGGCACCGGGACCTGGCTTGAGACATACCTCCATGTCGTCGCACCGTCTTCTGACTTGAACACTCCACCCGCCGCAGAGCCGGCATAGTAGATCTCAGGATGGTTCGGCACGCCGACCACGGCAGTAATGCGTCCGCCAGCGACGGCGGGGCCGAGGTTGCGGAATTGAAGGTTGTTCAGATACTCGTTCTGGGTTGCAGATGGCGCCGTGCTTTGAGAGAACGCGCTCTTGCCGGTTGCGACCTGTGCGGCTGCGCCAAAACTGAAGATGATCAACGCTGTGAGTGCGAGGCGAAGAAGGATTTGGGTGCGCATAATGCTCCTGCCGAATGCGCGATGCTGGGTTCATCGTGCGGCAAGAGTATAGTCCGAGGCTTCATTTCGTCGCGAGTCAGGGGGCTGGCCTGCGAAGAGAGTGGAATTCAGCTTTTTGTCATTGGTGCCGGGAGGGGGGGTCGAACCCCCACGAGGGGTAAACCTCGGCGGATTTTGAGTCCGCTGCGTCTGCCAGTTCCGCCATCCCGGCTTTAGGTGGGCACAATCAGGTTAGCATGCGGCGAGGAGTTCGCTGAAATGCGACACTGCTCTGACCCGGGAAAAACGCTCAAGAGAGCGACAATTTTCAGACTGCCATGCCTCGCGCTCTTGCGCGGGGGATTTGCTGTTCGGTGACTCAGAAACAGCAGGTTCCCCACTCCGCACTGGAATTATTCACACTTGAGACAGCTTCGCTGCGGAGTGAGGATGACAGCGTTTTGGCAAAGCAGAGTCCAAGGTCGAAGCGAACGTTAACGCGAATCAGCAGCCACGATCACGAATTCGATCTTCAGTTCGTCTTTTGCCTTAACCGTGCCTCCGGCGGCGCTCACCGGCTTAATGCCGAATTGGGACTGCCTGATGACGGCTTGTCCGGCGTAAGCGTTATTTCCAACGTGAACGTCCGCGGTCACCGGATTGGTTTTCCCATGCAGGCTCAGATTGCCTGCCACCGACCACGTACCCTCAGCGATTTTTCTGATCGCGGTGGACTCGAAGCGGATCTGTGGAAAGGTTGCGATCTCAAGAACCTTCTCCTGCATGTCTTTCTGAACAGCAGCCTGATCCTTTTCGGGAAGCACTTGCATCTTCGCCGTCTCCACGCGAAACCAAACGCGGCCGACGCCGGAGTCGTCGAATGCTCCCTCCGCAATCGGAGCGCTGACTTCATGTTCGTGGCCTGCAGCCGAAAACAGGCCACTCTTGCCGACGTGAATCGTGATCTTGCTGCGCGCCGTGTCGATAGCATGATCTTTGCCGAGAAGAGCAGGAGAAAAGAGCAGCATTAACACAATGGCAATAAAGGTCTTGTGCATGGGACTTCGACTCCTGTCATTTAACTCACCGTACATCGTACATTCGTGTTACGCGGACGCAACTTTCACACCGGCGTAGCGTTTCACTCACAAGTAGAGTTCAGCAGAGTTGAGCTCTTCGAGGAGAGACATGGGTAACTTTAGATTAGAAGCGGCGGCCACCAGCATCCTGGCCAGCCTGCTCGTATTCGGCAGTGCTGCAAGCGCACAATCTACAGGCACTTCAGCAACGACTCCCACCCCAGCTAATCAATCCGATATCAAGAGCGATCGTCGCGATCTGCGCCATGACAAGCGCGATGTTCGCCAGGACCGCCGGGATATCGCAAACGACAAACAAGACATCCGCGGCGACCGCAAGGACGTGCGGCAAGACCAGAAGGACATCAACCAGGACCGGCATGACCGCAATCAGGACGTTCGCGAACTGAATGCAGATCGCCGCGACCGCAACAAGGACGAAGGCCAGCTGGACAAGGCGCAAGCCAAGTACCGCAGGGACCTCAAGAGTGGCGACACGGACGATCTGGCGAAGGACAAGGCCAGAATCGCGAAGGATCGCGGCGAGCTCAAAGAAGACAACAAGGAGATTGCCGGCGAGAAGCGCGACATTCGTCACAATCAGGCCGACATCAATCATGACAAGGCCGACATCCACAACGATCGCAAGGACCTGCGGAGCGACTACCGCCACGTCCATCACGATCGCAAGGACATCAAGGCGGACAAGAAGGACATCCGCCACGATCGCCGGGATCTGAGACGGGACAAGCGCGGCAAGTAGATGAGATTTTGCTCAATCGCGAGCCTTCGGGTTCGCGATTTTTTTGTCCGATCAGGTAAACGAGTCCAGGGCCGATGGGAATCAATTTGCGATGGAGGGCCGCCGCCGGTCCCGCAAGTCATGACAAATAGCTTCGCGGTACTCGCTTGCTGATATTGCAGAGAACTTCGTACGCGATGGTTTGCGTAGTTGCAGCCAAGTCGGCCGCGGAGAGCTTGCTCCCATTCTGCTCACCGATCAGCAGGACTTCATCGCCAATCTGAGCGGTAGGAATTTTCGTTACGTCGATGGTCGTCACATCCATGGAAACCTTGCCAACGATCGCAGCGAACTCGCCCCGTATAAGAACGCGGCCTTGGTTTGAAAGCGCGCGATTCAGGCCGTCACCATAGCCAACCGCCAAGGTAGCAATGCGCGACGCCGCGCCGGCTACGAAGGTGAGGTTATATCCAACTCCCTGGCCAGCTTCGATGTCGCGGATGTCGATGATGCGAGTCTTCCAGGAGAGCACTGGCTTCACCGAAGGTCGTTCCGTTTCGGAAACGGCGCCAGCAGCGGTGACGAAAGGCAAATAGTAGCCATATAGAGAGATTCCCGGCCGAACCAGCGCTGTCGACTGGTTCAGGTGCTGCCATGACTCCCTGCGAACAACGATGGCGGCGCTATTGGCGAGATGTAAACACGCAGGTCGGATGTGCGCCGCAGCGAGTTGCTCGAGAGCCCGCTTGTATGCCGCCAATTGAGCCTCGACCTCAGGTGCATCGACCACCTCCGCCGACGCAAGGTGCGAATGCAGTCCTTCGATACAGATTGATTTCGCCTTGCGTGCAGCTTCCAGCACATAACCAAGATTCGCAGCGGAAACACCCTGCCTCGCCATTCCGGTGTCGACCTCGATATGCACGGGGAATCGCTCTCTACGCAGTTTTTCTGCCGCGTTATTCGCTTCGGAGATCTGCTCGGCACTCCACACTGCCGGCGTGAGGCTGTGCTCAACCACCGCTTCTCCTTCTCCGCGCCAGATTCCACTCATGAGAAGGATGCGTCCGGCGATGCCTGCACGCCGCAGCTCAATACCCTCGTCCGCCGATGTGACTCCGAACCATGAGGCGCCCGCGACCTCTAACGCGCGAGCGCACTCGATGGCGCCATGTCCATAAGCGTCACACTTCACAACCGCACAAACCGTCGCGTGCGGAGCAACGAAATCACGAATCAGTTTGTAATTGTTAACCAGAGTGGGGAGCGAGACCTCGGCCCAAGTGGGTCGCGTCGGCATGAGTTCAGTCTAGCGGGAAAGCGACTCTGGGCGCGAGAAACCGGCTGTCGGCGCGAGAAACCGGCTGTCGGCACTCGGCACTCGGCTTTCGGCTCACAGCCAAAGCAACAGCAGATTCCCAGCGCCAAAATGAGACAAGAAGAACGACAGCATTTGAAGAGGAGGAATGACGGTTTTTAAAGAGAATGAGAATGACTTCGAGAATGGAGGGTTCTTAGAAACTGTTGGCTGGCCGAAAGCCGACAGCCTCTTTCAATCCTCATCCAGCTTCTTCAACCGGCGGCTCTCCGCCAGTAGTCCCATGTTGTGACTTAGGTTCTGAAGTGTCACGATGCCGACCAGTTTCTGCTGATCGACTACCGGGATCATGGTCAATCCTCGAATTGTGATTTTGCGGAAGGCGGTCGCGAGCGATTCGCCTTTCTGGCACACCTCGAGTACGCGGTTCATTACCGACTGCACGTAGCCATTGCCTTCTGTCCGAATGGCGTCCAGGATCTTTTGTCGCGTAATGGTGCCGACCAGGTCACCGCTACGCACGACGGGGAAATCGTCTTGCAGAGTATGCAGTGCTTTCTCGAGGGCATCCTGCAGGGTGTCTGCCGGAGAGAGCACGGCAAAGTCGGTGAGCATGATTTCTTCCATGCGCACGCTGGAGACAACCGACTGGAACAGCATGCTGCGGTCTTCCAGATGAGCCGCGATGAAGACGCAGAAGCCCACGACGATGGCCCAGATGTTGCCCGCGAAGAAACCCATCACGGTGAGCAGCATTGAGAAGCCTTGTCCGTAGCTGACGGACTTGCGCGTCGCTTCCTCCCAGGCGTTGGGCACGTCCTTTGCTGAGCTTTGCGCCAGCCATACTCGCAGCACGCGGCCGGCAGCCAACGGATACGCAGGAACAAGGTTCAGCAATCCCAGCAAGACATTGATCCAGACCAGACTGCGTGCCAAGTGTCCGGAATGAATGTAAGGCGAGACAATCAGTTTCTGCTGTGCCACCGTAACCAGAATTGCAGCGGCCATGCCGGCAACCAGCAGGTTGGCAACCGGTCCGGCCAAAGCGCTTCGTGTTTCTTGTGCGACCGTGGTGTGCGAGGTGGCGCCGTGTTCGGAGGTTTCGCCCAGCACAACGCCGCCGATGGGCAGCAAGACCAGACGCTGCAATCGATCACGCTTGCCATGCCTGAAGAGCGCGCGTGCCGTCTCCTGCACTACGACCGCCGCCAGCATCATGAAAAACAACGCCACGCCCCGAACCGGGTCCATTCCTGCCTGCTTCGTCTGTGTGACCAGCAGAGCCAGCAGCAGGAAAAACGTGAGATGCAGACGCACCTCTGTGCCAAAGAACCTGCCGACCGGAATGGACCAAGCGCGAATCAATGATTTGAAAAGTATCCTCTGAGGCAATTCTTCATTGTAAGAAATGGATTCGGGTTCTGTACATTGAGGTTTCTATGCGTGTCATAGCCGGGCAGTATCGCAGCCGCAGATTAATGGCACCTCCAGGCACAGATACCCGTCCGACCTCGGACCGGCTGCGCGAAACGCTGTTCAATGTCCTCTCAGCTGGAATCCCCGAGAGCGTCTGGTTCGACCTCTTTGCCGGCTCTGGCGCTGTCGGAATCGAAGCCTTAAGCCGCGGCGCCCGCATGGTGTACTTCGTCGAGAGCGCTGCAAGGGCCGCCCAAACAATCCGTGCGAACCTTCGCAGTCTGTCGATCACCGAAGGATTTGAAGTGCAGGACCGAGAGGCGGTTCAAGCGTTGCGTGCGCTCGACGCTGCCGCGGTCGTCTGCGATTTCTGCTTTATCGATCCTCCTTATGCCGAAGAAGCAGCTTACGAGCAGAGCCTGGGCTTCCTGTCTCAATCGAGGCTGCTGACGCAGAAGAGCATCGTGATCGCAGAGCATGACAAGCACTCCGATCTCGCGGAGCGCTATGGAGCATTGCAAAGATTTAGGCGATTGCAGCAGGGAGATGCGGTGCTGAGCTTTTACAGGCTGGGATAGAGATGCTGGAGCTGGAACGTTGGAACAAGTTGCGTTTCTTCCCTGAAGCCATGCCCCTTCAAACGCTTTTCTGTAAGCGAATTTGTACAACAGACGCAGTCCACGGCAGCGGATGTCTCTACCCTGCACATTCGGGGACCGAAGTCTCCTACATGAACAATTCGCGCGTCGTGTTTGCGATCGGATGCTGCATTACGTCGAGCTCGTTTTTCACCATATTGAGCCCGCAGACGCAATCTTCGAAGCGCTCGGCGAGTTTGCCGAATAGCGGCGCAGCCCCGGCGTATTCGTAAAGATCAAACTTGGAGACAATGTAGTAGCTCTCTTTGCCTGCCTTAATGAAGTCAATCAGGCTGTCGAGGCGCTGACGGCGCAGTCGCGTCGAGTTCAGGCTGTCGGGAAACATGCCGGCAAAGAATAGGGTGTAGTCGCCGATGTGTTTGCGAATTTCGCGCTCACGGTCAAAGGAAGGAGCAGAGCCAAAAATGGGATCTGACTCGAGGAGCATCTCGCCAACGTCCGCCAGCGGACGTCCGGCAGCATTGCGGATTTTGTACAGCTCCTCAGACTGGCAGAAATTTGCCAGCATCTCTGAGATGTAGTGGGTTAAGCCGGCATCTCGAAGTCCGATCGTCGAGGCAAACGTCTCGGTGATCAGACCGCCAAAGAAGTCCTGCAACAGCTTCGATCCTGAGTTCACCTGCACTCCTCCCCACGATCCGCTGCTCACTTTCAGTACGCGTTCGCGGCTACAGTTGGACGGCTGTAAAGGAAGTACTGTTTATAAGAACACTACTTACAACGACAGGTTTCCTTGTGCAACTGCAAATCGTGCAGGTA
>Ga0209474_10000404_pt1 | contig 48084 bp, 41 predicted proteins | sample GraSoiAngelo_145_FD_185902 | JGI IMG/M metagenome (GOLD analysis project Ga0209474, IMG submission 185902) | Grasslands soil microbial communities from the Angelo Coastal Reserve, California, USA - 14_1009_05_20cm (SPAdes) (version 2) | ecosystem: Environmental > Terrestrial > Soil > Grasslands...
CGCGCTCGCCTCGCCGCTGCCGGATTCGCGTACCGGCGTCGCGCCGCCAGCGCCACGTGTCGCGAGGCCGCTGTTCGCCACCTTCGCGGGCTCGCTTGCGCTGGTGCTCTCGGTTCCGCGCATCGCGTTTCCGCTCGCGTGGCTTCTTCTCTGGTTCCTCTTCGAGGCGGAGCTGGCTCGCCGTTCCGAGCGCGAGCCGCACCTTTTGAGCCCGCTCGAGGCGTGGCGCGCCGGCGATCGCCGCGTGCTCCTCACATTGCTCGGTGTCGCGCTGCCCATCGGGCTGTGCTGGGAGGCCCTGAACTACGGTTGTGAGCGCGGCTGGATGTACACCGTGCCGCACTTCGAATCCTGGAAGCTGTTCGAGATGCCACTTCCCGGGTACCTCGGATACCTGCCGTTCCTGCTCGAATGCGGCGCGGCGCTGGCGATCGTCTCGATCACCGCTTCGCGGGTGCACGGGACGCGCGCCGTCGTCCTGCTCGTCGCCATCGCGGGATTCCACTGGGAGGTCGAACGCGTGGGGCGACGCACGACGGCACTTTCCGTCACGCCCCGGATGGACGATTCGCGGACGCTGTCGGCGGACGACTTCGCGTGGTTGCGCAAGCAGGGCCTCGAGACACCGCTCGACGTGCTGCGCGCACGCGATGAGGCGCACCCGCGCGTCCGGGCGCTCGCCGAGCTCGCGCAGGTCGCGTATCTGGGTGTCCCGTGGGCGGAGCGGCTCATGCGGGCCGGAATTTCGAGCCGCGCCGCTCTCGCGGCAGCCGATCCCTCGCGTCTTCACGAGGCCCTGTCCGCGCAGGCCGAGAAGGCGCCCGAGCCGGCAGTCGTTCGCCTCTGGGTGCGCGCCGCGGCTCGATCGCGGTAAACATTGCCCGTGCGCAGGACCTCTCCCACGCGCGGTTTTCTTGCTCGCGAGCAGCACCGCGTGCTGCTCACCATCCACGCGCTGGTGATGATCTCTGCTCTGCTCATCTGCGCGTTTGTCAACCGGCGGTTCAGTCCCGATCGTCTGTGGGTACAGTGGGTCGCACTCGGCTGGTTCGCGCTGTTCCTCGTCCATCTCTGGATCTTCTCGCGCGGGACGCTCGCGACGATGGGCGGGCGCCGCGGCGGCGCGAAATGGCCGTCCTCGCCACGCTGAAGAAGGATCGCCTGGGGAACCGGGCGACTATGCCACCCGTTGCGGGACGGCGCCGGCCGCCGTGCCCGGTGCGCCAGCGAACGTCACCGGGGTTGCGAGCGTGCCGCCTCCTCCCGCTCCGCTCCGCGTGGCGCCGGGTCCTTTCGCGGCGCGCCTCGAGGCGCTCTTCGGCGATCGTCCCGAAGCCGTCGAACGGCTCTGCGCGGCGATGGAAGCGCGCGAGACGCTCCTGGGACCCGCCGCCGCTCTCGAGGAGCTGGACCGTGAGCTGTCACGGGAACGGTGGAAGGAGCGCCGCGCCTCGGCCGAGCAGTTGAGCCGTCTCGCCGCGGTGGCGCAGGCTGCGCCCTCGTCCTGGAGGGTCGCCGCCGGGCTCCTCCTCGCACGCCTGATCTGATCGTTTTCTTGTGGTCGATCGCGTCCGCGGCGAGTCTCGTAAAGATGGCGCTGCGCGCGAGCGAAAGAATTGCCACTTCGGTCCGAAGGGTGCTAAAGGGCCGCCTTCCGACTCGGGAGCGGCCCGCCCTGGAGTGCTCTGCATGAAGATCGCTCTGAGCCCGCTGGAGAAGTTCCGAGCGGCGGGCAAGTTTCTCGACTGCACCTTCAACAAGCGGCCGCTCACCGTCAGCATCGAAGTGACCAAGCGTTGCAACGCACGCTGCGACTTCTGCGACTACTGGAAGATCAGCGACCGCGACGAGCTCACCGATTTCACGGATGTCGTGCGTCGGTTCGACCCGCTCATCGTCGTGTTCACGGGCGGCGAGCCGATGCTGCGCCGCGATCTCGTTTCCATCGTCAAGTCGATCAAGGAGCTGCCCGGGTTCCGGTATGTCACGCTGCTCACGCACGGCGGCTTCCTCTCCGAGGTAAAGATCAAGGAGCTGGTCGCGGCGGGCGTGAACCAGATCAACATCTCCATGAACTATCCCGACGCGCGCCAGGACAAGGAACGCGGGATCCCGGGACTCTTCGAGCGCCTGCACAAGACCGTCCCGAAGATGGTGCGCGACGGCTACAACGTTTTCACGTTCGCGTCGATGCTGATGGTCGACAACATGCACGACGCGGAGCCGCTCATCCGGCTGGCGCACTCGTGGGGCATCAACATCTGTTTCTCCGGTTACAACGATCTCAAGAACGGCAACCAGGCGCACTTCGTCTCCAAGGCGAAGATGGACGAGTTCCGCGCCGTGTGCCGGCGGATCGTCGAGCTCAAGCGCGAGCTCGGCAACGTGATGACGTCGGATTACTTCTTCCAGACCTTGCCGACCTTCTACGAGCGGCGCGAGATCGGTGGCTGCCAGGCGGGGAAGATCATGATCCACGTGACTCCCAAGGGCATGGTGCAGCCCTGCGCCGAGCTAGAGCCCGTGGCGCATTACTCGGAATTCTTGCCCGGCACGTACGAAGGGCCGAATTGCGGAAAGTGCTTCGACGCGTGCCGCGCGGAACCGCAGGCGCCGCTCACGCTTCGGCGCCTCGGCGAGCTGGCGGGAGTCCTGTGAGCGAAGGCGCGGCGGCGCCCTCGCCGGCGCTGCGACGGTTCTGGCCTCGAGCGCTGATCGGGTTGTGCGGTGGGCTGGCCGCCGGCCTCGCCGTGTTCGCGTACCTGGGCATTTCGAAGCATGAGCTGATCGCGAACCTCCACGGCGTGATCGTCGGGCCGCTTCTTTTCGCGGCCGCCGGGGCGCTGATCCTGCTGGCGCTCCAGTCGCTGCGCTGGTGGGTGGTGATGCGGCCCGTGCTCGATCTCACCTACGGGCAGGCGTACCGCGCGATGATCGTCGGCTTCTTCTTCAACGTACTGTTGCCGGCGCGCGGCGGCGACCTGTTGCGCGTCCAGTACCTCGGGAAACGGACTGGGTCGAGTCGCCTGAAGCTCCTCGGGACCGAGATCGTCGATTTCTGGAGCGACAAGTGGGGCTGGGTGGCTGCCTTTCCCCTCGTGTGCCTCTTCGGCAGCCCACCGGCGTGGCTTTTCCGAGCGCTCCTCCTCATCGGCTTCGCGGTCGTATCCGTCGGCGGGCTACTCGCACTGATGGCGAGCCGCGCCTTTCGCAAGGCTCCCAGATTCGTGGAGAACCTTCGCGCCGGTTTTGCTGCCAACCACTGGAAACGGCTCCTCGCCGTGGAGACGCTGATCGCGCCGCTTCCCTGGCTATGGGAGACGTTCGTCATCTGCCTTGCCGGTCACGCGCTCGGCCTGCACCTTTCGCCGATGCAGGCGTTCGCGGCGCTCACGGCGTTCAACGTCGCGACGGCGGTCCCCTCGCCGGGCAACGCGGGATCCTTCGAAGCGGGCGGAACGCTTGCGCTAACTGCCGTCGGAATCGACAAGGAGACGGCGCTCGCGTTCATCTTCCTCTACCACCTGACGCAGATCGTCCCCGGGTTCATCGGCGGCGCACTCGTCCTCGCCGTCGAGGGGGAGCAGCTGTTCGGCCGTGCTTCGGTGTTCCGTCTGCGCGCGCCCGACCTCGCGCCGAACCTGTCGGCGCTGCCCGAACCGGATCCAGGCTGACGCGCATCTGTTCCACGTCAATGCAAGAGCACGAAACCGGCGTAGTCGGCGGCGCTCACGGACTGCGTCTGATCCCCATCGCTCATCAGGCCGATTCCGACGAAGTCGGGAACGTCTCCTTCGAAGTGCGCGCGGAACTCGGCGGAAGGATCGATCTGCTCTTCCTTCCAGGTGTTGGTGGGTCCGTCCGACTCGAGGACGACCGTGTCCTGCACGACGAAGAGGTTGCGCTTCTGATCGCAGACGGATCCCTTCGGCGCGTCCGTGCTCCAGACGTACTTGAGCGAGTACCACTTGAGGCCGCGCTTCCAGCTGACGTAGATGACCGCCGCCGAGTCGCCGAGTCCCGGCGCGCACTCGTTCCCCTTCTTCGGCAGGACCTGCGCGCGCCACTTCCACCGCACGTACTTCGTGTGTTGCCGAAGCGCATCCGGCACCTCTGCCGCGAGCGTCACGGTCTCGAGAGGCGGCCGGTAGACCGCCCGGATGTAGGCGCCTTCGGGATCCTCGACGAGACGGTAGTACGACACGGGGCCCGAGTAGCTCTCGACCACCTTGAACGAATGGACGTCGATCTTCGTTTCGGAAAGTTGTGGCCCCGTGGCCTGGGCGAGAGTCCTTGTGCCTGGACGAGGTGCGTCGATGGCCAGGAGAAGCAGCGGGAGCGCGAGGCCAAGGCTGGTCGCCCCGAGGTTCACTGACGCGGCAGCTTAATGGAGAGGCGGTTTTGCGCCAGTCCTTTGAAATGATGCTCGAAGGCCCCGTCGAGCCGGCCGGGGACGTGGAATTGCGCGGCGTCTCGCCGCGGTGGGGGACCGCTTTCGCCGTGGCGATCGCGCTGTGTGTCGCGATCGGTCTGTGGCTCCGGGTGCGCGGTCTTTCGGCGGAAGGGTTCGGCGACGACGAGGTGCACAAATGGCTCGCCGCCCTTCGCTACCTGCGCGGGGACTTCTCCGGAGACGATGTCGAGCACCCGATGCTCATGAAGGTCTTGATCGCCGGATTCGCGTTGGTCGGTACGCGGCTGGGATGGACGGCGGAGACGATCACTCGGCTGCCGAATGCGCTGGCGGGCGCGCTCTCGATCTGGGTGGTGGCGCAGCTCGGGCGAAGGTTGTTCGGGCGCGCAGCCGGATTGTGCGCGGCAGCGCTCGCCGCGGTGTCGACGACGTACGTCGGCTATCAGCGCGTCGCGAAAGAGGACACCCTGCTGGGCCTCTTCCTCATGCTGCTGCTCTGGTGCGTCGCCGAGGCCAAGGCAGCGGCGGACGACGGACGCGTCGCCCCGCGGAAGCGCTGGGAGCTGGGCGCGGCCGCGAGCCTCGCCGGCATGTTCGCGTCGAAGTACTTCTTCTTCCTCGCTCCGATTGCCGTCCTTGCGTATCTGTGGCTGCGCCCCGTGACCGCGTGGCGCGTGCCGCTGCGCAGATGGGCGCAGCTCGTGGGCATCGCCGCTGCGATCTGGGTGTGCCTGAACTGGACGCCGTTCCTGCCGTCGACGTGGGCCTACGCGAGGACGTACCTGACCGGACAGCAGACGGTGCACGGCAGCCTCTTCTTCATGGGGCGCATCTACCACAACCTGATCGAGTACTGGCTGCGGGGAACGCCGCCGTGGTTCTACCTGGTGTTCGCGGCCGTGAAGCTCGCTCCGGTGACGGTTGTGTTCGCGGTGGCCGGACTCGCCGCGGCCGTCGTGCAGCGGCGTCCGGCGCATCGACTGGTGCTTTCCTGGATGGCGGTGTGGTTCCTGATGCACTCCGCGTCCGGATCGAAGTGGGGACGGTTCTTCGTCGCCGTCCTGCCGGCGTTCCTGCTGCTCGCCGGGCACGGAGCGGCGATCGTGGTCGAGTGGCTCCGCGCGCGCCGTCCGGCGTGGGCGACCGCGGCCGCGGCAGCGGTCGTGCTCCTCCTCGTGGGAGGTGAGGCGCGCGCCGCGTTGACGCACGCTCCGCATTACCGGCTCTACATCAACGCATTCGGCGGGGGGGACGCGAACGTCGACTGGTTCTTCCCGCACTGCGACTACTTCGACACGGGGTTCCGCGAGGCGATTCAGCAGATCGCCGCCCGGGCGGAGCCGGACGCCGAGGTGGCGACGGAGATCGATTGGCCGGCGCAGCTGTACGCGGAACGATTCGGACGGCCGGATCTGCGGCAGACGCTCGTGCGCCGTGGCCGCGCGTGCCGCTCGGGGCAGCCGTGCTACGTCGTAGTGCAGCTCGGGCGCTTGTATTTCCTGAACCAGGACGCCGTCCGCTGGCTGTCGCACCGCGAACCGTGGACGACGGTGCGCGTCCGCGGTGAAGATGTGGTGAAGGTCTATCGGCTGATGCCCGGCGAATCTCCGTTCCCGGACGAGAACGAGGTCGGCGCTTCCAAGATCGTTGCGCCAGCGCAGACGGCGGGCGGCTGATCACAATCGCGGGCACTTCTGCTGGGGGTCGCGCGGCGGCCGCAGCTTCAGCTCGGCGATCCGCGCGCTCGATTCCTCCAGCCCGATCTCCAGCTCTTGCGGGTCGGCGGTGCAAGTGAGCCGGAACGTCCCGCGCTTCACGCCGTCACCGGGACCCGGACGTCCGAGCTGACAGGGACCGTGCGCGGTCAGCTGCGCCTTCGCCGCGGCGAAGTCCAGGGACGACGCGAACGACTGCCTCGCATACTCGTCATTCCAGCGAAGCGTCAGCGCCACGGCACGTTCCGCGGCCTTCTGCAGCCGTGGCCCCGGCGGGACGATCGGCTTGAGCTCCAGGTGCTGGATGAGCGGCGGCACCTCTGGAGTGAGCGTCACGAACACCTCGAGCTGGCCCCGCTCGCACACGAGCTTGCTCGTGCCGCGCAGCGCATTTTCGGGCTCGACCGTGCCGGCACGGCAGGGGCCCAGCGTGCCATGAAGATCTTCGAGATGCCTTTTCAGCTCGCCTGGCGACTCGTAGTACCAGGCGGTGCGATCGAAGCGTGACTCCGCGAGAGGCGCGTCCCAGCTCTCTAGCAGCGACGCGACGGCCCGCTGCGCAGTATCCAGCTCGACGGCGGGCCGGACCTCGCGCTCCGGAATCGCGCCTTTCTTGAGCAGCAACACCGCCGCCGGCCAGACGTCCGGCGCGGTGTATGTGAGATTCGTCGCGCCCACGAACGCGATTCCACGCTCGGGTAACAGGACGAAAACGGCGCCGAAACCCGGCAGACCGCCCGTGTGCGAGACGATCCGGTCGAAGTCGCAGCTCTCGTGCGCGCCGAGGCCGTAACCGTAGCCCGTCGCCCGCGCGCGCAGCGGATCACCGGGAACCTGCGTCAGCGCGACGTGCCGCATCGCCTGCTGCATCTCGCGGCGTGATGCGCGGCGCAGCGGGCCGCTCTCGGGGTCGTCCCGCGGTGGCCAGGCGTCCAGATGGAACGACGCGTAGCGCGCGAGGTCGCGCATCGACGTGTACAGTCCTCCCATCGCCGCGTAAGCGCCGTCGCCGAGCTGCGGCTCCTCGCGCACGCCTCCCGCAAGCTCCGGCCCGGGAGCTGAGGCGCGGTGTCCGTAGCCGAGCGCCAGCCGCCCCGCCGGCACGTCCTGCATCTTCCAGACGGTCGCGGTCATTCCGAGCGGCTGCAGCACGCGCGCCGAGACGTAATCCTCGAGCCGCTGCCCCGAGGCGCGCTCGACGAGCCGGCCGAGCAACGCGAATCCTGTATTGGAGTACTCGTACGAAGTTCCGGGAGCGTGCGAGAAGGAGAGACCGCGCGCGAGCAGCCGCGCGAGCTCGTCGCTGCTCATCCCGAGCTGCAGGTCGCCCCACGGGTTGTCCTCCGGAAAACCGGCGGAGTGGGAGAGGAGCTGCCGGCTGGTGATGCGAGGCGAGTCGCGTGTCGGATAGGGGAGCTGCGCGATCTCCGGGAGGTACTTCTCGGCGGGATCGTCCAGCGAGAGCTTACCTGCATCCCGGAGTTGCAATACCGCCGTCGCGGTGAAGCTCTTCGTCAATGAGGCGACGCGGAAGACGCTATCGACATCCGCCGCCTGATGGCGCCCCACGTCGCGGTCGCCCCACGCCTTCCACCAGCGAACCTCGCCGTCGACGACGAGAGCGACGACCATTCCCGGCGGTTTGCGCGCGGCGAACTGGTCGTCGAACAGCTTCTCCATTTCCGGGAGCGCTTCGGCCAGCTTGCGCGCGCGCTCCTGCGGGTCAGCAAACTGTGGCGGCGGGAACGCCCGCTGCATGGACAGTGGCGGCAGCGGCGGGGCGGGCTCCGCGACACGAGGCGCAGCGGCAGGCGGCGGCGCGCTTGCGCACGCCGACAGCAGAAGCGCGACGACCGCGCACGGGCTAGCGGCGGGCGAGCGGTTCACACCCAGTCGCGACCCTCGCCGCGGATCCATTCAGCGAACTTCGCGAGACCGGCGCGGAGCGGCGTCGCGGGCGCGTACCCGAGGAGCTCTCCCGCGCGCGTCACGTCCGCGCTCGTGAGCGGCATGTCCCCCTTCTGCTCCGGCTGCATGTCCAGCTCGGCACGAATGCCGAGCGCTTCCTCGAGCAATGCGATCAGCTCGCGCAAGCTGGTCGTTTGCGCTCCGCCGAGGTTGACGACTTGGTGCCCATCGAGCGGCACCGACAACGCCCGCATCACGCCGGCGAGGATATCGTCGATGTACGTGTAGTCGCGCCGCGATGAACCGTCGCCAAAGAACGGCAGCTTCTGCCCGGCGAGCATGCGCCGCGAGAACTTGTGGATCGCGAGATCAGGCCGCTGGCGCGCTCCGTAGACCGTGAAGAACCGCAGAGAGATCGCTTCCAGGCCGTAGAGGTTGGTCCATGTCGAGACGAGCTGCTCGCCTGCGGCCTTCGACGCGGCGTACGGGCTGAGCGGCGAGTCGATGCGCGCGGTCTCCTGGAAGGGCGGCATCGCGTTCTTTCCGTACACGCTCGACGAGCTGCCGAAGACGAACCTTCGCACGTCGGTTCTGCGCGCCGCCTCGAGAAGCACGGCGGTCCCGCGCACGTTCACGTCCATGTACTCGGCGGGGCGCTCGAGGCTGGGACGCACGCCGGCGAGCGCCGCGAGATGGACGATGCATTCGGGACGTGCCTCGCGGAAGGCGACCCCGACGGCATCGCCGTCGCGGATGTCGGCAGTGAACAGCCGCAATCCGCGCGCGAGCAACGGCTCCAGCGCACGGCGCTTGAGGCGCTCGGGATAGAAGGGATCGAAGTTGTCGATGGCGGAAATCTCGTCGCCGCGGTCGAGCAGGCGCGCGCACAGGTGCGATCCGATGAACCCCGCGCCGCCGGTGACGAGCACGCGCACGTCAGGCGACCTTCTGCAGCGACGCGCTCGCGCCGCCCCACTTACGCTGCCACAGCTGGAACATCGCGAGCGTCCAGAGCGGCTTGCGCAGGTCGGCCCGTCCGGCAACGTGCCGCTGCAGCATGGCGCGCGCGGCGCGCGGCTCGAAGAGACCAGAGCGGCGCAGCTCCGATTCCGAGTACAGGTCCTCGAACAGGGGGCGCAGCGGTCCGCGGATCCACGCCGCGACGGGAATGCCGAACCCCTTCTTGGGCCGCCGCAGGATCTCGTCCGGCACGATTCCGCGCATCGCGCGCTTCAGGAGCACCTTGGTGCGCGTCAACGACAGCTTGAGGCGGGCAGGGAGTCGGGCGGCGAACTCGACGACGTGCGTGTCGAGGAACGGTGCGCGCAATTCGAGCGACGCTGCCATCGATGCGCGATCGGCCTTCACCAGGATGTCGTCGGCCAGATACCGCCCCAGGTAGAAACGCAACGCTTCGTCGATGGAACCCGGGCGCACGCCTGCGCGCGCGGAGCGTTCCGCCTCGGCGAGGACTTCCTGATAGGCGACCTCGGGCGCGGCACTCGCACGCAGATCGGGGTGGAGGAGCTCCGACAGCTCGTCCGGCAGGAACGATCCGATCCACGCCTGATGCCGCAGAGAAGCCGGCGCCGATGCTCCCCGCAGGAATTGCTTCACTCGGAAATCGACGCTCATGTTGCTCGAGGAGGCGGGAAGCCGACCCACCGCGAATCGCAACAGGCGGTGCACGCCGTCCGGCAGAGATCCCAACAGCGCAGCCGGACGGTGCGCCAGGAACGGATCGTATCCGGCGAACAGCTCGTCGCCGCCGTCGCCCGCGAGCGCCACCTTCACCGTGCGCCGCGTGAAGCGCGACAGGAGCAGCGTCGGCAGGAAGCTCGGATCGGCGAACGGTTCATCGAGCGAAGCGATGGCGTCGGGCAACAGATCGAGGCAGGCGTTTCCGGAGAGGCGTTCCGTCGCGTGCCGCGTTCCGAGACGGCGCGAGGCGAGCTGCGCGTAGGGCGTCTCGTCGAAGCTCGCCTCGGCGAAGCCTATCGAGAACGTCTGCAGCGGGTCCTTGTGGCGCGTGGCGAGCGCCGCGATCGTCGTGGAATCGATTCCGCCGGAGAGAAACACGCCGACCGGTACGTCCGCGACCAGGCGCCGCGCGACGGCGCGGTCGAGCAACCGCGCCAGCTCGTCCGCCGCTTCTCGCGTTCCGATGCGCTCCCGCGACGGCGCGGGCAGCTCCCAATAGCGCCGCATGCGGAACCCGCGCTCGTCCAGCACGGCGACGTGCGCCGCCGGCAGCTTGAAGATGTGCCGGTGGATGCTGCGCGGCGCGGGCACGTACTCGACGGCGAGATATTGCGCGAGCGCTTCGCGATCCAGCTCGCGCGGCACTCCGCCATGCGCGGCGAACGCCTTCAGCTCCGATCCGAAGACGACGCGCGTCGCTGCCCCGTCCGGCGCAGCGGTCCACGAGCTGCCCTGCGCCAGCGCATAATAGAGGGGCTTCTTGCCCAACCTGTCGCGCGCCAGCACCAGCTTGCGCCTTCGCGCGTCCCAGAGCGCAATCGCGAACATCCCGTGCAGCTCTTCGACGAATCCTTCGCCCCACTCGAGGTACGCGCGCAGCACGACTTCGGTGTCGCTGCGCGTTGTGAACGAATGGCCCTTCGCGCGCAGACGCTCGCGCACCTCGTCGTGCTCGTACGCTTGTCCGTTGAAGACGAGCGCCACGCCGTCGCGCACCATCGGCTGTACGCCGCCGCTCAAATCGAGGATCGACAAGCGACGGTGTCCGAGCGCCGCTGGTCCCTCGACGAAGAATCCTTCGGCGTCAGGTCCACGATGCGTCAGGGCGCGCGCCATGCGGTGGACGGGCTCCCCGTCCGGCGCGCCCAGAAGGTCGACGTCGCCGCAGATGCCGCACATCGATCTATCTCGCCGCGCGCAGCGGCTTCTCGCGCTCCTCGACGCGACCGTTCAGCTCGTCGGCCACGAGGTAGGGCCGCTTCCCTTGCGATTCGTAATACGTGCGGATCACCAGCTCGGCGAGGAGGCCCATCAGAAGGCTGAGCGCGCCGACGAGCGTAAACATGACGGCGAGCAGCGGCAGCGGTGTCTGCACGAAGTCCTTCAGGCCGCGGACCTTGTAGTAGACAGCCCAGCCCGCCGCGCATGCGGCGCACAACCAGGAAAACAGGCCGAACCCGCCGAATACGTGGATGGGCCTGGTGGCGTAGCTGGCGAGGAACTTCACGACCAGCAAATCGAGCAGGACCTTCATCGTCCGGTTCAGCCCGTACTTGCTCTTCCCGGCGCGCCGCGCGCGGTGGTTGACGACCATCTCCGTGACACGCGCTCCCTGCCAGCTCGCGTAGATCGGAATGAACCGGTGCATCTCGCCGTACAGCTTCACGTCGCGCAGCACGTCGCGGCGGTACGCCTTGAGCGAGCAGCCGTAGTCGTGCAGCCGCACGCCGCTGATGGTGCTGATGAGGCGATTCGCGATCCGCGAAGGCAGCTTGCGGCCGAACTCCTTGTCCTTGCGATCGCGCCGCCAGCCGCTCACCACGTCGTATCCCTGCTCGAGCGTGGCGAGCAGCCGCTCGATGTCCTTGGGATCGTTCTGCAGATCGCCGTCCATCGGCACGATGACGCCGCCGCGCGCTGCTTCGATCCCTGCCGACATCGCAGCGGTCTGGCCGAAGTTCAGCCGGAAGCGGATCACGCGCAGAGCCGGCTCATGCTGTGCGAACGCCGCCAGCCTGGCGAAGGTGCCGTCGCGGGACCCGTCGTCGACGCAGATGACCTCGTGCGTGCGGCCGAGCCCCCGCAGCACGCCGAACAGCTCGCTGAGCAAGGGCTCGACGTTCGCCTCTTCGTTGTAGAGGGGGATGACGACGGAGAGCTCGGGCTGCATCCGCGCGGTGGGATAGCACGCGCGCTCCGCGGACGCCAACCTTCCGTCACCCTGGCCGGATGCGCCCGGGCGTCCGGCTGCATCGTTCACCGGAAGACCGTCTGCCGGCATTGGGGCTGCTCCTTTGAAGCAGTTTGTGCATGACCCTAGATTTGGACGATCGGCCACCGGGGGAAAACGTGAAAAAGACGCTGCAGGACTTCCGCGCGTTCCTGCTCAAGCAGAACGCGGTTGCGCTCGCGATCGGCGTGGTCATCGGTGCCGCCATCGGGCGAGTGGTGAGCGGGATCGTCGAGGACGTCATCATGCCCATCGTCGGGCTGGTGATTCCTTCAGGCGATTGGCGCACCGCACAGGTGGGCGTGGTGAAGTACGGGGATCTCGTGGGCAGGGTCGTGGACTTCGTCATCATCGCATGGGTCGTTTTCGCGCTGACGAAGGTCCTCATTCGCGAGGACAAGCCTTCCACGAAGACCTGCCCCGAATGCCTCGAGCCGGTCCCGCTTGACGCGCGCAGGTGCAGGGCGTGCGCGACGCCGTTCGCCGCGTCGGCGCGCACCGCGTAGGAGAGGCGTCGCCCCGAGCCACGCCGTGACGATCAGCCGAAGGAAGCTGTTGGGTACAGCTGCCGCCGCCGCCGTGGCCACGCGCATCGCGAGCGCGCAGACGAGCGGTGCGGCACGCCCGGTCGCGATCTCGAGCTCGAACGGCCTCAGAGCCGTGGAGCGCGCCGTCCAGCTCATCCGCGAAGGAGCGGATCCGCTCGACGCGGCGGTCGCGGGAGTGAACATCGTCGAGGACGACCCGAACGACGTGACGGTCGGATACGGGGGCGTGCCCAACTACGATGGAATCGTCCAGCTCGACGCCTGCGTCATGCACGGACCGACCGCGCGCGCCGGCGCGGTCGCTTCCCTCGAGGGCGTGAAGAATCCGACCAAGGTGGCGAAGCTCGTGATGGAGACCACCGACCACGTCCTGCTCGTGGGCCCCGGCGCCCGCGCCTTCGCCGACGCGAACGGCTTCGCACGCGAGAACCTGGTGACCGAGAAAGCGCGCAAGGTGTGGCTGTACTGGCGCCAGAACCTGTCGGCGACCGACAAGTGGCTCGAGCCGCCCCTCGACAAGCTCGACCCGGACGTGAAGGCGTTCATCGATCAGTTCGGCTGGGACGACTTCCGCAAGCCGACGAGCGGTGGGACGATCCACTTGTCCGCGGTGGATGCGCGCGGCGATCTCGCGGGGTGCACCTCGACGAGCGGCCTCTTCTTCAAGCTGCCAGGACGCGTCGGCGATTCACCGATCATCGGGGCCGGCTGCTTCACCGACAATGACGTGGGCAGCGCCGGATCGACCGGGCGCGGAGAGGCGAACATCCTCGTGAGCGGTGCGCATCTCGCCGTCGAGCTGATGCGAGCGGGCCGCCACCCGAAGGACGCCTGCCTGGATGTGTTGCGCCGCATCGCGCAGACGACCCGCGAGCGCCGTCTCCTCGCAGCGCCGGGCCGCCCCAACTTCGGCATCACGTTCTACGCGGTCAACAAGAAGGGCGACTACGGCAGCGCCTCGATGTACGACGTCAGCTCCGCGGGAAAGCGCGCCCAATTCGCCGTCGCGGACTCCCGCGGCGCACGCAAGGAAGATTGCGCGTATCTGTTCCAGCGCCGCGCATGACCGCGTGCGTTTGCGTCGGCAGTCGCCTAATCATTCGAAGAGGGGGCCGCTATGGTCAACTCTACCGAGATCAACGCTACCGAATCCAAGATCGACCGCGTCGAGCAGAGCCTTCGTCGATGGCGCCTCATGACGGTCCTTGCCGTGCTCGGGGCAGGTATCGGAATAGCAATCGCCCTGAAAGGACGTGGCGTGCAGCGCGAGGTCCGTGCACGAGAGTTTCTGCTGATAGGTGACTCCGGCGACGTGATAGCCCGATTGACCCACCGGGAGCACGGTGCGGTGCTGTGCTTTGGCTGCACGCACCGCGCGCGGGAGCTGATGTCCTGGTCGGATCGGTGATCGACGACGCAGGAATAGGGATCCTGGTGGATGGTCAAACGCGATTGAACCTCGCGGCAGGTCGCGACGGGTTTCCCGGCCTCGGGATTTCAGACGCGAGAGGCCACAATCGCATCCTGCTAGGTCTCGACCGCAAAGAATCGCCTAATTTGGTTCTCCGTCGCGAGGACGGAAATCCCGCATTCCTTGCGCGGACGCAAGATCCGATTTTGCAGCTCATGGATGAGCAACACAAAGTCTTGTTGTCGATGCCAACCAGGAAGGGCGTACGCTGAGAACGATCTGAATTAGTCCCAAATCAAGTGCTCTCGCGTTCGAGCGCCATCCTCATCCGGAGCTTGCCTCAGGCGCTGGATCGAATCACTTCCCCGGCCGGGTAGTGCGGGCGGGGTCGGGATCGAGGTGTGACGTGTCGTTCCAGAGGCGAAGGAACGGATCGCGGCCCTTGCGCAGCTCGATCAGGTTCAGAGCGCATTCATCCTGCGGCCAGCGCTTGCGGTAGAGCGCGACGGGCGCGACTGTCAGCGCGGCGCCGAGGATGCGCAGCGTGGCTTTGTGCGAGATCGCCAGGACGGGTCTGTTCGCGTCGGCATACTTCTTCTCGATCTCGCGCAGGGCCGCGAGCGCGCGTTCGGCGACTTGCGCGGCGGTTTCGCCTCCGGGTGGAGCGATGCGCGACGGATCTTCCTGCCACGCGTCGTAGAGCCCGGGATCGCGCTCGCGCGCCTGAGCGGGAGAGAGGCCTTCCCACTCGCCGTAATCCATCTCGGTGAGCCCTTCGAGGACGGTGTGACGCAATCCGCGGGCGATCAGATCGGCCGTCTCCTTCGTGCGTCCGAGAGGAGAGCGGAAGACGGCGGCGAACGGAACGGCCGCGAGCCGCTCGCCCAGCTTCCGCGCCTGCTCGCGTCCAAGGTCGGTCAGTGGCAGCTCGCCGCGGCCGTTGAACGAATCGACGGCCGAGGAGGCGGTCTGCGCATGTCGCGCGATGTAGAGCAGCATGGGTGCCCTTCAGGCGCGCGCCTCGCTCGGCAGGAAATGCTTGCGGACGTACGCTATCGTCTCGGCGAGCGTCTCCATCGGATCGCGCGTTGTAAAGCCGAGGAGCCGCTGCGCCTTCGACGAGTCGATGAAGAACCAGTGCTCGCCCATCTCCACGTCGGCGGCGGGAAGATCGGGCTCGCGCCCGCGGCCGCGGGCCCATTTCTCGATGAGGTGCGCTGCTGCGACCTTCACAGGGCTGGGAAGCCGCAGGGGCGGCGCGGGCATCCGCGCGACCCGCGACAGCCGCCCGAAGAACTCGGTGAACTCCCAGTTCACCGCGCCGAGCAGGTGCCGCTCGCCGACGTTGCCGCGATGGAGCGCGGTGACGAACGCCTGTGCCGCGTCGCGCACGTCGACGAAGCTGATTCCGCCGCGCGGCATGACTGGGATGCGCCCGAGCAGGAACCGGTAGATGTCCTGTGTGGACGACAGCCGCGCGTCGCCCGGACCGAGCAGCAACGAGGGATTGAGAATCACGATGGGTAGTCCCTTGCGCGCTTCCTCGATCGCGATCTTCTCCTCGTAGATCTTGCTCAGGTAGTAGGGCCAGCGGCCGACGGTCTCGATCGGATGGTCGTCCTGCTCCGTGGCGACGCGGCGGACTGGCGAAACGCCGATCGTGCCGGACGACGAGGCCAGCACGACTCGCTCGATGCCCGCGCGCTCCGCTTCGGCCAGAAGGACGCGCGTCCCGCTGACGTGCAGCTCGTACATCTTGTGCGCGTCGCGCGGATCGCGGGAAACCAGACCGGCCAGGTGGTAGAGCGCCTCTCGCCCCGCGAGGGCGCGGCGGACGGCGTCGGCATCGCGAACGTCGCCGCGAACGATCTCGTACTCGCGGCCGTTCGTGTGCGGGGCGCTGCCGCGTGCCAGCGCGCGCACTTCGTGTCCGGCTTCGAGGAGGAGCGGCACGAGCGCGCTGCCGAGGAACCCCGTCGCGCCCGTGACGAGCAGCTTCATCCGTGCTCTCCGAGCAGCGTGCGCGTTGCGGCGGCGGGCGACAGGCGCGGCGGTGGAGCGCCGTCGCGCAGCGCTTCGATCGCCAGCCGGACCAACCGCGTCACCTCGCGGTGCGCGGCCGATCGCGACATGCCCTGCGTGATCTCGCGAAGATCCGAGAGACGCAGCGGCGGCCCGATGCGGACGCTCAGCTTCCTGCGCTTGCGGGGATCGGGCAGGAAAGCGCCCTTGGGCATCGCGTCGTGGGTCCCGTGCAGGTACACCGGGACGATGTCGACGACCGCTGCAAAAGCGAGATAGCCGATCGCCGGCTTGAAGTCCTGCAGGTTGCCGTCGGGCGAGCGCGTCCCCTCGGGGAAGATGAGCAGGTGGTACCCGGTCTCCAGCGTGCGCACCGCGGTGTGCAGCGATTCCTTCAAGGAGCCGCGCCGCTCGATGGGCACCAGGTTGGTGAAGTTTCCGAACCAGGCGCGCTTCCACGGGTTGTCGAAGAAGTAGTCGCGCGCCGCGAGGGAGGCGAGCTTGTGCCCCTCGTCCCCGAGCGCGATCTTCACCAGACCGACATCGAGGTGGCTGGCGTGGTTCGCCGCCACCAGGAATGCTCCCGTCGATGGGATGTTCGAGCGGCCGCGAACCTCCACTTCGAACACCTTCCCAAAGAGCACCTTCTGGAAGAATTCGACCGCGGCGCGTCCCGCGGCGGCCACTGAATCCGGGATCGGGATCTCCTCGGCCGCGGCGCCGTTCTCGCGCACGGCGACCTCGGCCGTCTCGGCAGGCCCTGGGCGAGCGAGCGCGCGCGCCAGGTCCGCGACCGTGTGGAGCGTCGCGAGGCGGCCCTCGTCGGGCGGGGTGACGCCGGCCTTGTCGAGCGCGACGGCCAGCTCCGCGATGAGCAACGAGTCGATTCCCAGATCCGCGGCGAGCCGCGTCTGCGCATGCACGCTGCCGCGCGGTTTCTGCGTCAGATCGGCGAGCAGACCGTACAACCACGCGTCGTCCCCACGACTGGCGATCTCGCCCACCACCTTGCCGGCCTCGGCCGCCCGCTCGAGGCGCATCAGCTCCGCGACGATCTGCGGACGCTTCACCTTTCGGGTGGCGGTCTTGGGGAGATCGCCTTCCCAGAAGTGGAGGATCTTGATCCGCTTCCAGAACGGCAGGTCGGCGGAGACACGGGAGACGTGCTCGCGGATCTCGTGCCGTACGTCTTCGCGGGTCTCGCCCGATTCCACCTCCGGCGCGCGCGGAACGACTAGGCACGCGACGCGTTCGTGCGCGCCCGTAGCCTGGGGAAGACCGACGATCGACAGCTCCTTGATCAAGTCGCTGCGCGCGTACAGCTCTTCCAGCTCGTCGGGGTAGACGTTCTTCCCGGACGCGTCGAGGATGACGTCCTTCTTGCGCCCCACCAGCGTGAGGTGCCCGTCCTCGGACAGCTTCCCCAGATCCCCGGTCCGCAGCCAGCCGTCGCTGAGCACTTCCGCCGTCGCGCCCGGATCGTCCAGGTAACCCGCCATGACGTTGGGACCGCGCGCGAGGACCTCGCCGACGCCTTCCACATCGGGCTGGTCGATTCGGATCTCCACGCCGGGGATTGGCGGTCCGACCGTCCCCGAGCGGCGCTTGTTCTCCGGCAACGTGACCGACAGGACGGGGGCGGCCTCCGTGAGACCGTACCCCTCCGTGAGATCGAACCCGAGCTCATGGAAAGCCTGGTGGACTTCCTCCGGCAGCGCCGCTCCGCCGGAGACGAGCAGGCGCAGGCCGCCGCCGAACTTCCGGTGGATGGGCCAGAAGAGCAGCTTGCCGAGGTTCAGCGAGGTGCGGTTGCGCAGTTCGCCGTGCAGCGCCATCGCGCCTTGCATCGCCGCGCGGACGGCGGCGGGGCGAGAGGCGATCTCCTGCGTCAGTCGGCGATGCAGCATCTGCCACAGCGCGGGGACGCCGATCATCGCCTGGACGTTCCCGGTCTCGAGCGCTTCGCCCAGACGGTCGGCGGTGAGCTCGTCGAGATACGTGATCTCCGCCCCGAGCAGCAGCGGCACCAGAAGCCCGCAGGTGAACTCGAACGTGTGGTGCAGCGGCAGCACGCTCAAGAGTCCGTGCCCGACGCGCAGCTCGAAGAGCGTCGCGAGCTTGGAGGCGAGCGACGCGAAGTTGCGGTGCGTGAGGAGGACTCCTTTGGGCTTGCCCGTCGTGCCGCTGGTGAACAGCAGCGATGCGACGTCGTCCGCGGCAGCGGTCTTGCGCAGCGGCTGCGCCGGCTCGGGGGCACCGCGCAGCAGCTCCGGCAAGCTCAGGACGTGCACGAACGAGGGGACCGGACCGAGTCGCTCGAGCGCGCGCGGCGAGGCGATCAGGATGCGCGCGTTGGCCGCGGTGGCGCAGTTCTGGATCTCGGCGAGCGACATCTGCGCATCGAGCGGAGCCGCGGTGGCGCCTGCCTTGAGGATGCCGAAGTACGCCATCACCCATTCGGGACGATTCTCGGAGAGGAGCAGGATCCGGTCGCCCGGGCGCACTCCCACGTGCAGCAGCTTGCGCGCGGCACGGTCGGAGAAGCTGCCCAGCTCCTCGTAGGTGATGCGGTCGTCGCGCGAGCGCGCCAGCTCCGGAGCATTCTCCTCGCCGGCGAAGAAGCGCAGCGCCACGCGCTTGCCGAAACGGTGCACGGACGCATTGAGGAGCTGCAGCAGGTCCTTGGGCGCGGGCACTTCGTGGCGTGCCTTGTCGCTCTCCTCCTCGAGGCCCGGGAACACCCACTGCTCGAGCCCGCGGACGTGGACGTCCAGCCAATACCTTCGCCAGTCGATCTGCTCCGGATCCCAGGGGAGCTTGTCACGGTCGGCGGGAGTGAGCTTTCGCCAGAGCTCGCGCGTGTGCGTGCACTGGAATACGAACCGTTCGCCCGCGACGAAGGGCAGGTACAGGTCCCAGGTCAGCTCCAGCGGCGCCAGCTGCCGGTCGACGCTTTCCAGCGCCTGGTCGGCGCGCGTCAGCAGAGCGCTCGTGAGCGGCGCTCCCCACGACGCCCCTTTTTCGGCGATGAGCGCGCGCCCGGCCTGCGCGAGCTTGCGAAAGAGAGGCGTGCTCGTCCGCCGGTACACTTCCGCCGTCACGGGGTACGGCTCGAGCCACTCGTCCATGAAGGTGCGCAACAGCCCGTGCCCCCGGCGCGCCTCGAAATAGCGGCGCTTGTAGATCGCCGACAACTCGATGGCCCGGCGGATGTACATCGGGTTCACGTCGCCGGACGCGACCTGGTACACGCGCTCGGCGCGGCCGACACAAGCGGCGCCCGCCACGCCGAGAATCCCCGCCGCGACGAGATCGACCGGAATCAGGTCGAGCACGAGCTTGTGGCTCGCCGGGTACACGCGCTGACCCTTCAGCGCCATGAAGACGAGTGGTGCGCTGGTGGTGAACCCTTCGTTCCACCCGGGGAACGGGAACCGCAGCGCGCTCTCCACAATCGCGGGCCGCACGATGGCGTACTTGCAGCCGCTCATCGCGATGGCCTGCTCGCCCATCGCTTTCGTGTACGTGTACGTGTTCGGCCAGCCCCAGACGCGGGCGCGCTCCATGCCTGCGTCGACGAGCTTCTGCGACAGCCACAGCTTGCGCTCGCGGCCAGTGGCCAGCCGGACCGCTTTCTCGTCGGAGACGTCGCGCCCTTCCGATTCGAGGCGCCGCACCGCGGCCGCACGGAACTGCGCCTGCAGCGCGTGATCGTCGGCCTGCTCACGGAGACGCTTCACCAGGCGATCGACGTCGGCCAGCTCGGCGTCGACGGAGAAACGCGCTCCGGGCAGGTCCTCTCCGTCGTCGGCATGCTGCCTGGGGAAGCTGCCGACGAGCATCTCGTCCTCGAATACTGGGCCGCTGCGCGTGCCCGCGACGAAGCAGGTCGAGATGTGCACGAGCGTCGCGCCGGTGCGGTTGCACAGCTCGGCGGCGTTGCGCGCGCCTTGCGTGTTCACCGCGACCGCGAGCTCGAGAGACGGGTTGAACGTGACGAGACCGGCGCAATTGATCACGCAGCCGAGGCGGCCGGCCAGCTCCTCCACCTTCGCGTCCCTCAAACCGAGAAGAGGATCCGCGACGTCGCCGGCCAGCGGCACGCATTTTTCGCGCAGGAACGCGTCGAAACCGGCGCCGCGCTTCTCGCGCAGCGGTTCGAACGGCGGCGCCGATGCGACCTTGCCGAAGAAGCGATCCTCCGCGTTGCCGCCGGCGCGGGGCCGCACGAGGACGTGCACGCGGGCGATCTCGGGATAGCGATCGAGGAGCATCGCCAGCGCGACCTTCCCGAGAAATCCCGTGACGCCGGTGAGGAGGATCTCGCGTCCGCGGAACGCTTCCGACAGATCGATCGGCTCGGCCGGCTCCGGCGCCACCGCGAGCCGGCCCGGCACTGCGCCGAGATGCGGGACGCGATCGGTCACGGCTGTTCCTTGGCCGCCATGCCGGGCCTCGTCGCGGCGCCTCCTTGCGGCCGTTCCGGCTCGCCCAAGAGCCGCGTCGCCTCGTCGGCCGGGACTGCCACTTCGGTCATCACGACCGGTGGATGGTGCATGAGCGTGATCTGCGCCGAACGCCCCTGCCGCCCGCGGGCGATGTCGACTGCCTCTGCGAGGGTGTCCGCGCGTTCCCAGCCCATCAGCTTCGGGACGTGCTGGTTCTCGGTGCCGACGGCGATGATCTGACCGAGGTGCTGCCGGCCGTTCTCGCCCCAGTACCACATGTAGAAGGGGTGGGCGCCGTGGTACGCGTTCCCCTTGCGGTACAGGTGCACGTAGCTGGGGTTCTGCGCGAATTCGCGCTCGTACTTGCGATGCAGCTCCATCGCGTCGGTCGTTTCCGGCAGGAGGCGATGGAAGAACTCGATGTAGCTCGGGTGCTGCACGGGATCGAACTCGTCCATGCAGGGGTGCGTGAGAATCAGTGTCCCGCCTTTCTTCACCAGCGGGATCCCGCGATTCATGTTGAAGAAGTAGCCGCAGGCCATCACCTGCACGAGCAGCGGGTTCAGCGTCGAGTTGACGTTGTACGGCGAGATGTACGGGATGCCGCAGATGAGGATGTCGGACTGTCCCTTGACGCGCACGAACGACTGACGCCGGCAAGCGTCGAGGATCTTCTCGTGGGTCGCCTCGGTCCGGCCGGCCGCGACCGCGATGAGCCCGTAAGCCGCGGGGACGCGGTGGAAGATCTGCTGGCGCAACGACCGTGGCGTCTTGCCCAGCGTCCAGCGCAACGCCGCGAGCGCGGTGCGATCGAGATCGGTGAAGTCCTCCTCGCGCTTCCCGAGGAAGGCGAGCGGCCCGTCGTACATCTTGTTGTTCAGGCACGTCTCGATGTGGAACACGTTCACGTGCTGGTCGATCACGCGGCCGATGCGGTCGACGGAGCCGTGCAGCGCCGAGTGCTTCGGCTCCATGTACGACTTGCTTCCGCGGATCGCGTGCGGGGTATGGTGCGCGCGCAGTCCCAGGTAGTCCGTGAGGCCGGTTCCGACGGATTTGTGCCCGCCATCCATCGGGACGAAGTTCACGTTGCAGTAGATGACCAGGTCGGCGTCCACGGCTCGTCGCGAGATGCGGACCTTCTCGTGCGCTTCCGTCTCGCCCAGCTCGACGATGCCGCCCGGCTCCTCCGCGTCGTGGTTCGTGTATCGATCGGGAAAGTACGCGTTGAAGATCTTCGCGCCGACCATGCGTTCCATCTCGCGCGGCGTCATGCGGCGATGCAGTGCGTTCGCGATGAGCAGGTGGACGTCGTCCACTCCGCTGTCGGCGAGCAGGTTCAGCACGATCTCGAGCACGATCTGCCGGACGTCCGGCGTGCGCATGGGCGGCAGCGGGAGCGAGATGTCGTCGATCGCGACCAGCACCTTCATTCCCGGCCGGAGCTGCGCGTGCAGCGGATCACAACCTTCGGGGTGGTTGATCGCCCAGCGGATCGCGGAGCGCCAGTTGGCCAGCGGCTCGATCGGCGGATTCGGGAACACGACGCGTGTCCCGATGGGGATCTCTTCCAGCAGGATGTCGCTGTCGGAGAACAGCAACCGCGGTGGCGATTTGCGGTCCTGGATCACGACCTGCGCGTCCTGGTCGTAGCTCTGGCGGAGTCGGTCCAGCGAACGCATGCAAGTCCCCGGAGGGACGGTTTCTACCTGAGATCCGCGTACTTTCGCACCTCGGGACCGCCGTTTCCGTCCGAGGGTGCTGGCGTCAGGCCGCTCGGCCGCGCGTGATTACGGGCGGATTGCCCGGATCGCGCCGCCGCCGTCGGCCACATACATGTTGTGATCCAACCCGAGCCACAGGCCCAACGGCACCATGAAGCTCGAGGAAGCCCCCGAGCCATCGAGCATGCTCGCCGACCCGTTGCCCGCGATCGTTTGCACCGTCGAGGTCGTGGCGTCGGTGCCCGGGATCAAGCGCCTGATCCGGTGGCTTCCGGGATCCGAGAACAAGAGCCCGGTGCCGACCCACAGCGCTCCGCCCTGCGGACGCAGCCGCGCGGTCGCGCCGCTGCCGTCCTGGAAACCGTCCAGCGCGCCTCCAGCGAGGGTCACGACCGTCCGCTGCACGTCGGGTGCGATGGAGCGGATCTTCACTTCCTGCACTCCCGGCGCCGACGAGACCACGAAGATGCGACCGTCGTCGGCGGCCGCTACCGCGGTCACGAACGGGAACAGGACCTGCGCGAGAGGCAGACCGTCCGTGTCGGCATCGCCCGCCCGGTTGCCGAGCGTCGTTACCGTCGCGGTCTTCGGATCGAGGGCGCGCACGACGTGGTTCTGCTCGTCGGCGACGAGAAGTCCCCATCGCGCGCTGAACGACAAGCCCATCGGGTAGCTGAACCGCGCCGCCGTCCCGACGCCGTCCTGCAGCCCATACGAGCCGCAGGTGCCGGCGAACGTCATGACGGTGTGGTCCGCGTCATTGCCGATCTTGCGGATGCAACTGTTGAGCGTGTCCGCCACGTAGACGTTTCCCACCGCATCAGCCCAGACCGAGGTGGGATTGAAGAAGTGCGCGTTCGTTGCCGGGACCGATTGGCGGTCCCATCCCGGACCTCCGGTTCCCGCATAGGCGGACGTCTGCCCCACGCGCCGGATCTGATGATGGCGCGGATCCGCGTAGACGAACGATCCGTCCGGCAGTTGCGTCACGCTGCTCGGCCCGCCGCGGCCGTCGCCGCCGGCGAGGCCGCTCGCGAGTGTCGCGACGGATGATGCCCATGCACCGGCAGGGTCGGCGTATAGCGGAGCACGCGGGCTGCCGAGCGGCAATGGAATCGGCAGATTCAGAGCAGCGTTGAACAGGTTCGCGACCATGCGCTCCATGCGCGCATCGCGCTGTCCCCGGTATGGGCCGCGCGCGAAGTCGTCGAGCCCGAGCGGGAAGTAGATCGACCCCGCGCCGAACACGAGCGCGCCGCTCGGCGCGCGGTACATCACCGCCTCCGAAGTGCCCGGACGGCCGTAGATATCGACGAGCGGCGAGCGCGCGACCACGGTCGCGGGTCCCGGCGTATCGTCGTCGTACTGCCGGTCATATTCGTACCCGACCAGGCCCGGCACCGAATCGCCGTCGTGGAATCCGGTGCCCTCGTACACAAATGTCGACGCATTCTGGACGACCCACGCATGTCCGAAGAGCACCTGCTCCTCGTACATCGTGCCGACCAGCTCCTCCTCGGGCCGGTTGATCGGGTCGTCGCGGAAGCGGCCGGTGCGAAGGACTGGATCCGAGGCGAGCGGGTCATTCTTCGGCCGCACCTTGTAGCAAGTGATGGTGCGCGCGTTTCCGTCGGGTCCGGGATCGGCGAGGCGCATCTTCCAGTACGCGGCGTTCGCGCCGAAGAAGAACACGTGCGTCCCGGCATCGCGCGCGCCCTCGACCGCGTCGCGCTCCTTTCCGTCCCAGTACTCGTCGTGGCCGACGCTCAGGAAGGCGCCATGACGCCGCAGCCCGGCTGCTCCTTCCCGCGTTACGTCGAGATTCGTCGTGTAGCTGACGTCATATCCGGAGCGCTCGAGGAAGCTCGCCATGTGCGCTTCGCCGCGCAGCACGAAGCCGGCGCCGTAATCGGAGACGTACGGCCGGTCGAAACCGACCTTGACGGCGAACTTGCTCGAGAGGCCGAGCTGGTCGTCGTAGAGCGACTCACCCATCCAGCGGTTGTAGGCCTGGTACGTCGTCACGCTGGCCTGGAAGTACAGATCGCTCATGCGATCGTCCTTCACGACGAGCGGCACGTAGGTGCCGTAGGGGAACGGCTCGTCGCGCAGGATGCGAACGAGGTACAGGCCGCTCACGGCGGACTGCGGGATCTGCACGGAAAAGGTGGGCGACCAGTGGCACTGGATGAATCCGGTCGCCGTATCCGGTGGACACGAGGGCTGCGGGCCAGCGCTGGTGTCCCCCTCGATCAGCTTGCGCGCCCCGGCGCCCCCGTACCAGCCGAGGCGGTATAGCGCCCAGTGAACGCCCATCGGGCCGCCGGCAGTCGCCGGGATGTTCGCCATCACCTGGACCGTGTCGCCGGCCTTCGCCGATACCCGATCCGCATAGGCTTCCACGTGCACAGGCCGCTTCAGCGACGCGGCGCCGGACGGTGAAGGGTCACCACGGATCAGTGCCCAGTCGGGGTCTCCGGGGAGCGCGTTCTCCGCCGGGATCGGATTCGTGTATCCCGCCGGGCGTCCGTCCGGATAGACGTCGCTGGACGGGGGCCCCGCGTCCGTGCGGTCGCCCGCGTCACCCTGGCCGTCCCCCCCGCCAGCGCTCGAGCACGCGCAGCAGAGCGCGCACACCGCGGCAGCGGCCCACAGCTTTCGCATGCGCGCAAGCTGGGCGCGCGTCCGCTCGCCGGCAAGCCAGCCTGGCAATCGAGCGTGTTGGACGCAGGACACGCGAAGAACGCCATTGCCCAATCAGGAGCGTCCGTCTGTTCAGCGCAAGTCCAGAATTGGCCACTCGTACGCGCGGGCGTGCGCGCGCAATCGCGGATCCGGGTTCACCGCCGTCGGCCGTCCCACGACAGCGAGCATCGGGTAATCGGACAGGCTGTCCGAATACGCGTGCGAGAGATCGAGCTTGAGCCCGTGCTCGATGCAGTAGTCGCGGATGCGCCGTGCTTTGTGGGCACCCTCGACGATCGGCGGGATCACCTTGCCCGTCGCGAAGCCCTCGACGAACTCGAGCGAGTTGGCGATGAGATCGTCCGCGCCGAGGTGCCGCACCAAAGGACGCATGGTGATGTCGATCGCGCCGGTGCAGAGGACGATCTTGCACCCGCCGCGTCGTGCCTCGGCGATGATGTCCATCGCGCCCGGATACACGGCCGGCTTGAGGACCTTTTCGCAAAGTCCTTCGGCGAGCTCGAGCAACCGATCCTCGCTGAGTCCACGATACGAGCGGTAGAACAGCTCGTTGAAGACCTTGCGATTGTACAGATCCGCCGCCTTGTAGAGCGGCGCCATGGCGAGGCCCTTGACGATACGGCCCAGCGCGCCGAACAGCGTTCCGCGGTTGAAGACGTAGTAGGCGTATGCGTGCGCGACGTTGGTTTCCACCAACGTGCCGTCCACGTCGAAGAAGGCGCCGCGATCCCAGCGCGGCTGCGGCTGGGATTGCGCTTCCACGAACTTACCGGCGGCGGCCGAAGAGCCGCAGCAGCATGAGGAAGAGGTTCACGAAGTCGAGGTAAAGCGCCAGCGCGCCGTGCAGCGCGAGGCGCTCGTCGCCGACGTGGGCGTACGCGCGGATCTTCTGCGCGTCGTAGGCGGCCAGCCCGGTGAACACCACCACGCCCGCGCAGCTGATGACGAAGCTCACCGCGTCGGAGCGCAGAAAGATGTTCACCACCATGGCGATGACGACGCCGATGAGGCCCATCATGAGAAACTGCGCCCAGCCCGACAGGTCCTTCTTCGTCAGCGTGCCGTAAGCCGCCATCGCGGCGAAGATGACGGAGAAGGTCAGCCCGGACAGCGCGCAGTACGCGAGGAACATCGCCGCGGCCGTTCCGAACGTCGCCGAGCGCACGATCCGGGTGAACGCGACCACCATCACCAGCTCGCCGATGAGCAGCCCGAAGAAGACGATCGGGTTGCCGACGATGACGCGCAAAAGGCCGGGGCTCGACACGACCGCGTACGCGAACAAGCCCGTCAGCGCGAGGCCGGCCGCCATCCAGCGGTAGACCTTCGCGACGAACGCCGCTTCGGTCGCGGCGGTGCTCTCGTACGCTGCGGGGGTGCTCCAGGGATCGCCCGGCATTTTTTCCTCCCTCGTTGCCGCGCGATGGTAACCCGCCGGACGGGTCGCCGCCATTTCCCGCGGCGGTGCGAACGCGTTGGTGAGCGCTTGTGCGAGCTCAACCGAGCTGCTCGCGCACCGCGAGCGCCGAGCATGTCCGCGCGAAGAGGAGCGTGGCGACGGCGGCGAAACCCGTCAGCGACACACCTCGAGCCGCCCACAGCCGTCCGACCAGGTCCAGCGCCAGCTCGCATTCACGCGCGAGGCGGGCGAACCCGCTGACCTCGGGCTGCGGCGGACACAGCTCGCGGATCCAGGCGGACGGGATGCCGTGGCGCAGCGCCTGCCACCGTTCTGGCTGCCACGCTCCCACCGCGCCGACGACGGCCTCCAGATCAGGGGACAATCGGCCGCGCAGTGCGTCGTCTCTCCACGCGCGCAGCGCGAGCGATACGCGGAGCCACTGCGACATACCGGCGAAGAAGGTGCGGAACCCAGCGTCTGCCGCGGCCGGATTGTCGTGCAGAAGGCGCGCAAGCCACTCCTCGTGCGCCGCGGAGAAGTCGCTCCCGGAAGCGGCGCGGGAATCCATTTCGGCGATCAGCGCGGAAAGTCCGGATGATGGCAGAGCGCCGCATTGCAGGTCTTCGGGCAGCTCCAGGAGCGTGCTCGCGGAAGAGAGCGCCAGAAGCCGCAGGAGGGACGCGTGCACCGCGACGAGCACTCCCCCCGGAGGCAACGTGGGGTGAGCGGCCAGCTCGGTCGCGGAAGAGCCGGACGAAGCCCCGAGCTGCGCTGCTTCTCGGCCTAGCCCGAGCAGCCGCTGCGCCTCGGCGCGGAGGCCCTCCTGTGCCGCGGCTCGCTGCGCATCGCGGTCCGGTGCCGCACCCAACGCGGCGAGCGGCGGCGGCAGCGGCTCGGCAGGCCCGCGCTCCGCGAGACCGCGCGCGAGGACGACGTCCCAACCGGGCGGACCGTCCCATGCGTACACGTCCGCGCGCTGCGCCAGCAGCTCGAGCGCGGCTGGATCGCCTCTGCCTCGCGCGAGCGGGAGCGCCTCGTCGACCGCGTCGAGCAGCAGCTCGGCGAGGTGCAGCGCCGTCTTGCCTCGATCCGCGAAGTCCGCGCGGAGGCCGTGCTCCAGTGCGCGCGCCAGCTCTAGTTCGGGCGCCTCGCTCATCCGATGCCTCCCGACACCAGCCGTCCGGCGACAAATGTCGCCGCGGCAGCGAGAGCGCCCACCAGGACCGACTCGAATCCGCTGCGCAGCCACGGGCGTCCGGTCATCTTCGTTTTCGCCGCGCCAACTCCGAACAGAGCGGTGAGCGTGAGCGCGATGGAGACCAGGAACGCGCGGTTCACTTCGAGCGGCCACGCGTACGGCAGCACGGGAAACGCCGCGCCTACGGCGTAGGCGAGGGCGACCACGAGTCCGGAACGGAGCGGGGCAGTGGCGGGAGCGACGGAGAGGCCCAGCTCTTCCGTCATCATCGTGTCCACCCAGAACTTCGGGTCCGCCGTGACGTGCTCCACGATCGTGTCGAGCGCCTGGCCGTGATAGCCCTTTCCCTCGAAGATGGAGCGCACCTCGCGGCGCTCCTCCTGCGGAAAATGCTCGACCTCGTACTCCTCGCGCTCGCGCTCGGAGAGGATGTACTCGCGCTCCGATTTCGCGGCGAGGAACGCGCCGAGCCCCATCGCGATGGTGCCGCCCAGAAGCTCTGCGATGCCGGCGAGCAGGATGATGTGCGTGGAGACCGCGGCGCCGTGCACTCCCGAGACGACCGCAAAGGCGGCCACCAGGCCGTCGTTGGCGCCGAAGACGAGGTCGCGCACGGACCGGCCGCCAGGGATGTGCGCCGCTTCGGAATGTGTGGCGCCGTCGTCGCGTGTGCGGAGGAAGAAACTGGGCAGTCTCAAGGGCATGTGAGTGCGACGGCTTGCCACGGTTCCGCGAGGGTGACAACGGGGCGCTGCGCCCGGTATTCTGGCGGCCAGTGTTGAGACTGATTCTCATTTTCACCCTCATCACGGGCGCCGTGCTCGCCCAACCTGGCCAGAACCTGCGGCGCGCCGTGGCGCTGCTCGATTACGTTTCAGGCGATTACGCGCAAGCAGTCGGTGCGTCGGGTGAGGTGATTTCGCAGGACGAGCTCACCGAGCAGGAGCACTTCCTGCACGATGCGGCGCAGGAGCTTCGTGACGAGGCGGGCCCGCAGGCCGCGGATCTGGTGCAGCGGCTGGAAATCCTGCTCCAGCGCGTGCAGGCGCATGCGCCTCCAGCCGAGGTCACGCCGCAGGCGCGCGCGGTGCGCGACGAGATCGCGCAGCGGTTCCACGTGGCGCTCTTGCCGACGCATCCGCCCGATCTGTCGCGCGGGGCGCAGCTGTACGCGCAATCTTGCGCCGCGTGCCATGGCGCCGCGGGGAGCGCTCCGGCCAAGGAGGTCCTGCAGCTCTCGACACAGCCGACCTCCTTCGCCGCGCCTGCGGAGGTGAAGGCGCTCAGTCCGCAGCGGATCTTCACCGCGTCGACCTACGGCGTCCCGGGGACGCCGATGCCCGGTTACGAGGACGCGCTCGACGACATCGCGCGGTGGGACATCGCGTACTTCGTGCTGTCGCTCGCGCATCCGGCGCGGCCCGACCCGCAAGGCGGGCTGCGGCTCGCGCGCGCGGCGCTCTTGCCGACGGACTATCGCGAGCTCGCCACGCAATCGGACGAGGCGCTCGCGGCGAAGCTCGCCGAAGCCGGGCTATCGCCGCCCGACGTGGAGCAGGCGCTCGCGGCGCTGCGAAGGGGTCCGTTCGCGGCGGCAAAGGACGTGTCCAGCGGGCTCGCGGAGACCCGCCGCGACGTGCAGAAGGCGCTTTCGCAGGCGGCGGCGGGCGATCGCGCTCGCGCGAAACGAACGGTCATCTCGGCTTACCTCGACCACTTCGAGCCCCACGAGCCGGCCTTGCGCGCGAGGGATTCACGCCTCGTCGCGGACATCGAGCGCGAGTTCCTCGCGCTGCGCGTCGCTCTCGATTCCGGAAAGGGCGGCGGCCCGTCGCGCGGCTCGAAAGGCGGCGGAGGCGGCTCGGCCACCGTTGGGCCGGACGATCCCGGCCCGCCGGCGGCACGTCTCGATGCACTGCTCGAGAAGGCCGACGTCCGCGGCCCGGGTGGCGCCCTGATCGCGTTCGTCGCCGCGCTCGCCATCGCACTACGAGAGGGCGTGGAAGCGGCCCTGCTCGTCGCTGCTCTTCTCGCGCTCCTGCGCAAGGCGGGCCGCACGAGCGACGCGCATGCGGTCCACTTCGGGTGGGTGGCGGCGCTCGTGGCGGGCGGCCTCACCTGGTGGGCTTCGGGAGCGCTTCTGGGCGTATCCGGCGCGCGTCGGGAGCTGGTGGAAGGCGCGCTCCAGCTCGTCACCGCGGCGCTTCTCTTGTACGCGAGCCACTGGCTGCTCGCGGCCGCGAGCGCGCGTCGACTCGTCTCGTTCCTCTCCGTGCGCACGTTGCAGGCCGGCAGCGCCGTCGTCGTCTTCGGCCTGGCGTTCGCGGCCATCTACCGCGAGATGTTCGAGGTGGTGCTCTTTTTCCGCGGGCTCTTGCTCGAGTCTCCCGGTGAAGGTGCCGCCGTCGCGCTCGGTGCGTTCGTCGGGCTCATCCTGCTGGTGGCGCTGGTCGCTGCCTTCCAGAAGCTCGGGCGCCGTCTCAAGCCGCGGCCGCTGCTGCTCACGTGCGGCGTGCTTCTCTGCGCGTTGGCGGTCTTCATGGTCGGCAACGGCGTGCGCGCGCTGCAGGAAGTCGGCGTCGTGCCGCTCACGGTGTGGGGCGGGTTCGAGGTACCTGCGCTGGGGCTCTATGCGACGCGCGAAGGACTGCTGTCGCAGGCGATCGTGCTGTTGATCCTGGCAGGCAGCGCTCTCTGGACGGGGTTGCGCGGGCGGCAGGGCGGCGGGGCGGCGAAGGGACAGGCAACGGCAGCGGCCTGACGGCTACGGCCGCAGTGCGGCTGCCTTGGCGGCGAGCGCGCGCGTGTCCGCGGTCGGCGCCCGGACCGAAGCCGCCGCGCAGACCACCTCCGCACCCTCGAGCGCGAGCCTACGGGCGGCGCCGCAGCGCACGATGAGCGCGAATGGATCGTTCGGGCTGGTGCGCTCGTACCGATCGAGCTCGCGCCAGAGCCGCGGCAGATCTTCCTGCGGTACGTGCGCGATGCCGGCGACGATGCTGCCGTACGGCCTGAAGTAGCGGTACTCGAGCTCGTCCACCAGCGGTTCGAGCCGGGGCACGTCGCGGCGCACCCACACTTCGTCGATCTCGTCCCAGTAAACCAGTGCCCATCCGGGCTGGTCGAGCAGTCGAAAACCGCCGAGGCGCTCGCGGATCCGCGTGGTGATCGCCCACTCGACGCCATGCGCTCGCAGGAAACGATCGAATCCCGCGCGGGTGCGCTCGGCCTCCTGCAGCTCGCGGAGCAGCTCGGCGGGATACGCCTGCACACGCGCGTCGAGGAATGCCGGCAGCTCCGGCACCGCGTATTCCAGGTACCCGCCATCGGAGAACGAGTTGAAATGTGGTCCCGAGAGCTTCTCCTCCTGGACGAACTTGGCGACGCGCACCGGGACGAGCGACTCGTTCCACTGCGGCGAAAGGCGCATGGTGAGCGGCCACCGGTCGGCGCGGCGGCTGGCGAGACACACGACGAAGAACAGGGAGGCGACCAGCGCGGCGAATCGTGCGCTGTGGCGACGCTGGAGCACGCCGAGACCCCACGCCAGCGTAGGCGCGGCGACGATCTCGAATTCGTACGTCATCCGAACAGCGCGGATCGCGAGGGCGCCGAAGAGCACCGTCGCCGCGAGCAATGCCGGGCGTTCGCGGGCGCGAAAAGCCGCCAACGCGACTGTCAAAGGGAGAATCACCCAGAAGACGGGCTGGGAGGCGAGCGTCGGGCGCTCGAATTCGAGGAGCCGCACCACCTCCTGCACGTGCAGGTGCAGGTACAGATAACGCAGGTTGAAAGCCGCGCCTGGGTTCAGCAAAAGGGCAACGAGGCTGCCGCCGGCGAGAAGCAGCTCGATGCGCCGCCGCGATCGCCAGAACGCTTCCAGGCAATGGAGCGCGAGCACGGCTCCACCAAAAGCGGCGCCGGAATGCAGATTGCCCGCGACCGCGATGACGCCGACGCACCCCGCGCGTGCGCGTGTCGATAGTGGTCCCCAAAGAAGCGCCGCCGCGAGCGCCGCCCAAGCGGTGACGTGCGGCCTGGGGACGATGCGCAGCACGAGCAGCGCCGCGACGCCAGCTACGATCAACGCTCCGTAGCGCGATTCTTCGCGCGCGCAAGCGCGAGCGAGCAGCACCGCGAATGCCGCAAAGAACGCGAACGTCAGAAGCTGGAGACCGAGCGTGCCTGGCAGCGCATCCGCGCCGATCGCGGAGAGAACGTCGAACAACCAGGACGTCGGATACCAGGGCTCGTTCGGAGCCGTCCACGACAACGCGTTGGTGCGCGGGAACCGGCCGGCGAGGATCAGCCGGCCGACGGCGACGTGCCAGCCGACGTCCGTGTCCCAGATCGGCGCGAAGGAAAACAGCGCGCCGATGGCAATCGCCACCGCCGCGCCGGGCGCAACCGCGCGCGCGGAGCTCACTTCGCCGGGAGCTGGATCCACGACAGCATCTCACCACCGCCGCCGGGGAGCGCGCGAGATTTCTACCGTCTGCACCCCGGCTACGCCATCGCTGGATCGCCGATGGAACGGATCAGTCCGGAGAAGCGACCTGTCGAGCCACGCAGCGTCCGGCTCGGCACGCAGCCTCGACGGGGCGCGGCTCGCGGCAGAGCGGCTCGATGCAGTGCTGGCAGTCGACGCTTCCCTGGTCCAGCTCGGCGGCGCGCGAGCGTGTCACCGCGCGCGGCGAGCACAGCGACGCGCAGCAGCTCCCCGGGGCCACCCGCGTCAGCGCGCAGTCGTCGTCCTTCGCGCAGGGCGCGTCGTCCGCGGTGTTCGAGGCGACGGTGGCGCGCGGCGGCAGCTTGCGCGTGTCGCCCCGTGGGCGCGCCGCGTCGCTTCGTCCGCGCGTCCGGACCCACTCCTGGTGCGCCTTGTCGGCAGCCTCGGCGGCCGTCATGGGGGCAGCAGCACCCTTCGTGCCCTGCGGCGCAGTGGTCGTAGGAGGCGCCGGCTGCGTTGCATTCTGGGCGGCTGCGGAAGTCGCCGGTTTCTGTTCGCTCTGTCGTTCGCCCCTCGTCCCTGCGCAGGAGACCGCGAGCACCGCGGCGAGAGCGCTGCCGATCCGTCTCATGGCGTGGAAACCTGACGGAGCGGGCGGCGACCGTCAAGCCGTCCCGACGCGCTCGGCCGGATTTTCAATCGGGAACACGTCATGGAAGCGGGTGTAGTCCACGCCCTGACGGCCGTCGGGCAACGGCCCCATGATGTCGACGAAGCGAGCGTTCCAGCGAATCTCGTCCATGTCCCAGACGTGCCGCGAATGGATCGTCTGGTTGAACGCGTCGTCCAGACCGACCAGCGACGCGACGATCTCCGCGCGGCCTTTGCGCAGCTGCTCGCGCGTATGCGTCACCAGAGGGCTGTCGCGGGTCAGCGGGTGCACGACCGTCCAGGAGAGCGCGAACACGGTGGAGACGCTGCGCAGCAGGTGCAGATCGATGTTGCGGCGGATCGGCGACCCCTCCGCCGTCGTTTCCGAGATGAGCATCGTGACGCGGACCTGCGCTTCCACCACCTGGTTGCCGCGCTGGTTCGCGACGCGGAACATGAGCGCGTTCGTACCTTCGTACGGAGCGACCACCGTGACGTTGCTCCACAACACGCGGGCCGTCGGTCGCGCGAACTTCGCCAGCATCAGCCCCGTCGCCATCGCGACGCCGAGCAGACCGACCAGCGATTCAATCGTGACCAGCACGTTGGCGGCAACCGAGACCGGAACCATGTGGCCGTAGCCGATCGTCGCGATCGTCTGGACGCTGAAGAAGAACGCATCGGCGAAGGATCCCGGGCGAAGATTCGCGACGCCCCCAACCGCGAGGTACGCCGCGGCGAACAGGCAATTCAAGCCCAGGTACAGCGCGGTCAGCGCCGCGATGCCCACCCGCCAAGGAGACCGAAGCCAGGAATGGTAGACGTCCGTGTAGAAGTGCCGCTGGACTCCGATCAGCACCAGGTTGCTGCGTCCCTCGCGGGAGAGAAACCGCGACTCTTTGCTCATGCGCGCGCAATATCACGGCATGGCCCGGGAGCGGCGGGGCAGCGCCACCGTCACCGTCGTGCCTTCCGTCGCGGACGAGCGGACCGCGATGTCGCCGCCGTGCGCCAGTACGATCTGGCGGACGATGTAGAGCCCGAGCCCGAGGCCGCTCGATTCGTTTCGTCCTCGGCCCGGCGCCCCACGCCGGCCCGGCTCGAAGAGGTGGGGCAACACGTCCCGCGGAATGGGAGGTCCCGCGTTCGAGGTCTCGAGGACGATGCGCTCGCCGTCGTCCCGCAGGTCGACGCGGACGGTGCTGTTCTCTGGGCTGTGCTGGAGCGCGTTGCCGACGATGTTCGAGAGCACCTGCGCCATGCGGTCCGCGTCCCAGTTGCCCCACGCGTCTCCTCGCGCTTCGAACTCGATCGTCCGCTCCGGATAGGCGAGCTCGAGCTCCTCGATGACCGCTTCGCACAGCTCGCGCAGGTTCATGCGCCGGGTATGGATGGGGAACCCGCCGCCGAGCCGGCTGCGCGTGAAGTCGAGAAGGTCCGCGATCATGCGCGTCATCCGCTCTGCGCTCGAGAGAATGCGCAGGACCGTGCGCGCCTGCCGCTCGGAAAGTCCGCCGTGGCGCAAGAGCAGCTGAGCCGCGCTGACGATGGCCGACAGCGGGTTGCGCAGATCGTGCCCGACGATCCCGACGAACTGCTCGCGGAACCGGCCCGCTTCGGCTGCTTCGCCCTCCGCCCGTTTCGTTTGCGTGATGTCCGCGGCGATGGCGATGGTGCCGGGAGGGGCCCGCCGCCCGATGCGCAGCGGAGCGAGCGATACGGAAACGTCCACGAGAGACCCGTCCTTTCGCGGCCGCTGCACCTCGAGCGCGACGACCGGCGTGCCGTTCGCGCCGAGGCTCTGTGCCTTCAGTCGTGCGTCGGGGGGAAGGAAGGGGTCCGGCTCGCCGAGCACTTCGCTGCGGTGCCATCCGGTGAGCTCCTCCGCCGCACGGTTCCAGATGAGCACGCGCCCGTCGGCATCGTGCGCGACGATGGGCAACGGCGAGGACTCGACGAGCGCCTGGAAAGTCTGCGTGACCCGCCGCGCGGCCCGCTCCGCACGCTTGCGCTCGGTGATGTCGCGCAGCGCAATCGTGAACAGCGGGCCCGCGTGGCCCTCGATGCGGGTGACGGAAAGCTCGGCGGGGAACTCGCGTCCGTCCCGGTGCAGCGCGAACATCTCGAAATGCCGTCCGAGCCTTCCGCCGCCGTCCGTCGCCATCGCATCGCGCAGCGCGTCCGCTTCGGTATCGCGCAGCCTCTCGGGCACGATCACGTCCGCGACGACGCGGCCGAGCACCTCTTCGCGCCGCCACCCAAACGTACGCTCGGCGGACGCGTTCCACTCGACGATGCGTCGCGCCGCATCGACGGCGACGAATGCGTCGAGCGCGGACGAAAGAATCGCGCCTTTGAGCGCTTCACTTTGCCGAAGCTCCTGCTCGAGCTCGTGCTGCACCGCGAGCCGCTGCTCCAGGTCGGCCGCGGTACGCCGCGCCGCCTCGGCGGCGAGGAGCGGACCGGCGCGCGCGGCGGCGGCGCGCAAGAGGAGCTGATCGAGCCGGCCGAACTCGAACGCGGTCCGCGATCCCGCTTCGAGAACACCCGCGAGGGTGCCCGCTTCGGCGAGCGGAAGCGCGGTCAACGCGCGCAGCCCGGCCGCGGCGACCGCCGAGCCTTCCAGCTGCGGCTCGGTCGATGCGTCGCGCACCGCGGCTTCTGACCCTCTGCGGACAGCGAGTTGCACCAGCGCGTCTGCCGTGGCGGGCAGCTCGCGCGCAAGCCCCGCCGCCGCGATGCGCAAAAGCCCGCCGCGCATGGTGTAGAGCGCACACGAATCGATCGCCGACGCGGACTCCAGAAGAATCGCCAGCAGCGCTTCATGGTCTGAAGCCCCCAGCATGCGCTCCAGCGCTCGCGTTTCCTGCTGCTGCGCGGCGGCGAGTTGCTCGACCGCGACCCTTTGCAACTCCCTCACTGCGCGGCCCACCGTACGAGCGGTGCTACGCGGCAACGGCTCGAAGGCATCGCGCATCAGCGCGAGCTCTTCGACGATCTGAGCGGGATCGACACCCGCGGGCAGCTCGAGCGCGCGAGGGTCTTCCAGCAGATGTCCGAAGAGCGACGGTCCGAGATCGAGCAGGGCAGGCTCGCCGCCGCGCGCGCGGGCGATGTCGCGCACGGCGCTGCTCCACGCGGCGAGCGCGTCGTCGCGGCGGGCCGCTACTGCCGTCGAGAGCCGCTCCAGGTCCTTCTGCTGGACCCGACCCGCCATCGCCCCCCCTGGGCGGAAGTTAGCCATGCGCCGTCACTGAGCGGAGCAACGAGCGCCCGGTCGCTCGTCAGGCGCACGGACGAGCGGTGTCGTAGACCAGAGGCGATGGCGCTTCGAGCCTTCGCCGGGTATATGCACGCGCCATGACACTCGCCCTGGTGAGCACGGCGCTGTTGCTCGCGGCCGTCCGCCCCGAGCCGGGACAGCGGGCCCCCGACTTCACCCTCGAGTCATCGACCGGAACGAAGGTCAGCCTGAAAGACTTTCGCGGCAGGTCGGTGGTCCTGGCGTTCTTCCCGAAGGCTTTCACGTCGGGTTGAACCCAGGAGATGTCGGCGTTCCGCGACATCGCGTCGCGATTCGCCGACAAGAACGCTCAGGTCCTGGGCGTCTCGATGGACGACCTGACCACGGAGAAGAAGTTCGCCGACAGCCTGAAGCTGCCGTTTCCGCTGCTGGCCGATCCGTCCGGAGACGTCGTCCGGGCCTACGGCGCGGAGATGGAGCACAACGGGAAGACCTACGCCGACCGCATCACATTCGTGATCGATGGCGGAGGGAAGGTCACGAAGGTGCTGCAGGGCAAGGATGCGCTCGACCCCGCTCCCGCGCTGGAAGCCTGCCCCCTGCACCACAAGAAGTCCTGACGAGAAGTCCTGACCAGATCGCCTCGGTCCCGACGGGCGCTGGCCGATTCTCAGTCAGTTTCGGGCAGCTGTTCGTCTTCCATCATTTCCCCGCGCGGCGTAACGGCGAATTTCGCCCTGCGGTCGGCCAGCCGCCATCCGTGCGCTTACGCAGGGCGGCGCTCCTGTCGTGCGCGCAACACCAGCATCGCGGCGAACCAGACGCCGTAGAAGACGGCGAGGGTCACCAATGCCCAGACGTTCGCGGCGCGAATGGAGTCGGTCTGCTTGCGGACGACGACCCACAGATCTCCCGCGAATCCGAGCGGCAGCGCGATCATCGCGGCCAGTACCATCCCACTTGCGAACTTGTGGAACCGTTCGGTGTCCTCGCCGCGCTCGACGATGCGGTGATACGCGGGGGGCGCCATCAGGAAGACGATCGTGCAAGCGATGGCACAGATAGACGCGAGGTGTATGTCCTTCGACGACGCGGGAAGCTGCTCGTACGCGTCCATCAACGTCATGGCGAGCTGGAAGCCGAAGAGCGCCTGCGCTCCTGGCAGCACGACGCGGGCCTCGGTGAGCACCTGGACGATTTTGTCCTCGAGCTTCATCTCGCCTTCCTCCTCCTCCTTCACCTCATGGCGCCCGGATACGAAACCGACGCCGAACCAGAACGCCAGCGCCACGACGAGCGCCGCGATTCCGAGGACCAGGGCCGCACGTTCGCCGACCGTCGCGCCCGCGGCGTGGACGTCCAGGGCGAGCGCCAACGCGAACGGGACGAGAGCCCAGGTAACGGCGTTCATCGTGAACCGATGCAAGCTCGAGGTGTCCCGTCCTCGTTCGACGATGCGGTGTCGTGCGGCCGGAAGCATGACCAGGAGGATGACGGCGAGCAGCAGCAAAAGGCCCGCGAGCTCCAGTTCCTGGTGGAGGCGCGGTAGCTTCGCGAAGCGAGGCTCGAAGAAGGCTCGGTACTGGAAACCGAGCAGCACCTGAGCGCCGAGAACGAGGATGCGCGCCTCGTCGAGCGCATTCTTGATCTTCGTGCGCAGCGACACGCGGATAATGTGCCCGAGCGTTCGCGAACCGTCGAAATTGTTTCCCGGGAACGCGCCGAGCGGCGATCACAGAAGGGAAGCTCCCCGGATGGGTTCGCCTTCCGCGAACCGCGTCGGCCGCAGTTGTTTGGCGTCGAGCGAGCGGATCCGTCCCTCCGCGATCAATTCCGCGGCGAGCGCGCCCAAGGCAGGCGCGTGCATCACGCCGTGACCGGACGAGCCGTTCACGAGGACGAAGTTATCGCAGCCAGGCATCGTTCCGAGGAGAGCGTGTCCGTCCGGAGACATCTCGTACAGGCCGGCCCAGCACCGCGCCTCGTCGAGCGCGACGCCTGCGAGCGCCGGAACGCGCAAGCCGGCGAGCTGCGCCACCTCGGCGAGCCAATGCCGGTCCACGTCGGTCGAGAACGACCCTGCGCGATCCTCGGTCGGGTACAGCAGCAGGACGCGCCCATCGCGCACGCGCAGATGGAAGGCGTCCTTCGTCCAGATGGTCATGGGCATGTCTGCTGGCAGCGCGTCGCAGGGGACGGTGCACGCCACCTGGCGCCGCAGCGGGCTCACGGGAATGTCGATTCCCGCCAAGCGGCCCAGGGGCGCGGCCCAGGCACCGGCGGCGTTCACGACCGTTCCACACGGCATGTCGCCGTCCCGCAAGCGTACTGCTTCGATGCGATTCGCCGTATGGCGGAAGTCGACCACCTCGGTGCCGAACCGGATCGACACGCCGAGCCGGCGCGCGGCGGCGAGATACCCGTTCAGGATGTCCAGTGGCCGCAGAAAACCATCGAGGGGACAGAACGCGCCACCGACGATGCCTTCGAGGCTCGCTCTCGGATTGAGAACCGCGACTTCGCTCAGCGCGAGGATGCGAGATTCGCGCAAGCCCGCCCCGCGTTGCACGCGCTGCGCGTCGCGCAACGCTTCGAGCTCTCGTTCGCTGCTCGCCAGCCATAAGTACCCGGCGGGACGGTAGCCTGGGTCCGCGCCCACTTCCTCGCGAAAACGCAGAAGCTCCTCGCGCGCGAGAAGCGAGAGCCGCACGTTGATGTCCGTTCCGAACTGCGCGCGGAAGCCGCCTGTCGCGCGGCCGGTACTCCCTTCGCCGGGCGTCGCCGCGCGGTCGACCACCAGCACGTCGCGAATGCCGCGGCGAGCGAGATGCCATGCGACGCTGGCGCCGACGACGCCGCCGCCGACTACGACGACGTCCGGCATCGCTACCGCGCGGCAGCCGGCGCGGCGGACGTGCGCGCCTCTCGTTCGGCGACGGTCTTGAGCTGCGCGAGACCTTTGTCGAAGTCGCTGCCGATCATCTTGTCCATGTCGGTGAACACCGAGAACAGCTTGCCGGCGAAGTTGTTGCGGCCTTCCATCGTCCAGGTCGTCTGCGTGGCGCCGCCCGTCGACGCGAAGGAGAACTCGGTAGAGGACGTCGCCTCGAACGGCTTGATGAACTCGAGCCGGATGGCGACGCGCTCACCCGGTTGCGCGTCCACGATCGTCATCCTGCCTTCGCCGACCTTGTCGTTCCCGGTCCAGGCATAGGACGAACCGGGCGCCGCCACCGGTCCCGCGAAGGTCGTCTTCATCGCAGGGTCGAGCTTCGCCCACGGAGACCAGGCATCCCAGCGGTGGAAATCCGCGACCTGCGTATACACGAGCATGGGAGCAGCGGCGATCGTGGTGAACCGCGAAACGCGGTACGCCGCCGGGCGGGTAGCGACGAATACCGCGAACGCGACCAGCACCACGAAAACGGCGAGCAGCAGCTTCTTGACCATGATCGACCTCGAAGATGCATCGGGTGTACGGCGCGCGCGCATCTAAAAGCAAGCCGGCGCGAGCCCGCTCGCCAGGGGAGTGCAGCGGTGCACTGCCGGGTGTACACGTGCTTCCCATGCCCATCGAACCGACTGCGGAGGATCTGCGCCGGTTGGCCGCGAGCGACGACAAGGGCCCCTTCGTCCTCGCACAGCTGTTGAGGTTCGTGGAGGGCGGCCGCGACGCGTACGTCTCGTACTCCCGCGAGGTGCAGGGCATCCTGCGCGGCAGAGGTGCGCAGATCGTCTACGGCGGCGAATGCATCGAGCCGCTCGCCGCGTCTTCGCACGACAGTTGGGACGCCATTGTCCTGCTCCGATACCCGAGCCGCGCCGCCTACCTGGAGATGCTCGAAGACGACGCGTTCCGGCGCGTGTCGGAGCTGCGGCGCAAGAGCCTTCGCGACGCGGCATTCTTCGTCATGGACGACTGGCCGGGCCGGTGACGCTGCGCACGACGCGGCGCGCAGCGATCACGGGCACTGCGAGGCCGGTCGCGATCAGCGCGCTGCCGACGAGCTGCGCGGCGGTGAATCGTTCGCCGAAAGTCACCGCACCGGCAGCCAGCCCGATCACCGGCACCAGCAGCGCGAAGGGCGTTACCTGGGCAGCGGGGTAGCTCTTCAGCAACCGATTCCATAGGCCGTAGCCCGCGAGCGTCGCGCCTAGACCGAGATAAGCGACGGCGGCCCAGGAAGTCGCATCCATGGCGCGAAAACTGGCGGCGACCGCGCCTGCGCCTTCGAACCACCATGCGAGGACGAAGAACGGCAGCGGCGGGAGGAGGCCGGACCAGACGACGAACGCGAACCCATTGACGGGGCCGTATCGCGACAGCGATCGGCTCGCGAGGTTCCCCACCGCCCACGAGGCGGCGGAGCACAGGTTGAGCGCGAAGGCCGCAAGCGGAATCGACGCGCCCCTTCCGCTGCCGATGAGAATGAGGCCTGAGGCGGCGAGTGCCATGCCAAGGCACTGCGCCCGCGTCGGCATTTCGCGGAACACGATGGCGGCGAGGACGATGGTGAAGAACGCCTGCGACGGCTGGATGACCGACGAAAGACCCGAGGGCATCCCGAGGTGGATGGCCCAGAACAGCAGTGCGAATTGCGCCAGGAACGTGGTGCCGGCGAACGCGGCGTAGACGCGCAGCGGGACGCGCGGCGGTGCAACGAAGAAGACGGCGGGAAAGGCAGCGAGCGCGCAGCGCAATCCGCCGAGCACGAATGGCGAGACGCCGCGCAGGCCGAGCTTGATGACGACGAAGCTTACGCCCCAGAGCACGACCACGAGCAGGGCAAGCGCGGTGTCCCGGGAGCGCAAGACAGCGGCGTTCCATCTCAGTCGCGAGGTCTCAAGACCACTCGAGCACGACCTTGCCCGACTGGCCCGTGCGCATCGTCTCGAACGCCTTGAGCCAGTCCTCGATCGCGAACCGATGCGTGAGCACCGGCGAGACGTCGAGGCCGCTCGTGAGCATGGCGGTCATCTTGTACCAGGTCTCGAACATCTCGCGCCCGTAGATGCCCTTGAGGATGAGGCCCTTGAAGATCACCTGGTTCATGTCGAGCGCCACTTCCGCGGTCGGAATGCCGAGCAGCGCAACGCGCCCGCCGTGGTTCATCGCGGCGAGCAGGCCGCGCAGCGCGGACGCGTTCCCGCTCATCTCCATTCCGACGTCGAATCCCTCGGTCATCCCGAGGTCCTTCATCACCGCGTCGAGCGACGTCTCGTCGATGTTGATCGCGCGCGAGGCGCCCATCCGGCGAGCCAGGCCGAGGCGATACTCGTTGACATCGGTGACCACGACGTGCCGCGCCCCCACGTGCCGTGCAATCGCGGCCGCCATGACGCCGATCGGTCCGGCGCCGGTGATGAGCACGTCTTCGCCGACGAGGTCGAAGGAGAGCGCCGTGTGCACCGCGTTGCCGAGAGGATCGAAGAAAGCGGCGATCTCGTCGGGGATCTCCTTGGGAAAGCGGAAGACGTTCACGGCGGGGACGGCGATGAATTCAGCGAAGCACCCCGCGCGCTGCACACCGAGACCGACCGCGTTGCGACACAGGTGGCGCTTTCCGGCGCGGCAGTTGCGACAGTGGCCACAGGTGATGTGACCCTCCGCGCTGACGCGCTCTCCCTTGCTGAAACCCGTCACCGCGTTGCCAATCGCCGCCACCTCGCCCGTGAACTCGTGCCCGATGACGAGCGGAACGGGGATGGTCTTCTGCGACCAGGCGTCCCAATTGAAGATGTGGATGTCGGTTCCGCAGATCGCCGCCTTGCGAACCTTGATCAACAGGTCGTTCGGCCCCAGCTCCGGGACGGGGATTTCCTGCAGCCACAGACCTGGTTTTCGCTCCGCCTTGACCAGCGCCTTCACTTAGATGACCCCCAGCTCGCGGCCGATCTTGGCGAAGGCGGCGATGGCCGTATCGAGGTGCTCCCGCTCGTGCGCCGCGGAGATCTGCGTCCGGATGCGCGCCTGCCCTCGCGGAACGACGGGGAACGAGAAGCCGATCACGTAGATGCCTTCTTCGAGCAGGCGATCCGCCATGGTGGTGGCGAGCTTCGCGTCACCGAGCATCACCGGGATGATGGGGTGGTTGCCGGGGACGAGCTTGAACCCGAGCTTCGTCATCGCGGCGCGGAAGTAGGCGGCGTTGTCGCGCAGCTTCTGGCGCAACTCGGCCGTCGACTGGAGCATGTCGAGCACCTCGATGGACGCCGCCGCGATCGAAGGAGCGAGCGTGTTCGAGAACAGGTACGGCCGGGATCTCTGGCGGAGCCAGGCCACGATCTCCCGCCGGGCAGAGATGTAGCCGCCGCTGGCACCGCCCAATGCCTTGCCCAGTGTCCCGGTGAGGATGTCGACGCGCCCCATCACGCCGCATGCTTCGTGCGTCCCGCGCCCGTTCTCGCCAGTGAAGCCGACGGCGTGCGAGTCGTCCACCATCACGAGAGCGTCGTGCGCGTCGGCGAGGTCGCAGACGGTCTTCAGATTGGCGAGGATCCCGTCCATGGAAAAGACGCCGTCGGTGGCGATGAGGCGGATGCGCGCTCCTTTCGCTTCGACGAGCTTCGCTTCCAGATCGGCCATGTCGTTGTTCGCGTAGCGCAAGCGCTGGGCTTTCGAGAGGCGGACCCCGTCGATGATGCTCGCATGGTTCAGGGCGTCGCTGATCACCGCGTCGTTTTCGTCGAGCAGCGTCTCGAACAGGCCGCCGTTCGCGTCGAAGCAGGACGAGTACAGGATGGTGTCCTCGGTGCCGAGGAAGCGGCTCAGCTTCGCCTCGAGCTCCTTGTGTACGTCCTGCGTGCCGCAGATGAACCGCACCGACGCCATCCCATACCCGTGCCGCGCCAGCGCCGACTGCGCCGCCTTCACGACGCGCGGGTGGTTGCCGAGGCCGAGGTAGTTGTTCGCGCAGAAGTTGAGGACGCGCCGTCCACCCTGGACGCGAATCTCCGCGCCCTGCGGTCCTTCGATGACGCGCTCGCGTTTGAACAGCCCCTGCTCGTGCAGGGCTTCGGTCTGTTGATGGAGATGACGGAGATAGGCGCCGCGGTCCATGGCGCGCTGCAATAGCACGCGCGCGCTCGTCGATCGAGCCGCCCCTACTCGGCGGGCGCTGCGCCGGACAGAGCGTCGATGCGCTGCTGCGCGTTGGCGGCGCGCCCGTCGCCGGACGTCGCGCGCGACCCGCCCGACCGCGAACCGAAATGCATCCAGGCGAAATAGAGCGCCGCGGCGGCGACCAGCACGAACACCATCTTCTTCATCGGGAACCTCGAGCGACCGGGAAAGCCGTCGCTTTTGCGACCATCGATCATCCTGGCACGTCGCGTGGCGTTCTCACAGGAAACGTCGCCGCGATTGTGCCTTGCAATCGGCCAACCCATGCCTGATCGTCCCGCGATGGCTACGAGCACCGAGCGCGGCTCACAAACGGATCCACCGAAGGTGCGCGACCGCGTGGAGCGCGAGCTCACCGACGACGAGCTGGTCGACGAGGCGAGCGAAGAATCGTTTCCTGCGAGCGATCCCCCCGCGTGGAATCGCGGCCATGACCACAGCGAGCACGGCGAGCAGGACGTTCCGCCCGACCGTTCGCGGTAGAGGATCGACGCCTTGATTCCTCAGGCGGCGCCTGGCTGTGCGCGTGGACGCAGCAGCAGAAAGCCCGCTGCCGCGAGCGTGGCTACCGTTGCGGCGCATGCGATGAACAGCTGCCGGATCCCGAGGTGATCCGCCAGTGCGCCGGAGATCAACAAGCCCAGCACCTGCGCGAGCGAGAAGAGCGCCAGGAACGAGCTCGAGACGCGCCCCTGCATCGCGGGAGGCGTGTCCCTCTGCGACAGCGTCTGCGCCGGCACGATGACGAACGCGATCGCGAAACCGATGACGAACGTGGAGAGCCCCGCGGTGGCCATCAGGCGGAAAGCGCCGAGCAACGCGGCGCCGGCGCCGAGGGCGAACAGTCCACCGAGTACGAGCATGTGCATCGGCCGATTCTTCGCCGCCGCCCTGACGACCTGCGTCCCGGCGATGAGCCCGACTCCCACCATCGCGCTGATGACGCCGTAGGCCATCGCGCCCGCGCCGAGCATGTCGCGAATGTAGACGGAGATGAGCGGGCTGAACGAGCTCAGCATGAACATCGCGAACGCGGACGCGAAGAAGGCGAACGAGAGCTCGCGATGCGTGAAGATGAAGGTGTTTCCTTCGACGAAGTCTCGCGCCAGCGCGCGCACCGAGCCGTCGCGACGCACCGCCGCCTCGCGAACGATGCTGAGCGATGCGATCATTCCGGCCGAGAAGACGAAGCTGCCGGCATCGAGCCAGAAGCAGGAGCTCTCGCCCAGCCAGGCGACCAGCGCGCCGGCGGCCGCGGGTGAGAAGATGCGGACGACGTAGAACGCCTGCGAGAGCATGGCATTCGCCGCGAGCAGGTCCTCGCGCGCGACGACCGTGCGCACCGCGACGGACTGAGCGGGGCCGAAGAAGCTCGAAACGAAACCCAACGACGCGAGCGCCAGCGCGATGTGCGGCACGTCGTGCGCGAGCAGCAGCGAGGCGGCGAGAGCGGCGCGGATGAGGTCGCTCGCGATCATCACGCGGCGGACGGGCCAACGATCGACGAGCACGCCGGCGATGGGCGCGACGAATGCCACCGGCGCCATGTACGCGACGCAGACGATCGCGACGTCGCTCGCCCGTCCGTGCAACCGGAAGGTGATCAGGCTGATGACGCCGAAGAGGGCGAGGAAATCGCCGAAGATGCTGACGAACTGCGCGACCCAGATGGTGCGGAACGCCCGCTGGCGCAGCACGCTGCCTGAACGGGTCGGCACGGCGGCGTCGGCCACTTTGGCCTCATACCACAGCGCCGCTCGTGCAAAACCGCGGGCGTTGCGCCGGGCTTCAGGCCGCTTCGCCGGCGTGAAGCGCTGCGTCCCATGCGGAGTAGGTCTGCGCCTCGGCAGGCGTGCGCACCGGAGTGGGCGGCCCGGACCGCTCCCGCAGCTCGAGTTGCCACCAACCGACGTCCCACCAGGTGTCGCGCTTGTACCCGACGGCCGGGTAGACGCCGATGCGGCGGAAGCCGAAAGATTCGTGCAGCCGGACACTCGCCTCGTTCGGCAGCGTCACGCCCGCGTGCGCCGCGTAGAACCCCTGCAACCGCAGGAGCGCGAGCAGCGAAGTGTACAGGCCCCGTCCGATGCCGCGCCGCTGATGTCTCTGCGCGACGTATACGCTCACGTCGACGCACCATTGATATGCCGCCCGTTCGCGGTGCCTCGACGCGTACGCGTACCCGAGGACCCCGCCGTCGTCGAAGACCAGCCACGGAGCGAATGCGAGAGCGGCCGCCCTGCGCCGCTCCATCTCCGCGGCGTCGGGCGGTTCGAATTCGAACGAGATCGCCGTATCCGCCACGACCGGGCGGTAGATGTCGGCCATCGCTTGTGCATCCGCGGGCGTAGCGAACCTGATCATGGGGCGACCGTAGCCGTCGCAGCCCTATGCTTCAAGCGAATGCCATCTATACTTCGCATCGAAGACATCGATGGAGCACCGCATGCACATCGCGCAGCTCGCCGCTTTCGTGCGCGTCGCGCGGGACGGAAGCTTCAGCCGCGCCGCTCTCTCTCTCGGGATCGGACAGCCCGCGGTCAGCTCGCGGATCCAGGGCCTCGAGGACGAGCTCGGCGGCGCGCTGTTCCGGCGAGGCCGCCGGATCTCGGTTACGCCGCTGGGCGAGAGCTTTCTTCCCTACGCCCGCCGCGTCCTCGACGTGCTGCACGAAGGCGTCGAGTCTGCGCGCATGGCGCAATTGGGAGGTCGCGGCCGCGTCAAGCTCGGATCGCTCGGATCGCTGTCCGCGGGGCTCGTCGCGCCGGCGCTCGCGCGGTTCAACCGCACGCATCCGTCCGTCGACTGCATGCTCAAGTCCGCCGACCACGAAGTCCTCGTGCAGATGCTCGTCGACGGGATCGTCGATCTCGGCGTCATCGTGTGGCCGTGTCCCGAGTCGGCCGCCGCCGAGCTCGCGGCGATCTTTCTCTTGCAGGAACCGGTCGTGCTCGTGGCGCATCCTCGCCACCCGCTGGCAACGCGCAAGTCGCCGTCGCGCGAGGAGGTGGCGCAGCTCACGCAGCCGTTCTTCCGCTTGCGGTGGTGGCCCGCCCACCACCCGGAGCTCGTGCGCCTCGCGGAACGCGCGGGTACCGCCATGGAAGTGCCGATGGAGATTGCTCGCCACCTGGCGCTGCATCGTCAAGGCGCGGGATTCTTCGCGCGCACCTATGTCGCGCAGGATCTCGCGGACGGCGCGCTCGTCGAGATCCCGGTCCGCGGCCTGCCGCGACTGACGCGCGGTACGGCGCTGGTACGGCGCCGACGCTCTCCTCTCGGTCCCGCCGCCGCGGAGCTGATCCAGGTCATCCATGCTCAGGCCGCCGCATCTGATCTGCTTGCGGCGGGATCGCCGCACGTCGCCTCTGCTGCACGGCGGCGTCGGCGGGGCCGTAGAGCAGTCGTTTCTCGCGGAGGCTGAGCTTCTCATCCGGATCGCAGCGCGATGACCGGATCGATCCGCGAAGCGCGCCGCGCCGGCACCCAGCTCGCGACGATGGCGAGCAGGAACACCGCGGCGGCGGTCGCGGCGTGCGTTACGCCATCGCTCGGAGCGACGCCGTACAACAGCGACCCGAGCACGCGAGCAAGCGCAAACGATGCCGGAACTCCGATGGCCAATGCGAACAGCGCCAGATGGGCGGCGTTCACGATGAACATGCGCTCGACGTCGCCGCGTGGCGCGCCCAGCGCCATCCGAACACCGATCTCGTGCGTGCGCTGCGCCACGGAATACGCGACGACGCCGTACACGCCGACCGCGGCAAGGAACAGCGCGGCGCTCGCGAAGAAAGCGAGCACCAGCAGCGTGAAGCGGCGTTGCGCGAGCGAAGCGGAAACGGCCTCGTTCATCGTGCGGAATCGGGTGACAGGCAAGAGCGGGTCCGCGCTCCAGACCGCGTTTTTGATCGGCGCCGCGAGCACCCTAGCCTCGAGTCGCGAGCGAACGACGAGCGCCGACCATCGCTTGAACGCGAGCGTCTCCTGCTGGAAGGGCACGTAGACCGTTGCACGCGGAGACCGGTCGAACGGGACGTCGGCGACGTCGCCGACCACGCCCACGATGGTCATCCAGCGCACGGGGTCTTCTCGCGCCCAGCGAAACCGCCGGCCGATCGGCGACTGGCCCGTCAGGTACTTGCGTACCAAAGCCTGGTTGACGACGACGACGGACGGCGCGCCGGCGACGTCGCGTCCGTCGTCGATGAAGCGCCCCTCGACCAACGGGATGCGAAGCGCTTCGAAGAAGCCGTGGCTGGCGAAGCGTGCCTGCACCGCGGGCTCCGTCCCGACAGCGACTTCCGGCTCGCCCTCGAAGATCACTTCGTGGTTGGTGCCGCCCGACATCGGCAGGTTCATCACCAGGCCCGCGGCCTCGACGCCGGGCAGCGCCTGCACCGAATCGAGCACGCGGGCGCGCACCTTCCGCTGCTCGGTCACTTCGGGATAGCGCGTCGGCGGCAGATCGATCACGGCGGTCGACACGCCCCGTGGATCGAAACCCAGACGCACCGATTGCAGGTTTGCGAAGCTGCGCAACAAGAGCGTCGATCCAGCGAGGAGCAGCAGCGCCATCGCCAGCTCGCTGACGACGAGCGCGGAACGGAGGCGGCTGCGCGCCGGAGCGCCCGAGGTCCTGCCGGCGTCGTTCAGGGTCGATTGCAGGTCGACGCGCGCGCCCTGCAGCGCAGGCAAGATGCCGAAGGCGATCCCGGTGAACAGAGACACGCCGAAGGTGAACGCGAGGACGCGCGCGTCGACGTGAACCGACGAGCCGACTGGCCATGCGGAAGGGCTGCTCGCGACCAGCGCTGGCACAGCCCAGGCGGAAAACAGCGCTCCCATGGCGCCGCCCAGGAGCGCCAGGAGAACGCTTTCGGTGACGAGCTGGCGCACGATGCGTCGGCGGTCCGCGCCCAGAGCGGCGCGAACGGCCAGCTCCGGCCGCCGGGCGATGGAGCGGGTCAGCAACAGATTCGCGAAGTTGGCGCAAGCGACGAGCAGCACGAGCGAGACCGCGCCGAGCAGCAGCAGCAGCGCGGGGCGCACCTGGCCGGTGACGCTCTCCTGCAATCCAACCAGGTTGAAGGCGGCGTTCGCCTCGGTGTCCTGGTAGAGCTGCCGCATGCGGCTTGCGAGCCCGTTCAGCTCGGCCTGCGCCGCCGAGCGCGCCGTCCCGTCGCGAA
>Ga0209474_10000405_pt1 | contig 48053 bp, 40 predicted proteins | sample GraSoiAngelo_145_FD_185902 | JGI IMG/M metagenome (GOLD analysis project Ga0209474, IMG submission 185902) | Grasslands soil microbial communities from the Angelo Coastal Reserve, California, USA - 14_1009_05_20cm (SPAdes) (version 2) | ecosystem: Environmental > Terrestrial > Soil > Grasslands...
CCGAGGTTGTTCCACGCGAGCGCGTACTTGGGGTCCACCTCCACCGCCTGCCGGTAGGAGGCCAGCGCGTCCTCCGGGCGGCCGGCTTGATGCAGCACCACGCCGCGCTCGTTCCACAGCTTGGGGGAATCCGGGACCTCGCGCAGCAGCGTGTCGTACAGCTCGAGCGCCGCCGCCAGGTCGCGCTTTAGGAGGTGGAGCTCCGCCATCGCCTGGAGCGTCAGGCGCCGGTCCTCGCCGCGCTCCAGCGCCAGCCGGTATTCCTTCAGCGCCTCGTTGTAGTAGCCCTTCTGGCGGAACGCGAGTCCGAGGTTGTAGTGGGCGAGCGCGTTGCCCTCCACCACCTGGGGCTCCGGGGCGAGACGCTGGCGTCGCTCCTGGCTCTTGCGCTCGGCGGTGTAGCGCTCGAGCGAGAGGTTGGTCTGCGCTCGGGCGAGCGGTGGATTCAGCTGGATCGCGCGTTTCGACGCGACGCGCGCGTCCTGGTGACGGCCCAAGTCGCCCAACACGAACGCCATCAGATAATGGGCGTTGGCATTGTCGGGGTTGAGCTCCACGGCGCGCTCGAGGGCGACCAGCGCTTCGTCATTCAGGCCGCGGTTGTAGTAGATCTCCCCCAAATAAAAGTGCACGACCGTCGAGTCGGGCTCGAGCTCGACCGCGCGCCGAAACCATTCGGTCGCGGCTTCGGGGCGCCCGCGATTTTTCTCCGCCAGCCCGAGCTGAATGATCGCCGCCACGTCTTTCGCACTGTGGGCGAGCAGCTGCTCGAACTCGCCGACCGCCTCCTCGTGCGCGCCGAGAATCGCATAGGCGCGTCCCAGCTCCCAGCGGGCGTCGCGGTCGTCGGGCGCCTGGCGCAGCCGCTCCTGCAGCTGCGCCACGCGCCGGTCGTAGTAACCGGTATCGTGATAAGCGATTTCGAGGTTGCGCTGCGCGACCTGCATCTTCGGGTCCAGCTCGAGCGCGCGCGTGAACGCCGCGATCGCATCCTCGACGAGGCCCTTCTGATAGTAGAGGACGCCGAGATTGTTGTGCGCCCCGGCGTCCGACGGGTCGATCCGGCGGGCGAAGGATCGGAGGACGGCGAGGTCGCGTTCCGAGAGCGCCGGCGCCGTCACGGGTCAGCTCAGGCGGATGGCGTCAAAGATGGCCTTGAGCGACGCCAGATCGGGGAGCAGCAGGAAGTCGCCCCGCAGTCCCTCTCCCGAGTCGATGGTGAACTCGGTCTCGACGCAGAACACGAAGTCGCGCTCGTGCCCGAAGTTCAGATAGGTGGTGGTGAGCACCGCCGCCGAGAGGTCCACCACCAGGCTGGGCACCGACGGCAGCAGCAGCATCCCCATGAAGTCGGAGAGCGCGTTGAGGTACGCCCCCGCGAGGATGTTGCCGGCCTCCTTGAGGCACGACTGCTCCAACGCGTCGAACACCGCGGTCGTGCCGACCGGCCGGCGCAGCAGCATGTCGCAGACCCGCCGTCCCACCGACTCCGGGAACAGCAGCAGCGTGCGCCCCGTCAGGTCTCCCAGCATGTGCATCAGCACCGCGGCCACCACGTCCTGCGGGTTCCCCAGCAGGTCCGGCACTTCCTCCAGGCGCACAATGTTGATCTGCGGCACGCTGATCATGATCCTGCGGTTCGTGAGCTGCGACAACGCGGTGGCGGCGTGGCCCGCGCCGATGTTCGCCACCTCGCGCAACGCGTCGATCTGCAGCTCTTTGAGATCCCGCACGTCTTCCATGCCGCCTCCCCTACAGGAGCCCGCCCGCATCGAGAATCAACGCGGGAACTCCGTCGCCCATGATCGTCGCACCGCTGAACACCGGCAGCGTCCCCTGCGGTGCGTCGAACCCCTTCACGACGATCTCCTGTTGACCCAGCATCCCGTCCACCACGATGCCGCTGCGTCGCTCGCCCATCTCAAGCACGATGATGGGACACCGGGTCGGCGCATCCCCGCTCACGCCGAGCAGACGTCTCAAGTGCACGAGCGGCACCACGCGGTCGCGTAGCACGATCGCCTCGCGGCCCTCCACGGTGGTCGTGGCCTGCACGCCGAACTCCACCGTTTCCGACACGTAGGTGAGCGGCAAGGCGTAGCGCTCGGCGCCCACGCCGGCGATGAGGGCGCGCACGATCGCGAGCGTAACCGGCAGCCGCATCACGAACGTCGTGCCCTTGCCCTCCACCGAGCGGATCTCGATCGAGCCGCCCAGCGCGCGGATGCGCGTCACGGCCACGTCGATCCCCACGCCGCGCCCGGACACGCTCGTCACCGCTTCGGCCGTCGAGAACCCGGGCCGGGCGAGCACGCGCAGCAGCTGATCGTCGGTCAGCGCCTCGGCGTGCGGGTCCACGACGCCATCCCGCTTGGCGCGCTCGAGGATACTCTTGCGGTCGATGCCGCGCCCGTCGTCGCTCACGCTGATCGCCACGCTGGCCCGCTCGCGCACCGCCGCCAGTACGATCTCCGCTTCGGGCTTCTTCCCGCGACGCCGCCGCTCGGCCTGGGACTCGACGCCGTGGTCCACCGCGTTCCGCAGCAAGTGCAACAACGGGTCGCCGAGCTCGTCCAGGATCGCGCGGTCGAGCTCGATTTCCTTGCCCTCGACCCGGAACGCGACCTGCTTGCCGAGCTCGCGGGCCAGGTCACGCACCAAACGGGGGAATCGGTCGAACACCTGCCACACCGGCGTCATGCGCGCCTGGATGATTTCCGCTTGCAGCTCGCGCGACAGCCGAGAGACCTGAATCGCGACATCGTCGATCGCCGGGTCTCGGGCGTAGGCCGCGAGCTCGTTCAGGCGGCCGCGCACGGTGACGAGCTCGCCGATCAGATCCATGAGGCCGTCGAGCCGCCCGAGGTCCACGCGGATGTGCCGGCTCTTCGTCTCGGGAGCGGCGGGGAGGGAGTCGGCCCCGGAGGCGGGGCGCCGCTCTTCTCCGCCCACCGTGACGTGCTCCACTTCGCCCGCGGCCCGCACCGCCCGCTCGATCTCCGCGACCCCGGCCGCTCCACCGATGCGGAAGCTGAAGCGCCCATCGAACTCGTCGGCCTCGAACGCCGACTCGGGCGGGGTCACCGCCTGCACGGGGCCGACGGCTTGCGCCTTCTTGATCACGAGGAGCGCGCGACCGCCCTTGAGCGGTGCTTCGGCGCGGAGCGTCACCTGTACCAGCCGCCCCACCGCGACCGGGGGGACCTCACCCCCTCGTTCCCCCTCTCCACTCCGTGGAGAGGGGGCCGGGGGGTGAGGCCCGAGGTGCGCGGCGGCGCCTTCCAGATCGGCCACCACTTCCGCGACGTCGATCTCGTCCTCCCGCCCCGCGACGGAGAGTTCCACCGCGTGCTCGAGCGCGTCCCGCGCCCGGAACAGGAGCTGCAGCAGGTCGTCGGTCGCGGGCCGTCCGCCGCGGCGCACCAGGTCGAGCAGATTCTCGGCGCGGTGGGCGAGGTCGGTGACCCGGGCGTAGCCCATGGTCGCTGCCATCCCCTTGACGGTGTGGACGGCGCGGAACAGACCGCCGACGGGTGCGAGGTTCGCGGGGCTGCGCTCCCACTCGAGCAGCAGCTGGTTGCAGGCGCTCAGGTGTTCCCGGCTCTCGGCCAGGAACAGCTCGGCGTACTGCGAGAGGTCCATGGAATCAGCCGAGGACGCGCTGGACGGCCTCGAGGACGCGCGACGGTTGGAACGGCTTCACGACGAAATCCTTCGCGCCGGCCTGGATCGCTTCCACCACCAGGGCCTGCTGGCCCATGGCGCTGCACATGAGGATCTTCGCGTCGGGATCGTGCTTCACGATCTCGCGCACCGCGTCGATCCCCCCCATGTCGGGCATCACGATGTCCATCGTGACGAGATCGGGCTTGAGCTGCCGGTACTTCTCGACCGCCTGGGACCCCGTCTCCGCTTCGCCCACCACCTCGAAGCCGGCCTGCGCCAGGATGTCGCTGATCATCGTCCGCATGAAGATGGCGTCGTCGCAGACGAGGACAGTGTGGCTCACACATCCTCCCTAGGAAGACAGAATGGGGGTTAGCAGCGCGTCGGTATCGAGAACCACGAAGAGTTGACCGGCGCGGCGCCCGACGGCCCGCACCAGCGTCGGGTCGATGCCCGGCAGCGCCTGCCGGCGGTCCAGCGTCTCCCCACCCACCGACACCAGGTCCACCACTTCGTCGACCGTGAAGCCGAGGACCTTCTTCCCCCCGCCGACCTCGAGGAGCACGGTAGTCCCGGAACCCCTCCCCCCGCCGTCGGCGGCGGGCTCGGGTTGCCGCAGCGCCCGCCACCCTTCCACCACGGTGACGAGGGTACCCCGCACGTTGACGACCCCCGCGACCACGGCCGGCGCTCCGGGAATCCGGGTCGGCTCGAACCACGGCACGATCTCGCGGACTCGCTCCGCCTCGGCGGCGCACACGAGGCCGCCCACCCGGAACAGCAGCAGTCGGACGACTCCCGTGTCACTCATCCGAAGCGAAGAAGCCAAGATACTGCAAGGGGTTGCGTTGAGCAAGCAAATTCGGATCGGCGGCCGCTTCCCGCAGCGCTGGAACGAGATCGGCGGGCCATTCGGAGCGCAAGTCGAGCCGCGCGCCGCTCACCGGATGGGCGAACGCGAGCCGGGCCGCGTGCAGCAGCTGCCGCGGCGCGAGCGCCTCGAGGCGCTCAGCCGTCTGCCGCTCGGACGGCGTGACGCGCCGGCTGCCGCCGAAGGTGTACTCCCGATCGCCCACGACCGGGTGTCCGACGTGCGCCAGATGCACGCGGATCTGGTGGGTGCGCCCGGTGCCGAGCGTCACGCGCAGCAGGTCGGTTTGCGCGAAGCGCGCGGTCACCCGCACGTGCGTGACCGCGTGGCGCCCCCCCGCGAGCACCGTCATGCGCTTGCGATCCGTGGGATGGCGCGTGATCGGCGCCTCGATGTCCACGGGGCTCTTCGCAAAGTGGCCCCAGGCGAGCGCCGCGTACACGCGCTCGACCTCGCGCCGCTCGATCATGCGCGTAAGGCGGCGGTGCGTGAGGTCGGTCTTCGCGACGAGCAACAGACCCGAGGTGTCGCGATCGAGCCGGTGCACGATCCCGGGCCGCCCTTCGGTAGCACCCTGTGCGAGCGCGGTGCCGCGTTCCACGAGTACGTTGACCAGCGTGTCGTCCCAGTGACCGGGGCCGGGGTGGACGACCAGACCCGCCGGCTTGTCGAGCACCGCGAGGTGCTCGTCCTCGTATGCGAAGGTGAGGTCGCGGTGGGCGGGGGCGTAGCTCTTGGGCGGTGGTGCTTCGGGCGGCAGCTCGACGGTCACGACGGCGCCGCGCTCGAGCTGGACCGAGGCGCGGAGCGGGCGGCCGTCACGGGTGACGCGTTTGTCGGCGATGATGCGGGCGGCGACGGTGCGGGACAGCGCGAGCTGGTCGGCGAGGAACCGGTCGAGGCGCTCGGTTTCGGGGGCGACGACGCAGAAGGTCACGGCGGCCATCAGTGCTGCGCCGCCCCGGCCTCCTTCGCTCGCTCCTGCGCCCGGCCCTCGAGCCAGAGGGAGATCGCGAGCGCGATCGCCCCGACCGTGATCGCAGAGTCGGCGACGTTGAAGGTCGGCCACCGCGTGCTGCCGATCCCCACGTCCACGAAGTCCACGACGCCCTGGGCGCTGCGAATCCGATCGATCACGTTCCCGACCGCTCCGGCGCACACGAGCGCCAGGGCGAGCAGCCGAAACCGGTCGCCCGGCCGCGCCGAGATCACCATGGAACGCAGCACGAACAGCGCGACGATCGCGAGCCCGAAGAAGATCCAGCGCGAGTAGGCGCCGAGACACAGCCCGAACGCTGCGCATTGGTTGTACACGAGGCGCAGCTGGACGTATTCGCCGACCACTTGGACCGGCAGATGGCGAGCGAGCAGGGACTCGGCCAGGAGCTTGGTGACCAAATCGGCCGCGACGACCGCCCCCGCGGTCGTCCAGAACAGCCGACGGTTAGCGGCGCTTTCCATCTTCTTCTTTCGCCTTGCACTTGATGCACAGCCGGGCATGGGGCAGCGCGTCGAGTCGCTCGAACCCGATCTCCTCGCCGCACTGCTCGCACTTGCCGAATTTCTCCGGCGCCTGGAACAGCCGCCGCAGGGCCTGGTTCACGTGCCAGAGGTAGCGCCCTTCCTGCGAGGCGAACAAGAAGGCCTTCTCGCGCTCCATGGCGTCGGTGCCCTGATCCGCCATGTGGAACGAGTAGCTCGAGAGGTCGCCGTCGGACGCCTGCAGGCTGGAGTTGAAGGACTCGTCGTAGTAGCCGAGCTCCTTCATCACCCGGGCGCGCTCCTCGTGGAGGCGCTTCTCGAGGTGGGCCAGCTGTTTCTTGTTCAGGCCGCCCTTGGTCGCCTTGGCTTTGGCTTTCGTCTTGGATTTCGTCGGCATTATCGGGTACCGCCCTTTCGTCCGTCATGTCGCCGGAGTGCGATGGTCACCCGGCGAGCCTCGATGTCAACTTCCCGTGTCACATCCGCTTCGTCCAGCACTGCTCCGAGCACCAGTTTGCGGGCCAGCGTCTCACCCTCCACGAACCCCTGGAACGCCGACACGGCGGCCACGATCTCCTGCGCGCCCGCCACGCTCAGCTCGATGCGCGTGGTGTATTCGTATCCCGCCTCCTTGCGGAGGCGCTGGACGCGATTCACCAGCTCGCGCGCCAGGCCCTCCTGGATCAGGTCGTCCGTCAGCCGCGGATCGACCGCCGCCACGTACGGGCCGTCGGCCTGCACCGCCCAGTCGCTCACCACCTCGCGCGTCACCAGCACGTCTTCCGGCCGGAACTCGAAGTCCCCGGACCGCACGGGGTCACCACGTTCGAGCGCCTGCAGCTCGGCCGCCGTGAGCTGCGACACGGCCGCGGCGGCGCGGGGCGTGTCCTTGCCGTAGCGCTTACCCAGGCTGCGGTATTCCGGCTTGCCCTTGAGCCGGACGAGATCGTGGTCCGAGCCCGCCACTTCGATCGCCTTGGCGTTCACCTCGGCGGCCAGGATATCTAACAGGTCTGCCAAGGCCGGGCCGCGCAGCGCCGCCGGGACCACGACCTGAACCTTGGCCACGGGCTGGCGCACGGGGAGCTGTTTGGTCTCCCGCGCGGCGCGCGCCAGGGAGGCAAGCTTCCGCACCGCGGCCATGGCCTGGAGCAGCTCCGGCGCGCGGCGGCCCAGGTCGGTCGGGAACGGTGCCAAATGCACCGACGCTCCCACGAGGGCCCGGTGGATCCAGTCGGACAGGAACGGCGCCGCGGGGGCGAGCAGCCGCACCGACGTCACCAGCACCTCGTGCAACGTCTCCAAGGCCACCACGTCGGTGGCCCGGTCCGGTGCCCAAAAGCGCGGCCGGTTCCGCCGGATGTACCAGCGGGACAGGTCTTCACCGACGAAGTCCATGATGCCGCGGACCCCGGCCGTCACGTCGTAATCCGACCACGCCCGGCGCACTTCTCCCACCACTTCGTCGAGCCGGGCCAGCAGCCAGCGGTCCGCCGGCGGCCGCTTTTCGAACGGCGTCGCGGCGCCCTCTGAGGGCGGCTTCCAGTCCTCGGCGTAGCGCCGGAAGAATTCGTAGGTGCTGCGGAGCGCATTGAGGAATCCCCCCGTGATCTCGGGCACCTGCCGGCGATCGAACCGCTTTGTCTGCCATACCTGGCTCTGGCCCAGCAGGTACAGCCGCACCGCGTCCGCGCCGTATTCCTCGATGACCTCCCAGGGGTTGACCACGTTGCCGCGGCTCTTCGACATCTTCTGGCCCTGCGCGTCGAGCACCAGCTCGTTGACGATGACGTTCTTGTAGACGAGCGCGTCGAACGCCGTCACGCCAATCGCGAGGAGCGAGTAGAACCAGCCGCGCGTTTGATCCACGCCTTCGCAGATGAAGTCGGCCGGGAAGTGCGCCTTGAAGTCGGCCTGGTGCTCGAACGGGTAGTGCCACTGGGCGTACGGCATGGCGCCCGAGTCGAACCAGGCGTCGATCACCTCGGGCACGCGCCGCATGGTGCCGCCGCACTGCTTGCACCGCCACGTGTACTCGTCGACGTACGGCTTGTGGGGGTCGAAGTCCTTCGACAGCCGTTTCCCCCAGCGCTCCGCGAGCTCGGCGTACGAGCCGATGATTTCGCGGTGCTCCCCGTCCCCATCGCACGCCCACACGTTGAGGGGCGTGCCCCAGTACCGGTCGCGCGACAGCGCCCAGTCCACGTTGTTTTCGAGCCACTCCCCAAACCGCCCACTCCCCACTTCCGGCGGATGCCAGCCGACCTGGGTGTTCACTTCGAGCAGGCGCGATTTCACGGCCGAGGTGCGCACGAACCACGAGCTGCGCGCGTAATAGATCAGCGCCGAGTCGCAGCGCCAGCAGAAGGGATACTGGTGAGTGTACGGCAGCGTCTCGAGCCAGCGGCCCTCGTGCTTCAACCGCTCGATGACCAGTCGGTTGGTTTCCTTGTCGGTCACGAGTTTGCCGTTGATCTCCGGCCAGCGCGTGTCTTGAAAGGTGCCGTCGGGGGCCACCGGGTTGACGAACGCGAGACCGTACTGCTGCGCTGCGGCGTAGTCGTCGGCGCCGAACGCCGGGGCCATGTGCACCAGGCCGGTCCCCTCTTTCGCGGACACGAACGCCCCGGGCACGACGACGGCCTGCTGGCCCTCCGGCGGCAACGGCACGACGTCGAGCGGCCGAACGTATTTCTGCCCCACGAGGTCGCGGCCGCGGTGGCCCGCGACTCGGGACGCCGCGGCCAGCGGCTTGCCGCCCACGTGCACGTGCGCCGCCCGCTCGGCGGCCACGACGTAGCGCACGCCGTTCACCTCGTACTCCCCGTACTCGAGGTCCGGGTGGACGGCGACGGCGACGTTCGCGAGCAGGGTCCAGGGCGTGGTGGTCCAGATGATCAGCTGACGGCGGGGATCGCTCGCGAGCGGGAACGTGACGAACACCGAGTTCGTCTGCACCTCGTCATAGCCGAGCGCGAGCTCGTGCGAGGAGAGGGCCGTGCCGCAGCGCGGGCAGTACGGCAGCACCTTGTGGCCCCGGTACAAGAGCGCCTTGTCGTACAGCCGCTTGAGCAGCCCCCACACCGTCTCGATGTAGTCGTTCGAGTACGTGATGTAGGGGTGCTCGTAATCCAGCCAGTAGGCGATCCGCTCCGACAGCGTTTCCCAGTCGGCCTTGTACTTGAACACGTTCTCGCGGCACAGGCGGTTGAACTTCTCGACGCCGTACGCTTCGATCTGCTTCTTGCCCGAGATGCCGAGCAAGCGCTCGACCTCGATCTCGACGGGGAGGCCGTGGGTGTCCCACCCGGCGATGCGCGTCACGCCCTGCCCCAACATCGTGTGGTAACGGCACACCAGGTCCTTGATGGTGCGCGCGAACACGTGATGGATGCCCGGGCGCCCGTTGGCCGTGGGCGGCCCTTCGAAGAACACGAACGGCGGCCCGTAGCGCGCGGCTTCCTGCGTCTTCTGGAACAAGCGCTCGTGCTTCCACGCCGCGAGCAGCTGCTTCTCGAGCGCGTCGGCCGAGAGCTTGGGGTCGAACTGCGGGTAGGTCATCAGTTGAGGCGCTCGAGCACGCCGCCCACCAAGTCGGTGAGCGCGGGCTCGGCGGCCCGCGCCACCGCGATGATCTGCTCGACCGACGTCGGCGCGAGCGCGTCCGGGAGACACTGGTCGGTGATGATCGATACCCCGAGCACCTTCATCCCCACGTGCACCGCGGTGATGACCTCCGGCACGGTGCTCATCCCGACCACGTCGGCCCCGAGGGCACGGAGCATCCGGTACTCGGCGCGGGTCTCGAGATTCGGTCCGGTGACGGCGACGTAGACCCCCTCGCGCAGCGCGATGCCCCGCTCCAGGGCCACGCCGCGCGCCAGCGCGCGGAGGCCCGAGTCGTACGCCTCCGACATGTCCGGGAACCGGGGGCCGAGGCGGTCGTCGTTGGGACCGACGAGAGGGTTCGCGCCCAGGAGGTTGATGTGATCCGCGATGAGCATGAGATCGCCGGGACTCCACAGGGGGTGCATGCCGCCGCACGCGTTGGAGACCATCAGGGTCCGCGCGCCGAGCCGCTGGAGCACCCGCACGGGTAATGCGATTTGCTGCGGCGTGTAGCCCTCATAGCAATGAAACCGCCCACGCATCGCCACCACCCGCCGGCCGGCCAGGGTTCCGACGAGCAACTCCCCGGCATGGCTCTCGACGGTGGAAATAGGAAACCCCGGGATCTCGCCGTAGGGGATCCGCGCCTCCACCGCCATCTCGTCCGCGAGCCCCCCGAGCCCCGTGCCCAGGATGATCGCGACCTCGGGAACGACTTTCGTCCGCGCCCGCACCGCGCGGACCGCCTCGTCGATCATCCGCCCCGCTGGCCGTCCAGTGCGCGCAGCTCGGCGAGCTGGCGCTCCAGCAGCGCGCGAAATCCCGCCACATACGCCTGAAACTGGCGCTCGACGTCGGCGCTCTGCCGCTGGACCTCGCCCTGCGCGGCCCGCGCCTCTTCGACCACGCGCCGCGCCTCGGCCTCCGCCTCACGCACGATGACCTGGGCTTCGCGCTGGGCCGCCGCGCGCGTCTCCTCGCGGAGCTGCTGCGCCGCGACGAGCGCCTCGTTCATCGCGCGCTCCCGCTCCCGGTACACACTCAGCTGTTCCCCCAAGGCCGCCAGCCGCTCTTCGAGCACCGACTTCTCGCGCAGGATCCGCTCGAGCTCGTCCGCGACGCGCACGCGGAAGTCGTCGACGCCCAGCGGCTCGTAGCCCCGCAGGCTGCGGCGGAACTCCTGCTTGCGGACGTCGTGCGGCGTGAGGTGGAACGCGTCGCCGCTCACGTCGCCGCCCGTTCCCGCGGACCGAACAGGACGGTACCCAAGCGGATCACCGTTGCCCCCTCCTCGACCGCCACGCCGTAGTCCGCGGACATCCCCATCGAGAGCGTCGGCAGCCATAAGCCCTCCTCCTGCAAGGCATCCCGCAGCACGCGCAGCGCCCGGAACGTCCGGCGCTGCACGTCCTGGTCGTCGGTGAACGGCGCGATCGTCATCAATCCTTCGAGCGCGAGGTGCGGTTGCGCCGCGATGCGGTGCGCCACCACCGACGCCTCGCCCGGTGCGCTGCCGCTCTTCTGCGCCTCCCCGGCCACGTTCACCTGCAGCAGCACGCGCTGCTTCACGCCGGGCGCCGCCCCCCCCGCACGCTTGTCCAGCTCCTGCGCAAGCTCGACCGCGTCCACCGAGTGGATCAGGGCGAAGCGCCCGACCACGTGCTTCGCCTTGTTGCGCTGCAGGTGCCCCACCAGGTGCCACCTCGCCCGCCGACCGGTGGGTGTGTCGAGCTTCTCCAGCGCCTCCTGCACCCGGTTCTCCCCCACGTCCGCGAGCCCGGCGGCGAGCGCCGCCTCCACCGCGTCCAGCCCGAAGCCCTTGGTGACGGCGACGATCGTAACGGATCCGGTTCGCCCTGCCGTCGCCTGCCGCCGAGCGATCTCGGCCCGTACGTGGGCCAGCCGCTCGGGCAGGGCTGCAAAATTCATAACCGCAAAAAATAGCCCGGAGCCGGGCGTGAAACAATCGGGGGGGTCAGCCGGCTGGTGCCGTAACTCGTTCGCCGCCTTCGAGGTGCGAGATCGCGCCGGACAGGAGATCACGCACCTGGGGCGCGGTGAGGTGACGGTGCAGGAGTCCGTGACTCGCGATCGAGATCGTCGAGGTCTCTTCTGACACGACCAGCACCGTGGCATCGGTTTCTTCCGAGAGCCCCAGCGCGGCGCGGTGGCGCGTGCCGAGCGATTTGTCGGCGACTTTGAACTGCGTGAGGGGCAGCACGCACCCGGCGCCAATGATGCGATCGCCGCGCACCAGCACGGCGCCGTCGTGCAGCGGGGAGTAGGGCGTGAAGATCGTGGTCAGGAGATCGGCGGAGACCTTGGCCTCCATCGGCACCCCCGACGAGATGAACTCCTCGAGACCGATGTCGCCTTCCACGGCGATGATGGCGCCCGTGCCGGCGCGCGACAGCCGGTCCATGGCCTCCGCGATCTCCTCGGCCACCGACTGGCGCTCGCTCTGCGAGAAGCGACGCATCAGGCGCGACTGGCCGAGCCGCGCCAGGGCGTTCCGGAGCTCCGGCTGGAACACGACGACGGCCGCGAACGCACCGAAGGTGAACACGTAGGAGAGCAGCGCGCTGATCATGGTGAACTTGGCGAGCAGCGCCCCGAAGTAGGCGATCGACAGGATCATCACGCCCACGACAATGGACATCGCCCGCGTCCCGACCAGGAACAGCAGGAACCGGTAGATCACGAACGCGACGAGAAGGATCTCGACCACGTCCGGCCAGAACCGGGGGATGAGGAACTGGTAGGCTTCGAGGTTCAATTTGGACTCGTCGTCGCGCCGGCCACCCGCAGCGCCTCGCGCGCTACGCCAGCGTCGTGGACCCGGAACAGGCGCGCGCCGCGCTCCCACGCGAGGGCGCACGCCACCGCCGTCGCACGATCGCGATCTTCCACCGGTCGCCCGGTGGCGGCCCCGAGGAATCGTTTGCGCGACGGACCCACGGCTACAGGATAGCCCAAGCCGACGACGGTTGCCAGCTCATCGAGCAGGCGGAAGTTCTGCTCCGGGGTCTTGGCGAACCCGAAGCCCGGATCCACCACGATCCGCTCCCGCGCGACGCCCCCGGCCTCAGCCCGTGCCGCCGCCGCGCCGAGCTCCGCCGCCACGTCCGCCGCCACGTGCCGATACACAGCGAGCGAGTCCATCGTGTCGGGCGTGCCGCGCATGTGCATCACGATCATCCCGGCCCCGGCAGCGCCCACGACGCCCGCGAGCGCCGCATCGAACGCCAGTCCCGAGACGTCGTTCACCACCGCGGCGCCGGCGGCGAGCGCGGCGCGCGCTACCGCGGCCTTGCGGGTGTCCACCGAAACGGGGCCCAGGCCCCGGCGCACGAGCTGCTCGATCACCGGGGCAACCCGCCCGATCTCTTCATCCACCGGCACGGGCACGGAACCCGGGCGCGTCGACTCACCGCCCACGTCCAGCAGCTCGCACCCGTCGGCCACTAACCGCTCCGCCTGTGCCACCGCGCGGTCCACCGTCGCGAAGTGCCCGCCGTCGGAGAACGAATCGGGCGTCACATTCACGATGCCGATGAGGACGGGGTGATCGAGGTCGAGGGCGCTACCCCCGCCGAGCGCCCAGCGGCGCGGCGGGTCGACGTAGCTCGCCAGGAAGCGGCCCAGCTCCGGAGCCAGGCGCTCGAGCCCTGGGGGCAGGCGGTCGGAGCGCGCGAGCGGCGCGAGTCGGCTGGCTGGTGCGCCCACCAACGCCCAGCCCTCGCCGGTGAGCACGTCGGCACCACCCTTCGCCCCCCAACGTACCAGCGCTTCGCGCTCCGCTTCGGTGATCTCTTCCAGGAGGACGACGAGGGCTTGCATGCCGGTCGCGGCGAACCAGGCCGGCTGGGTGTCCCAGCCGCGGGCCGCGAGCGCCGCGCGCACCGCTTCCGGGGTGTGTGCAGCGAGCGAGGTGAGCTTCACCGCACGGGCCTCGCCGGCTACGACGCCCGCAGCGCGTTGACGATGTTGAGGCGCGCGGCGAGGTCCGCGTTCTTCGCTTCCATGGCCCTCAATCCTAACACCCCGGGCAGCCCGGCAGCGACGCGGACAGTCAGCTAAGTCTTGGTGTCAGGCGCCGGCGGGCTCGGGGGGCGGGCTGCCCAGCACGGGACCGCGCGCGGCCGGCGTCTTCTCGCGCGCCGTCCCCTCGGCCGAGGGCGCCGCGGGTGCGGGCGGCGGCGGCGGCACCGGCGGCAGCGGCTTGCCGGCCACGACCATCTCGACCTCTTCGCGGTCGAGCGTCTCGCGCTCGAGCAAGGCGGCGGCGAGGCGGTCGAGCGCGTCGCGGCGCTCGAGCAGCACCGCCTTGGCGCGCTCGTAGGCATCGCCCAGGATGCGCTTCACCTCCGTATCCACCAGCTCCGCTGTGCGCTCGGAGATCTCCCGTCGCTGGACCACTTCACGGCCCAGGAAGATCTCCGCCTCCCGGTCGCCGATCGCAATCGGCCCGATCGTGTCGCTCATGCCGTATTGCGTCACCATGCGACGCGCGACGTCGGTCGCGTGCTGGATGTCCTGCGCCGCACCGGTCGTGACTTTCTCCGGACCGAACACGAGCTCCTCCGCGACGCGTCCCCCGTAGGCCATGGCGAGGCGCGACAGGATGGACTGCTTGGTGTACTTGTGGAGCTCCTCCTCGGGGAGGTACGCCGTAATTCCGAGCGCGCGGCCGCGCGGAATGATCGTGACCTTGTGCAGGGGATCCGAACCCGGGACGCTCAGCGACACCAGGGCGTGTCCCGCCTCGTGGTAAGCGATGAGGCGCCGCTCCTCGTCGGACAGGACCCGACTGCGGCGCTCGAGGCCGAGCATCACCTTGTCCTTTGCGTCCTCGAGATCCCGCATGTCCACGACGGCCTTGTTGCGGCGGGCGGCGAGCAGCGCGCCCTCGTTCACGATGTTCGCAAGCTCGGCGCCGGCCAGGCCGGCCGTGCCGCGCGCGATGCGCTCCAGGTCCACCCCGGACCCCAGGGGAATCTTGCGCGTGTGCACGCGCAGGATCTGCTCTCGCCCCTTCACGTCCGGCATGTCGACCACGATCTGGCGGTCGAAGCGCCCCGGCCGCAACAGCGCCGGGTCGAGGATGTCGGGCCGGTTGGTGGCGGCGAGGAGGATGACCCCGTCGTTCGACTCGAAGCCGTCCATCTCGACCAGCAGCTGATTGAGGGTCTGCTCGCGCTCGTCGTGCCCGCCCCCGAGCCCCGCCCCGCGGTGCCGCCCCACGGCGTCGATCTCGTCGATGAAGATGATGCACGGCGCATGCGCCTTGCCCTGCTCGAACAGGTCGCGCACACGCGAGGCGCCCACCCCCACGAACATCTCCACGAAGTCCGACCCCGACATCGAGAAGAACGGCCGACCCGCCTCGCCCGCCACCGCCTTGGCGAGCAGCGTCTTCCCCGTGCCCGGCGGGCCGACGAGCAGCGCGCCCTTGGGCAGCCGCCCGCCCAGCCGCTGGAACTTCTGGGGGTCTTTCAGGAAGTCGATGATCTCTTCGAGCTCCTGCTTCGCTTCGTCCGCGCCGGCGACGTCGGCGAACGTCACCTTGGGCGTGTCGCCCGCGAGCAGCTTCGCCTTCGATTTGCCGAACGCGAAGGCGCGGTTGCCCCCCTGCTGCATCTGGCGCAGCATGAAGATCAGCAGGCCGAAAATGAGCAGGTACGGCAGGAAGCTGAAGAGGAACACGCCGAACGACTGCTTCTCCTCGCGCGCCCGCACGTCCACGCCCTTCGTGCGCAGCGTGGCGACCCAGGTATCGTTCGACTCGAACGGCAGGAGCGAGGTGAAGTGGTCGAAGTTCCGCCCGCGCACCGGCACCGGAGTCTTGAAGCTCCCCTTCACCTGCTGCCGCTCGGTGATCTCGACGGTGTCGACGTTGCCCTTGTCGAGCTGCTCGGTGAACTGGGTGTAGGAGATGTCCACCGTCTCCGGCCGCCGGTTCGCGGCGAACTGGACCAGCGCGATGGAGCCCACGATCAGCAGCGCCCAGAACGAGAGCGTGCGGAGCGTGCGGGCCCAGCTGAACTCGCGTGGCGGCGGGATGCGGTTGGCCATCAGGTCAGACTCGCTACGTACGGCAGGTGGCGGAAGTTTTCGGCGTGGTCGAGCCCGTACCCCACGAGGAACACTCGCGGCGCATCGAACCCGACGAACGCCGGCTCGAGCTCGAGATGCTCGGCCAGATGCTTATGCAACAACGCACAGATCTCCAGGCTCCGCGGCGCGCGCTCCCGCAGGAGCGCCACCAGGCGGTTGAGGGTCTTCCCCGTGTCGACGATATCCTCCACCAGGAGGATGTGCTTACCGCGCAGCTCGGTTTCCGGGTCGTACAGCAGCCGGACGTTGCCACTCGAAATCGTATCGGCGCCGTAGCTGGCCGCGACCAGGAAGTCCACCTGGAGCGGCCGCTCGATGCGGCGCACGAGATCGCTCAGGAAAATGAAGCTTCCCTTGAGGAGACCGAGCACCAGCAGCTCACCGTCGGGGTACGCCGCGGTGATCTCCTGGCCGAGCTCGCGGACCCGCCGCGCGATCGTCTCCTCGTCGAAGACGATCCGCTTGAGCTCACGCCCGCCCGTCTGCTTGAGGCTCGCCGTGCTTGGTAACATCCACCCGTACCGCCCGGGTTCCGGGCCGCGGGAGATCGTCAGCACTCCGGCAGATTCCGGGCACCCACAGAATGGTTTCGCCGCGCGCGACCACCGGGTAGCCGGGCCGGTCGCTGCGGGGCACTCGCGCTTCCATTAACATCCGCCGCAGCGGCCGCCGCCCGATGCCACCCAGGGGAACCAGCCGGTCGCCCGGACGCGGCGGCCGCACCTCCCAGTTGGCCCCCGCGATCCACGTCGTCCACTCAGCCCGCGGCAGCCGGGCCGGCGCCGGGTCGGGGGTCCATGCCACCCGGAACTCCCCGAACACCGCGCTGCCCCGCTCACCCGTCGGCACGACCTCGACGGCGGCGTCCCGGACTGCGCGGGTCACCCGCAAGCGATCGAACGCAACCTCGGCCATCCAGCCGTCCCCGAGCGGCAACCGCCGCCCGGAGGGGCGGCGCGTCAACTCGACCAGCTGGCGCGCGCGACGCACCCCCAGCACCAGGCCACTACGCCGCGCCGCCGCACGCAACAGCGCCGCAGACAGGACGTCATCATAGTGGGCCAGCCCCCCCCGGGCAACTTCGATGCGGTGCGGCTCGATGCGCAGTCCGAGATCGGGCAGGTGGTCGAGCACGCCGTCCCAGGCGCGCCGCTCGCGCGCGGCCGCTCGCCCGGCGCGCAGCACGTCGTGGCCCACGCGCGCCCCCAAGCGCTCGCCGACCAGCGGCAGGAGCACGGTGCGCACCCAGCTGCGCAGGTGTCGCGGATCGCGGTTCGCGGGGTCGTCGTGAATGGGGAGGCCCAGCTCGGTGACGTGCGCCACGAGTCGCGTCTTCGTGAAGGGGAGCAGCGGGCGCACGAGCCCGCCGCGCCCGCGCGCGGGAATACCGGCGAGGCCCGCCGGCGCGCTCCCTTTCAGGAGCCGGAGCAGAATCGTCTCCACCTGATCGTCCCGGTGATGCCCCGTCACCAGGTAGCGGGCACCGTGACGTCGCTGCACCTCGCCCAGCCAAGCGTAGCGGGCCCGTCGGGCGACGGTCTCCGTAGCATCGGGACCGAGGCTCAGCTCACCGACCTCGAACGGCAGCTCGTAGCGCTCCGCCAGCTCGCCGACCGCCCGTGCGACGGTCCCGCTGTCCGACCGAATGCCGTGATCGACGTGCGCCACCACGAGCGAGAGGCCGAGCTCAGGGGTGAGGGTGTGCAGCAGGTCCAGCAGCGCCACGGAATCGGCACCGCCGGAAACCGCCACCAGCGCGACCCCGGGCTCCCCGAGGAGGTGGGTACGTGCGAGATGGGTGCGGAGGTGCGACAGCAGCGACGTCATGCTGTAGTATAAATGATTGGCGGGGCGGCTGCGGGCACTGCCTTGCCCGCCGCTCCGATGCGGCCGTAAATATGGTGCCATGCCAATCCTGCAGCCCGACCAGATCTATCAGCTGCTGCGCAACTTGACCTCCCCCGTCGTGGCGATCACGTCCGAGCGCGGCGGGAAGCGCAACGGCATGATCGCCGACAGCGCGGTCCGCGCGTCGATCGTGCCTGCGATCCCGCGCGTGTCGGTCTACGTGCACAAGTTCAACTACAGCCACGACCTGATCTTCGAGACCGGCCACTACGTACTGCATCTATTGCGCGACGACCAGTACGAGCTGATCCACCGCCTCGGCTTCACGAGCGGGCGCGCCCGCGACAAGCTGGCCGGCGTCCCGCACCGCACCGGCACGCTGGGCGTGCCGGTGCTCGACGACTGCTACGCGCACTTCGAGTGCCGCGTGGCGAACGTGATGGACACGGGGAGTTCGACCTGTTTCCTCGGGGACGTCGTGGCCGTGGGTCACGGCGCCGCCGATCGCCCGAGTGGAACGGTGATGACGGCAGCCCATTTCCGCGCGAACATGCCGGCCGAGTGGCGGGGCGAGTACGAAGCGTTGCTGCGCGCCGCGCAGGCCTACGCCGCGGAGCGCTCGCGGGACATTCGACCGGTGGTCTGGAAGGGGCTGCAAGCCCTGGAGTGAGTCGTGCGCCGGCTGCGCGTCCGAGCTCGCAGCGAGACTCGCGATAAGCGCCACGCGGAGTTAGTATGACCGATGAGGCTGGCCTTCGCTGTTGCTCTGCCGTCGCAGCTCCTCCTGCTCGTCAAGCCCATCCTGGCTCAGACTGCACGTGGCGTCCTCGTGCCGGTAGGCGCGCACGTGAAGGTCGACACCGAGTCGGGCGGGCAATCGGTCGAAGGGACCATTGTCGCGTGGCGCGGCGACACGCTGCTGGTCCAGCCCCAATCGCGCACGGATACGGTGCGCGTGGCCTCCGGCGCGCTCAAGAAGCTGCGGGTCGTGGAAAGCCCCGCGCTGTGGCGCTACACGAGTCCCAGCACGATCAACTTCTATTCCTCGACGGCCATTCCGCGCGCGCACGATGTCACATCCAGATCAGGTGACGCATACGAGCGACTGCTGCTGGTCGGCACCAAGACGGAGCTCGCCGGCGTCAACACCTCGACCGGCGCGGTGCTGTGGTCGCGCAAAGATCTGGCGGATATCAAGAATGCGTCTCTGGACATCGCCTGGAACTCGGGCTTTGGCGTCGTTTCGCGCCGTGACACGATGGAGATCTTCGACCTGCGCACCGGCCTCAAGCGCTGGGACAGTGGATCGCTGTCCTTCGTCACCGCGCGCGGCTGGTTGCCCTCGCCCGGCCTCGACACCGCCATCCTCGTTCTCGGCCGCACCGCGAACAGCGCCACGACCCTGATGGCCGTCGACATCGCCACCGGCCACGTCCGCTGGCGACAGGACAGTGCGTTTAGCGTCGAGCCCAAGGTATTTGAAACGAGCGGCGTATCTTACTTGCTGGGAAATCAATCCCCCATCGCCGACAGCGACACATCACTCGTCCTCTACATCAGCACCGATGGGCCGATTCGTTTGGACACGCGGACGGGTCGCGTCCTGTGGCGCGGCACGGGGCTGCGTGGCGCGAAGCTGCCGCTGCCCAAAGACGGGTACGCGGCAATCCACGAGCAACACGGCGTGGATTTCTTCCCCTCCGGGGACAGTCTGCTGGCGTTCCGCGCCAACGACGGCGCGAGCGCATGGACCTCGCCGCGCAAGTTCAAGAACAAGGTGTTCCGGATTGTCCCGATCAAGCAGGGGCTGCTCGTCCGCGGCTATGAGTGGTTTGATCTTCTTGATCCCGCCACCGGGAAATCGCTGTGGCGGGCCCCGGTGGAGATTAAGAACAGCACGTGGGATGTGCTGCGCAGCGATACCGATTATGTCGCGGATAAAAAACGTATGCTGGCTATCGCGATCGGTGACGGGACGGTGCGCACCGTGGGTACGGTGGCTTTCAAGGAAAATGAAACCGTCACCGGTCTGACCGTCTGGAAACAGGGCATCATCCTGAACTCGTGGCACAATCTGCTGCTCATGGATCGTCAGGGCACCGTGCGTTACCAGCGCGAGTACCCGTCGCCCAAATCGAGCTTCGGGGAGCTGGTGAATCCCCTGGTCACCGACATCATGCGGCCGAGCACGCGTTGGGCGGGATCGCACATCTTTTTCTTCACCGGCGCGGCGGACGAACAGGGCCGCGAGGGATTCAGCATCGTCGAGGTCGACCCGAACGATGGCCACGAGGTGGGACGGGTGTGGTTCTCGGGCCGAGTGCCCTCGTACGCGATCGACAATGAACTGGGTGCGACGTTTTATCGCCGCAACGATTCGACGCTCGAGGCGCTGCCCCTGCTCGATGGCGCGGACTTGAGCTACGCGGCGCGCAACGGGCTGGCCGGCGTCGTCTCGGGCTTGATCCGCATGGGAGTCAATACCACGGCTGCCCGAGGAGACGACGGCTGGACCGCGTTGCATCTCGCGGCGCTCGGCGGTCACGCGGAAGTCGTGCGGCTCTTGATCGCCCATGGCGCCAACGCCGGCGGCGCGACGCAGGAGGGATGGACGCCCTGGATGTTGGCATGGCGCGAACGGCACGACAGCCTCGCGCAGGTCCTGCGCGGCAGCGCCGACACTACTTCAGCCGCCGCGCATGCAGCCAATACCTGGCGTCTCGCGCGTCAGGGGCGGATTGCGGAAGCACTCGCCGAGTCGAACCGCGGTTTGGCGCTGGACTCGACGCTTCGTCTCTGGCCGGGGGTGCTGGTAACGGTCTGCTGGAACGGCGCCTTGGCTGGCCAGGCGAACGCGGTGCTCGCAGTGTGTGACCGCGCGGTCGATCGCACGCCATCCGATGACGACGACTATGACTCGGTGCGCAGGTCCCGGGGGGTGGTACGCGCGCTGATCGGCAACTTCGAAGGAGCGGCCAAGGATCTCGAAGCCAGCGACCCGTCAGCGGATGAGAACAGCACCGCGGGGCGGTGGATCGCGGCGCTGCATCAGGGTCGGAATCCCTTCTCGCCCGCCGTGCTGGAGGGTATGCGGCGATAGGGTGCTAAGTCGTTGTGCTACAAGTAGCGGCGGTCGGACTCGAACCGACGACCCGCGGATTATGATTCCGCTGCTCTAACCAGCTGAGCTACGCCGCCGAAGCGCAGGGGAAGAACTTAGCGGGCCCGCCAGGGTGGCGGGAGTGGCGCCCGTGCCTGGCCCCCGCAGAATGCGACAGTACTGCCCCCTTCCGTAGGGGCGGCGACACACCCGTTGCATCAAATCCACACGGAGCGGCGCCGGCTCCCACGAATTCCGCCGAACCGCGCGTCCCGACGCCTGCCGACGCGGTGCGCCGCTTGCATCCTCTAGTCCGCAGGCCATGAAGACGCTGCGTGTTGCGCTGGTCGCCGCGCTGGTGGCGGGGTGTCACTTCGACAAGCTGTTCAATAGCGCCCCGGGCGGCGGCCACGCGCCGCCTCGGGGATCGAGCTCGACCAGACTCGCGTTTACGGCACCACCAACCGATGCCATGAAGGACAGCATCATCCAGCCGGTGCAGGTCACCGTGTTCGACTCGGCGGGCAACGTCATGACGAGCTTTACGGGCGACGTCACACTGGCGCTCGGCAAGGACCCGAGTGTTCCCAAAGCGCGCCTCTCCGGCAGGTCGCTGGCGGCCGCCTCGGCCGGCGTGGCGACGTTCCCGGACCTGAGCATCGATCAGATCGGCGACGGCTATACGCTCGTCGCCACCATCGGCGGCGGGGAAGTCTCCCAGGAGAGCACGCCGTTCAACATCACCGCGGTCCCGAGCCCGGGCCCGGGATCGGCGCGGACCCTCTCGTTCACGCAGCAGCCCCAGACGACGGCGGCGGGCAGCGCCATCCCACCGGTGCAGGTTGCGGCGCTCGACAGCGCCGGCCACAGGGTTACCACCTTCACCGGGCCCATCACCGTGTCGCTCGGCGCAAATCCGCGCGGCGACCCACTGGCCCCGCAGACCGTCAACGCGGTGAACGGGCTGGCCACGTTCTCCAACCTGAGAATCGACAAAGCGGCGTCCGGCTACAGCCTGGTCGCGACCGCGAGCGGTCTCCCGAACGTCACAAGCACGACCTTCACGATCGTACCGGGGACGGCGACGCAGCTCGCATTCACGGTGCCGCCGAGCAACACGCCGGCGCGGGCCACGATCCAGCCGCCCGTTCAGGTCACGGCGTACGACGCGTTCGGTAACCAGGCGACCAACTTCACCGGCTCCATCCTGGTCGCGATTGGGCACAACGGTGGCCTGCTGGTGCCGGGCACGCTGTCCGGCAACGGCGCCGCCCCCGCGGTGAGCGGCGTCGCCACGTTCGCGAATTTGAGCATCGACGTTATCGGCAACGGCTACACGCTGACCGCCGCGTTCGCGGGGGGCGCAATCGTGGTCGAGAGCCCGTCCTTCAACATCACGGTGCTGTGATGCGCTCGAGCGAGCTCGACGCGCGGCGGGAGCTGGCGCGCGAATTCCGCATCGAGGGCCTGCTGCAGCGACCACCCGGGCCCATCGTCTACCTGGCCCGTGACGCGGAGGAGCGACCGCTGGCACTGAAGGTCGCGCCGCGTGTGGACGGGGGGCCGGAGGATCGCTTCCACGCCGCGGCCGACGCCGCGGCGCAGCTCGCTGACCCGCACATCGTCCCGGTCTACCGGCACGGCGCCACGGAGAACTTCGTGTGGTGCGCCGCCAAGCACGTGGACGGCCGGTCGCTCGCGACCTTGCTGCAAACCAGTGGACCGCTCGAGCTCTCGGCCTGTCTGCGGATCTTCGAGCAGGTCGCGAGCGCGCTGGACTACGCGCATCGCCGCGGCGTGGCCCACGGAGCCCTGACACCCGGCAGCATCATCGTGGATGCCAACGAGCGGGCTCTGGTGGACGACTTCGCCATGGGCGGGCTGCTCGACATCGCTCCCGACGGCGGGGCCGGCGACCCGGCAGCGGAGGCGGGGGAGGATCAGCGCGCGCTGGCGGCGATCGCTTACGAGTGTCTCACGGGAACGCCGCTGGGTGACAATCTCCCGGCCGGGGAGGACGGCCTCCCCGGACTCCCCCTGCACGTCGCGCAGGCGCTGCGCCGCGCAGTTTCGAGTCGGCAGGCCGACCGGTTTCCCAGTGTGGTCGACTTCGTCGCGGCCCTCGGGGGCCCGCGGCCGGACGCGCGGACGGCGTGGTCCGGCGCGAAGCCGCTGAAGAAGGAACCGGGAACGCCGGTCGTGCTCGTGGACGCCGACTGGGATCCGCCGGCGAAGCCGCTCAACGGCCGGCTCGCTGCCGCCGCCGCGGGCCTGCTCGTCGCACTCGGTGGGGGCGCCGCATGGCTCGGCATCTCGTCGATACCTGCATCCCCGCCGAGTCGAGAACCCGTCGCGAGCGCTCCGGCGCCCGCCACCGGGGTGCCGCCGATGGCCCCGAGCGCGAGCAGTGACACGTTCCTGCCGCCCGCACGGGACGCCGCGCCACGCTCGTCCGCGACACCGGCACCGGTGCGCCCGAAGCGTCCGTCGGGCACGACGCGCGCGCCGGTCGTGAGGAGGCCGGCGCGCCACCTGGAACCCGGCTTCCTCTCAGTGAATGCCATCCCGTGGGGGAGCGTGTACCTCGACGGTCGTCCCGTGGGGAACACGCCGCAGATCGACCTCCAGGTCGCCGCCGGCCCACACCAGCTGCGGGTGGAGCGCGACGGCTACCGGCCGTACGACCGCGTGATCGACGTGGCGTCGGGGCAGCGGCTCCGCATCACCGACATCACGCTCGCGGAGCGTTAGCCGCGTGACGCGCGCCAGCGTCGTTCTCGCCCTGTCACTGCTCGTGTGCGGAGCGCGAGTGTCGCGAGCCCAGTCGGCGAGTGAGCTCCTGAGACAGGGCGTGCAAGCGTATCAGGCCCTGGAATATGACGCGGCGGCGGCGCTCTTGGAGCGGAGCCTGCGACGCGATTCGGTGACGGGGCTCGCGGACTCGCTGCAGACGCGGGCGCTCACGTACCTCGCGGCGACGGAGCTGTTCCGGGGACAGCGCGATTCCGCCGTTGCCGCGTTCCGCCAGCTCGTCCTGCTCAACCCGCGGTATCGGCCGGACGAGCTCATCTTTCCGCCCCAGGTCACGAATCTGTTTCAGGAAGTCCGCCGGGCGACCAAGGCGATCGCGGTCGCGGTGCCGCCCGTGACCGAGCTGCGCGCGCGGCTCGACCGGTTCAAGGCCCGGGTGCTCGCGAGCTCGCTCGCGGACGTGACGGTGACGCTGGCGCACGAGGACGGGACGCCGATGCTGCAGCTGTACAGCGGGCCGGTGGCCGACAGCCTCCTCGTATCGTGGGACGGTCTCACGGCGGCGGGTACACCGGCGGACGATGGCCGTTACATCTTGCGCGTGACGCCGCGGAGCCCCGCGGCGGACGGGCCGCGCGCGCGTCAAGTGGTGCTCGACGTCAAGCAACAGCCACCGGACACGCTGCCCTGGCCGCCAACACCAGCGCTCCTGCCGGAGCGGACCTTGACGGGGCCGGCCTTCCAGTCGCTCGCGGCGGGGCTCGTCGCCGGAGCCGCCGTCGTCGCGCTCCCGTCGCTCATGGCGCAGGGCAAGGATGCCACCGGGGCGCGCTTCGCCGTCGGCGCAGCCGTGGGCGTGTCCGGACTGGTCGGCTTCTTCGCCCGGAAGCCCCGCCCCCTCGACGCCAACGTGCGCGCGAACGCGTCGCAGCGCGAGGCCTGGAAGCGAAGGGTGGACGCCGTCAAGGCGGAGAACGCCGCCCGGCTGCGCACGACGCGGCTGGTCGTCCGCGCGGGGCCCGAGACCATCGCGGAGCGAGGATCGCCATGAGGATTGTCGGGCTGATCGGAATCCTGGCGCTCGCCGCGCCGGCCCTCGTCATTTCGCAGGGGCGGCCGACCCTGGCGTTCCGCGGGGACGCCGGCTTCGTGTGGGTGCGGAGCGACACCGCTCCAGCGGGGGCTGGCGCGATTCGGCTGCGCGGGCCGGTCCTCGGAGGAGAGGGCCGTCTGGTGTTCAAGGGATTCAGCGTGGGACTGGGGCTCTCGAGCGGCACGCTCGAGGCGGCAGATCAGGGGACCGCGAAGCGCGACCTCATCGAAGGCCGACTGCTCGTCGCCGCGCGGCCTCTCCCCTGGCTCGAAATGAGCGTTGGTCCGTTCGTGCGGGCGTACGTCACGGACGCCGTCACCGAGCGCTGGGTGTTCTGGCAGGCTCGGGCCCGCGCCGACGCGCCGATCGTGACCTCCGGCCTCACGAGTTACGTGGAACTGTGGCGCGCGGTGTCCTCGCAGGTGAATCTGGTCGCCGGGGCCGGTCGGGTGCAGGGGGGCGAGGCGGGCGTGACCTACCGCCCGCCGAAGCGACCGTTCTCGCTGCGTCTTGCGTACCGGGTGGACGACGCGGCTGTGCGGGGAGGTGGGGACGGCAGCCAGATGCTCGAAGCGATCAGCCTGTCCGTCCTGGTGGGAGAGCGGTAACGCGACGCTTACCGCGGAGTCGGTCCCGAGTCCTCGCTTGCCGCGTCGACTTTCGGCACCAACCGATACAACAGCTCGCCCTTCCGGATCATCCCGAACTGCTCGCGCGCCGCGCGCTCCTGCGCGGCCGGGTCGGTCTCGAGCTCGCGGGCCAGGCGCTGCAGCGAATCGAGCTGCCGCTCGAGGTCGCGCACAGTGCGGCGTTCCTCGGCGAGCTGGCTTCGCAGCTTGAGCCAGTCGAGCGTACCGTACTCCCCCGCCTGAAAGGCCAATCCCGCGAGCACCACCGCCGCGGCGATCCCGATCAGCCGTGGGCGCGTCACAATCCGTACAGATGCCGGCCGGGGTAGTACGCCGTGTCGCCCAGCTCCTCGGCGATGCGCAGCAGCTGGTTGTACTTGGCGACACGGTCGGTGCGCGAGGCGCTCCCGGTCTTGATCTGCCCCACGCCGGTCGCCACCGCGAGGTCGGCGATGAACGTGTCTTCCGTTTCGCCGGAGCGATGCGAGATCACGGCGCCGTATCCGTTGGAGCGCGCGTGCGCGATGCACTGCAGGGTCTCGGTGAGCGAGCCGATCTGATTCAGCTTGATGAGGATCGCGTTCGCCACGCTCTCCTCGATCCCGCGATCCAACCGCTCGATGTTGGTGCAGAAGAGATCGTCGCCGACGAGCTGCACGCGGGCGGACAGCGCTTCGGTGAGCTTCGCCCAACCCGCCCAGTCGTCCTCGGCCAGCCCGTCCTCGATCGACACGATCGGATAGCGGTCGATCCAGCTCTTGTACAGCGCCACCATCTCGTCCGACGACTTGGTGCCGGCGCCGCTCTTCTTGAAGACGTAATTCCCCTCCTGGTAGAGCTCGGACGCCGCCGGGTCGAGCGCGATGGCGACGTCCTTCCCGGGCTCGAGCCCGGCGGCCTCGATCGCCGCCATCACGGCCTCGAGCGCCGCCTCATCGCTCGCGAGATTGGGCGCGAATCCCCCCTCGTCCCCCACCGCCGTGGAAAGATTGCGCTTGGACAACACCTTCTTCAGGGCGTGGAACACCTCGACGCCGATCCGGAGGCCCTCGGAGAAACTCTCGGCGCCGATCGGCACGATCATGTACTCCTGGAAGTCCACCGTGTTGGCCGCGTGCGCGCCGCCGTTGAGGATGTTCATCATCGGGACGGGGAGGACGTTGGTGACCGGCCCGCCGAGGTAGCGGTACAGGGTGAGGCCGGCGTCCTGGGCCGCCGCCCGCGCCACGGCCATCGACACCGACAGAATCGCGTTGGCGCCGAGGTGACTCTTGTTGGGGGTGCCGTCGAGGTCGAGCATCGCGTAGTCCACCGCGATCTGCTCCTCGGCCGACACGCCCTCGAGCCGCGGGCCGATCACCTCGTTCACGTTCTTCACCGCCTCGAGCACGCCCTTGCCGCCGAACCGCTTCTGATCGCCGTCGCGCAGCTCAACCGCTTCGTGCTCCCCGGTGGAGGCGCCGCTCGGCACGGCGGCCCGTCCGGCCGCGCCGCTCGAAAGGGTAACGTCCGCCTCGATGGTCGGGTTGCCCCGACTGTCGAGGATCTCGCGCGCGCGCACCGAGATGATCGTGCTCATGATGGCCCGTACCCTAGCGGTCGACGCCCTCGGCGTCAACGCGCGCCTTCAAGGCGAGGATCGCCGCATGCGCCCGGTCGCGCAGCTCACGGCGCCGCTCGACTGTCATCCCCGCCGTGGAGATCGGCTCGCCGATCACGACCCGGATCGGCCGCGGTCGCAGCAAGAACCGCCCCTTCGGCATGATCTCAAACGTGTTGCCGACGTACACGGGCACCACGGGCACCTGGGCGGCGATGGCGAGGCCGAAGGGCGCGTTCTTGAACGGCAGCAGCTCTCCGGTGCGGCTCCGCGTCCCCTCGGGAAACAACAATGCCGAGGTGCCACTCCGGATCACCTCGGCGGCGCGCCGGTAGGCCTCCAGGGCCCGAGCCGGATGCGCGCGGTCGATCGTCAGGTGGCCGGCCGTCACCATCGCGCGGCCCAGGAGCGGGATCCTGGCGAGCTCCTGCTTCGCTACCATCCGCACCGACCCCGGCAGCGTGGCCGCGAGGGCCCAGATGTCGAACATCGACGAGTGGTTCGCGGCGTACAGGACCGGGCGGTCGGGAATGCGGTCCAGGCCCTCAGCCCGCACTGGGGTCCCGGCCGCCCAGAGCACCTGGCGCGACCAGTCCTTCGTGCCCCAGTCGTAGACGCCCCCCCCTCCGGGCCGCCGCTTCACGCCCAGCAGAGCCGCGACGATCACGCCCGTCGCGTGAATCACGCTCGAGACCACGACCACCAGGTAGAACCACAGGGTGCGGATCATCGCGCCGGAAAATGATCGAAGCCGGGAGGAGGCGTGATCGGTCGGCCGTCGTAGGTCACGCGCACACCGCGGCCCGCGGTACAGGCGCCGATCCGCGTGAGCGGCAGCCCGGTGGCACGACCGAACGCCTTCGCGTCCGCGGGCCCGAAGCGTCGCGGCATGGCCACGAGCAGCTCGTACTCCTCTCCGCTCCGCACGGCTGCGAATGGCGTGACACCCGGCCAGCAGGGAACGCGCTCCAGCTCGATCGCAACGCCGACACCCGAGGCGGCCGCGAGATGTCCCGCGTCACCCGCCAGGCCGTCGGAGATGTCGATCATGGCGCGCGCTCCCCGGCGCGCCAGCCAACGTCCCGCGGCAATCCGCGGCACCGGCCGGGCGAAGCGGCGCCGTGAGGCAGGAGCGAGGCGGCCCCCCCGGCCCCCCCGCCCAGCCCGGAGCGCCGCGAGCGCCAGCCCAGCACCGCCCAGCCACCCCGTCACCCACAGCCCGTCCCCCGGGCGCGCGCCGCTGCGCCGCACGGGTCGCTGGGCGACCCCGAGCACGCACACATCCACGAGATAGCGTGGGGAGCGCACGAGGTCTCCGCCGAGCACACTCGCGCCGACACTCCGCGCGGCTGCGCCCACTCCGGCCATGATCTGAACGGCGGGTGAGGCGTTGCCGGCACGGCGTTGCCGGCGACCGTCAGGAAGTCCTTTAGGGTTGCCGGGCACTCCCAGCGAAACCAGGACGCCGAGCGGTGTGGCGCCTTCGGCTGCGAGGTCTGAGAGGGCCGCCGCCGTCGCGCGCCAACCGATCTCCCGCAACGCGAGCCAGTCGGTGCGGAAGTGCACGCCCTCGAGCGAGAGATCGATGCTGATGGCGAGCGTCCGGCCGCCGACGGAAAGCAGCGCGCAGTCGTCGCCCAAGTCGCGGCCCGCGGCGCCGAGCGCCGCGAAAATGGCGCGCAGGCGGTCGAACTCACCCCCTCGGCCCAAGCGGAGTGACCGGCCCCTCACGCCGTCTCCGGCGGCTCCAGCACCGTCAGCACGGGAGGGCCAACCGGCTGCGTGTTGGTCCAGGCGCGCCAGATTTCGGGCAGCGCGGCCAGCACATCGGCGGGACGCAGGCTGCGGGCAGTCCACTGACGCGCGCCGTGCTCCGCCGCCCGCCCCAGCGCGTGGGCGCCCAGCGCGGCGGCCTCGGGCCCCGCGCTGCCGCGGGCGAGGAACGCGCCGATGAAGCCGGCGAGCAAGTCACCCGAGCCGCCCGTGGCGAGTCCGGGGTTGCCGCTCGCCACCACGTGGATCGGCCCGCGCAGGTCCGCGATTACGGTCGGCACGCCCTTCAGCAGCACGGTGCCCTTCACCTTCTGGGCGGCCTTCGCGGCGGCAGCCCAGCGGTCGTTCGCCGCCGTGTCGGCGAGCTCGTCGCCGAACTGGGCGCGGAACTCGCCCAGGTGCGGCGTGAGCACCACCGGTCGCTCCGCGCTACCGCGGAACAGAATGAGGGCGTCGGCGTCGAGCACGGTCGGGATCGGACGACGGGCGAGGACGGCCTGCAGGAACTGGGCGCGGGGCGGCTCGCGGCCCAGGCCCGGACCGACGACCAGCGCGTCGGCCCACTCGAGCGCCTCGGCGGCCTCGGGCTCGAGCTCCGGACCGAGCGCCGACTCGACGGTCAACACGTCGGGGAGACTCGCGCGCGCCGCCTCGATTGTCTCCTTCGCGGCCACGAGCTTCACGAGGCCCGCGCCGGCGGCGAGCGCCCCGCGCGCGGCGTGGAGCGCGGCGCCCGTCATGCCGTGGGCGCCGCCGACCACGGTGACGCGGCCGCGGTCGCCTTTGTGCATCGTGGGCGTGAGCTTCGGGAGCCGCGCCCCCGCCCACCCGTCCGTCACGAGCAGGGGCCACACGGGATCGGCGGGCGGGAGCCCGATATCGACCACTACGATCTTGCCGCACCACTCGCGCGCCAGCAGGTGGCCGCGGCGCGGGCCCCCGAACGTGACCGACAGCTCGGCGCGCACCGGCCCGTGCACCTCGCCGCTCGACAGATCGAGTCCCGTGGGGCCGTCGATCGCGAGCACCGGGGCGCCGTAGGCAACCAGCCGCTGTGCCAGGGCCAGCACGTCGCCGCGCGCCGGTCCGGCGGCGCCGGTGCCGAGCAGCGCGTCGATCACCAGGGCGGTGGCGGGCCACGGCTCTTCCCTGCCCGTCTCGCGCACGCCGTCCATGCGGGCGAGCGCACGGTTATCGATCGCGTCGTCGGTCTTGGGATCGAGCGCGGCCACCCAGACGGGAATGCCGCTCACATGCAGCGCGCGCGCCACCACCCATCCGTCGCCGCCGTTGTTCCCCGCCCCGGCGACGACCAGCGCTCCGCGGGAGAGCACGGCGGGATAGTCGCGCACGATCAAGTACGCGACCGCGCGTCCCGCGGTCTCCATCAGAACGCGGGACGGAATGCGGTACTGGGTGCGGGCGGCCGAGTCCCACGCGGCGGCCTCGGTCGCGGACAGCACGGGGATCGGGTTCACGGGATCACCACCCCTCCGTATCCCACCACGGCGTCGTCGTCCCCCGTCACCATGCCGGAGTGGCTGTAGTGCACGACGTCGGCGCGCCCGGCGCCGAGCGCCCGAGCGGCGGCCATCACAGTGGCCGTGGGCGCCCGTCCGCACATCGAGATGCGCTCGCTGCGGCAGCGCGCCAGCAACTCCGCGCCGTCGAGCGCCGTCACGGCGTCGAGCGCCCGGCGGTCCTTGCGCTCGGACGTGGCCGCGGGCTCGTAATGGTTCAGATCGCTCGAGGCCAGGAGCAGCACCCGGTCGGGCCAGCGCCGCACCAGCCCGGCCAGCGTCTCGCCCAGCCCGCGGCATCCCTCCCACGCGTCCCACGCCAGAACGAGCGGCACGATACGCACGTCGGCTCGCCTGATCTGAAGGAACGGCAGCTCGACCTCCACCGCGTGCTCGGACGCGTGGGCGTCGTGATCGGGGCCCACGAGCGGCGACGTCTCGAGCAGCGCCCGCGCGAAGCCGTCGTCCACGCTCACGTCGCCGAGCGGCGTGCGGAACGCGCCCGCTTCCCAGAGCGATGCACCGCCGGGCGCCCGGCTCACCCCGGTGTGGTTAGGTGCCAGGATCACCACGATCGGCGGGATCTCGAGGCGCGCGAACACGTGCGCCGCCGTGAGTCCCGAATAGAGGTAGCCCGCGTGCGGGGCCACCGCGGCGCGCGCCGGGGCGGGCCGCGCCTCGCCCACGGCGTCGAGCAGCTCCCGCACCGTGCGCTCGAGCTCACCCTTCGTTCCCGGGTAGAAGCGCCCGCTCACGGCAGGTGCGCGCACGGCGTCCAAGCTTACTTGAGGCTCTGGCCGATGGCGCGACCGAAGGAGATCTCCCCGTTATCGATGCGGATATTGAACCCGCACTCGGGGTTCGAGCAGACCCACGCCTTGTACGTGATCGGCGCCCCGTCGCGGCCATAGTCCGACAACGGAATGAGGAGACCTTGCTGGCACTTTCTGCAGGCGGGCCACTCCCTCACGTCGTCCATGCAGCACCCCCCTTCACCCGATCCGACACCCCTATCCGCGCTCCACGCCGGGCCACGGATAGTCGGCCCGGAACACCTCCGCGAAATCGTACACGCGCTCGAAATCCGCCGGCTTGTCGGTCGGCTGGCTCGCGAGCAGGCCCACATCGATCAGCGTGAACACGATCCGTCCCAGGTCCTCGGTGCTGGCGATGCCCCAGTGCCCGAGCACCGTCGGCGCCAGCAGCCCGAACTGCTCCCGCGCGAAGTCCCGGCACGCCCAGGCGAGCTCTCCGCCGCTCAGGTGCCGGCGTGCCGCGAGCTTGCCCTGGGCGTATTCCAGGGCCGCCAGCACGAACAGGTAGCCGCGCTCGTGATAGCGGTCGTCCTGCCGCCCGATGCGTTGGAACGCCTCTTCGAGCGTCGCGAAGTCGCTCACGGCCGCGCCTCCGTCTGGCCCGACGTCAGAGTCCGCACCGCCAGGGGCCGCAACGGGTGCGGCTCGAGCAGCGCCAGCTCGAGCACCTCGTCGATCGTTTCCACCGGCTTGATATCGAGCAGCTGCTTCACCTCGTCGGGGACATCCACGATGTCGCTCCGGTTGCGAGCCGGCACCAGCACCGTCTTGACGCCGGCCCGCGCCGCCGCCGTCAGCTTCTCCTTGAGTCCGCCGATCGGCAGGATGCGCCCGCGCAACGTGAGCTCGCCTGTCATCGCGACGTCATGGCGCGCCGGACGGCGGCACAGGAGCGACGCCAGCGCGGTCGCGATCGCGATCCCGGCCGACGGACCGTCTTTGGGCACCGCTCCGGCCGGCAGGTGCAGGTGCACATCGGTCTGCGTGAACGCGTCGAGCGGAATCCCGAGCGCCCCGGCGCGCGCCCGCAGCAGGCTCCACGCCGCCTGTGCGGACTCCTTCATCACGTCACCCAGCTGCCCGGTCAGGGTGATCTGCCCCTTCCCCGGCATCTGAATCGCCTCGATGAACATGATGTCGCCGCCCACGGGCGTCCATGCGAGCCCGGTCGCCACCCCGACCTCGGCCTCCCGTCCCGCCACCTCGCTCTGGACTTTGGGCTGGCCGGCGAACTTCTCGAGGTTCTTCGCCGTGATCTTGATGGTCGCCGCCCGTCCCTCCACCACCTCGAGGGCGGCCTTGCGGAGCACGCCCTGGATCTCCCGCTCGAGCTGGCGCACGCCGGCCTCGCGCGTGTATTCCCCGATGAGCCGCTCGAGCGCCCCATCGGCGATGCTGGCCCGCTCCATCTGCAGCCCCGTCTCTTTGAGCTGGCGCGGCAAGAGGTAGCGCTTGGCGATCGCGAGCTTCTCCCCGGGCGTGTACCCGGGCAAGGTGAGCACTTCCATCCGGTCGAGCAATGGGTCGGGGATGGGCGCGAGGCTGTTGCCCGTGGCGATGAACATGACGCCAGAGAGGTCGAACGGGACTTCGAGGTAGTGATCCACGAAGGTGCTGTTCTGCGCCGGGTCGAGCACCTCGAGCAGTGCGGCCGTCGGATCGCCGCGCACGTCGGCGCCCATCTTGTCCACCTCGTCGAGCATCAACAGGGGATTGCGCGTCTCGCAGCGCTGCAGCGCGTGGATGATGCGACCCGGCAGCGCGCCCACGTAGGTGCGCCGATGGCCGCGGACCTCCGCCTCGTCGCGCACGCCACCCAGCGACACGCGGGTGAAGCGGCGCCCCAGCGCCTCCGCGATGCTCTGCCCAAGCGAGGTCTTGCCCACGCCGGGCGGACCCACGAAACACAGAATGCCGCCGCGCGCCGCGGGGTTGAGGGTGCGGACCGCCAGGTACTCAAGGATCCGCTCCTTGACGGGCTTCAGGTCGTAGTGGTCGCGGTCGAGGATGTCGCGCGCGGCCTTGAGGTCGAGCCGGTCCTCCGACGTGCGGCCCCAGGGCAGGGACGCGATCACCTCGAGGTACGTGCGGGCCACATGGTACTCGGCCGACTGCGGCGACATCTGGCGCAAGCGCTTGAGCTCCCGGTCGACGACCTTCTTCGCCTCGTCGTGCAGGCCGGCGGCCTCGAGCCGGCCGGCGAGCTCGGTCAGCTCGTCCTCTCCCTCTTCCTCGCCCAGCTCCTGGCGGATCACCCGCAGCTGCTCGCGCAGCACGTACTCCCGCTGATTCTGATCGAGGCGCGTGCGCACCTTCTCCTGGATCTGACTGCCGACCTCGAGGACCTGCAGCTCCTGGCCGAGCAGCTCGGCGAGCCGCTCGAGGCGGCGGTTCACTTCGTCGATCGCCAGCAGCTCGGCCTTGGCCGGGAGGGCCAGGTCCAGGTTCGCGGCCACGAAGTCGGCCAGCTTGCCGGCGTCGCTGATGCCGACGAGGACCTCGTGCAGCTCCTCCCCCAGGTAGGGGGCGATGTCGATCACGCGGGAGAATTGGGCGTGCACGGTGCGCTTCAGGGCTTCCGTGCGCGCGTCCTCGAGCACCGTGTTGGGAAGCGGCTCGTAGCCCGCCACCAGCCAATGCTCGGCGGGGATCACCTCGACGAGCCGCGCCCGCTCGAGCCCCTGCACCATGACGCGCACCGAGCCGTCGCCCAGTTTGAGCATGCGCACCACGGTGCCGAGCGTCCCCACCTCGTACAGCTCTTCGGCCCGGGCGTGCATCACGGCGCCCTCGGGCGGCTCGGTGCCGCCCAGCGGCCGCACCACGCCGAGCAGCAGGCGTTTGTTCCCTTGCACCACCTCGTCGATCAGCTGGACGGCGTGCGGATCGGTGAGCGCCATGGGCAACACGACGTGCGGGTAGACGACGATCCGGCCGAGCGGCAGGACAGGCAGGCGATCCACTTACTGTACCCGCACCGATTGTGGGCCGGACAGTCGGGTCGGGAGCTTCGCCAGCCGGACCTCGAGGAACCCCTGCTCGTAGATCGCCCGAATGCTCTCGGGATCGACCGGCACGGGGAGGCGGAAGCGACGCTCGAACGGACCGACCTGTACCTCCATCGCGTGATAGTGAGGCTTGCCTTCCTGGCGCCGGGCGGTGCGCTCGCCCGCGATCGTCAGGACACCGTCCACGTACTCGACCGTGAAGTCCTCCGAGCGCATCCCGGCGATGTCCATGTAGACCACCAGCGCGGTGTCGGTTTCGTAAATATCCGTCGGCGGCTTCCATTTGGACGAGGCGACGAACCCCACGGGACGGCCGTGGGCCACCTCGTTGAAATAAACCTCGAGCTCTTCCGCGGGGTGCACCGTGAACGACCCCGAGCCTCGGGAGGGCCGGCCCGAGGACGCGCCGCTATCGCGCATGGGGCACCCCCGCGACGGCCGCGCGCACCGGGGGGGGCGGCGCGTACAGCGGGAACTGCGCGGCCAGCTCGCGGACGTCGGCCTTCACGCGCGCGATGGTCGCGTCGTCTTTTTTCGTGAGCACGGTGTCGATGAACTCCGCCACTTTGAGCATCTCGGCCTCGGTGAAACCACGCGTGGTCACGGCCGGGGTGCCGATGCGGACCCCGCTCGTGACGAACGCCTTCTGGGGATCGCCAGGAATCGTGTTCTTGTTCACGGTAATGCCGGCCCGGTCGAGCAGCTCCTGGGCCTCCTTGCCGGTCACGTGCTTGGGACGCAGGTCCACCAGCATCAGGTGGGTGTCCGTCCCCCCCGACACGATGGCATAACCCCGCTCGACGAGCGCCGCGGCGAGGGCCTGTGCGTTCCGCACCACCTGCACAGCGTACGCCTTGAACTCCGGGGTGAGCGCCTCTCCCAACGCCACTGCCTTCGCCGCAATCACGTGCTCGAGCGGGCCGCCCTGAAGGCCCGGGAACACCTGTTTGTCGACGTCCTTCGCGAACACTTCCTGGCAGAGGATCAATCCGCCGCGCGGGCCGCGCAGGGTCTTGTGGGTGGTGGTCGTGACGATGTGCGCGTGCGGCACGGGCGAGGGGTGGATCCCCGCGGCCACGAGCCCGGCGATGTGCGCCATGTCCACGACGAAGATCGCGCCGACCTCGTCGGCGATGCTTTTGAGCACCGCGAAATCGATGATGCGCGCGTAGGCGCTGCTGCCGCCGATCAGGATGCGGGGGCGCTCGCGGCGCGCGACCTCGCGCACCTGGTCATAGTCGATCCAGCCGGTGTCTTCTCGGACTCCGTAATGCGTGGCGCGGAACAGCGTCCCCGAAAAGTTCACGGGCGCGCCGTGGGTCAGATGGCCGCCGTGCGGCAGCGCCAGCCCGAGCAGCGTGTCGCCCGGCTTCGCCACCGCGAGGTACGCGGCCATGTTCGCCTGGGCCCCGGCGTGCGGCTGGACGTTCACGTGCTCCGCCTTGAACAGCGCCTTGGCCCGATCGATGGCGAGCTGTTCGACCTCGTCCACGACCTCGCAGCCGCCGTAGTACCGTTTCTTCGGCAGCCCCTCGGCGTACTTGTTCGTGAGCGCCGTGCCCATCGCCTCGAGCACCGCCACCGACACGAAGTTCTCGCTCGCGATCAGCTCCAGTCCGTGCTCCTGCCGCTCCACCTCACGGCGGATCAGTTGGAACACGGTCGGGTCCGCCTTGGCGAGCGGCGTGCGCCGATCGATCATGCGTCGATCTTCGCGACGCGGCGCTCGTGGCGCCCGCCTTCGAACGCGGTGTCGAGCCACTTGTGCAAAATCGCCATCCCTTCCTCCTCACTCACGAACCGCGACGGCAGCACGAGCACGTTCGCGTCGTTGTGCTTGCGGGCCAGCTCCGCGATCTCCGGGGTCCAGGCCACGGCCGCGCGCACGCGCGGAAACCGGTTGGCCACGTAGGCCATGCCGAGCCCCGTCCCGCAGGTCAGCACGCCGCGCTTCACGATGCCCTTGCTCACGGCCTGCGCGACCGGGCGGCCGTAATCGGGATAGTCGTCCGCCGGGTCCATCGCCTTGGGCCCCGCGTCCACCGGCTCGTACCCCAGCCGCTTGAGCTCGTCCACCAGCTTCTGCTTCAGCTGGAAGCCCGCGTGGTCCGCGCCCACATAGATCCTCTCAGACAAAGTTCCGCCGCACTTTGGCGATCGCGGCAATCCGCTGCTCCGCCAACCGGTCCGCCGCTCGGTAGGTGGGAACGCCTTCCTCGCGCGCGATCTCGAACACGCGCAGCAGGGTGTCGTAGATCTCCCCCGCCTTCGAGCGGGCGCGCTCGGGCGCCCAGCCGTGCAGCTCGGCGTTCACGTTGATCAGCCCGCCGCCATTGATCACGTAGTCGGGGGCATAGGTGATGCCGCGCCGCTCGAGCTCCTCGCCGTGCCGGTCCTCGGCGAGCTGGTTGTTCGCCGCACCGGCCACGATCTCCACCTGCAACCTCTGGACCGTGTCGTCGTTGATCACGGCGCCGAGCGCGCAGGGGGCGAAAATGGTCGCCCGCACGTCGTAGATCGCGTCGGGCGCAACCGCCTTGGCACCGCACTCCTCCACCACGCGCTTCACGCGCTGCGGGTCGATGTCGGTGCAGGTGATGACCGCTCCCTCGGCGAAGAGCAGCTTCGCCAGATGATAGCCTACGGAGCCGCATCCCTGCAAAGCGACCGACTTCCCGGCCAGGCTATCGGACCCGTAGCGGTAGCGGGCGCAGGCCTTCACGCCCCGGTACACGCCGTACGCGGTGACGGGAGAGGGGTCGCCCGACCGACCGATCAGGCCCGTGACGTGGTTGGTCTCGGCCTTGATGAACTCCATGTCGCTGGTGCTGGTCCCGACATCCTCGGCCGTGATGTAACGCCCCTTGAGCGATTCGACATGCCGCCCGTGCGCTCGGAACAGGGCTTCGCGCCGTGTGGTGCGGTTGTCGCCGATGATCACGCTTTTCCCGCCGCCCAGGTTGAGCCCCGCCACCGCGGCCTTGTAGGTCATGCCGCGGGCCAGCCGGAGGGCGTCGATCAGCGCGGCGCGATCGCTCTGGTAGTTCCAGAAGCGCGTGCCGCCCAACGCCGGCCCGAGCACCGTGGAATGAATCGCGATAATGCCGCGATAGCCGGTCGATGGATCGTAATACACGCTGACCTGCTCGTGCTCGTGCTCGGCGAGGAGGGAGAAGAGATCGAGCCCTCCGTGTTCCCCGGGCTTGCGCCCGGGGTCAGGAGCAGCGCTAGGCGCGGGGGTAGAGACCGCGGGCGACGATGATCCGCTGGATTTCGCTGGTGCCTTCATAGATCTCCGTCACCTTGGCGTCCCGGAACAGCTTCTCCACCGGAAAATCGCGCATGTAGCCGTAGCCGCCGAACAGCTGGACGGCCTGGGTCGTCACCCACATCGCGGTCTCGGAGGCGAACAGCTTGGCCATGCTCGCCTGCATGGTCGTGTCCTCGCCCCGGTCGCGGCGCGTCGCGGCGACGTGGGCCAGCGCGCGGGCCGCTTCTATCCGGGTCGCCATGTCCGCGAGCTTGAACTGCACCGCCTGGAACTCCCGCAGCGGCCGGCCGAACTGCCGGCGCTCGGCGCAGTAGGCGAGTGAGTGCTCGAGCGCCCGGCGCGCGATCCCGACCGCCTGCACCGCGATGCCCAGGCGACCGGCGTCGAGGCCCTCCATCGCGTACCCGAACCCTTCGCCCTCCTCGCCTAGGAGGTGGTCGGCCGGGAGCCGCACGTCCTCGAGCGTGAGCGCGACGGTGTTCGAGGCCCGGAGGCCCATCTTATCCTCCGGCTTCCCCGGACGATAACCGGAGGCGTCGGTGGGCACAATAAACGCGCCGATCCCGCGCTCCGAGCGGGCCATCACCATCATGAGATCCGCCGTGCCGCCGTTCGTGGCCCAGGCTTTCGCGCCCGACAGCACCCAGCTGGCGCCGTCCCGCACCGCGCGCGTGGTCAGCGACGCGGCGTCGGAGCCGGACTCGGGCTCCGACAGCGCGAACCCGGCCAACAGCTCGCCGCGCGCCATCGCCTTGAGCCAGCGATCTTTTTGCGCGGAGCTCCCATGGCGCACCAGCATCGTGGTGGGAATGGCGTTGTGGATCGAGAGCGACACCGCGACGCTCGCGTCCGCGGCGGCGATCTCCTCGAGCGCGAGCAGGTAGGTGACGCTGTCGAGCCCCATCCCGTCGTACTCCTCGGGCGCGCACATGCCGAGGAACCCGAGCCGGCCGAGCTCGTCGATCACGTCGCGGGCGAAGTGCGCCCGCCGGTCCCATTCCGCCGCGAACGGCTCGATCTTGGTGCGCGCGAATTCGCGCGCCAGCTCGACGATCTGACGTTGCGTTTCGGAAAGGCCCGGCAGCTCAATCGCGGTAGACATAGAAACCACGCCCGCTCTTCCGGCCCAGGCGCCCGGCCGCTACCAGCGTCCGGAGCAGCGGCGCCGCGCGGTACTTGTCGTCCCCCAGGTCGCGGTGCAGCACCTCGAGGATCGCGAGACACACGTCGAGCCCGATCAGGTCGGCGAGCGCCAACGGCCCGACGGGATGGTTCATACCCAGCTTCATGACCGTGTCGATCGCTTCCGGCGTGGCGACGCCTTCCATCACGCAGAAGATCGCCTCGTTGATCATCGGCATGAGCACGCGGTTCGACACGAACCCGGGCGCGTCGTTCACCTCGACCGGCGTCTTGCCCAACGCCTTCGCCACCTCGACGACCTCGGCAACGGTCTTGTCGGCGGTCTCGAGCCCGCGAATCACCTCGACCAGCGGCATGACGGGGACCGGGTTCATGAAATGCATCCCGATCACCCGCGCGGGGCGCTTAGTCTGGGCGGCGATAGCGGTGATGGAGATGGAGGAGGTATTGCTCGCGAGGATCGCGGCGGGTGGGGCCAGCCGGTCGATGTCGCGGAAGATTTTGAACTTGACGTCGGGCTGCTCGGTCGCCGCCTCGACCACCAGCTGGGCATCCGCCACCGAGTCGAGGCTCATCGAGGTCCGGATCCGCGCCAGCGCCGCGTCGCGCTGCTCCGCGGTGACCGATCCTTTCTTCACCTGCCGCTCGAGATTCGTCCTGATGACCGCCAGCACTCGCTCGAGCAAACCGGGCGCGACGTCGATCAGCGTGGTGTCCCAGCCGTGCTGGGCGAACACATGCGCGATGCCGTTCCCCATCGTGCCGGCGCCCACTACCGCGACCCGGCTCATGCCGCAAACGAAACGCGCGCCCTCACAGGCGCGTGCGCACGGGACGGATCGTGGGCCGCAGCAGCAACACCGCGATGACCAGTTTCGCCAGGTCGCCGGCCAGGAACGGCAGCGTGCCGAGCCGGACCGCACCGGAGCCGCTGCCGGTCAGAATCGCGAGCTGGGCGAGCCCGCCCAGGTGAATGAGAACCAGCCCCGCGGCCACGGCGAGCGCGATTCGCGGGACGCGCCGGCCATCGCCCGCGATCTTGCCCACCGCGAAGGCGGCCACGGGATACGCGAGCAGGTAGCCGCCCGTCGGTCCCACCAGCCGGGCCAGGCCGGGGAGCCCGTAGGGCGTGAACACAGGCAACCCCGCCGCTCCGAGGGCGAGGTACAGGATCATCGAGCCCGCGCCGAGACTCGGCCCCAACAGCGCGCCCACGAGCAGCACGGCCAACGGCTGCAACGTCATGGGCACCGGAGTGCCCGGCAGCGGGATCGCGATCTGGGCCGCGATCGCAACGAGGGCGGCGCCAAGCAGCACGGCGAGCGCGCGCCGACCGGCGAGCGAGGGAGCGGACACGACGGCGGTCTGAGCCTGCATCAGAGCATCTCCACGCTGAGGGCCACGGCGTTGCCGCCCCCGAGACACAGGGTGGCGAGGCCGGTCGTTTGCTTCCGGTCCTTCAAGGCGAACAAGAGGGTCGTGAGGATCCGGGCGCCGGACGCGCCGATCGGGTGCCCGAGGGCGATCGCGCCTCCGTTCACGTTCACGCGGTCCCAGTCCCAGCCGAGGGCACGCCCGTCGGCGATCGCCTGGACGGCGAACGCCTCGTTGGCTTCGATGAGATCGTAGTCGCCGATTTTCATCTTGGCTTTCGCCATGAGATTCTGCACCGCGACGATGGGCGCGAAGAACAAATCCCTCGGCTCGCCGCCGGCGCTCGCGTACGCGGTGACTCGCGCCAGCGGCCTGAGGCCGTGCGCCCTCGCGAATGCCAGCGACGTGACGACCAGTGCGCTCGCGCCGTCGTTCAAGCCCGGTGCGTTCCCCGGAGTCACCGTCCCGTCCTTCTCGAACGACGGCTTCAGGGCGGCGAGCGCCTCGAGCGAGCTGTCCTTGCGGGGGCTCTCGTCCTTCTCGATCGGCGTCGGCCCTTCCTTTCCCGGGATCTCGACGGGGACCGTCTCCGCCTTGAAGCGGCACGCCTCCATCGCCGCCACGGCCTTCTGGTGGCTGGCGAGCGCGAAGCGGTCCTGGTCCGCGCGCGACACGCCGGCCTTCTTGGCGGTGTACTCGGCGAGGTTGCCCATGTGGGTGTTCGAGAACGAGTCCCACAGCCCGTCGAGCATCATGCCATCCACGAGCTGGCTGTTGCCCGCCTTGATGCCGCCGCGCATCCCATAGACGTAGTGCGGCGCGTTGGACATCGATTCCATACCGCCCGCCACGATGCATTGCTCGTCGCCCGCCCGGATCGCCTGGGCGGCGAGCATCACGGCCTTGAGCCCCGACCCGCACACCTTGTTGATGGTGAGCGCGGGGACCGTCCCCGGGAGGCCGGCGTGGATCGCCGCCTGCCGGCCCGGCGCCTGGCCCACGCCGCCCTGAAGCACGTTCCCCATGATCACTTCCTCGACCGCGCCGTGCTCGATCCCGGCGCGCCGCACGGCCTCCCGGATCACGAGCGCGCCGAGCTTCGGGGCGGGGAGCGGGGAGAGGCCGCCGAGATATTTGCCGATCGGTGTGCGGACGGCGCTCAGAATCACGGGGGTTGTGCTGTCGGACATTCTGTCTTTCGATCCACCCCGGACTTGCGTCCGGGGTTAGTTAATCTCGTCTGGGGTTCACTGACCCCGGGCGCAAGCCCGGGGATCCAGCCCGAGGGATCAAGCCCTGGGGCTTACACTCAAACTAACGGTGTCAGTGAGCGCGTGCGAACCTCTTCCTGCAGCTTCGCCACGAAATCAGCGGTGGACAGCACTGTTTGCTTGTTCCCTGCTCCCCGCCCCCGCACCGCGACCGAGCCCGCCTCGGCCTCGCGCTGCCCCACCACCGCCATGTAGGGGACTTTTTGCAGCTCGCCGTCGCGGATCCGGTAGTTGAGGGTCTCGTTGCGCTCGTCGAAATGCGAGCGAATGCCCGCCGCGCGCAGCCGCTCGTGTAGCGCCCGCGCCCCAGGCGCCTGCGCGTCCGAAATGGGCAACACGCGCACCTGCTCGGGGGCGAGCCAGAGCGGGAACGCCCCCGCGAAGTGCTCGATCAGGAAGCCGACGAACCGCTCCAGCGTGCCGAAGATCGCGCGGTGGATCATGACCGGTCGATGCGGCCGGTTGTCCTCACCCGTGTACTCGAGTCCGAAGCGCTCGGGCTGCTCGAAATCGAGCTGGATCGTGGCGCCCTGCCACTCTCGGCCGATGGCGTCGTTGAACTTGACGTCGATTTTCGGTCCGTAGAACGCCCCCCCGCCCTGGTCGATGCGGTACGTGGCGCCACGGTGCTTGAGCGCCTGCTCGAGCGCGCGCTCCGCCTGGTCCCAGGTCGCGTCGGTGCCCAGCTTCTTCTCGGGGCGCGTCGCCAGGTCGAGCCGGTAGGAGAGCCCGAAGGTCTTCGCGAGCACCAGCTCCACGATATCGAGCAGCTGGAAAATCTCCTGCTCGATCTGGTCCTCGCGCAAGAAGATGTGGGCGTCGTCCATCGTGAGCCCGCGCACCCGCAGCATCCCATGCAGCGTCCCCGAGCGCTCGTTGCGGTACACGTTGGCGATCTCGGCGAGCCGGACCGGCAGGTCGCGGTAACTGCGCTGCTGCGAGGCGTAGATGAGGATGTGCATCGGGCAATTCATCGGCTTCACCCGATAGCGCACGGATTCCGCCTCTCCCTCCCCCGCGGCCATCGGCGGAAACTGGTTGGCGGCGTACAGCGGGAGGTGCCCCGAGCGCAGAAACAACTCCTCGCGGGTCACGTTGGGCGTGTACACCAGCGAATAGCCGCGCTCCAGAATCGTGTCCTCGATGAAGCGCCGCAGCTGGTGCTGGATCATCGCGCCCTTCGGGTGCCAGAACACCAGCCCCGGGCCCACGTCCTCCTGGATCGAGAACAGATCGAGCTGCTTCCCCAGCACCCGGTGGTCGCGCTTCTTGGCCTCCTCGAGGCGCCGCAGGTAGCCCTCGAGGTCGTCCTTGGTGAACCAGGCGGTGCCGTAGATGCGCTGCAGCATCTGGCGGCGCTCGTCGCCGCGCCAATAGGCGCCGGCGGCGTGCAGCAGCTTGAAGTGCTTGATCCGCCCGGTGCTCGGCACGTGGGGCCCGCGACACAGGTCCACGAACGGACCGTCGGTGTAGACCGAGATCACCTCGTCGGGACCGAGGTCCTCGATGCGCTCGAGCTTGAGCGGGTCATCCTTGAAGCGACGCTTGGCTTCCGCGCGATCCACCTCCTCGCGCACGAACGGGTAATCCGCCTTCACAACCTCCACCATCCTCTTTTCAATCGCCTCCAAATCCTCCGGCCCGAAGGGCCGCTGCACCTCGAAGTCGTAGTAGAACCCGTCCTCGATCGGGGGACCGAATCCGATCTTCGCCTGGGGGAACAGCTGCCGCACGGCCGTCGCCAGCACGTGGGCCGAGGAGTGGCGCAGCAGCTCGAGCGCCTGCGGGTCCTTGTCCGTGAGGATCGTGACCTTCGCTCCGTCGGGCAGCGGGCGCGCCAGATCCCACACCTGGCCGTTCACCCGCACCGCGAGCGCCGCCTTCGCGAGCCCCGGCCCGATCGCCTTCGCGAGGTCGGCGCCGGTGGAGCCGGCGGGGACACGTTTCTCGCTCCCGTCGGGGAGCGTGACACGGATTTCGGGAGGCATCGGGTTAGTTGGCCGGCTGACCGGTCGCGGCGGGAGTGCCCGTCAGGGGCGGCACGTGGGGCCCGTCGCGGAAATACAGGGCGACGGTAAACGCGATCACCGCGGCGATGGCGAGCCAACGCGCCATGCGGCTCGGGGGGAGCACTGGCGACTCGTCGGGCATGGGACGGAATTTTACCACAAACGGAAGGATGGTGAAGGGTAGTGAAGGATGGTGGAGGATGGTGGAGGATGGTGGAGGTCCTCGCGTCACCTTCACCAACCTCCACCACCCTCCACAACCTCCCTTAGCCGTCTATTATAAGGAATGCCCGAGTCGCGGTTCACCCTTCCGCCCCAATACGACCCACACGCCGTGGAGCGCCCGTTGTACCGGCGCTGGCTCGAGCGCGGCGTATTCACGGCCCGGGCCGACTCGCCCAAGTCTCCCTACGTGATCGTGATCCCCCCGCCCAACGTCACGGCGGTGCTGCACATGGGCCAGGGGCTGAACAACGTGACGCAGGACGTGCTGATCCGGTTCGAGCGGATGCGCGGCCGGGAAGCGTTGTGGCTCCCCGGCACCGACCACGCCGGCATCGCCACGCAAAACGTGGTGGAGCGCCTCATCGCGAAAGAGGGGAAGACCCGCTTCGACCTCGGCCGCGAGGCATTCGTCGCGCGGGTCTGGGCGTTCGTGCGCGAGACCGGCCCGACGATTCTCGAGCAGCTCAAGATGATCGGTGCCTCCTGCGACTGGACGCGGACGCGGTTCACCTTCGACCCCGCCTACTCGCGGGCGGTGCGGGAAGTGTTCGTGACGCTGTGGGAGGAGGGGCTCATTTACCGGGGCCATCGGGTAATCCACTGGTGCCCGCGCTGCCTCACGGCCTTGTCGGACGAGGAGGCCGAATCCCGGGATGTCGAAGGCAAGCTGTACTACATCCGCTATCCCGTGGAGGGCGGCCCCGCGCCTTACGTCACCGTGGCCACCACGCGCCCCGAAACGCTGTTGGGCGACACGGCCGTGGCCGTGAATCCCACGGACAAGCGCCACCGGGCCTTCGTGGGCAAGGTCGCCCGGCTGCCGATCATCGACCTGCCGGTGCCGATCATCGCCGATGACGCGGTCGAGCCCGGGTTCGGGACGGGCTTCGTGAAGGTGACCCCGGCGCACGACGCGACGGACTTCGAGATCGGGCTGCGGCACAAGCTCGAGATGCCGCTCGTGATGACCGAGGACGGCCGGATGGAGCATCCGACGCGCGTACCGAAGACGCTCGCCGACCTCGACCGCTTCGTCGCGCGGGAAAAGGTCGTGGACCTGCTCAAGGAACGCGGCCTGCTCGAGAAGGTCGAGCCGCACCGGCACGCGGTGCGCCACTGCTATCGTTGCGACTCGGTGGTGGAGCCGCGGCTGTCCGATCAGTGGTTCGTGAAAATGAAGCCGCTCGCGGAGCCGGCGCTCGAAGCGTACCGCAGCGGGGCCATTCGTCTCGTCCCCGAGCGGTGGGGCGCGACGTACGAGCATTGGATGGAGAACATCCGGGACTGGAACATCTCGCGGCAGCTGTGGTGGGGTCACCGCATCCCCGTGTTCAACTGCACCAAGTGCGCCCACCAGTGGGCCGACCGGGAGGACCCGAAGGCCTGCCTCAAGTGCGGCGGCCCGGTCGAGCAGGATCCCGACGTGCTCGACACCTGGTTCTCGTCCTGGCTGTGGCCCTTCGCGACGCTCGGCTGGCCCGACCGGACGCCCGACTTGAAGCGGTTCTATCCCGGTCACACGCTGGTGACGGCCCCCGAGATCCTGTTCTTCTGGGTGGCGCGCATGATCATGGCCGGCTACCACTTCCTCGGCGAGCGCCCGTTCTCGACGGTCTACCTGCACGGCACGGTGCGGGATACCCAGCACCGCAAGATGTCCAAATCGCTCGGCAACGGCATCGACCCGCTCGACGTCGTCCGGTTGTTCGGCGCCGACGCGCTGCGCTGGACGGCCATCGCCGGCCTGTCCCTCGGGTCCGACCTGATTCTCGATCCCAACGACCTCGAGACGACGTTCGCGCCGGGCCGGAACTTCGCGAACAAGCTCTGGAACATCGGGCGCTTCATCCTGGCGCAGCTGCCGGAGCGGGTGGAGCCGCTCGAGCGCTTCGAGCAGTCGAAGCTTCCGCTCGCCGACCGCTGGATCCTGACGCGTGCCAATGACGCCGTCGCCGCTGTGACCGCATCCCTGGAGCAGTTCAGGCTCGATGAGGCGGCCAAACGATGCTACGAGTTCGTGTGGGGCGACCTCGCGGATTGGTACGTGGAGGCCGTCAAGCCGCGTCTCGCAGCGACGGCGTCGCCCTCCGCAGCAGCCCAGCGGGCACCCGCTGCTTGGGGCGACGCCGCCGCTGCTCACGCGGTCATCGCCCACTGTTTCGACACGGCGCTGCGACTGCTGCACCCGGTGGTGCCATTCATTACTGAGGAGCTGTGGCAGAAGCTGCCGGGTCGAAAGCCCGACGAGCTGCTCGCGGCTGCCGCGTGGCCGTCGTTCAAGCCGGAGCTCGTAGACTCCGAACTCGATTTGCAGTTCCTGCGCATCAAGCAGGTCGTGGAGGAAATCCGCAGCATCCGTGCGGAGTACAAAGTGCCACCGAAGACACGTCTCCGTGCCAGCATCACGGCGCGCGGGCGGGATAATCGGAAGGTGTTCGAGGCGGAGAGCGAAACGATCCGGCGCCTCGCGCAGCTCGAGGAACTTTCGTTCGACGGCGGGTCGAAACCTGTCGGAGCGTACGCGGTCTTCGGCGACGGCAGCGAACTGTACGTCACGCTGGAAGGAGCAATCGACCTGCAGCAGGAATGTCGGCGCCTGTCGGGCGAGCTGACCCGGCTGGAGCAACAGCTGGCGGGGCTCGCCGCCAAGCTCACCAACCAGCAGTTCGTCGCGCGGGCGCCCGCCGAGGTGGTCGCCAAGGAGCGCGAGAAGGAGCGGGCGTGGCACGACCAGCGGCAGGTGCTGGCGGACAAGCTCAAGTCGCTGGGCTGCTCCTAAGCGCTCTGGCGTTCGGCTGCGCGAACCAGGGCGAGCCGCCGGGCGGCCCGCCCCGCACCACGCCGGCCGCGATCCTGCGCACCACCCCGGAGTCGGGCGCGGTCGTGCCCGGATTCCGGGGCAAGGCCGTCGTCCAGTTCGACGAGGTGATCGACGAGGCGCCCGGGAGCTCCGGCGGCGGAGGGACGGGCGCGATCACCGGCCTGGCGCAAAAGATCGTGTTGTCGCCAGTGGGAGGCGACGTCGACGTGTCCTGGCACCGGAGCGCGATTCACGTCCGGCCCGACGAGGGATGGAAGCCGGACCGCGTGTACCACCTCGAAGTGCTGCCCGGCATCGCGGATCTGCGGCGCAACGTGACGAAGACCGGAGCTACCATCGTGTTTTCGACGGGCGGCCCCATTCCCACGGCCGCGCTCAGCGGTACCGCGTTGTTGTGGGTCGAGCAGCGGTTGCTGACGCAGGCCGTGATCCGGGCCGCCCCGCTTCCCGACACCGCCGCCTACGTCACGCTGACGGACTCCGCCGGAAACTTCCGGCTGCTGGGAATCCGTCCGGGGCGGTATCGCGTGTGGGCCATTCAGGACCAGAACAACAACCGGCGCCAGGACCGGCGCGAGCCGTTCGACACCGTCTCGGTCACGGTGGACTCGACGGCGAGTGCCGTGCTCTGGGCGTTCGTGCACGACACCATCGGCCCGCGGGTCCGCACTATCGAGCCGGTGGACTCGTTCACCCTCCGTATCAACTTCTCGTCTCCGCTCGATCCGGCGCGCCCGCCGGACACGGCCGCCGTGCGCGTGTTCGCGCTGCCCGACACGACACCGGTCGGCGTGCGGGCGCTGTACCGGCCGGCCCAGTTCGATTCGCTGCAGGCGCGGGCGCGAGCGGTGGCCGACTCGCTCAAGCGGCTGCGGGACACGACGGCGCGCAAGGACACGACGGCGCGCAGAGATACGACGGCGCGCCGGGGGACCCCGGCTCCGGCAGCCCCGCGGGCACCGGCCGTCGCCGGGGCCCCCGGCGCGCGTCGGGACACATCCGCCGCCCGCGTCGATACTGCCCGCGTGCGCAGGCTCCTGGCGCAGCGTCCCGTGCCCTACGACCGACTCGTCGTCCAGACCGCGAAGTTGTTGACGCCGGGTGCGAAATACCTGGTGCGCGTGCACGGGGCGATCAACTTGAGCGGCGTCGCCACCGACGGCCTCGGGGTCGTCGAGATTCCCGTGCCGAAACCCGCGCCACGGGACACCACCAAGGCCAAGAAGCCGTGACCGACCCCCGCGACCCCCGCGACCCCCGGCGCCGGCTGCCCGCGGTGGACGCCGTGCTCGCCGAGCCCGACGTCGCGGCGCTCGTCACCGCCCATCCGCGGGGCCTGGTGGTGCGCGCCGTTCGAGACACGATCGAGCACGCGCGCGCCAACGGCGGCGCCGCGCCCTCCGAGGGCTGGGGCGCGGCCGTCCGCGCGCGGGTGCAACGCCTCGCGGCCCCGTCCCTCCTGCCGGTGATCAACGCGACCGGCGTGGTGCTGCACACCAATCTCGGCCGGGCGCCGCTCGCGCGCGCCGCCCGCGACGCGATGGCCCGCATCGCCGCGGGATATTCGAATCTCGAATACGATCTGGCGCAGGGGACGCGTGGCTCCCGCCACGCGCTCTGCCGTGACCTCCTCGTCGAATTGACCGGCGCCGAAGACGCCATCGTCGTGAACAACGCGGCGGGCGCCCTGCTCGTCGCCCTGTCGGCGCTGGCCCGCAACGGACAAGCCGTCGTGTCGCGGGGTGAGCTGGTGGAGATCGGCGGCGCGTTCCGGATCCCGGATATCATGGCCCGCTCGGGGGCCACGCTGGTCGAGGTGGGGACCACGAACCGCACGCACCTGCGAGACTATGAAGGAGCGGTGAGCGACCGCACCAAGCTCCTCCTCAAGGTCCACAGGTCCAATTTTGAAATTACGGGCTTCACCGCCGAGGTCGCCGCGCAGGAGATCGCAGGCGTCGCACATGCGCACGGTGCCGCCAGCCTGTACGACCTGGGCAGCGGGCTCCTGCTGGACCTCTCGCCCTGGGGCCTCGCGGGCGAGCCCACAGTGGCCG
>Ga0209474_10000406_pt1 | contig 47930 bp, 39 predicted proteins | sample GraSoiAngelo_145_FD_185902 | JGI IMG/M metagenome (GOLD analysis project Ga0209474, IMG submission 185902) | Grasslands soil microbial communities from the Angelo Coastal Reserve, California, USA - 14_1009_05_20cm (SPAdes) (version 2) | ecosystem: Environmental > Terrestrial > Soil > Grasslands...
CCCTCCCTTCGGCGACTTGCAGGCGCGATCGGTGACCGCGGCGATCTCGAGGTCAGGGCTCACCGGCTCCGCGACGCGCGCGAGCAGCCTGCGCCGATCGAGGTCGGCGAGAAAATCCGTCAGGTCTGCGAACATCGCGGATTGAAGGATGGACGGATCATCACCCCGCGCCTATCTTATCGGTAATCTGCTGCGCGGCGGCGAGCGCGCGGCGGCCGTCGGCGCCGGCGACGAGCGGCGCGCGCCGCGATGCGGCGGCCTCCACGAAGTCGGCGAGCTCGCGCACGAGCGGCTCTTCGTGGACGACCTCGATCTCGCCGCCCTGAATCGACGGCGTCGGCGCGCCGCTCTTCTCGAGCCGGTACATCTCGACCTTCTGCGCGGCGTAGTCGATCGACACGTACGCCGCCGGCTGGAAGAAGCGGATCTTCCGCACGCGATCGCGGCTGATGCGGCTCGCCGTCAGATTCGCGATGCAGCCGTTCGCGAAGCGGAGGCGCGCGTTCGCGATGTCGACGCGTCCGGTCAGCACCGGCACGCCGACCGCGTCGATGGCCGCGACCTCCGACGGCACGAGCGACAGCACGACGTCGAGATCGTGAATCATCAGATCGAAGACGACGTCGATGTCGAGGCTGCGCTCGGGAAAGGTCCCGAGGCGGTGCACCTCGATGAACCGCGGGTCGGCGAGGAGCGGCCGCGCGGCGGCGACGGCCGGATTGAAGCGCTCGGTGTGGCCGACGGCGAAGACGGCATCCGCCTTCGCGGCCGCCGCAATCATGACGTCCGCTTCGACGAGGCTGCGCGCCATCGGCTTCTCGACGAGGACCGCGGCGCCGGCGTTCAGAAACGGCAGCGCGATCTCGCAGTGGCGCTCGGTCGGCACGGCAATGGTGACGGCGTCCACCTGTCCCGCGAGATCCCGCGCGTCGTACGCCGCACGCGTGCCGTGCGCCGCCGCGATCTCGTCGGCGCGCGCCCGGTTCGTGTCGGCGACCGCGACCAGCTTCACGCCGGACAGCGACGCGAGAATCCGCGCGTGATGTCTGCCGAGGTGGCCGACGCCGACGACCGCTACGCGCAGCGCCATGCCCCGCTGCGGCGAGCTTTCACGAAGGCACGAAATTCCACGAAGAACACGAATTCGATCTTCCTCGTCACACCGCCGCGCGGCCGACGATGCAGATGCCCGCGTCATCGGCGGCTTTGACGACCGCGTCGCCGTCGATCATCAGCGTGCGGCCGGCGTCGATCGAGAGAAGCGCGGCGCCCGCCTCTTTCATCGCCTCGATCGTCGGCACGCCGACGACCGGGACGTCGAAACGCATGTCCTGGTTCGGCTTCGCGACCTTCACGACGCAGACGCCGGCGCCGGCGAGCCGGCCGGCGCGCGCGATGACGGCATCGGTTCCCTCCATCGCCTCGACGGCGACCACCGCGGCGGCCTTCACGGCGATCGTCTGCCCGATGTCGAGGGCGGCAATGGCGTCGGCGATGCGGTACCCGAACGCGAGATCGCTCGCCTCCGCCGCCGACGGCTGGCGGCGCGTGAGCACGCCGCTCGGCGCCATGAGCGGCTGCAGGAAGGCCGTCGAGTGCAGCAGCTCGATGCCGTTGTCGCGCAGCACGTCGGCGACGCCGGAGATGATCGAATCGGTGTTGCGCGCCGCGAGCCGCATCAGCACGCGCCCGAGCGCCCAGTCGGGCCGGATGTCGAACAGCTTCGTGTGCTTCACCTGCCCGGCCATCACGGCCTGCGTGACGCCGGCGCGCTTGAGCACGTCGACGCAGACGCCGAGCTGTCCGAGCGAGATCCAGTGCATGGCGGCCGGCGGCGGCGCCGCGGCGAGATCGGCGAGCTCCGGATACGTTTCTTCCTTCAGCGCGACGACGGTGACGTCGTGACCCGCGCCGCGCGCCGCGTCGAGCACGAGAAACGGGAAGCGCCCGTTGCCGGCGATGAGGCCTAAACGCATGGCTCCGTCATGGCTGATGGCTGATGGCTGATGGCTGATGGCTAATGGCTAATGGCTAATGGCTAATGGCTAACGACGGTGACGTCGTGACCCGCGCCGCGCGCCGCGTCGAGCACGAGAAACGGGAAGCGCCCGTTGCCGGCGATGAGGCCTAAACGCATGGCTCCGTCATGGCTGATAGCTGATGGCTGATGGCTAATGGCTAATGGCTAATGGCTAATGGCTAATGGCTAATGGCTAATGGCTAATGGCTAATGGGAGATGGTCGATGGACGGTCGTGGGCAGTATGCCTTCAGCCATGAGCCATCAGCCATCAGCCATCAGCCATGACGATGTTCACTCTTCGGCGACCACCTCTTCGGCCCGCCGCGATGCGCGGCGCAGGATGACGCCGCGCTCGGAGGTGCGGATGAAGTCGATCAGGTACTGCACCTCGGGGCAGGCGAGGGAGCGGTCCTGCTCGATCTGCTGCAGCGCGCGCGTGGTGTTCAGCTTCGACTGCAGCAGATACCGGAACGAGCGCTTCAGCTTCGTCACGACGTCCTGCGTGAAGCCGCGGCGCATGAGGCCGATCGTGTTCGCGCCGTAGATGCGCGCCGGCCGGCTGCCGACCGTGCGCGCGTACGGCAGCGCGTCCTTCGTCACCACCGAATACCCGCCGATGAACGCGTGCCGCCCGAGGCGGCAGAACTGGTGGACGCCGGATCCGGCGCTCACGTTCACGAAGTCTTCCACCGTCACGTGGCCGCCGAGCGTCGCCGTGTTGCCGAAGATCGTGTCGTGGCCCACGTGGCAGTCGTGCGCGACGTGCACGTAGGCCATGAACACGTTCCGATCGCCGATCGTCGTCACGCCGCCGCCGCCCTGCGTGCCGCGGTGGATCGTCACGAACTCGCGGAAGATGTTGCGGCATCCGATGATGAGCCGCGTCCGCTCGCCGCGGAACTTCAGGTCCTGCGGCACGAGGCCGATCGACGCGAACGGGTAGATCTCGCAGTCGGCGCCGATCTCGGTCCACCCGTCGATCACGCTCGACGCCCCGACGCGGCAGTTGACGCCGATCCGCACCTCCGGGCCGATGACGACGTGGGGCCCGATGGTCGTGCCACGCCCGATCCCGACGCGGCAGTTGACGCCGATCCGCACCTCCGGGCCGATGACGACGTGCGGCCCGATGGTCGTGCCGCGCCCGATCTGCGCGCCGGGCGCCACGATCGCCGTCGGATCGATCTCGGTCTCGTCGGCGACGAGCCCGAGCAGCAGTTCCGCCTCCGCGACCATCTGATCGCCGACGTACGCCGCCGCCTGCGCGCGCGCGAGCGACGTGCGGCGACGACCGAGCGAGATTTCGAGCCGCAGCCGATCGCCCGGCACGACCTGCCGGCGGAATTTCGCGTCGTTCACGCCGCGCAGGTAGACGCGGACGTTGGGCGGCGCGCCGTCGCGCTGCAGCAACAGCATCGCCGCCACCTGCGACAGCGACTCCAGCATCAGCACCCCCGGCATCAGCGGCACGCCGGGGAAATGGCCCTGGAAGAATTCTTCGTTGACGGTGACGTTCTTGATCGCGACCAGGCGGCGCCCGGCGTCGTGCTCCGTGACCGCGTCGACCAGCGGAGACGGATACCGGTAGCAGAACCGGTCGAGGAGGATGGGGATGTTGAGAGACGCCGTCATGGCTGATGGCTAAGGGCTGATGGCTATGGTCGAGGGCTCATGGTATCCCACCAGCCGTGAACGATTAGCCATCAGCCATCAGCGATCAGCCATGACGCGCGCCGGCTAAGGCTTGGGAGTCGCGGCCGGCGCTTTCCCGGCGTCGAGCTTCTTGATGACGTCCGACGTGAGATCGAGCCCCGGCGCCGCCCACGAGATGCCCGATTGCCCCGCGTTGAACACGAGTTGCAGCCCCTTCTCGGCGGCGAGCTGATCGATGATCGGCGTCAGCTTCTTCACGAACTCGTTCTGCACTTCCTGCTGCAGCTCCTGCACTTCGGCCTGCGCGTCCTGCTGGAAGCGCTCGCCGTCTTTCTGCTGCCGCTCGATCTCCTTCTCGAGCTGCGCGCGCGCCGAATCGTTCATCACGCTGCCGCTCGTCTGGAGCTTCTGCTGGTTCGCCTGCAGCTGTTTGGTCCGCTCGGCGACCTCGTTCTGCTTCTTAGTGATCAGCGCCTGCACGCGCGCGAGGCCCGCCTTGCCCTCGGTGGAATTCTGGAACGCCACTTCGGGCTGGAAGAACGCGATTTTCGCGCCGGCCGGAAACGGCGCGGGCGGCTGCGGCGGCGGCGTGGTGACGGCTGGCGCGGGCGCGGCCGGCTGCGCGGGCATCGTCGCGGGCGGCTGCGCCGGTTTCGGCGCGGGCGTCGGCTGCGCCGGCTTCGGCTGCTGCGCGGGGGTCTGCGCCAACGATGGAGCGGCGACGCTCAGCGCCAGGGCCAGCGACGCGATAACGGCAGAACCTTTCATCCCTCAGAATCCTTTCGTGAGTCGGAAGCTGTTGATTCTATAGTACATCTGGAAATCGGGTCATCTGGTAATTGCTGCCCCACCGCAATTCCGCACTCAGAAGGTTGAGCCGACCGCGAACCGGAACTGGAAGGCCTTCTGCGGCTGCAGCGTGTTGTCGAGCACGCCCGCCCGCTGCGGATTGTAGGCAAAGATGAGCCGGAACGGTACGTTCAGCACCGGCATGAAGAAGCGAACCTCGAGACCGGTGGACGTCTTCCAGTCCTGCAGGTTGAAGCTCTGCCCGGGCTTCACGATCGTCGCAATCGAGCCGCCGAGCGGCACGTAGGCCGGCGGCCCTTCGAGCGTCGGCCCCGGCTGCACCTGGCCCGCGTCGTAGAACGCAATGAGGCGCACCGGCCCCGCGATCGTGAACTGCTCCTCGACGTTGAACAGCAGGCTCTTGTTGCCGCCGAGCACGAGGCCGTTGACCGGATCCTGCGGGCCGATCGTGCGGATGTCGAAGCCGCGCACGCTGTACTCGCCGCCGAGGAACAGCTTCTCGAAAATCGGCAGCTCCTTCGAGCCGCTGAACGGATGAATGTATTCCGCCTGCCCGCGCACGCCGAGCGTGAGGCGGCCGCCCTGGCGGACGTACCACACGCCCTCGACGAGCGGCTTGTAGAAGTTCGTGTTGCCGCCGAGGCCGGCGAGGTCGATCGACGCCGTGAACCGCCTGCCGGTCGTCGGGAAGATCGGCTGGTCGACCGTGTTGTAGACGTACGACGGGACGACCTTGCTGATGATCCGTTCGCCCGACTGGCCGATGAGCAGCGAGTCGCGGAGGAAGGGGTTGCGCGCCAGGACCGTCGGATCCTCATAGAGCTCGTTGATTTCGGTGACGCGCACGCGCTCGTAGCTGTAGTTCGCGAACATGCGCGACCAGCCGCTCAGCGGGAAGCCGAAGGTGAGCACCGCGCCGGCCGACCGCTGCGTGAACTGGCCGATGTAGCGGACGTCCTGGCGGAACAGGTTGAAGCCGCCGGTGATGTTGCGATCGAAGAGGAACGGCTCCTGGAACGCGAGCGAATAGTTCTGCGCGCGCGAGCCCGCGGACATCGACACTGTGAGGCTCTCGCCGCGGCCGAGGAAGTTCGCCGTCTGAAACGACAGCTGGCCGAAGAAGCCCTCGAACTCCGACACGCCGGCGCCGAAGGTGAGCTGGTTGCGGTTCTGCTCTTCCAGCTTCAGCTTCACGTCCACCTTGTTCGGCGTGTTCGGCGTCTTCTGGACGTCGACGCCCTTGCCCTCGCCTCCCTCGATCGCCTTGAAGTAGCCGAGCTGATTGAGCCGCTTGATGCTGTACTTCAGCGCCTCGGTGTTGAACGGCGCGCCCTCGATGAGCCGCATCTCGCGGCGGATGACGTTGTCCCGCGTCGTCGTGTTGCCGACGAAGGTGATCCGGTTGACGAAGAACTGCTGCCCCTCCTGAATCCGCATCGTCACGTCGACCAGGGACGCGCCGCCCTCCTTGCCCTTGCCATCGGTCGGCGCGCGCAGCGCTTCGGGCGCCTCGGGCACGTTCGGGTTCGGATCGTCGTGGAACTTGTAGTCGGGGAAGCCGGTGAACTCGTAGTAGCCGCCGGTGCCGTACACCTCGCGCGCTTTCTCGAGGCCCTTGCGGATCCGCTTCTCGCCGTACCACTCGCCGGCGTTCATCTTGAAGAGCGGCTTCAGGTAATCCGACTTGACGACGGTGTTGCCGGCGACGTCGAAGCTGCCGACCTTGTAGCGCGGCCCCTCGCTGATCGGGACCTTCAGCTGGATCCAGCGCGTCTTCTTGTCGTCCGAATCCTGCAGCACCTTCAGCTCCGGCACGCCGACGTTCGCGCGCAGGTAGCCGTGATCGCGGTAGTAGGCGACGATCTTCTCCGCGTCGTCGTCGAACTTCGTTTCCTGGTAGGTGCCGTGATCCCCGATGAGCGACATGAACCACTGCGGGAAGTGGATGAAGTCCTGGAACTGCCCGCGCTCGGTGTTGTCCTTCAGCTGGCGTTTGAGAAGGCCGTCGCTCATCGCCTTGTTGCCGACGAAGTCGATGCTGCGAATCTTGACCTTCGGCCCTTCGTCGAGGTTGAAGGTGACGTGCACCAGCTTCGGGCCGCCGGGAATGTCCTTGATCTCGGGCGTCACCTCGGCGAACTGGAAGCCCTTCTCGCGCATCATGTCGCGCACGATCCCCGAGACCTTCCGAATGAGGCTCGGATCGATGAACGTGTCGAGGCGGATCTGGGCGTTCGCGTCCTTCAGCTTTTCGTCGATCTTCGACGTCTCGACGGCCTTGCTGCCGACGTAGTCGACGATCTTGACGCGCTGCCGCTCCTCCATGTTGTAGGTGATGACCTTGCCGATCGCGCCGTTCGGGAACTTGTAGTCGTTCGCCTCGATGAACAGGTTGTCGAGGAAGTTCGTGTTCCAGAGGCTGTGGAAGTCCTCTTCGATCGTCTTCTCGGTGGAGTCGTCGTACGGCACCCACACGCCTTCCGACGGCCGGCTCTGTTTCAGCTTGATGTAATACAGATAGGTCTGCGGCTCGATCACCGACGTGCCGCCCTGCGCCTCGAAGCAGGGGCCGAAGGCGAGGACGACCGGCGGCGAGCCGGCCGGCGGCTGCGCGCGCGGCGCGGCCGCCTGCTGGCCGCAGAACGGGATCGGCGAAAGCGGCTCGCCCTGGCCTGAGCCCGTCGAGGGCGCCGGCGACTGCGCGGCGGCCCGCGAGGCTACGAACAGAAGCGCGGCCACGGCGGCCGCGCGCACACCCATGCGCATTGACGGTATTTTAGACTGAGGAGCACGCCGGCTGGTCGGCCGGCGAATCAGGCCAGTTTTCGGCCCGGACCGACCTCGCCCGCCGGCATGTAAGCAAGCTGCCCGGCGTCGAGATAGACCTCGATGTCTCCGCCATGGAGATGGCCTCTGATGAGCTCCTCCGACAGCGGATCTTCCACGTAGCGCTGAATCGCGCGGCGCAGCGGCCGCGCGCCGTACGAGCGGTCCTTGCACGTGACCTCGATGATCCAGTCGATCACTTCCGCGGTCAGCGCGATCTTGAGCTTGCGATCGACCAGGTTGTCGTTCAGCTGTTTCACCAGCAGCGCCATGATGAGGCGCAGATCGTCGTCGCTGAGGGCGTCGAAGACGATGATCTCGTCGATCCGGTTGATGAACTCGGGGTTGAACGTCCGCTTCACTTCGCCGAGGACCATGTCCGAGACGCTCTTGTCGATCGTGCCGGCGTCGGCCGACTGGAATCCCATCGAGCTCTTCTTCTGGATGAAGCGAGCGCCGATGTTCGACGTCATGATGATGATCGTGTTCTTGAAGTTCACCCGGTTGCCGAGGCCGTCGGTGAGGTGGCCGTCCTCGAAGACCTGCAGCAGGATGTTGAAGATGTCCGGGTGCGCCTTCTCGATCTCGTCGAGCAGCACCACCGAATACGGGTTGCGCTTCACCTTCTCGGTGAGCTGACCGCCTTCTTCGTGGCCGACGTAGCCGGGCGGCGAGCCGATCAGCTTGCTCACCGAGTGCTTCTCCATGTACTCGGACATGTCGAAGCGGATGAGCGCGTGGTCGCTGCCGAAGAGGAAGTTCGCGAGCGCGCGCGCGAGCTCGGTCTTGCCGACGCCGGTCGGGCCGAGGAACACGAAGCTGCCGACGGGGCGGTTCGGATTCTTCAGGCCCGCGCGCGAGCGGCGGATCGCGCGCGAGATCGCCGAGATCGCCTTCTCCTGGCTGATCACGCGCCGGTGCAGCTCGGCTTCCATCCGCAGCAGCTTGTCGCCCTCGTCCTGGTTGATCGACGCCATCGGGACGCCGGTCCACTTCGAGACGACCTCGTCGATCTCGCCTTTGCCGACGATCACCTTGCGCGCGTTCGACTTCACGTCGAACTGCTGCCGGACGAACTGCAGGTTCTCGCGTGCGGTCACTTCCTGTTCGCGGTAGAACTGCGCCTTCTCGAAGTCCTTCTGGCTGACCGCGCTCTCCATCTGCTCGACGGCGACGCGGATGCTCTTGTTGATCTCGCCGAACTCCTCGCTGTAGCCCGCCTCGCGCAGCTTCGCGCGCGCGCCGGCCTCGTCCACGAGATCGATCGCCTTGTCGGGCAGGAAGCGGTCGGTGATGTAGCGGTTCGACTGATACACCGCGGCCTCGATCGCCTCGCGCGTGTACTCGACGTGGTGGAACGTCTCGTAGCGGTCCTTCACGCCGAGCAGGATCTCGATCGTCTCGCGCTCGCCGGGCGGGTCGACCTTGATCGCCTGGAAGCGCCGCTCGAGCGAGCGATCCTTCTCGATGTACTTGCGGTACTCGGCCGGCGTCGTCGCGCCGATGCAGCGGATCTCGCCGCGGCTGAGCGCCGGCTTCAGGATGTTCGCGGCGTCGAGCGATCCTTCGGCCGATCCCGCGCCGACCAGCGTGTGCAGCTCGTCGATGAAGACGATGATGTTCGGGTTGTCGGTCAGCTCCTTCATGATCGCCTTGAGGCGCTCTTCGAACTGACCGCGGTACTTCGTGCCGGCGACAATCAGCGAGATGTCGAGGGCGAGGATGCGCTTGTCGGCGAGAAAGTGCGGCACGTCGCCGTAGACGATCTTCTGCGCGAGCCCCTCGACGATCGCGGTCTTGCCGACGCCCGGCTCGCCGATGAGCACGGCGTTGTTCTTCGTGCGCCGGCAGAGCACCTGCTGCACGCGCTCGAGCTCGTGCTCGCGGCCGACGAGCGGATCGAGCTGGTTCTTCATCGCCGACTCGGTGAGATCGCGGCTGAACTCGGCGAGCAGCGGCGTTTCCTTCACGCGCGTCAGCGTCGTCTTCTCGTTGAGCAGCTGGACGATGTCCTCGCGCACGGTGTTCAACCGCATCCCCTTTTCCATGAGGATCGAGGCGGCGACCGATCGCTCCTCGCGCAGGATGCCGAGCAGCAGATGCTCCGTGCCGATGTAGTTGTGCAGCAGACGATCGGCTTCTTCAGCCGCGAACTGCAGAACGCGTTTGGTTTCGGCGCTGAACGGAATCTCGACCGACGTCGAGACCTTCTCGCGGAAGACCGTGCGTCCTTCGATTTCTTTGCGGATGTTCTCGAGCGAGAGATGCGAGCGCGCGAAGATGCGGCTCGTGAGCCCCTTGCCTTCGCGAATCAGCCCCAACAGCAGATGCTCGGTCTCGATCGAGATGCTGCCGAGCTGGCTGGCCTCGTAGCGAGCGAAGAAAAGTACTCGTCGGGCCCTTTCGGTGTACCGTTCGAACATCCGGCGTACCTACGTGAAAGCAGATGGTGTTGGGGTCACGGGAGACGTGACCACATTATACGGCATCGCTGCCGCGAAACACAGAGCCTCTCTCCGATAAGTGACTGCCACATCTAGGGATCTCGCCCCACCCTTATGACGGGTGTACGAGACGTTCGGTGCCAGATCCGCGCCGTCGTGATGTGCATGATGTTGGCCGCCGCGTACGGCGCCGGCGCCGTGCTCAGCGAGAACCAGAACAGCTACCTCCTGCACGCCGCTGCACGCGCCGGATGGGGCGATCTTGCGCGCGACTCGATGGCGCGATCCGCGGATCCATTTCCGGTCTTCACGGCGCTCGCCGCGCCGGCGCTCCGCGCGCCGATTTTTGTCGCGCTGGGCGGTGCCTTTCTGGCCGCCGTCGCCGTCTATGCGTGGGCGCTCGTCGGCATCGTGCGCGCGACGTTCGGATGGCGCGCCGGCGATCCGGCGCTCGCCGCCACGACCGCGGTCGTCGCGCTCTGCCATTCGAGGTGGCTCGCGTCGACCTCGATGCGCGCGTTCGGCGTCGACGCGCGCGCGCTCCTCGTCGACGGCGTCGCCAGCCAGTACCTGCTCGGCCGTGTGCTGCAGCCGAGCGTCGCGGGCGTGCTGCTCCTCGTCTCCATTTACGCGTTTTTGCGCGGCCGGCCGTTTCGAGCCGTCCTGTGGTCGAGCGCCGCGGCGACGCTGCACGCGACGTATCTGCTCAGCGCGGCGCTCTTGACGGCGGCGTACGCCGGCGTGCTGGCGCGGCGCGGAGAGCGCGCGCGAGCGGCCGCCGTGGCGGCGGCGAGCCTCGCGCTCGTCGCCCCGGCGGTGCTCTATGCGGCGGCGACGTTCGGGCCAACGGATGCGGGGACGTTTCGGCGCGCGGCCGAGATCCTCGCCGACGAGCGGATCGCGCTGCACGCGCGCGTCGCGGCCTGGTTCGGTCCCGCGGCGATCCTGAAGGCGGCGATCTGCGCGGCCGCGCTCGGGATCGTGCGGCGGCGTCCGATCTTTCCGCTGCTGTGGCCGGCAGTCGTCGTCGGCGTCGCCGGATCGCTGCTGCTCGCCGCGTTTCCCGATCCGATGCTGGCGCTTCAGTTTCCGTGGCGCGTCTCCGTGTGGCTCGTGCCGATCTCGACAGCGGTTCTCGTCGGCGCAGCCGTCGAGTCGATTCACCGTCGCGTCGGGCTCCGTGCCGATCGCTGGCGGATGCCCGCCATCGTCGTTGCGTCGCTCGTCGTCGCGTTCGGGATCGCGGGCACCCTTCGCGAGGCGCGCGCAGTGGATCGCCGGATCGACTCGCCGCTGCGCGCGTACGTCGCCGGCGGCGCGCCGAATGCCGATGTGTATCTGATTCCTCCCGGCATGGAGGATTTCCGGCTGCGCACGCGATCGCCGATCGTCGTCGACGCGAAGACGCATCCGTACCGGGACGTCGAGGTGCTCGAGTGGCGGGATCGACTCCGGCGCGCGGAGGCGTTCTACGCCGACTCCGACCCCGCGGCGCGGTGCGCGCGTCTCCGCGACATCGTGCGGCGCGACGGCGCCACGCGCGTCGTCGTCCCGATCGGACGAGAGGTCGCCTGTCCTGGCGTCGACCGTGTGTACTCGGATGCCGCGTTCATCGTGTTCACGATCACGATGTCGGGCGGCGCGTTCAGGGCCGCCGGCGGCGAGGATGAAGGGCCCGGCTTACGCGACAGTAAGCCGGCCGGACTCCAGCCGCCACACGCGATCGCACGCGGCGGCGAGCCGCGGGTTGTGCGTCGCGATCACCGACGTCAGGCCGAAATCGCGGTGCATCTCGCGCAGCAGGCCGTGGAGCGATTCCGCCGTCGCCTCGTCGAGATCGCCGGTGGGCTCGTCGGCGAGCAGCAGCTTCGGACGCATCACCAGCGCCCGGGCGACGGCCACGCGCTGCTGCTCGCCGCCGGAGAGCATGCCCGGCACGTGCGTCAACCGCTCGCCGAGGCCGACGCGGCGCAGCAGCTCGTCGGCGCGCGCGCGTGCGTCCGCGAGCGGCATGCGCGCGATGCGCATCGGCATCTCCGCGTTCTCGACCGCGTTGAACTCCGGCAGCAGATGATGGAACTGGAAGACGAAGCCGACGCTGTGGTTCCGGAACGCGACGATCTCGGCGTCGCTCAACCGCGTCAGGTCAGTGCCGTCGATCGCGATCGTCCCCTGATCGACGCGATCGAGGCCGCCGAGCAGGTGCAGCAGCGTGCTCTTGCCGACGCCCGACGCGCCGACGACCGCCGCCATCTCGCCGGCGTCCACCTGGAGATCGAGATCGCGAAGCACCGTGAGCGACTGTCCGCCGACCGGATAGCTCTTGACGAGGCCGCGCGCGTCGAGAAAGGACATCAAAGTTAAAAGTTAAAAGTTAAAAGTCAAAAGTTAAAGTCGGAAGGTCGAAGATGGAAAGTAGACGTAGTTAAACGGCTAGAGTGAAAAGGCAACACTTTCAACTTTTAACTTTTGACTTTTAACTTTTAACTTTTAACTTTTAACTTTTAACTTTACTCATATCTCAGGGCCTGCACCGGATCGAGCTTCGCCGCCTGGCGGGCGGGATAGATCGTCCGCCGCCTGGCGGGCGGGATAGATCGTCGCGAGGAAACAGATCGCGATCGCGGCCACGACGACGAGCGTGAAGTCGAGCGGCAGCACGCGGAACGGGACGTAGGACACCTGATAGACGTCCACCGGCACGCGAATCAGCCGATAGCGCGTAAGGAACACCGATACGGCCCATCCGGCCGTCGCGCCGACCGTCGTCCCCACGAAGCCGATGATGAGGCCCTGCATCATGAACACCGCCGTAACGCTGCGCGCGCCCGCGCCCATGGTCTTCAGGATGCCGATGTCGCGATGCTTCTCCATGACGAGCAGGATGAGCGACGCGACGATGTTCAGCGCCGCGACCATGACGATGAGGCCGATTGTCAGCGAGATGGCCATCTTCTCGAGGCCGAGCGCGGAGAAGAGCGACTTGTTCATCTCGGCCCAGTCCTGCGTCACGTAGTTCGATCCGAGCCGATCGGGAATCGACGCGGCAATCCGCGGCGCCGCGTAGATGTCGTCGACGCGCAGCTGAATCAGATCGACGTTCGTCTTGCCGAGGAGCCGCTTCGCCACGTCGAGCGCGAGGAAGCCGTAGGTGGAATCGAACTCGTAGAGGCCGAGGCTGAAGAGGCCGGCGACGCGCAGGCGGCGCGTACGCGGCAGCAGCCCCGCGGGCGACAGCGTCATGCCGAGCGTCAACGCCACCGAGTCGCCGACGGCGACGCCGAGCTTCGCCCCGAGATCTTTGCCGAGGAGGATCGTGTCGAGCTCCCCTTCGCGCGGCGTCAGCGCCTCGACGCTCCCGGCCGTCACCGCGCCGCGGAGGTTCGTAACCTCCTGCTCGAGCGCCGGATCGATGCCCTGCACCTGAATCGGCAGCGTCTCGCCGGCGGCCGACACGAGGCCCTGGCCGAGCACCTCCGGCGCCGCGCCGACGACGTGCGGGATGCGCCGCAGCGCGTCGGCTTCCGCGTGGTAGTCGGTGATCCCCTTCGTGTTCCAGACGTAGATGTGCGGATTGGAGCCGAGGATGCGGTCGCGCAGCTCCTGCTGGAGCCCGGTCATCAGCGCGAGCGCGATCACGAGCGCCATCACGCCGACCGTGACGCCGAGCGTGGAGATGAACGAGATCACCGAGATGAACGCCTGCTTCCGCTTGGCGAACAGATACCGGAGCGCGACGTGCAGCTCGAAGGGAACATCCATGCTAGGTCGTCACTCGCGCTTCCTCATCACCGGAAAGAGGATCACGTCGCGGATCGACGGGCTGTTGGTGAGCAGCATGACGAGCCGATCGATGCCGACGCCTTCGCCGCCGGTCGGCGGCAGTCCGTATTCGAGCGCGCGGATGTAGTCCTCGTCCATCGCGTGCGCCTCGAGGTTTCCGCGCGCGCGAATCGAGAGCTGCGCCTCGAAGCGCCGCCGCTGCTCCACCGGATCGTTCAGCTCGCTGAAGGCGTTCGCGACCTCGAAGCCGCCGATGTACAGCTCGAAGCGCTCCACCGTGTCCGGATCGTCGGGCGTCTGCTTCGACAGCGGCGACACCTCGGTCGGGAAGTCGTAGACGAACGTCGGCTGGATCAAGTGCTCCTCGCACAGGCGCTCGAAGATCTCCGTCGTGATCTTGCCTGCGCCGTGGCCGGGGTCCACCTCGAGGCCGAGCGCTCGGGCGAGGGCCGCGACGGCGTCGCGGCTGCGCAGCTCGGCGTCGGCGATCTCGCGGCCGAGACGCCGCGACGCCGCCTCGCGCGCCGCCTGGCGCAGCGACAGCCGCGTGAACGGCGGCTGCAGCGAGATCGCATGCTCGCCGAACACGATCTGCTCGCCGCCGAGCGTCGCGCGCGCGACGGCGGCGATCATCTCCTCGGTCATCCGCATCAGCGCGTGGTAGTCGGCGTACGCCTCGTAGAACTCCATCATGGTGAACTCGGGGTTGTGCTGCGTCGAAATCCCCTCGTTCCGGAAGTTGCGGTTGATCTCGAACACCTTCTCCATGCCGCCGACCGTGAGCCGCTTCAGATACAGCTCGGGCGCGATGCGGAGATAGAGGTCCATGTCGAGCGTGTTGTGGTGCGTGATGAACGGCCTCGCGATCGCGCCGCCGGCGATCGGCTGCATCATCGGCGTCTCGACCTCGAGGTAGCCGCGCGCCGTCATGAACTCGCGGATGGCGGCGATCACGCGGCTGCGCATCTCGAACACACGCCGCGATTCGGGGTTCACGATCAGGTCGAGGTACCGCTGGCGGTACCGAATCTCGACGTCGGTGAGGCCGTGCCACTTCTCGGGCAGCGGCAGCAGACACTTCGCCAGGAAGTGCAGCCGCGAGGCCCAGATCGTGAACTCGTTGGTCCGCGTCCGGAACAACCGCCCCTCGACGCCGACCCAGTCGCCGAAATCGAGCAGCTTGTAGACCTTGAAATCGACCTCCGGCAGCGAGTCCTGCCGGATGTAGACCTGGATCTTCGCGCGGCCGTCCGAGATCACGAGAAAGTTCGCCTTCCCGAACGCGCGGATGCCGAGAACGCGTCCGCTCGTGATCGTCTCGATGCGGGTGGCCTCGAGCTCGTCGTGGGAGTGCTGCCCGTACGCGTCCACGAGCTCATTGATCGTGTGGCGCCGCTCGAATGTACGCGGGTAGATCTCGACGCCGAGCTTCGCGATCTCGTCGAGGTTCGCCCGCCGCTGTCCGACTTGTTCTTCCTGGGACGTCATAAAGGACCCGTCGCGGCAATTTTCATGCGGATCGCATCCAGCATGCCGTTGATGAATTTTACCGACTCCTCGGTGCTGAACGTGCGAGCCAGCTCGAGCGCTTCGTTGATGACGACGGGGGGCGCGGCTTCGCCGCCGCGCAGCATCTCGCACGTCGCCATACGAAGGATTAGACGATCGAGCACCGGCATCCGCTCGGGCCGCCATCGCTGCGCCGTGTCGGCGATGAGCGGATCGATCTCGCCGAGGCGATCGACCGTGTCGATCGCGAGCCGCGTGGCAAACGCGCGGAGCGCCTCGGGCGCCTCGTCGCCGTCGGGCCACTGGCGCGTGAAGAAGGTTTCCGCCGACTGCTCGACGGCGCGTCCGCCGATTTCCCACTGGTAGAGGATCTGGAGGGCCGCTTCGCGCGCGCGATGGCGGGGGTCTTTCCGCGTTCGCGCCACGGCGCTATCCTTCGCGCGCCGGCTGACGGGTCAGCTGTGCGACGACGCCGGCCATCTCCACCGCGGCGAGCGCGGCCTCGTGGCCCTTGTTGCCCGGACCGTCCACCGCGCGCGCCAGCGCCTCCTCGACCGAGTTCGTCGTCAGCACGCCGAACGCCATCGGGACGCCGGTGGCGGCGGCCGCCTCGGTGAGGCCGTGCGCGACGGCCGACGCGATGTACTCGAAGTGCGGCGTCTCGCCCCGAATCACGCAGCCGAGGCACACGACCGCGTCGAAGCGGGCGCTCTCGGCGGCGTGCTGCGCCGCGATCGGGATCTCGTAGGCGCCGGGGACGCGGACGATCGTGATGTCGTCGCCCGACACGCCGGCGGCGCCGAGCGCCGCGAGCGCGCCCGCCTGCAGACGGTCGGTGACGAAGTCGTTGTACCGCGATACGACGACCGCGAATCGCATCCCGTGCGCCCGGCCCGATCCCTGAATCGTCTGCACGCTACCTGCCCGTGAAGGTCGCCTTCCGCTTTTCCAGAAACGCCTTCGTCCCGTCGCGCATGTCGTCGGTCGATGCGACCAGGCCGAACAGCGTCGCTTCGTACTGACACGCCTCGGCGAACGGCATCTCCATCCCCTTGTTGACGGCGTTGATGATGTAGCGCATCGCGACCGGCGCGCTCGCGGCAAGCTGCGCGGCGAGGTTCCTCGCTTCCGTCATCACCTCGGCCGCCGGCACGACCCGGTTGACGAGGCCGATGCGCAACGCTTCGTCGGCGCCGATTGGCGCGCCCGTGAGCATCATCTCCATCGCCTTGCCCTTGCCGACGAGCCGCGGCAGCCGCTGCGTGCGAGGCCGATGCGCAACGCTTCGTCGGCGCCGATTGGCGCGCCCGTGAGCATCATCTCCATCGCCTTGCCCTTGCCGACGAGCCGCGGCAGCCGCTGCGTGCCGGCGTAGCCCGGCATGAGGCCGAGCGAAATCTCCGGCTGCCCGAGCTTCGCCGTGTCTGCGGCGATCCGCAGCGTGCACGCCATCGCGAGCTCGCAGCCGCCGCCGAGCGCGTAGCCGTTGACCGCGGCGATCACCGGCTTGCCGAGATTCTCGATCAGATCGAACACGTGCTGGCCCGTGAGCGCGTGCTCGCGGCCGCCGGTCGGCGTCTGCACGGCGAGCTCGTTGATGTCGGCGCCGGCGACGAACGACTTCTCCCCCGCGCCGGTCAGGATGACGACGCGGATCGCCGCGTCCCGCTGCAGATCGAGGACGGCGCGGCGGAGCTCGTCGAGCGTCTGCGCGTTCAGCGCGTTGAGGACCTTCGGACGGTTGATCGTGATGGCCGCGATCGCGCCGTCGCGCTCGAGAACCAGAGTGTCGAACGTCATCGGGAGCAGTCCACCGCTACAGCGGGAACGGATACATCAGCCAGCCGAGGACGATCGCCGCCGCGAGGAAGCCGCCGAACATCATCCCGCCGAACCGCAGCTGCTCGCGCGCATCGTCCTTCGCGATGACGGCGAAGACGAGCGAGACGAAGAAGGCGAACAGCGCGAGCAGCACCAGATGGCTGCGCATCACCGGCGGCTCATTTGCGCCCCATCATCACGTCGTACGCGTCGATCACCACGAGCAGGTTCAGCAGGCCGGCGACGACGAGGAACGCGTTGCCGTACTCGTAGGTGACCGCGCGGACGTCGCCCGCGCCGTAGCCGAGCGCCGACGCGACGAAGTACGGCACGCCGATGCCGAGGTCGGCGAGGGCCTCGAGGCCGACCAGCGGATCGGAGAAATCGAACGGAAACAGGCGCCCGCGGATCGCGAGGCCGATGGCGAACATCGCGGGGAGCGCGACGAGAAAGATGAGCCCCTTCGCGCGGCGGCCGAGCCACAGGTGGCCGGCGCCCGGAATCGCCCACGACGCGAGGCACAGCAGCACGACGGTCCCCGACTGCGTCTCTTCGGTCGTGGTCGTCGCGCGCACGGCGGTTAGTTTACCTGATCCTCCGAAGCGGCCACGAGCAGCCACGCGACCGCGATCCCGATCGGCAGGCCCGCGGCGAAGCGGATCGCGTTCGACGGCGCGTGCCGGGTCGCCCACTCGTAGACGAGCGTCGCGAGCGACGGCGCGGCGGCGACTGCGAGGATCGCGCGCGCGCGCCCTGTGCCGGCTCGCTCAGCGATCGCGCGCGCGTCGGCGCGACGGGGCGCGATCAGCGCGAGGAGCGAGGCGGTCGCCGCGCCCGCGTAGATGCCGGCGCATCGCGCGCACACCGGCATCTGCGCGCTCCAGAGGCGGTAGGACCGCTGTGGCAGTTGATGGCAGACGAGGCTGCCGATGCCGTAGACGGCAACGACCGTCGCGGCCGCGATGGACGACAGGTGCGCGCCGCTCGCGACGAACGGCACGGCGACGAGCAGCATCGCCCACGCGATCGAGGCGGCGATGAAGGCGCGGCGCAGGAAGACCGACATACGGCCGTCGAATGGTACACTCCCGCGCATGCCGTCGCCGATCGGACGCCGCCTCGCCGGCGTCGCCCTCGTCTCCGCCGCGCTCCTGATGACCGAGCTCGCCGCCTCGCCGGCGTCGCCCTCGTCTCCGCCGCGCTCCTGATGACCGAGCTCGCGCTGACGCGGATCTTCTCGGTCGTCATGTACTACCACTTCGCGTTTCTGGCGATCTCGATCGCGCTCTTTGGCGTGAGCGCGAGCGGCGTGTTCGCGTACCTCGCGCGGCGGCGCCTCGATCGCTTCGACACCGACACGATGCTCGCCGCCGAGTCGATCGTCTACGCCGTGGCGACGATCGTGGCGCTCTTCTGGCTCGTGCGATTGCGCGTCGGGCTCAACTACTCGCCGCACAACCTCGCGCTGATGCTCACGATCTACGCGCTCGCTGCCCTGCCGTTCTTCGCGGGCGGGCTCGTCGTGACGCTCGCGATCTCGCGGTTCTCGTCGCACGTCAACGCGATCTACGCGGCCGATCTCATCGGCGCCGCCGGCGGATGCCTGATCCTGATCCCGCTCCTCGATCGGCTCGGCGCGCCGGGCGTCGTGCTCGCGGCGGCGGTGTTGTCGGTCGCGGCCGGGCTGCTGTTCGCGGGCGATCGCGCGCGCGTGCGCATCGCGGTCGCCGGCGCGTTCGTGCTCGCGCTGCCGATCGCCGGTCAGCTCTCCGGCCGCGCGGGCTTCGACATCGTCGACACCAAGGGGCACCGCGGCGACACGGTGCTGTTCAGCAAATGGAACGCGTTCTCGCGCATCGGGGTCTACGCGCGCGCGCACGGCGACTGGTCGCTCAGCCCGGCATACAAAGGACCGCTGCCCGAGACGCGGTTCATGGACATCGATTCCGCCGCGTCGACGCCGATTCTCGGCCTCGCACCCGACCTGTCGAACGCGCAGTACCTGCGGTACGAGCTGACGGCCCTGGCGTACCAGCTTGTGGGGACCAGGGCCCCCTCTTCAGTCCCCCAGTCCCCAGGTCCCCAAGTCCCCTCAGGTTTCACCGCGCTCGTGATCGGGCCCGGCGGCGGACGCGACCTGGCCTCGGCGCTCGTCTTCGGCGCGGCGCGCGTGGACGGCGTCGAGATCAACCCGATCATCGCCGACGACGTGATGCGCGATCGCTTTCGCGGCTTCTCGGGCGGCATCTACGCCAACCCGCGCGTGCGAATCGCGGTCGACGACGGCCGGAGCTTCGTGCGGCGGACGCCGAACCGCTACGACGTGATCCAGGCGTCGCTCGTCGACACCTGGGCGGCAACCGCCGCAGGCGCCTACACGCTCACCGAGAACACGCTCTACACGGTCGAAGCGTTCGATGACGGCGCCTACACGCTCACCGAGAACACGCTCTACACGGTCGAAGCGTTCGATGACTACCTCGATCATCTGAACGACGAGGGGATCCTGTCGATCACGCGCTGGGTCGCCGACGGCCTTCGGCTCGTGTCGCTCGCGCAGGCCGCGTGCGAGCATCGCGGCTGGTCGGCCGCCGACAGGCTCGCGATCGTGCGGCAGGACAGCGTGGCGACGCTCCTGCTCAAGAAGTCGCCGTTCACGGCCGCGGAGATTGCGTCGCTGCGCGGCATCGCCGATCGGCTCGCGTTCGACGTCCTCTACACGCCGGAGAGGACGTTCACCGTCGGCGAGGAAGGCAGCCATCCCTTCTTCACGCAGCCGACGCCGGATCTCTTCGTCGACGGCGCCGCGACGGGCGACTACGCGCGGTTGATTCGCGCGGCCGACCGCGAGCAGTTCTACGCGAGCTACCGCGCCGACATCCGGCCGACGACCGACGACCGGCCGTTCTTCTTCCACACGACGAAGCTGCGCCACCAGTTCGACGTCGCCTTCGGCAAATCGATGCTCTTCGGCAACGGCCTGAGCGCGCTGCTGACGCTGCTCGGGATCTCGACGGCGCTCGTCGTGCTGTTCGTCATCGGGCCGCTGGCGCTCGTCGATCGCCAGCACGCGCGCCCGCGCGGGTGGCTGCCGTGGCTCGTGTACTTCGGCGCGCTCGGCGCCGGCTTCATGCTGATCGAAGTGTCGGTGCTCCAGCGGTTCGTGCTGCTGCTCGGCCACCCGGTCTACTCGCTCACGGTGACCCTCTTCTCGCTGCTGCTCGGCACCGGGCTCGGCGCGGCGTGGAGCCGCCGCTTTCCGGACAAGGCGCTCGCGCAGGCGGGCATCGGCGCGGTGCTCGGCGTCGCGCTGATCGGCGTGCTCGTCATCGCCGTCACCGGACCGATCATCGACTGGGCGATCCCGCTTCCGCGCGCGGCGCGGATGCTGATTGCGGTCGCGATGCTCCTGCCGATGGGTCTGGCGCTGGGGATGCCGATGCCAACCGGTCTGCGGCTGCTGAGCGACCGCGCGCCGCAGATGATGCCGTGGGCCTGGGGCATCAATGGCGCGCTCTCGGTCCTCGGCGCGACGCTCGCCATCTTCATCGCGATGAATTGGGGCTTCCGCGTGACGCTGCTCAGCGCCTCGGCCGTCTACCTGGCCGCGGCGACCGCTCTCCTCGTCGCCACCGAACACTGACGGGGTCCGACCCCGCTCAGCCCCCTCAGACGCCACTCCGACCCCAGCGGGAACTGCGAACGACGTTTCGGCGTCTAACGATGTTAAACTGGTGAACACCGTTCAAACAGCGGCCACCAGGACATTTATACATGGGCATCAAAGAACGACAGGAGCGCGACCGCGAGGCGGTCCGACGGGCCATTCTGGACGCGGCCCGCGAGTTGTTCGTGGCCGAGGGGTTCCGCAACGTCTCCATCCGCAAGATCGCCGAGCGCATCGAGTACAGCCCCGCAGCGATTTACAGCTATTTCTCGAGCAAAGACGACATCTTCTTCGCCCTGGCCGAGGAGGGCTTCCGCCTGCTCGGGCATCCGGCCAACGAGGGTCGCCGCGAGCAGCTCGAGGCCCTCGACCCGCTGCAGCGAATCCGTGCGGTCTTCTGGCGCGTCTACGAGTTCAGTCGCCAGCACCCGGAGTACTTCGCGCTGATGTTTCTCGACCGCTCGGTCCCCCGGATCAGCCGCGAGTACGAACGCTTCGCGTTCGCGCACGAGACGAAGCGGCACGTCATCGCCGAGCTCGAGCGCTGCGTGCAGGCGGGCGTCTTCCCGCCGACTGTGAAGCCGGTCGTCGCGATGCGCCTCCTCATCGCGGGGCTGCTCGGGATTGCGGCGCTGAGGCTTTCGGATCGACTCGGCCCCGGCGAGGATCCGGATCTGCTCGCGAGCGATGCGCTTGACACCGTGATCGCCGGCCTGCGCGCCGGCGTCGTTCTGAAATCGGCGGAAGTGGACGTTGCTTGCGGACCCACTGACGCGCTCGTCGACCAGCAGGCATCCTGAAACCGTGCGAGGAGTAGTCTTCATGACCCGCCGTGACGTTCATTTCTTGATTCTCGCGCTCACGATCGGCGCCGCAGGATTCAGCGGCGCCTGCAGCGCGGGCGACGCGAAAGCCAAAGAGCGCGCCTCGACGCCGACCGTCGTGCCGGCCGCGCCGGTCGCCGCCGTGGAGGAGCCGATCGCGCGCTTCATCCGCGCCACCGGAACGCTCATGGCCGAAGAGCAGGCCGACGTCGCCGCCGAGACTGCGGGCCGCGTCGTCGCCGCGCCGGTCGAGCGTGGAACGCCCGTCTCGCAGGGCGCGGAGCTCGTGCGGCTGTCGTCCACCGAGACCGACGCGCAGTTGAAGGAAGCCGACGCGAACGCGGCGCAGATCGAAGCGCGCCTCGGGCTGACCTCCGACGGGCCGTTCGACGTGAACGCGGTCCCCGAGGTGCAGAACGCGAAGGCGGGCGCCGAGCTCGCGCAGGCGGAGTTCGCCCGCATCAAGTCGCTGCTCGATCAGCGCGTCGTCTCGCAGTCGGAGTACGACCAGCGGCGGACGCAGGCCGAAGCCGCACGGCAGCAGTACGACGCGGCGAAGAACGGCGCGGCGCAGCAGTACCAGATGCTGCAGGCCGCCCGCGCGCGCGTCGCGCTCGCGCGCAAGGCCGTGGCGGACACGGTCGTCCGTGCGCCGTTCTCGGGCGTCGTGGCGCAGCGGCTCGTGAGCGCCGGCGATTACGTGACGCGCGGCACGAAAGTCGCGGTCGTTGTCCGCGTGAACCCGCTGCGCGTGCAGCTCACCGTCCCCGAGCAGTTCATCTCCGCGGTCGCCGTCGGGCAGCCGGTGAACTTCGAGGTCGATGCGTACCCGGGACGGCAGTTCCAGGGCACGATGAAGTTCGTGAGCCCCGCGCTGCAGGCGGATCAGCGGGCGCTCACGATCGAAGCGACCGTGCCGAACGCGAACGGCGTGTTGAAGCCCGGGCTGTTCGCGACGGCGCGCATCGAACAGCCGGCCCGGACGCCGGGCGTGCTCGTGCCGGCGTCGGCAGTGCAGGTGACGAGCGGCACGAGCCGCGTCTACGTCGTCTCCGGCGATCACGTCGAGGAGCGGATCGTGACGACCGGCGAGACGGTCGGCGATCGCGTCGAGATCACGAAAGGCCTCAAGGCCGGCGAGCGCGTGGCGACGAAGAACATCGCGCAACTGGCCGACGGCACGAGAGTTTCCTAGTTGTCGGGCGACCCTTTCAGGGCCGCCTAGTTGTCGGGCGACCCTTTCAGGGCTGCCTAGTGTAGGGCGACCCTTTCAGGGTCGCCATCAGGTGCATCATGCAGTGGCTCGCAGCGTTGTGCGTCAAGCGGCCGGTCTTCGCGACCGTCCTCATCCTCTCGCTCACCGTCATCGGCATCTTCTCGTTCACGCGGCTCGGGGTCGATCGTTTTCCGAAGATCGATTTCCCGACCATCACCGTGACGACGCTGCAGCCCGGCGCCGCGCCGGAGCAGATCGAGACCGAGATCACCGATAAGATCGAGGAAGCGGTCAACACGATCAGCGGCATCGACGATCTGCGCTCGGTCTCCTCCGAAGGGATCTCGCAGGTCATCGTGTCGTTCATCCTCGAAAAGGACACCGACGTCGCCGCGCAGGAAGTTCGCGACAAGGTGAATGGCGTCCTCCCCCGGCTGCCCAAGACCATCCAGCAGCCGCGCGTCGACAAGATGGATCCCGATGCGGCGCCGGTCCTGAGCCTCGCGCTCACCGCGAACCAACCGGTGCGCGACATCACCGAGTACGCCGACAAGGTCCTGCGCCGCCAGCTCGAGAGCGTGAACGGCGTCGGGCAGGTGCTCGTGCTCGGCGGGCGCCAGCGCCAGGTGAACATCTGGCTCGACGCCGACCGGCTGCGCGCCTACAACATCACCGTCACCGACGTGTCGCGCGCGCTGCAGGCGCAGAACATCGAGATCCCCGGCGGCCGCGTCGACCAGGGACCTGAATCGCTCACGCTGCGGACGCGCGGCCGCGTGCAGAGCGTCGCCGAGTTCAACGACATCGTCGTCCGCCAGAAGAACGGCCATCCGGTCCGCATCGTCGACGTGGCGCGGGTCGACGACACCGAGGCGGAACCCGAGACGGTCGCCAACGTGAACGGCACGAGCACCGTGCTCCTCCAGGTGCGGCGCCAATCGGGCACGAACACGGTAGAAGTCGTGAGCGCCGTCAAGGAACGGCTCGTCGCGCTCAACAGCGCGCTGCCTTCTGGCTACACGGTCCGCGTAGTCCGCGACACCTCTGACTTCATCGAAGCCGCGATTCACAACGTCGAAGAGCATCTGATCGTCGGATCGATCCTGGCAGCGCTCGTCGTCCTGCTGTTCTTGACGAACCTGCGCTCGACGATCATTTCCGCGATCGCGATCCCGACCTCGATCATCGCGACGTTCGGTCTGCTCTGGTACATGGGGTTCACCCTCAACCTGATGACGATGCTCGCGCTGACGCTCTCGGTGGGCATCGTGATCGACGACGCGATCGTCGTGCTGGAGAACATCTACCGGTTCATCGAGGAAAAGCACGACGACCAGTTTCACGCGGCGGTCGAGGCGACGCAGGAAATCGGCCTGGCGGTGCTCGCGACGACGCTCTCGCTGGTCGCGATTTTCGTCCCGGTCGCCTTCATGGGCGGCATCGTCGGCCGCTTCATGAAGAGCTTCGGGCTGACGATGGCGTTCGCCATCCTCATCTCGCTGCTCGTGAGCTTCACGTTGACGCCGATGCTGTCGGCGCGCTGGCTCAAGGTGGACAAGCACGGCGCGGACAAGCACAGCTCGAAGGAGTCGAAGGTCTTCCACGCGATCGACCTGTTCTACACGCGCGTCCTCGAGTGGGCGATGGGCCACCGGGCGATCGTGGCGGCGGTCGCCGTGCTGGTCCTGCTCTCGAGCGTTCCGCTCTTCATGGCGGCGAACAAGAACTTCATGCCGCCGGACGATCAGGCGGAGTTCGAGGTGAACCTGCGCGCGCCCGAAGGCACGAGCCTCGAATCGACCGACGTGGTGACCAACCGCGTGGCCAACACGATCCGGCAGCGGATCCCCGAGGTGGACTACACGCTCGTCACCGTCGGGGGCGATCCGGCCAAGACGCGCAACCTCGGCAACATCTACGTCCGGTTGAAGCCGATCGAGGAGCGCTCGCGCGATCAGTTCGAGGTGATGGACGTCATCCGCAAGCAGATCCTGCCGACCTTCACCGCCGGGCTGCGCACGTCGGTGCAGGAAGTCGCCGTGATCGGCGGCGGCGGGTCGCAATCTGCGGCGATCCAGTTCGCCATCAACGGTCCCGACCTGCGAAAGCTCGAGGTGATCAGCCGCCAGCTCGTCGATCGCGTCAAGTCGATTCCGGGCGTCGTCGACATCGACACGACGCTCAACACCGGCAAGCCGGAGCTGTCGGTGCACGTGGATCGGCCGAAAGCGGCCGACCTCGGCGTCCAGATCGGGGATGCCGCCGAAGCGCTGCGGTGGCTCGTGGGCGGCGATCAGGTGACCACCTACAACGAGGGGGGCGAACAGTACGAAGTCCACCTGCGCGCGCGCGCGGAAGATCGCACCACGCAGGCGGCGATCGCGGCGCTCACCGTGCCCTCGTCTCGCCTCGGCAGCGTATCGCTGGAGAATATTGCCGACTTCGCACCGGGCAGTTCGCCGACCGACATCAACCGTCAGGCGCGTCAGCGTCAGGTGACCGTGTTCTGCAACCTGCTGCCGAGCGCGTCGCAGGCGACGATCCAGAACACGATGCTCGCGGAGTTCGCGAAGCTGAACGTAGGCGGCGATTATCGCGGCGTGCTCGTCGGCCGCTCCCGTGAGCTCGGGCGCGCGGCGCAGAACTTCGTGCTCGCGTTCCTGCTGTCGCTGATCTTCATGTATCTCATCCTCGCGGCGCAGTTCGAGTCGTGGCTGCATCCGATCACGATCCTGCTGTCGCTGCCGCTGACGCTGCCCTTCGCGCTGTTGTCGATCATTCTGTTCCGCCAGTCGCTGAACATCTTCTCCGCGCTCGGCCTGCTGGTGCTGTTCGGCGTCGTGAAGAAGAACTCCATTCTGCAGATCGACCACGCAAACCAGCTGAAGGACACCGGCCTGTCGACCCACGACGCCGTCGTTCGCGCCAGCCGCGATCGTCTGCGGCCGATTCTGATGACGACCTTCGCGTTCGTCGCCGGCATGATCCCGCTGATCGTCTCTCGCGGGATCGGCGCCGGCACGAACCACGCGATCGGCTTCGTGATCTTCGGCGGCCAGACGATGGCGCTGCTGCTGACGCTCGTCGTGACGCCGGTCGCCTACTCGCTCTTCGACGACGCCGCGAAGATCCGGATCTTCGGCCGCGCCAGGGCGCGGCCGGAGACGGCGGCGCTGGCGCCCTCGCGCGGCGCGGCGTAAAGATTCCGCACGATTGAACGGAGGGGCCCGCCCGCCAGGCCGGCCCGAGGTCATGACTATGCGTACACTTGTTCTCACTCTCGCTGCCGTCGCGCTCGGCGCGGCGGCGTCCGCGCAAACCGCGCCCGCGACGCTGCGGCTCAGCGTCGACGACGCCGTCAAGATGGCGCTCGACGACAACGTCGACCTGCGCGCCGACCGGCTCGATCCGCAGATCAGCGACACGCGCGTCGCGGCGGCGGCCGGCGTTTTCCGGCCGACGATCGTCACGGCGCTCAACTCGAACAACCAGCTGCAGCCGCCGTCCAGCTTTCTCGTGCCGGCGGCGACGAAAACCGACGTCGTGACGACCAACGCGGGCCTGAGCCAGCGGCTGCCGCGGTTCGGCACGTCGTACTCGCTCGGCTGGACGATGGCGCACACCGACAGCAACAGCTTTCTCAACAGCTACAACCCGCTGTTGCAGTCGGGGCTCTCGGTGAACGTATCGCAGCCGCTCATCCGCGATCTGGTCATCGATCAGCCGCGGCAGGCCCTGGCGGTGAGCCGCACGAACCGCGACATCGCGGACACGCGTCTGCGCGAGAGCCTGGTCCATACGACGGCGGCGGTGAAGAGCGCGTACTGGAATCTCGTCTCGGCCCGCGCGAACGTCGAAGCGCGGCGCACCGCATTGGATCTGGCGCAGGAGCTCGGCCGCGTCAACAAGGCCAAGGTCGACGTCGGCACGTCGCCGCCGCTCGATCTCGTATCGGCGCAGGCCGAGGTCGCGTCCGATCAGGAGCAGCTGATCATCGCCGAGACGGCCGTCAAGCAGGCCGAGGACCGGCTGCGCGTCCTCATCTTCGATCCGACGAAGCGCGAGAACTGGAACGTGCAGATCGAGGCGATTGATTCGCCGCCGGTCGGGACCGCGGCCGTGGACGTCGACGCCGCCGTGACGCGCGCGCTCGCCGAGCGCGCGGATCTGCAGCGCGCGCGAAAGGACATCGAGAACGCCCAGATCGGCGTCAAGTACGCCGACAACCAGCGGCTGCCCGACGTCCGGCTGAACGCCAGCTACGCGGCCAACGGGCTCGGCGGCACGCAGGTGCTCCGCGCGGGCGGCTTCCCCGGCACCATTGTCGGCCCCGGCCAGATCACCCCGGTCGGCACGGTGCTGTCGGAGCTCTTCTCGCGCGATTTCCCGACGTGGTCGGTGGGCGTCAGCGTGTCGTATCCGATTGGCGAGAGCAGCGAGCAGGCGAACCTCGCGCGCGCGAAGCTCGAACGATCGCAGTCGGACGAGCGGCTGAAGAGCGCCCAGGCGCGCGCGATTCAGCAGGTGCGCGACGCGGCGTGGAAGATCGAGATGAACGCGAAGCGGATCGAGACCACGCGCGCGGCGCGCGAGCTCGCCGAGCAGCGGCTCGACGCGGAGCGGAAGCGCTACGAGGTCGGCATGTCGACGAGCTTCCTCGTCATCCAGGCGCAGCGCGATCTGGCGCAGACCAAGAACAACGAGCTGGGCGCGGTGCTCGCCTACGACCTCTCGCTCGTCGACTTCGACGCGCTGCAGGAAGCCGGACCCGCGGGCCAATCGCCGGCGCCGGCGAGCGCCACCGCGTCCGCCGGATCGATCGGTGCTCCGACCGCTGTACCGGCCGTCGGGCAGACGTCAGTCGCGGCGGCGACCGCCGGTGTGCCGGCCGCCACGCCGGGCAGCCTCTTCGGGCGGCAGTGAAAGAGACGATCCGCGTGTGGCGCGTGCGCAAAGACCACACGTGTGTTCGCGCGCCGCTGCCGCGCGCGCGGCGAAGCGGGCGAAGCGGTCGCCGACGCGAGCGTCTATCTCCAGAACCTGCAGCGCGCCGGCTGGAATACGCATTGGTAGAATCTCCGCCGTATGGCGGAGACGCTCGGGTCGCGATTCGTGCGGCAGGCCAAGCGGCGCTGGCCGGCGCTCTGCATCGCCGACTCCACCGGCCGTGAGCTGACGTTCGGCCGCACGCTCGTCGCGGCGCTGCTGCTGTCGCGCGCGATTGGTCGGCTCGTGCCCGCACGGGCGCCCATCGGGCTGCTGCTGCCCGCGTCGGTCGGCGGCGCGCTCGCGAACATCGCGGCGACGTTCGCCGGCGCCGTGCCGGTCAACCTGAACTTCACCGCCGGCCACGACGCGATGGCGGCCGCGATCGAGCGCTGCGGCATCGAGACGATCCTCACCTCGCGCGCGTTCGTGAAAAAAGCGGGTATCGAAACGCTGCGCGGGATGATCTTTCTCGAGGACGTCCTCGCGCGGACGCGCGCGCCCATCGAAACGCTGCGCGGGATGATCTTTCTCGAGGACGTCCTCGCGCGGATGCGCGCGCCCGCGCGCGCGGCGATGCTGGCCGCGGCGCGCCTCCTGCCCGCCCCCGCGATCGAGCGCCTGTTCCTCGCGCCGACCTCGCCCGACGCGCTCGCGACGATCATCTTCTCCAGCGGCAGCACCGGCGTCCCGAAGGGCGTCATGCTCACGCACGCCAACATCGTGTCGAACATCGACGCGGCGAACCGCGTCTTCCGCCTGCAGCCGGACGACGTGATGCTCGGCGTGCTGCCGTTCTTCCACTCGTTCGGCTTCACGGCGACCTTGTGGCTGCCGCTCTGCATCGGCTGCGCCGCCGCGTATCACGCGAACCCGATCGACGCGAAGACGATCGGCGAGCTCGCCGCCGCGTACCGCGCGACGATCCTGATCAGCACGCCGACTTTCTGCGCCGCCTACGTCCGCAAGATCCAGCGCGCTCAGTTCGCGCACCTGCGCCTCGCGATCGTCGGCGCCGAACGGCTGCGCGACCCGATCGCGCTGCAGTTCAAGGAGAGGTTCGGCGTCGATCTGCTCGAAGGCTACGGCTGCACGGAGATGGCGCCGGTCGTCGCGGTGAACGTCCCCGACGAGAGCGAGAGCACACGCCGGGCCGCCGCCGGCGTCCGGCGCGGATCGGTCGGCCGGCCGCTGCCGGGCATCGACGCGAAAATCGTCGACCTCGAGAGCGGCGACGGCCCGCTCGTCGGGAGAGAAGGGCTGCTGCTGGTGCGCGGGCCGAACCGGATGGCCGGTTACCTCGGCGATCCGGACTCGACCCGCGCGGCGGTGCGCGACGGCTGGTACCTCACAGGGGACGTCGCGATGATCGACGCCGACGGCTTCATCCACATCACCGATCGCCTCTCGCGCTTCAGCAAGATCGCCGGCGAGATGGTGCCGCACCTGAAGGTGGAGGAGGAGCTCCAGGCGCTTCTCGCCGAGCCATCCACCTGCGTCGTCACGGCGATCGAGGATCCCGTCAAAGGCGAGCGGTTGATCGCGTTCCACACCGATCCGAACGCGACGCCGCAGGCGCTGTGCGATCGATTGAACGAGTCGTCGCTGCCCAAGCTGTGGATTCCGAAGCGCGAGGACCTGCGGTTCGTCGAATCGATTCCGACGCTTGGAACCGGGAAGGTCGACTTGCGGACCGTGCGTCAGCTGGCCTCCGACGCGCCAAAGACGCCGCGGCAGCCCTAACTCACCAGCCGACGACGCGCAGCAGCAGCCGCTGCCACGCCGGCGCGAGGAGCGCTTTCAAGACGACATCCAGGACGAGGCCGGCCGACGCCCACAGCAGCAGCCGGCGGCCGGTCGTCCAATCCACGCGAAACCCGATCGCCCTCGACAGGAGCGGCGCCGACAGCACGACGCCGATCACGACGAAGCTGACGATTCGGATGACGGCCCACGGATGCCACGCGAGGAGCGCGGTGACGGCGGGACGCCGGCTCGCGGCCGCCAACGTGCCAACGTAATGGCCCATGTAGTTCATCAGCGCCGCGCCCATCGGCATCGCCAGCGTGCCGCCCGTCGCGAGGGCGAGCGACGAGAAGAGGACGGCGTGCCCGGCCTGCTGCGGAATGAACGCGGACGGCGTGCTCTCGGCGCCGCGCCCCGTCATCACCCACGCGAACATCTCGGTGCGGTACGCTTCGCCGTTGACGAACAGCGCGTCGGTTCGCGCCGGCCGCGCGAAGGACAGCAGCGTCGCCGACGCGCCCATCACGAGCGCCCAGATCAGCATGCGCGCGGCGGCGAGCCGCAGGTCGCCGCGGCGAAGCGCCGCGACCATGAACGGAAAGCTCGCGGCCGTATTGAGCACCGGCACGACGAGCGGCCGACCGATCGCCCAGCCGAGCGCGTAGGACACGAGCGTGGCGAGGACGATGGCGAGCGGCGCGATCACGCGGGCAGCGTCAGCGCGCCGAAGTGCGCTTCGTAGCGGCGCTTGAACTCCTCCCACGTGTAGGCGTGGCTCTGCCCGCCGAGGTGCTCGAGCGCATAGGTCGCGGCGACGCTGCCGATCTTCGCGCACGTCTCGTAGGGCAGGCCGAGCGCGATGCCCTTCATCAGCCCGCCGCGGTACGCGTCGCCCACGCCCGTCGGATCGACGATGCGGACCGCCGCCACCGCCGGGACGTCGATCGAGTCCTGCGAGGTCACCACCGTCGATCCGAGCTCGCCCTTCGTCACGATGAGCGCGCGGACCTCGGTCAGCAGACCCGCTTCGCCGAGGCCCGTCTTCTGGCGCAGCAGCTCGAGCTCGTAGTCGTTGACGATCAGGATGGCGGCGCCGGCGAGCCCCTCGCGCAGTTCGTCGCCGGACATCCGCGCGCACTGCTGTCCCGGATCGAAGATGAACGGGATGCGCAGCGTGCGGCACTCCTCCGCGTACTGCACCATCGCGCCGGGATCGTTCGGCGCGACGATCGCGAGGCCGCAGTCGCGGACGGTGCGGAACGAGAGCTGGCCGGCGTCGGCCATCGCGCCGGTATAGAACGAGGCGATCTGATTGTTCTTTGCGTCGGTGCTGCAGAAAAACGACGCGCAGAACTTCCCCGGAACCTGCTTCACGTGGGACGTGTCGATGCCGGCGGCGTGCAGCCATTGGCGGTACTCGCCGAAATCCTCGCCCGCTGTCGCCATCAGCAGCGGCCGCTCGCCGAGCAGCGCCAGCGTGTAGGCGATGTTGGGCGCGCAGCCGCCGCGCCGCTTGTCCATCGTGTCGACGAGGAAGCTCAGGCTCACGCGCTCGAGGTGATCGGCGAGGAAATGCTCGGTGAAGCTGCCGGGAAACGACATCAGATAGTCGTACGCGATCGATCCCGTGACGACGATGTTCATCGCATGTACTTCCGCAGGATGGGCTCGAGATCCTTCTTCGTCTGCGCCGGCCAGAGCGCCGGCTGCGTAATGATCGCGGTGGCGAGCGCGTCCTTGCACGCGCACGCGCGCGGCCCGCCGATCCGCTCCACCGCTTCCGCGATCGTCTTCTGCGCCGTCGCCGCGTTCTGCAGCAGGTTCGAGATGATGAGATCGACCGTCACCGAATCGTGATCCGGATGCCAGCAGTCGTAGTCGGTGACGAGCGCCAGCGTCGCGTAGCAGATCTCCGCCTCGCGCGCGAGCTTCGCTTCCTGCAGGTTGGTCATCCCGATCACGTCCATCCCCCACGAGCGGTACAGCTTCGATTCCGCGAGCGTCGAGAACTGCGGCCCTTCCATGTTCACGTACGTACCGCCGCGATGAACTCGCGCGCCGACCTTCTCCGCCGCATCGGCGGCGATCGTCGAGACGTCGGCGCAGAGCGGATGCGCAAACGCGACGTGCGCGACGATGCCGCGGCCGAAGAACGTGCTGATGCGTCCCTTCGTCCGATCGAAGAACTGATCGGGGACGACGATGTCGAGCGGCTTGTACTCGTGCTTCAGGCTGCCGACGGCGCTCGCCGACAGGATCCGCTCGACGCCGAGCGCCTTGAACCCGTAGATGTTCGCGCGAAAGTTCAGCTCCGACGGCAAAATCCGATGGCCGACGCCGTGCCGTGCGAGGAAGGCGACGCGCCGGCCGCGCAGCGTGCCGAGCACGTACGGCCCGGACGGATCGCCGAACGGCGTGGTGATCGTCTTCTCCTCCCGGTCGGTGACCTCCGCCATGTCGTACAGCCCGCTGCCGCCGATGATGCCGATCTCGATGCTCATGATTGTGGGTGCGGGGCCGGCGCGACCTGCCGCTTTCCGCCGGCGTCGTGAAAGTAACCGGCGGCGACCGCCGGATCGTGCTCGAAGAAGACGAGCGTCTCGCGCGCGAGCGCGTCGGCGCCAAAACGCTGCTTCGCCGCGAGCGTCTCGACCGGGAACTGATCGAGCGCCGAGATCCACGCGTCCGACGCGTGCGCCGTCGTCGGGACGAGATCGGCGACGAAGGCCGCCGTCCTGCCGCCCGACTCCATCAGGACGATCTGATGATGGGCGGTGTGGCCGCCGGTGCGCCGCACCTTCACGCCGGGCATGATCGTCGCGTCCTCGTCGACGAGCTGCAGGACGCCGGCGTCGGCGAGCGGCGCGTAGTCGTCCGCCGCGTAGGCCCACCGCATCCGATCGTTCGGACGTCCCGCGTCGTCCCACTCGCCGCGGCGCACGATGTACTGCGCGCGCGGGAATCTCGGATGCGCCCGGCCCGAGGCGTCGCGAACGGTGAAACCGCCGGCGTGGTCGAAGTGCAGGTGCGTGGCGAGCACGATGTCGATGTCTTCCGGCGACAGACCCGCCTCGGCAAGCGTGTGATCGAGGTTGCGCCGGCGGTCGACGGCGAACAGACGGTGGCGTTTTTCGTCGCGCTTGTCGCCGATGCCCGCGTCGATCAGCATCGTGCGCGCGCCGCGGACGACGAGCGGCCGCATCGCCAGCGTGACGCGGTTCTCCGCGTCGGCCGGCGCTCTCTTCTCCCACAACGCCTTGGGAACGGCGCCGAACATCGAGCCGCCGTCGAGGCGAAAGAATCCATCGCAGAGCGAGATCAGCTCGAGGTCCCCGAGGATGAACCGCTGCACTCGAGACACCAGATGCGCGCCCGCCGCCTGCTTCAGCTCCACGAGCACGCCGTGCGCGCTCGACGGATGGATGAAGGCGACCAGGGCGCCTTCGGCGCCCGGCCGCGGCTGCTCGTCGATCATCCGCGCGCCGCGGGCTTTCACCTGCGCGACGGCCTCGGCGATGTCGTCGACGCGCAGCGTGATGTGGTGGAGGCCGGGGCCGCGCTTGTCCACGTATTTCGCGATCGCGGACTCGGGCGCCGTCGCCTCGAGCAGCTCGAGCTTCGATTCGCCGACCGGCACGAAATGCGCGCGGACGCGTTGCGCGGCCACCTCTTCGGGCGCGTCGATCTCGAGGCCGAGCGCGTCGCGATAGAACGCGAGCGCGGCCGCGAGGTCCTTCACCGCGATGCCGACATGGTCGAGCGTGGCGTTCACGTCGTCTTTTTCAGGCCGGCGCGCTCCAGCAGATCGCTCGCCGCCGAATACGGATCGATCTCGCGCGTGGCGATTCGGTCCACGATCGCGGCCAGCTCCCCCGGCGCGAGGACGTCGCGCTCGAGATGGGCCATGAACCGCTGCGCGACGAGCTCGCGCAGGCGGTACTCGCTGCGCGTCTTGCGCCGCGTCTGCTGCGCCGCCCGCGAATGCTCCCGGAACGCCGCGATCGCGGCGGCCAGCTCCGCGACGCCGTGGCCGCTCGTCGCGACGGTCTTCACGATCGGCGGACGCCACTCGCCGCCGGCGTACGCGTGCAGCGCGAGGTTCGCCTCGACTGTCGCCACGAGCCGATCGGCGCCCTCGCGATCCGCTTTGTTGACGACGAAGATATCGGCGATCTCCATGATGCCGGCCTTGAGCGCCTGCACTTCGTCGCCCGTGCCGGGCACGAGCGTCACGACCGACACGTCGGCGGTGCGGATGATGTCCACCTCGTCCTGCCCGACGCCGACCGTCTCGATGATGATGATCTCGGTGCCGGCGGCGTCGAGCACGAGCGCCGCGTCGCCGGTGGCGCGCGCAAGGCCCCCGAGATGGCCGCGCGTCGCCATGCTGCGGATGAAGACGCCCTCGTCCTGCGCGTGGGCCTGCATACGGAGCCGATCGCCGAGCACCGCGCCGCCGCTGAACGGGCTCGTCGGATCGACGGCGATCACGCCAACACGCGGCGGCCTCTGCTCCCGTTGCGGTCCTTGCCCGCTCGGAGAACGGATCTCGCCCACGAGCCGATCGACGAGCGTGCTCTTGCCCGCGCCCGGTGGACCGGTGACGCCAATCAGGTACGCCTGTCCGGTGCGGCCGAAGATGCAGCGGACCATATCGCCGCTCGCCGGATCCTCGTCCTCGATGAGCGAAATGGCGCGCGCGATCGCGCGCGGGTCCCCCGCCAGCACGCGCTCGGCCAACGGTGTCACCAGACGACGATTAACGCAAAGCTCGTAGAGCCCGCAGAAAAAAGCTTGAATGTCGTGGACGCCGTCATCGCGACAGGAGCTGGCGCGCGATGACGAGCCGCTGGATCTCGCTCGTCCCTTCGCCGATCGTCGTGAGCTTGACGTCGCGGAAGTACTTCTCGGCGGGATAGTCCTTCACGAAGCCGTACCCGCCGTGGATCTGCACACAGTCGTCGGCGACGCGCACCGCGATCTCGCTCGCGTACAGCTTCGCCATGGACGACTCGAGCGTCGTGCGCTGCCCCAGCTGCTTCAGATACGCCGCGCGATAGGTGAGCAGCCGCGCGGCCTCGATCTTCGTCGCCGCGTCGGCCAGCTTGAACTGGATCGCCTGGAACGACGTGATCGTCCGGCCGAACGCCTTGCGCTCGCGCGCGTAGTTGAGCGCCGCTTCGTACGCGCCCTGTGCGAGGCCGACCGCGAGCGCGGCGATGCCGATGCGGCCGGCGTCGAGCACCTGCATCGTGTTCACGAACCCCTGCCCTTCCTCGCCGATCAGCTGATCGGCGGGAATCCGGCAGTTCTCGAAGAGGACTTCGCTCGTGTCGCTCGCGCGCATCCCGAGCTTGTCTTCCTTCTTGCCCGGGGAGAACCCCGGCGTGCCGCGCTCGACGACGAAGGCGGAGATCCCTTTCGCTCCGGCGGCGCGGTTCGTGACGGCCATCACGACCATCACGTCGCCGACGCGGCCATGCGTGGTGAACGTCTTCGATCCGTTGATCACCCAGCATGCGCCCGCGCGCGCCGCGGTGGTGCGCATGCCCGCCGCGTCGCTGCCGGAGGTGGATTCGGTGAGGCCCCACGCGCCGATCTTCTCGCCGCGCGCGAGCGGGACGAGATAGGCCTGCTTCTGCGCCTCGCTGCCGAAGAGCGCGATGTGCGACGCGCACAGGCCGTTGTGCGCCGCCACCGAGAGGGCGACCCCGGGATCGACGCGCGCGAGCTCCTCGATGCAGATGCAGTAGTCGACGGCCGTCATGCCGGCGCCGCCGTACTGCTCGGGAAACTGGATGCCGAGCAGGCCCAGCGCCGCGAGCTTCGGCATCAGCTCGGTCGGGAAATGCTGATCCTGATCCCAGTCGCGAACGTGCGGGCGGATTTCGGTCTCCGCGAACTCGCGGACGCTGCGCCGCAGCAGCTGCTGCTCCTCGGTCAGCCGACAGTCCATGAACGCTTCAGAGTATCACGGCGCTGCGGAGCTTCCGGCGCGCTTGGTTCGATGCCGCTCAGCGCGCGGTGACGGCGGCGATCATCAGGCGGTACCGGCGCCGGCCGCTCTTCTGCAGGAACGCGATGCGCGCTCCGTCGCCGGACCACGCGGGCATCCACGCGCCCTTCACGCCGGCCGCCATCTGCGTGCGGCGGCGCTCGTCGACGAGAGAGAGGCGGCCCTGACGATCGACGAACGTGAGCGCGCCGCTTCCCGTCGGCCCCCAGCCGAACGTCTCGCCCGCCAGCGGCGCGCCGTTGATCCAGTTGCCGATCTCGACGCCCGCGAGGCGCAGCGTCACCTCCGCCTCGTAGGCGTCGACGGAGTTTTTCACGTCGGGCGTCTGCGCGCCGCCGTTCGCGAAGCCACCGGTGAACGGCATCGGCCGCGTGCGGCGGTTCGCTTGGGTGATCTCCAGCTTGAGCGACGGCAACCCCGGCGCGGCGAGATCCGACTTGCGCGCCCAGTAGGCCGCGGCCCACTCGGGCTCGCCGAAGGCGACCGAGAGCTCGCGGTCCTCGAGCGCGATGATGAAGTCGTGAGCGATCGTCCGATCTTCCACCGTCTGCAGATGGAGATACGCCGCGTCCGGCGACCACGACAGGCGCCGCAGCTCGCCCTTGAGCGTCGCGAGATCGATCTCGCAGATCATCTGCGGCTGCGAGACCGCAAGCGCCGACACGTTGAGCGGCGACAAGGGCGCCTGCGCTGCCACCCTCGTCGCGAGCATCAGCGCCATCGCGGCGACGGACGGAAGAGCAACCAGCTTCCACATCACGGCTCGCTCCGAACGTCGGCGACGACGAGCGTCCACTTCTTGCCGCCTCGTCGCGAGCATCAGCGCCATCGCGGCGACGGACGGAAGAGCAACCAGCTTCCACATCACGGCTCGCTCCGAACGTCGGCGACGACGAGCGTCCACTTCTTGCCGCGGCCCTTCTGCGCCCACGCGATCCGTGATCCGTCCGTGGACCACGCCGGCAGCAGCGCGTTCTTCGCGTCGCCGACCGCGCGCTTGCGATGCTGCCTGTCCATCACGAACAGGCGGCCGTCCCGGTCGGTGAACGCGATCGCGCCGCTCGACCGCGGGCCCCAGCCGAACATCAAGCCGGGCACCGCCGCCTCGTTGACGAACTCGCTGATCGTTTCTCCGGCGAGCGTCAGCCGCACGACGTGCACCTTCTGGCTCTCCGACGCCTTCTCCACGTTCGCCGCGACGTTGATGTTGCCAGCGCCCGCCGGATCCGACGCGCGGTCGGCCGCGCCCGCCGATCCGGTGCCGAACTTCAGCGTCTCGTACTTCTGATCCACGTCGATCATCATCGACTCGACGCCCGGCGCGAAGCGATCGGATTTGAACGCCCAGTACGCTTCGGCCCACTCCGGGGCATCGGCCGCCGGCGCCACCGCCGCGCGCGCCGCCGCAGCGACGATGTAGTGGCGCAGCTTCGGCGCGGCCGCGCTGCCCTCGGCGGTCTGCACGTACAGCTCGCCGCCGTCGGGCGACCACGCGATGCGGCGCAGCGCGCCTTTCAGCTTGCCGAGATCGAGCTCGGCGACGACGACAGGTGATCCGATCGTGAGCGCGGAAACGTCAACGCCGCGGGGCGTCTGGGCGGACGAGATCGCGGCGCAGCGCGCCTTTCAGCTTGCCGAGATCGATCTCGGCGACGACGACAGGTGATCCGATCGTGAGCGCGGAAACGTCAACGCCGCGGGGCGTCTGGGCGGACGAGATCGACAGGAGCAGCGTGACGAGCGGCAGCCAGCGCATCGCGGTCCTCGCGTGTATGTTCGCGCGCCGTCGTCCAGTTCGTGTGCGGCGCGCGATTCTCGACGAGCCAACCGTACACCAGACCCGAGTAGGTCTGCCAACGGATCCGCCGGCGCGCGTAGAAGGGCACGAGCGCGCGCTGCAGCGCCGGGAGGCGGTAGAACGGCACGCCCGCGAAGTAATGATGCTCGAGGTGATAGTTCGAGTTGAGGAACGCGAAGTTCCAGAACCAGTGGCCGCGCATCAGCGTGCCCCACTGCGCCGGGTCGCCAGGCTCGATGTCGTAGTGCTGCCCGAGCCGGTTCAGCGTGAAGGCGATCGGAAAGACGAAGAACACCGGAATCACGTACGCGCGCAGCGCGGCGGCGAACCCGAAGATCGTCCAGATGAGGGCGAGCACCGCGAGGTGCGCGGCGATCGACACCTTCCGCTCGAACGCAATCTGCCGCTGCAGCGTCTCCGGATACGTCGAGCTCTCGCGGCGCGCGGCGCGGAAATAGATCGGGAAGAGCGCCGGCGAGCAGTACAGGAGCTTGAACCACCGCGCGTTGATCTTCGGCGACAGATGATGGCGCTTCGGATCGTCTTCTTCCGAGCCGAGCTCCGCGTGGTGATCGAGGTGCCACCGCGTGAACTGGCTCGACGAGATGCCGCTCGGCACGGCGTAGAGCCACGCCAGCATGCGCTCGAGGCGCGGACGCCGCCGATCGAAGACCGTGTGGTGGACGACCTCGTGCAGCAGCACCGTGAAATTGAAGACCGTGAAGCCCTGCACGAACGCGAGGGGTACCCAGACGAGCGGGTTCGCAAACGCGACGAGGCCCCACGTCGCAAGCGCGAGGATCGCGAACTGCCGCAGCGCGATCGCGGCGTGGCGCGTCGCGCGCTTCGTGTGCAGCTCGCGCAGCACGTCGCGCGGAATCGCCCGGCCGAGCTCGGTGCGCAGCGCGGCGGCGTACTGGCTGTAATGATGAGATTTCACGGGACTTACGGTGAATTGTACTACTATGGACGGATGGGCCGTAACCGCCTGGTTCTCTTCCTCTTCCTCGCGCTCCTCCCGGCGGCCCCGGCTCGCGCCGACATTACGGGGTTTATCGGCGCGAACACGACGCCGGAGACCCGGCAGGTGCGCGGCGGCGCGCTCGGCTTCGGCGTGCTGATCATCGGCGCCGAATTCGAGTACGCCTTCACGCCCGACGACCCGCAGGCGCTCGCGCCCTCGCTCAAGACCGGCATGGGCAACGTGATCCTGCAGACGCCGGTGGCGATCTACCGGTTTCAGCCGTACTTCACGACCGGCGGCGGCTTCTATCAGGAGGAGCTCGGGACGACGCACTCCGACAGCGGCTTCGGGCTGAACACCGGCGGCGGCGTGAAGATTTCGCTGGCGGGACCGATCCGGCTGCGCGTCGACTATCGGGTGTTCAAGCTGGGAAGCGGTGCGCTGAACTCGCCAGCGCACCGCATCTATGCAGGACTGAACCTGAAGTTCTAGCTACTTGCCGAGATCGTTGACCAGCGACAGGTTCACGAAGTTCTGCCCCGACGCGTACGAGTCGGCGTATTGCTTGTACAGCGTCTGGACTTCCTGCGGGAACGCCTCTGCGAGAATCGTCGACACGGTGTAGTCGGCGCCCTTCACCGACGGGTTGATCAGGAACACGTAGAGCACGTTGCCGCCCGCGGCGGGATCGGGCGACTTGAACACCTGCCAGCTTTTCGCCTGCTCCTTGCGCTCCGGTTTGTCGCTCTTGGCGAGCGCCTCTTTCAACTTCGCGCAGACGGCTTCGAAGTCGGCCGTCTTGTCAGGCTTGATGAAGTTCAGCACCATGCCGGCATCGTTCGCGAACTCGCGCTTGGTGGGCGCGGCCTGCGCCTGCTGCGCGGGCGGCTGCGCGGGCGCGGCCTGCGCGAACACGGGAACTGCCGACAGCGTGCCGACGACAAGTCCAAGAGCAATCCGAAGCATCGAAGCCTCCTCTGTCGAAAGGGCGCGAAAGGGCGTTACTTTAACGTACTCAGGGCTACACGAACACAGACATCACCTCGTGAGCAAGGAGCATGCCCCGGCGGGTCAGCCAGAGGCGCGCGCCGTCGCGCTGCAGCAGGCCGGCATCGAGAAAGCGCTCGAGATCGGCGCCAAACCGGCGCCAGAGGTCGACGCCGTAGCGCGTTTGTATGGCATTTGCGTCGATTCCGTCAACCAGACGCAGCCCGGTGAACAGCGCGTCGCCAAGGCGCTCGTCGGGGGTTAGACACCGCGCGTCGACGGCCGGCGAGGCGTCGCGCGCAACTGTCTCGATGTACTCCGTCGTAGACGAGATGTTCTTCCAGCGCACGCCGTCCCGCGTCGAGTGCGCGCCGCAGCCGAACCCGAGCCATTCGCCGTCGGTCCAGTATTTGAGGTTGTGCCGCGATCGACGGCCGCGCCGCGCGGCGTTCGAGATCTCGTACTGCAGGAGCCCCGCGTCCTCGAGCCGCTCCATCGCGGCGACATACATCGTAGCTGCGTCGTCGTCGGGCGCCTGCGACCATTTCGCGCGCGCCATGTCGTCCTTGAGCGGCGCGTTCGGGTAGACCTCGAGGAGGTACAGCGAAAGGTGATCGGGCGCGAGCGCGATCGCCGCGTCGATCGACTCGAGCCACTCGCCGACCGACTGCTGCGGCAGCCACATCATCAGATCGAGGCTCACGTTGTCGAAGCCGGCGGCGCGCGCATCCTGATACGCGGCGGCGGCGCGATCGGCGTCGTGGAGCCGCGAGAGGCGGCGCAGCTCCGCGTTGCGAAACGACTGCACGCCGATGCTCAGGCGATTCACGCCGGCGTCGCGGTAGGCGGCGAGGCGCGCCGCGTCGATCGACTCGGGGTTCGCTTCGAGCGTCACCTCGCGATCGCGCGCGACGTCGAACGCCTCCTCGCACGCGCCGACGATGCGCCTCACCTCGCCTGGCTCGAGGAGCGACGGCGTGCCGCCGCCGAAGTAGATCGTGTCGGCTGGCGAGGGGATTGGGGACTGGGGATTGGGGATTGGTTGAGAGTTCGGAACCGGGGTGTCACGATGCGCGCGAATCTCGCGCACGACCGCATCCACATACCGGCGCTTCAGATTCGGGTCGAAGAGCCCGCGGTTGAAGTTGCAGTAGTTGCAGATCGCGGCGCAGAACGGAACGTGGATATAAAGACCCGTCATGGCTGATGGCTGGATGGTCGATGGCTATGGCTGATGGCTAATGGTATGGCTGATGGAGGTCTCCATCGTCCATTCTCCATAGCCATCAGCCATCAGCCATCAGCCATCAGCCATGACGCCCTTCACGATCCGGCCCGTCCGCCCGGCCACCTCAGATCGGCGCGGCCGTCGCGGATGTGCGCCTTCGCCGCCTTGTGCGCCCGGTTCGGCAGATCCTTGGGCCGCTTCTTCAACTGCCACAACGACACCAGATCGTGATCGCTCGCGTTCTGGGGCAGGTGCTCGTCGCGAAAATCGGCGGCGTCGATCTCGACCGTCGAGCACATTTCCTGCAGCCGCGATCGCATCCGAAACCCGATTCTGAACAGGAGCGAGTTCGGATCCTCGATGTCCGGCACGTCGGCGTAGTTCGACGTGAACAGCGTCATCCGGCGCTCGTTGTAGCGCGTGTTCACGATCAGGTTCATCATCTCCTCGACCCAGTCGGTCGGCCGCTCCGCGCCGAGATCGTCGAGCACGAGAAACGGACACTCCATCACCGGCCGGAGGATGCTCGATTCGCTCGCCTTCACCACCGGATCGTAGGTGCTGCGGATCGTCTTCAGCAGGTCGCGCGTGTCGTAGAAGAGCCCCTGCGCGCCCGTCTTCTCGATGACCGCGCGCAGCACGCCGACGGCGACGTGCGTCTTGCCGACGCCGGCATGTCCGAGGAGGAGCAGCCCTCGATCGGCCACGGGGAACGCTTCCACGAAGCGCTTCGCCTGATAGACGGCTTCCCTGAGCGAGTCGTTGTACGGACGAAGCGTCTCGAGCGAGCAGTGCTGGTAGCGCTTGGGAATCTGCGCTTCGGCGAGCCGCTGGATCGTCAACCGCTCGCGCCAGCACGAGCATCGGACCACGCGCCGGATCACGCGACCCGACGCGTCGTGCTCATCGACAGGCTTCCATCCCGTATCGTCGCACTGCGGACAAGGCATCGACGGCGTCCGTCAATTCAGGTGGGAGCGCAGCTTCGCGGACCGGCGCAGCTTGTCCTTGGCGCGCGTCTCGATCTGCCGGACGCGCTCGCGCGACAGGTGCAGCCGATCGCCGATCTCCTGCAGCGTGCGCGGCTCGTCGTCCTCGAGCCCGTAGCGGAGGCGGACCACCTCGCGCTCCTTGCCGTCGAGATCGTCGAGCGCCGCGGCGAGCTCCTCGAGGTCGGACTGGTGAATCATCTCCTCGTCGGCCGCCGGCACGCCGTCCTGCTCGAGCAGGTCGCCGAGCTCGCGCGTCGAGCCGTCGCGATCGGCGAACGCGCCGCGGTTGACCGGCTCGTTGAGCGAGACGTCCGCCGTGCCGCCTGGCGCGCGGCGCAGCACAGCGAACAGCTTCGGCGGAAACGAGAAGGCGCGCGTCTGATCGGCGAGGACGTGCATCATCGACTCGCGGACCCACCAGACGGCGTAGGTGATGAACTTGACATTGCGCTCCGGGTCGAAGCGGCGCGCCGCTTCGATGAGCCCCAGGTTGCCTTCGTGAATCAGATCGAGGAATGAGACGCCCAGGCCGCGATAGCGCTTCGCGTACGAGACCACGAAGCGGAGGTTCGCTTCGACGAGGCGCGTGATCGCGAGCTCGTCGCGATCCTCGCGAATGCGTGCGCCGAGCGCGCGCTCTTCGTCGACGGTGAGCCGCGGCAGCTTCGCGATCTCCCGCAGGTACGCGCTGAGCGTGCCTGCATCGTCATCGCTGAACGCATACCGCCGGGACACGCACGAGAGCATACTACGGGTCCGAGCCGCCGGCCGAAGCTACTTGCGATGCCGCGGCATCTACGTGCGACGCTCGTATTACTTCTGTCGTTCGCCGGATGCCTTCTGATGACGGACGAGATCAGTAGGCGACGATTTAACGAGCGCGGTCGAGAGCCGCTGCTCCCAATCGTCGATGCCGCGCGCCATTTCGCGCTTGACGTACTCCATGAACTCGTTCACTTCGCTCTGCATCTGCTCGATCTTGCGGCGCATGTTGAGGATGATCTCGACGCCCGCGAGATTCACGCCGAGGTCTCGGGTAAGTGACAGAATCGTCTCGAGCTGCTCGAGGTCTTCTTCGGAGTACAGACGCGTGTTGCCTTCGGTGCGCGACGGCTTGAGCAGCCCTTCGCGTTCGTACAGGCGCAGCGTCTGCGGGTGGATGTTGTACTTCTGCGCCACCGCGCTGATCATGTAGTACGCCTTGCCGCTCGGTTTCTTCATGGCTTCGTCGGCACCGATCGATCGACGACGCCGTTCAGGCGGCCGAACTCCCGGAGCAGTTCTTTCGAGCGCTCGTCGAGCAGCTTCGGCAGCACGAGTCGCACCTCGACGACGAGATCGCCGCGCGGGCCGCCGCGCGGCGACGGCAGGCCGCGCTCGCGCAGACGGAACCGCTGGCCCGACTGCGTGCCCGGCGGAATCCGGAGGCGCGCGGTCCCGTCGAGCGATGGCACGTCGATCTTCGCGCCGAGCGCCGCCTCGTGAATGCCGATCGGGATGTCGAGGCGCAGGTCGTCGCCGTCGCGCACGAAGAGCGGATGCGGCCGCACGCGCACGTCGATGTACAGATCGCCGGCCGCGCCGCCGTTGCGGCCCACGTGCCCCTTGCCGGCGATGCGGATGCGCGCGCCGTCGGCGAGGCCCGGCGGAATGTTGATCATGAGCGGCTCGGTGCGGATCTCCACCTGCTGCCCGCCGCAGGTCGGGCACACGGCCTGGCGCAGCGCGCCGGTGCCGCCGCACTGCGCGCACGGCTTCGAGAAGACCATGTGGCCGCGCGCCCATTTCACGACGCCCGATCCGTGGCAGTGCACGCACCGCGTCTCGCTCACGTGCAGCCGGCCGAGGCCGTGGCACGTGCGGCAGTGCTCCTGGCGCGTCACGGTGATCGCCCGCTGCCCGCCGCGCAGCGCCTCCTCGAACTCGAGCGCCAGCGTCTGGTGCAGATCGACGCCGCGCCCGGTTTCGTGGCCGCCTCGCCGCGCGTCGCGCTGGCTGAACACGTCAGCGAACAGATCGCCGAAGGTCGGCGCGTCGGCGCCGTGCACGCTCACGTTGAAGTCGAAGCCCTCGAACCCGTAGGTCCTCACGCCCGGCTCGTCGTCGCGCGATCCGGTCGTGTCGTAGTGGCGCCGGCGCTCGGGATCGCTCAGCGTCTCGTACGCCTCGGCGATCTGGCGGAACTTCTGCTCCGCGAGCCGATCGCCCGGGTTGATGTCCGGGTGATGCTTGCGCGCGAGCCGCTTGTACGCGCGCTTGATGTCGTTCAGCGTCGCGCCGCGCTCCAAGCCGAGGATGACATAGAAATCCATCGTATTGCGGATTGCGGATTACGATTTGCCCTCGTCCACGACCTCCGCGTCAATCACGTCCCCGGCCGGCTGGCCGGCGCCCGACGACGAGCCGCTCGACGCGCCGCCGGCGCCGCCGGCCTGCCCCGAGCCTGCCGACGGGCCGCCCGCGGCCTGCTGCTTGTAGAGCGATTCGGCGGCCTTGTGCTGCGCCTGCGTCAGCTGATCGAGCGCGCGCTGGATCGCCGGCGTGTCGGTGCCGGCGTTGGCCTGCTTCACCGCCTCCATCGCCGACTCGATCGCCGACTTGTCCGAGGCGCTCAGCTTGTCGCCCGTGTCCTTGAGCATCCGCTCCGCGCCGTACACCGCCTGATCGGCGCGGTTGCGCAGCTCGATCTCCTCGCGCCGCTTCTTGTCCTCGTCGGAGTGCGACTCGGCCTCCTTCATCATCCGGTCGACTTCCTCCTTCGAGAGGCCGCTCGACGCGGTGATCGTGATCTTCTGCTCCTTGCCGGTGCCGAGATCCTTCGCCGACACGTTGACGATGCCGTTGGCGTCGATGTCGAAGGTGACCTCGATCTGCGGCACGCCGCGCGGCGCCGGCGGCAGGCCGACGAGGTGGAACTTGCCGAGGGTGCGGTTGTCGCGCGCGAGCGAGCGCTCGCCCTGCAGCACGTGCACCTCGACGCTCGTCTGGTTGTCCGACGCCGTGGAGAAGATCTCGCTCTTGCGCGTCGGGATCGTCGTGTTTCGCGGAATCAGCGTCGTCAACACGCCGCCCATCGTCTCGATGCCGAGCGAGAGCGGCGTCACGTCGAGCAGCAGCAGGTCCTTCACGTCGCCCGCGAGGACGCCCGCCTGCACCGCCGCGCCGACTGCGACCACCTCGTCGGGGTTCACGCCCTTGTGCGGCTCGCGCTTGAAGAGGTCCTTGACGATCTGCTGCACCTTCGGGATGCGCGTCGATCCGCCAACGAGGACCACTTCGTCGATCTTGGAGGGATCGACCCCCGCGTCGGCGAGCGCCTGTTTGGTCGGCCCCACGGTCTTCTGCAGCAGATCGTCGACGAGCTGCTCGAACTTCGCGCGCGTCAGCTTCATCTGCAGGTGCTTCGGCCCGCTCGCATCGGCGGTGATGAACGGCAGGTTGATGTCGGTCTCCATCACGGTGGAGAGCTCCATCTTCGCCTTCTCCGCCGACTCCTTCAGGCGCTGCAGCGCCATGCGGTCCTTCCCGAGATCGATGCCGTCGCTCTTCTTGAACTCCGTGATGATCCAGTCGATGACGCGCTGATCGAGGTTGTCGCCGCCGAGGTGCGTGTCGCCGTTGGTCGCCTTCACCTCGACGACGCCCTCGCCCACCTCGAGGATCGACACGTCGAACGTGCCGCCGCCGAAGTCGTAGACCGCGATCGTCTCGTCCTTCTTCTTGTCGAGCCCGTAGGCGAGCGCCGCCGCCGTCGGCTCGTTGACGATGCGCATGACTTCGAGCCCGGCGATCTGTCCGGCGTCCTTCGTCGCCTGGCGCTGCGCGTCGTTGAAGTACGCCGGCACCGTAATCACCGCCTTGGTGACGGGCGAGCCCAGATACTCCTCCGCCGCCTGTTTCAGCTTCTGCAGGATCATCGCGGAGATTTCGGGCGGCGAATAATCCTTGCCGTTGGCCTCGACGCGGGCGTCGCCGTTGCTGGCGCGGATCACCTTGTAGGGCACCATCTTCATTTCTTCCGACACTTCGTCGTACTTGCGGCCCTGGAACCGCTTGATCGAGAAGACGGTGTTTTCCGGGTTGGTGACGGCCTGCCGCTTCGCCACCTGGCCGACGAGCCGCTCGCCGGTCTTGGTGAACGCGACGACCCACGGCGTCAGGCGGCCGCCCTCCGGGTTGGTGATCACCACCGGCTGGCCGACGAGCCGCTCGCCGGTCTTGGTGAACGCGACGACCGACGGCGTCAGGCGGCCGCCCTCCGGGTTGGTGATCACCACCGGCTCGCCGCCTTCCATCACGGCGACAACGGAGTTGGTGGTGCCCAGATCGATGCCGATGATTTTGCTCATTCAGTACCTCAGCAGCAGGCTCTCGGGAGCGAGGGCCTGATAGTGCTTTGAGTATAAAAATTGAGTGGCGCTTTGTAAACCTCCACGCGTAACCTGCGTGGTACACTGCAGTTAAACCGATGACTCACGTCGTCGTCCGCGTCGCCCGCAATGCCGGCATCGTCGCGCTGTTCATCATGGCCGCGATGCTCGGGATTCTGAGCGGCGTCATGTTCGCGTTCGCCGGCGATCTGCCGCAGGTGTCGGCGCTCGACAACTACTCCCCGAGCACGATCACCCGCATCTCCGCCAGCGGCGGCCAGGTGATCGGTGAGTTCGCCACGCAGCGGCGCGTCGTGGTCGGCTACGACGACATCAACCCGCTGCTCCGGCAGGCGATCATCGCCACCGAGGACGCCGAATTCGATCGGCACTTCGGCGTGAACATCTGGCGCATCTTCGTCGCCGCGCTCACCGACATCCTCGAGCGGCGGCGCGCGCAGGGGGCGAGCACGCTCACGCAGCAGCTCGCGCGCAACCTGAAGGAGCAGTTCGGGCTCACCAAGGAGAAGTCGTTCGAGCGCAAGGTGCGCGAGGCGATCCTCGCGATCCAGATCGAGAAGCGCTACACGAAGAAAGAGATCTTCACGATCTACTGCAACCAGATGTACCTCGGCCACGGCGCGTACGGCGTCGAGGCGGCGTCGCGGCTCTACTTCAACAAGTCGAACAAGCAGCTGACGCTCGAGGAAGCGGCGCTCGTCGCGGGCATTTTCCAGACGCCCGAGCGCCAGAGCCCGTTCGTCGACATGAAGCGCGCGACGCAGCGCCGCAACGTCGTCCTGCAGCGGATGGCGGACGAGCACTACCTCACGCAGCAGCAGGCCGACGCGGCGAAGCAGAAGCCGATCGTCACGCGCGGCGCGCCGACGCAGCCGCCGGGCATCGCGCCGTACTTCGTCGAGGAAGTACGCAAGCACCTCGAGAAGCAGTACGGCGCGAAGATGCTCTACGAGAACGGCCTCTCGGTGCGGACGACGCTCGACGCGAAGCTGCAGGAGCTGGCGAACCGGTCGCTCGAGCGCGGGCTGCGCACCTACGACAAACGCCACGGCTGGCGGCGGCCGACGCGCAACGTGATCGCCGAGCGCCACACGATCGAGGCGTTCCGGGACGAGCGGTGGAACCGATCGATGGCCGTCGGCGACGTCGTGCCGGCCGTCGTCGTCACGGCGCCGAAGAGCGGCGCCGCGCAGCTCCGCATCGGGACGTACCGCGCCGATCTCGAGCGCGCCGGCTACGCGTGGACCCGGCGGACGCCGGCCGATCTCTTCAAGCCGCGCAGCTGCGCATCGGGACGTACCGTGCCGATCTCGAGCGCGCCGGCTACGCGTGGACCCGGCGGACGCCGGCCGATCTCTTCAAGCCGGGCGATCTCATCGACGTCGCGATCGCGAAGATCGATCCGGTGGCCTCGGCCGCGACCGTCACGCTCGAGCAAACGCCGCTCGCCGAGGGCGCGATGCTCGCGATCGACAACCATACGGGCCAGATCAAGGCGATGGTCGGCGGCTGGAGCTTCAGCCGGAGCAAGTTCAACCGCGCCGTGCAGGCGTACCGGCAGCTCGGCTCGACGTTCAAGCCGATCGTCTACACCGCGGCGATCGACCGCGGCTTCACGCCTTCGTCGATCATCGTCGACACGCCGGTGAGCTACGCGGCGGGCAACGGACAGATCTACAGCCCGCACAACTACGATCACAAGTTCCTCGGCGCGATCACGCTTCGCTACGCGCTCGAGGAGTCGCGCAACATTCCGGCCATCAAGATGATGGATACGCTCGGGCCGAAAAACGTGCTCGAGTACGCGAAGCGCTTCGGGTTCGAGGAGGACTTTCCGCCCTATCTCCCGATCGCGCTCGGCGCCGGCGACGCGACGCTCATCGACATCACGAGCGCGTACACGACGTTTCCGAACCAGGGCGTGCGCATGAGGCCGTTCATGGTGCAGACGGTGAAGGATCGCGACGGCAACCTGCTCGAGGACAACCGCGGCGAGCCGACCGACGTCATCCGCGCCGACACCGCCTACGTGATGACGAACATGCTGCGCGGGGTCCTGAGCCTGCGCGGCACCGGCGCACGGGCGGCGCAGCTCGCCTCGCAGTGGCCGCTGGCGGGCAAGACGGGGACCGTCGACGACAACACCGACGCGTGGTTCGTCGGCTTCGATCCGGACATCACCGTCGGCGTGTGGCTCGGCTTCGACGACAAGCGCAAGTCGCTCGGCGGCGCGGAGCAGGGCGCGCT
>Ga0209474_10000407_pt1 | contig 47922 bp, 54 predicted proteins | sample GraSoiAngelo_145_FD_185902 | JGI IMG/M metagenome (GOLD analysis project Ga0209474, IMG submission 185902) | Grasslands soil microbial communities from the Angelo Coastal Reserve, California, USA - 14_1009_05_20cm (SPAdes) (version 2) | ecosystem: Environmental > Terrestrial > Soil > Grasslands...
CGCGCGCGAGCCGAATCCCTGTGAATTGCCAGCGTTTCTCGGGTTGGAAAAAATTGCGATAGGTGCGGCGAATATGAGTACGGGAAGTGGCGCAGGAACCGCCGCGCAAGACATACTGGTTGCACATAAACTTGCCGTTGTATTCACCAAGCGCGCCGGGCGCAGCACGATAACCAGGGTAGGGGGAATACGCGCTTCGCGTCCATTCCCAAACGTCACCAAACAATTGGCGAAGTTGTCGATTCTGTCCTGTCGATGCTCGCGGATGAAACTGCTCGTTCTCGACGAAATTGCCTTCGATCGGACAATCAAGCGCAACACGTTCCCATTCAAATTCCGTAGGCAGTCGCGCGCCGCTCCAATTTGCGAAGGCGTCGGCTTCGAAATAGCTGACATGTGTTACTGGCTCTGATTCATCAACGCGACGAAGACCGGAAAGTGTGAACTGCCACCACGCGCCGTCGCGTTTTTCCCAGTAAAGCGGCGCCTGCCAGCGTTGTTCGTTCACCGTCATCCAGCCGAGTGACAGCCAAAACTCCGGGCACGTATATCCGCCGGCTTCAATAAACTCGAGATACTCGCCATTTGTAGTGGGCCGCGAAGCAAGCGAAAACGGACCGACCAACGTTCGATGACGCGGGCCTTCGTTATCGTAGGAAAAGCCGTTGCCCTCGTGGCCGACCTCCGCGGTCGTCTCTTCGAAATGGAGGAAATGCATCGGCTCGGTTTTTGCTGAGACAACATCGATCTCGCGCTCGCGGAAAACTGGATAGAGCGGATTTTGCGCAAAAACATGCTTGATGTCCGTGACGAGCAACTCCTGATGCTGTTGCTCGTGATGAATGCCAAGAACTAGAATTGGCTCGATCTCATCGAGAAGTTTTTCGTCAGCATGGGTAAGGAGATTGTCGATATGAGAATCGATCGATGAGCGATAGCGCTGTGCCTCTTTTACGGTGGGCCGCGAGATCAAGCCACGGAGATCCCGCCTGTGCATATCGCCGGCTGCGTTGTAGTATGAATTAAAGAGATAGGCATATTGCGGAATATCGGCGCGATATCCGGGAACGAATTTTTTCAGAATAAACGTTTCGAAAAACCACGTGGTGTGGGCAAGGTGCCATTTGGTCGGGCTGACGTCCGGTATCGATTGGACAACACAATCCTCGGGTTCAAGATTCTTGCACAGTCCTGTCGTGAAGTTTCTCATCTGGCGAAAACGTGCGAGCAGGCATTCGGCCCGCGATCGACCCTCGCTCGAACGCAGCGGCGCGGTGGTTACTTGATCGATAGCGGACGCGGCGATTGAGCTCAAGTGATGCCGCCTTCCTGCTCGATTTCCTCTCGGCGCGCCTCGAGCATTTGATCGTGCGCCGCTTCCTCGAGACCGCCGGTCACCAGTTGCTCGCCGACCGTTTCGTCTTCATCCAATCCGGCACGGGGCGCTCGATGTCCCGTGTTATTCGCGACGACTTCCCATTCTTCGACTAAATCTGCGTTCTGGCTGGTTTCTTCCGGCGGCAAGGGAACAGCGGCGCCAAGCAATTCGCGCCGCGCCTGGGCCCAATCCGCATCAGTGAATTCATTGGGATTGCGCTCGTCGATCATCGCAATTTCCCTGGCGCGTTTTTCCACTTCCTCCGGTGATGGCGCGCCGACGCCATTGCCGTGCACCGAAATTTTTCCAGCTCCAGGTTGTGAGTAATCGTTCATCACCAATAATACGAAAAGCCGGTGTCAAATGTTCCTAATACACTTTGGACTACAGATTGCAGGCTTGCAATGCAAGCGCTGAAAAGCATGTGCTGGCTGCGATAAAAAAATGGGCGGCGAAAGACTGATTCAACTGGGGAACGGCGGTCAAATCGCGTTTGAAGAATACGGTGATCCGAGAGGCACACCGGTAGTATTTTGTCATGGCTGGCCGAGTTCCCGCACCATGGCTCAATTAACGAATAATGCGGCGCGCCAGCTTTGCGTCCGCATCATTTCGCCAGACCGGCCCGGCATCAGTGGATCCAGCTTTCAGCCGAATCGCAAATTGCTCGAATGGCCGCCGATTGTGGAGGGACTGGTCGATCACCTTGGTGTCACAAAATTTCGAATGCTCGCGATTTCCGGTGGTGCGCCCTACGCCTATGTAACGGCCAAGGCGATGCCGGAGCGAGTCCGGGCGATTGCGATCGTGAGTGGCGCACCGCCGATTGCCGATCTTGCTGATCACAGTGGATTGCTCAGGCTTTATCGCTGGATGCTGAAATTCCGTCGAACATCTCCCGACCTCCTGCGAATACTATTTCATATCGGGCAGCCCTTTGCCGCCAGGCGGATTCCGATCCGATTGCGTCCACTGATCTTGAAGTTTTTGCATCCGTACGATGCGGCGGTCCTGCGCGACAGTGCTGCGTTCGAAGCGTGTTTTGAAAGCGCACGGCGAGCGTGGCGGGGATCTGTCGAAGGCATAATGATTGACGCACAAGTTTATGCCGAGCCGTGGGGTTTCAGGTTAGAAGACATCGATGTACCGGTGAGGCTTTGGCACGGTAAACAAGACCGGGCATTTTCGTTTCGTTTGGCGGAAGAAGTCGCAAAGCGTCTGCCTAATTGTAAAGCGCGCTACGTTGATAGAGCCGGTCACTATTCGCTGCCCATCCGGTACATGCGCGAGATCCTCACGGACTTAGTTGCGGTGTAGCGGTCGCTTTGCGAGTGACGCGCTCGCTCCGTACAGGGCAGAGCTATAGCAGATAGCAAGTTTTCCCGTGCGTCGGATGCACTGCGCGTTAAAGATTTGGCGTGGAAGATTTCATTGGAGGCACAACCCACGGTCAACGGTCGCGGCAGCAGTGGACTGTCGACCTGCCGTTTAACAAGCGTGTGAGCGAACTCGTCCGTGACTGGGGCACCAAAAAGTCTCCGGAGCTGATCGAAGAAATGATTGTGACCGCGCTGAAAATTGCGCGCGATCAGATGAGCGTGGCCGATCTGAAGCTGATCAATCGATCAGTAAAAGAGATGCGCTACGCGGCGAAGGTCTTCGCGCGATTTCAGCACTTCCGAAAAGTTGCCGTGTTCGGTTCAGCTCGCACTTTACCCGATGCGCCGGAGTTCAAGGTGGCGGAGGATTTCGGGAGGGAAATAGTCGCGCGCAACTTTATGGTCATTACCGGTGCGGGCGATGGCATCATGGGTGCAGCGCAGCGTGGCGCAGGTCGCGAACACAGCTTCGGGCTGAACATTCGTCTGCCATTCGAGCAGCGAGCCAACGAAGTTATCGAAGGCGATCCCAAACTCATTAATTTGAATTACTTCTTTACCCGCAAACTGAACTTCGTGAAAGAAACACACGCTTTCGCGCTATTTCCGGGTGGTTTCGGCACGCTCGACGAAACGTTCGAGGTGCTCACGCTCATGCAGACCGGGAAAGCGCGTGTGATTCCGGTAATCCTCCTCGACCGACCAGATGGAAACTATTGGGAAACATGGATGAAGTTCATCACCGAGCATCTGCTCAAGCTTGGCTTCATTTCGCCGGAAGATTTTTCTTTCTTTAAGATCGTCCACAATGTCCGAGAAGCGGTCGGGGAAATCTTGCAATTCTACAAGGTTTATCAGTCAGCGCGTTGGGTCGGCGAAAGACTGGTTATTCGCATTTGTGATCGCTTGTCAAAAAAAGCGGTTATCGATCTTAACGACAAATTCGCCGACATCGTGCGGAGCGGCGAGATCGTGCAACGTACCGCACTACGTCAGGAGAAGAACGAACCCGAGATTTGGAATCTCCCCCGACTGATTCTCACTCCTTATCGGCGCAGCTTCGGGCGCTTTCGTCAGCTTATTGACGCGATTAATTCCTCATCAATCGCGTGAAGCCATCTCCACGGGTCTGACCGGCTGCGCCCATCCGATGGCTTGGAGCCAGCTTAGCTGGTCCCGCCACGTTTTTCGAGAATATAATCGTGAATCGTATTTACGGTTCGAAGTGCCTTGCCAGCAACTTCGGAGCTTGGCACACCCACGCCGAAGGTTTTCTCCATGCCTACCACCAGTTCGAGTGCGTCGATCGAGTCGAGGCCGAGGCCATTCGGGCCAAAGAGCGGAAGGTCATCTGCGATTTGGTCTGGAGTAGTTTGCAGCATCAAATTTTTGACCAGCATCTCCTTAATACGACTGCGCAGATTAGTCTCGGACATAAAAGAAGTGCGCGATCTTGTCGCAAGTCGCGAGGCAGGTCAACTGAGCCAGTAAGATCTCATTCGATCAGCGAGCTGTGAATCTGCGCTTACGGAAAGCGCCGGATCGAATTGCGGGACACTGATAACAGCTGTTTTTTCTTAAACCTGATCACCTTTGCCGCCCGGTGTGATCGCCTGGTTCGCATCGGGCCGCGCTTCGCTGCCCGCTGCCGGGATCTCGATTCGGGGCACCGTCGATTCCGCGGATTTTACCTCTGACTTGGCCGTTTCGGTTTCGGATTTGGCGGCCTTGTTCAACTCGTCGCTGAACTCGTCCTTGGCCTTTTGAAACTCCTTCACTGCCTGGCCCATTCCGCGCGCGAGTTCTGGTAACTTCTTCGCACCGAACAAAACGAGAATGATCAATAGGATGATGATCAAATCCGGTCCTGCCAAATTCATAAAGCTGGCAATGAGGCTCATAAATCGATTCCAACATCAGACCGTTTGCCCAACTTGCAAGGCAAATCGACGCGGCAGCGGCGACCTGAGTTGAAGTTGACAGACTCCTACTCGTGTGGGAAAAAGGTCCCGCTATATGCGTCCAATTTGGAAAGGCAGCATTAGCTTTGGGCTAGTGTATATTCCGGTGGCTGTTTACCCGGCCACACGCGAGGAGAAGCTTAGTTTCAGGCAACTACGCTCCAGCGATCTTAGTCCTATCAGGTACAAAAAAGTCGCCGAGGCTGATGCAAAAGAGGTTCCGGCCGAGCAGATCGTAAAAGGGTTCGAATACGAACGCGGCCGTTACATTGTTATGAAAGAGGAGGATTTCGAGAAAGTTCGCATTGAATCCACTCATTCCATCGACATCACCGACTTCGTCGAATTGGAACAGGTCGATCCGAAGTTTTTCTACAAGCCTTACTTCCTTGAGGCGCAGAAGGGCGGCGAGAAGGCTTACGGCGTTTTGCACAAGGCGCTTAGCGGGACGGGCAAGATTGGAATCGCCAAAGTCGTCATTAGCAATCGCGAACACCTGGCCGCGGTGAAACCCGACGGTCTATTCCTTATCCTGGAGCTAATGCATTTTGCGAGCGAAATCCTTAGTGCTGAAATTTTGAAAAACGGATCGGCCACAGCGGTTACTGACAAAGAACTGAAAATGGCCCAGGCGCTCATCGACAGCATGTCGGTTTCCTGGGAACCGGAAAAATATCGCGATGAATACCGGACGGCATTGATGGAGATCATCGAGCAGAAAGCAAAGAACAGGCAAATTCCTGGCAGAGCGGCGCCTGCACCTTCACCAACGAATGTTGTCGATCTTGTCAAGGTGCTGCAGGACAGTCTCAACCGCACTCAATCCCTGAAGCAAAAGCGCGGCTCTGCCCGGTCCAACGGGCGTTCGACAACCGCGCTGGTAAAGCAGAAGAGGCGCGCGGGCGTTTTGGGCTAATCGCCATTCGGTCCGAAGCGCTCGTCCAAATCTGTTCGCTGAAATCGGATCGCTCGCGAGTCTAAAAGCCCCGGTTGCAAATCGAACCTTCTCCGTTACCGTACGCGTTCAATTTATGGCCAAGACTGCCTGGATTAATCGTAACGAGCGGAAGCGGGCAAGCGTGAAGAAGTATGCCGCATTGCGCGCGGAGTTGAGGGCGAAAAAAGATTATGCCGGCCTCGCGCAGCTGCCGCGCGACGCAAGCCCCACCCGAATCGTGAACCGCTGCAAAGTTACGGGGCGGCGGCGGGCATTTATTCGAAGGTTTAAGATTTCGCGTCTCACGTTTCGCGAGCTGGCGTCGCAAGGGCTCATCCCTGGCGTAACCAAATCGAGCTGGTAAATTCGTGCTCGACGGGGCCTCGGATGCACGGGTTGCAGCCGCGCAATGAACCTTCTATTTTTGTATCTGACTACGGCGCCCATTGCTGAAACGATCATCGAACACTGGGACTCGCCCGGTGTTTTGATTGGCAAAATCGCGGCTATTGCTGCGCTTGTCGGGCTTAATGGTTTCTTCGTCGCGTGCGAATTTGCCGTTGTTAAGGTGCGTGGCAGCCAGCTCGACGCTTTGATAGAGGAGGGGAACCTCCGAGCAAACTTCGTCAAGCATGTCCGCAGCCATCTCGATGCGTATCTCTCCGCGACCCAGCTTGGCATTACCTTGGCCAGTCTCGCGCTCGGGTGGGTCGGTGAACAGTTTCTGGTGCAAATCCTTGAGCCGTTCTTTGCACTCGTGAATATTCATTCGCACGGAGTTGTGACGTCGGTGTCGGTAGCACTGGCCTTTGTCGGTATCACTTTTCTGCACATCGTCTTCGGCGAACTCGGCCCGAAATACACCGCGATCGCGAACCCATTATCGGTCGCCTTGCGAATCGTGCGCCCCCTGGGCGTGTTTTATCTCTTGTTCCGGCCCGCAATTTGGTTGTTACACAAATCTTCGAACTTCCTTTTGCAAGGAGTCTTGCGGATGAGACCCGCCTCCGGCGCAGAGCTGGCTCACAGCGAAGAAGAGTTGCGGCTGATTCTCGAGCAAAGCGAAAAATCGCTGGAAGTTTCTGCGCTCGGGCGCGACCTGCTCATTAACGCACTGGATCTGCGCGATCGCGTTGTCCGCGATATCATGACGCCACGGGGCGAAGTCATTTATCTCGACCTGGAAGACAGCTTCGAAACCAACGTGAAAAAGGCAATCGAATCGCGACACACGCGTTTCCCGCTTTGCCGGGAAAATCTCGATAATACGATCGGCCTTATTCACATTAAGGAACTCGTGCCCATGATGCGCGATCCGCATCCCGATCTTATGCGCATCAAACGCGAACTGATTCCAGTTCCGGAGATGATGTCGCTTGAGAAATTACTCAATCTCTTTCTCAGTAAACACGCCCATCTTGCCATCGTCGTCGACGAGTTCGGCGGCACGGTTGGCATGGTCACCCTCGAAAATGTGCTTGAGGAACTGGTCGGCGACATTCAAGATGAGTTCGATTCTGAAAAGGAAGAATTTCGCAAGATCAATGAAAACGAATTCGTTGTCGACGGCGCGCTCGGTCTTTATGAATTACGTGACACCGCCGGTCTCGAACTCGATAGCGCGGACGTCAGCACCATCGGCGGCTATGTCACCCATTTGTTAGGCCATCTCCCGAAACAGGGCGAGCAAGTCAAGATCGATAATTACCTCGTCACGATCACGCAAACGGACGGACGCCGTGTCGGCCAATTGCATTTCAAGAGGATGAGCGAGTCGCCGGTCGAAACGACGACAAAAGCGGGCGCTTCGCCCTAGGTCCCGCCATTACAACAGATGGACTTAATTGCGGAGGCCGAAGTTACCTGCCCGTATTGCGCGCAGGTTTTTCCGCTGGAAATCGACACCTCTCAGCCCGAGCAAACGTTGCTTGAAGATTGCGCGATCTGCTGCCGGCCGATTACGCTAACCATCCGCTGCCGGCCAGGGGCGATTGTCGATCTTAGCGAGTCAGCGGTCTAAGGCGTGCGCGAAAAACCGGGCGCCGTCGCAACTGCCTAACCAGAGCTTCGATCGCACGGAGAGTGGACGGACTAATGTGATGCTCCATTCCTTCCACGTCGTGATAGATCACTCGATCGTTCAGACCGAGCAGCTTCAGGAAATCGGTCAAGAGCTTGTGACGGTGGGCGATACTGCGCGCCAGCTTTTCGCCGGTGCGAGTTAGAACCAAGCCGCGATATTTTTCGTATTTGAGCAAACCATCCGTGTCTAGGCGCTGCACCATGTTGGTGACGCTTGCCTGCGAGATTTTCAACGCGGCGGCGATATCAACGACGCGTGCATAACCTTTAGAGTTAATGAGGTCGAGGATACGCTCTAGGTAGTCCTCTACTGCGGCCGAACTGCCGAGGGCAGACGAAGAATTTTTGCCTGACACAAGCACCAAAATAGAAAAGCGAACGAAATAGTCAACCAAATAAATAATTGCCTTTTGACAACATTATATAATGATACAACTAAATTAGGCTCACCTAAGTCACTACCGAATTCATGGATCAACCTAGCCGCATTATCGTTCCGGAACCGGCAATCAGTTGGCGAAAACGTGCGGGACAAGTCTCGCTGCCGGAAGTACATCGCAGCATTGTTGTTCCTATAACTGCTTCGTTTTGGAGGAAGCTGCTCGCTTTCTCCGGTCCCGGTTTTCTGGTGGCCGTCGGTTACATGGATCCCGGCAATTGGGCGACTGACTTATCAGGCGGAGCCCAGTTCGGCTACTCACTTTTGGCTGTTGTAATGATTTCCAATTTAATGGCGATCATGCTTCAACATTTGTGCATCAAACTTGGCGTCGCCACGGGACGTGACCTGGCCCAAGCCTGCCGCGACCACTATTCAACCCCAACCGTGTGGTTTCTCTGGATTCTTTGTGAGATCGCCATTGCCGCGTGCGATCTGGCCGAAGTTGTCGGGTCGGCCATTGGCTTGCAGCTTCTTTTCGGGATTCCCTTGGTATGGGGGTGCATCATCACTGCGCTGGACGTGCTGGCGGTACTTTATCTCCAAACTAAGGGCTTCCGTTACATTGAGGCTCTCGTGATCACGCTAATTGCAACGATCGGGAGTTGTTTCGCGGCCGAGCTAATTTTTTCCAAGCCGACTCTCACAGGAGTCATGCTTGGATTCATCCCTGGCCCACACATTGTCATGGATCAGGGAATGCTATACGTCAGTATTGGCATCATAGGGGCGACCGTGATGCCGCACAATCTTTACCTGCACTCTTCCATCGTGCAGACGCGGAAGTTTGAGCAGACGCCCGTGGGCAGACGCGAGGCGATTAAGTTCGCCACCATCGACTCGAGTGTCGCACTCATGTTTGCCCTGTTTATCAATGGCGCGATCCTCGTGCTCGCGGCAGCCGTTTTCCATTGGTCCGGGCATCAGGATGTAGCGGAAATTCAGGATGCTTATAAGTTACTCAGTCCGCTGCTCGGCGTGGGAATCGCGAGCATTCTTTTCGCGGTGGCGCTCCTCGCTTCGGGACAAAACTCGACGCTCACCGGCACGCTCGCTGGCCAGATTGTAATGGAAGGTTTTCTGAACTTTCGGATTACTCCGTGGCTGCGCCGGCTGATCACCCGAGCCCTGGCGATTATTCCTGCGGTCCTCATAATCGGCATTTTTGGCGAAGGCAAAACCACCCAATTGCTGGTCGCCAGCCAAGTCGTCTTGAGCATGCAACTCGGTTTCGCCGTTTGGCCACTGATGCGTTTTACCGACGAAAAGACGAAGATGGGCGAGTTTGCCAATCGGCTTTGGCTGAAAATTCTGGGCTGGACGGTGGCTGGCATTATCATTGTGCTCAATGTGAAGCTGCTCTTCGATACCTTTATGCCGGCCGCGGTCCTCAAAACCATCTATGGATTCCTCGGTCTGCCGGCTCCGATGCAGTAAACCCGCCCATGTATCACCACATTCTCATCCCGCTCGAAAATAGTCCGGCCGATGAGACGATTTTGGCTCACATCAAACCGCTGGCGCGCATGACCGGCGCGAGGCTACTCCTCGTTCATGTCGCCGATGGTTGGGTGGCGCGGAATTTTGATCAGCTCAAGCTGGCTGAGAGCGAAGAAATGAAACAGGACCGTCTTTACTTAGAAAAGCGCAACCGAGAACTGGCGACAGAAGGCTTTTCCTGCGAAGCCGTGCTTGCCCTCGGTGAACCCTCTGACGAGATCATTAAACTCGCGAGTGAAAAAGATATCGACCTTATCGCGATGACGACGCATGGACATCGTTTCATTAGCGACCTGCTTTACGGCAGTACAGCCGATAAAGTGCGGCATCAGGTCGAAGTGCCGGTACTTTTACTGAAAGTGAAAAATTAGAGCGGCGTTCGCTACGGCGAGCGAACTCCATTGAAAGCAAACTGGAGCCTTGCTCTACTCTTCTTGCATGAAAGTTCTCTTCCTCACTAACGAATATCCGCCGCACATTTACGGCGGCGCGGGCGTGCACGTGGGTTATCTTTCGCGCGAGTTAGCCAAGTCAATGCCGGTGGAAGTCCGTTGCTTCGGCGATCAGGATTTCGAAAAGCACAATTTAAAAGTCCGAGGATTCGGACTCGACACGAGCGATTTCACTTGTCCGAAACCACTGCAATCGGTTTTCGGTGCCGTGCGCCGTTGCACCGATTTCAATACCACGAACATCGATGCCGATCTTGTGCATTGTCATACGTGGTACAGCCACTTCGGCGGTATTTTGGCGAAACTTAATTACGGGATTCCGCTGGTCATTACGGTCCACTCGCTCGAGCCATTGCGGCCATGGAAACGGGAACAACTTAGCGGCGGTTATGATTTCTCCCTCTGGATCGAGGAAACCGCACTGGAAATGGCGAACGCGATCATCGCCGTTTCAGATGAAACTAAGTGTGACATCGAACGATTATTCGATGTCGATCCCAAGCGTGTCCATGTGATCCACAACGGCATCGATCCCAAAGAATACCGAAGAGTTGAATCAACCGAGGCGCTCGTTCGTTATGGGATTGATCTCGCCAAGCCGTATCTTCTTTTTGTCGGTCGTATCACGCGCCAAAAAGGAATCATGGATCTCGTACGAGCCATCCCATTCATGGATCCCGATTTTCAAATCGTGCTTTGTGCCGCTGCTCCCGACACCCCTGAAATTGCGGACCAAATGAAAAGTGCAGTCGAGAAGGCGAGGACAAAGCGCTCTGATATCGTCTGGGTCGATGAGATGGTGAATCAAAAAACGGTAACCGAACTTTACTCACACGCGGCCGTGTTTTGTTGTCCATCCGTCTACGAACCGTTTGGCATCATTAATCTGGAAGCGATGGCCTGTGAGACCGCGGTGGTGGCGAGTGCGGTCGGCGGCATCAAAGAAGTAGTTGTCGATGGAGAAACCGGATTTTTGGTTCCGCTCGAGCAAAGGAAAGAGAGCCCGTTCGAGCCAGCAAATCCCGAGAAATTTGCGCGGGACCTCGCGACACGCATCAATCAACTCATGGCCGATCCCAAGCTGCGCGAAAAATTCGGAAAAGCTGGACGCAAACGCGCCGAAGAAAAATTTAGCTGGTCTGCGATCGCACAGAAAACAAAGGCTCTTTACGCCACTCTTCGGTAGCGGCTCTCTGTCAGACGCCGCATTGGTTCGACCGGGTATACTATAAGTGGGATCTATGTTTGTTGATCGGATAAAAGTCTTTGCACAGGCCGGCAGCGGTGGGCGTGGCTGTGTTAGTTTTCGGCGCGAAAAATTTGTGCCGAAGGGTGGACCCGATGGTGGTGACGGCGGACGCGGAGGCGACGTGGTTTTGCTGGCCGATCAGCATGTCGATAATCTCTCAAATCTTTTTTACGAGCCAATCATCAAGGCGAAGAACGGCGGACATGGGCAAGGGAAGAAAATGCACGGGCGTTCGGCGCCGGCGAAAATCGTAAAGGTGCCTGTTGGAACGATCGTTTACCAATTGCAGAATGCGGATCGCGGATCCCGGATTGAAGCAAGAGGTAGAAAACGCAAAACGCCAAACGTCCAAGGCCAAACGCCAAATGCAGAAGAACACGATACGAATGCCGATCTTTCAGCAATCCGCAATCCGAAATCTGAAATGAAGCCACTTGTCGATCTTGCGCACCACAGTCAGGAATTCGTCCTTTGTGGCGGCGGCGGGGGAGGGAAGGGCAATGTTCACTTCAAGAGCTCGCGCAATCGGGCGCCGCGCCAATATACAGAGGGCGAAGAAGGCGAGCAGGGGCATTTCCTATTCGAGCTGTACACGATTGCGGACGCGGGTTTAGTTGGTTATCCGAACGCAGGCAAATCTACGCTTTTGCGCAGAATTTCCGCTGCGCGTCCGAAAGTCGCTTCATATCCGTTCACGACCCTGCACCCGATTATCGGCGTAGTTGAACTGTCGGGTTATCGTCGAGTGACCATCGCGGACATCCCGGGTTTAATCGAAGGCGCCCACCGCGATCTCGGTCTGGGGCACGATTTTTTGCGACACATCGCCCGTTGCCGTCTCTTGCTTTTCGTTGTCGATGCTGGAGGCAGCGAGGGGCGAAATCCAGTCGACGACTTGCGAAATCTTCGGCGTGAGATCGATTTGTACGATCCGGCATTGTCAAAGCGTCCGTGGTGTATAATCGCAAACAAGATAGATTTGCCTGCGGCGCGAGAAAATCTAAAAACGTTGCAAAATTCGTTTCCTACGGTGGACATGGCGCCGGTCTCTGCATCAACGGGTCACGGGATCGAGGCGTTCAAAACAAAACTTGAAAATTGGTACCTAACAGCGCAAGATCGACATCTTTATTTCCAGGGAACACAATCTGAGCGCTCGCCTAACTAACAGGTAGACAAGGGACGCCGTCTGGGACACACTCAAGACTTCTTCATGGCCAAGCGAGTTATAGCAAGCTATTGCTCGAGCTTTCTCAAGCCGGAGATGTTGCACATCTACCGGCAGGTAAAGGCGTTACGCCGGGTCAAGACCTTCGTCATGACTAAGGAGCTGCAAAACGCAGAGCGTTTCCCTTTTCGTGATATCGAAATTATTCCAAAGCAGCGCATGAACCTTTTGCGCCACGGGTGGCTTAAATTCGTGAAACGGCGTCCGCCTGTTATTTATCGGGGAGAATATCAGCTGCTGGCTTCGCTCTTGGAACGGCGCGGTGCCGATCTCATGCACATTTACTTTGGTCACACCGGCGTGCACCTGCTCCCGTTCATCGAACAGTGGGATAAGCCATGCGTGGTATCTTTTCATGGCGCTGATGTCGCGGTTAAAGAGGATATCGCGCATTATCCGGCTAAATTGCGGCGTTTGTTCGAGGTTGTACCGTTAGTTTTCGCCCGTTCGCAATCACTTGCTAATCGGCTAAGCGAATTTGGCTGTCCGCCGGAAAAGCTGCGTATCAATCGCACAGGCGTTCCGTTGGATGAATTCCCATTCGTTGATCGGCAAGCTCCAACAGATGGCCACTGGAGAGTAATGCAGGCGTGTCGCTTGATCCCTAAAAAAGGCGTAGCGACGAGTTTGCGCGCGTTCGCAATTTTCAAGAAGGATCATCCGCAGGCGAAATTCTACATCGCGGGAAAAGGCCCGCTACAGCCGGAATTAGAGATGCTCGCGGCGGGCCTAGGCATTTTCAAAGACGTCCACTTTGTTGGATTTTTATCACAGCCGAAGCTGATGGAGCTTTACGCGAGTTCGCACCTGTTTCTGCATCCGAGCGAGATGCCACCCGATGAAAATCAGGAAGGAGTCCCAAACTCCATTCTTGAAGCGATGGCGACTGGATTGCCCGTGGCCGCAACCGAGCACGGTGGAATCCCTGAAGCGGTGGAGCATGGCCGTACTGGATGGCTTGTGCCCGAGGAAGACCACATCGCGTTAGCCAACGCCATGCAGGAAATAGCCCGTTCGCCTCGCGTCTTAACCGAGATGGGATTGCGCGCGCGCGAAGCAGTGATCAAGCGATTTGCACAGGAAGCACAAATTGATCAGCTGGAATGGTTCTATGAAGAAGCGATCGTCCTGAATGGTACCGCGGAGCCCGCGGAATCGAAGTCGATAACTTCACTCGCCCCCCAATTTGCCGAGCAGGTGCCGGCAAAATAGCGGACGGCTCGAGAATTTTGTTTGTCATCCGCGCAAAACGCGCTTTCATATGCGCGCAGAGCCTCGTGGCTCTGGGCTTCCAGCCCAAAAGATCACGGGCACGATGCCCGTGCTACCTTGCTACCAACCGAATGCAGTATTGTTTCTTTTCACGCTTGTCGCTGTGGATCTTCGCGTTGCTTTGCGGCTGCGCTTTTGTAACATCCGCTTTTGGGGCTGAGGTGGAGCCCGCGGTACCATTAAAACCCGCAGAGCTGGTTCGCATCGGAAAGTTCGCGATTACAAACTCAATGCTGGTGACATGGATTGTCGCGGCGGCGATCATTGTTTTTGCGCAGCTAGCAACGCGGAAAATTAAGGCGGTCCCGAGCGGCGCTCAGAATTTTTGGGAATGGCTGGTAGAAAGCCTCTATAATTTTCTTGAAAGCATTATCGGGCGCGATCTTGTCCGAAAAACCTTTTGGTTCTTTGCGACCATTTTTATTTTCATTTTATTTGTAAACTGGTTCGGGCTTATTCCCGGCGTGGGCACGATCGGCTGGGGCCATTATGATCCAGTTACGAGTGTGTTTCACGTCGATCGCCCACTGCTGCGCGGAGGCAACGCGGATCTCAATATGACCACCGCGATGGCGGCGATCTTCTTTCTGCTCTGGATTATCTGGGCGATCCAAGCCAACGGCGTTGGGGGATTCTTGCTTCACATTTTCGGACCAAAGGGCGAAACGTCTGGATTTTTGAAAGTGATCATGGTCGTTATCTTTTTCATGGTCGGATGGCTTGAAGTCGTCTCGATTCTGTTCCGACCGATCTCGTTGAGCTTTCGGCTTTTCGGGAACATCTATGCCGGCGAAAGCATTTTGGAAGCGATGTCCACGATGAACCGGTGGCTCTCGCCGTTCTTGCCGCTTCCCTTCTATTTTATGGAAATACTCGTGGGCATTGTGCAGGCGCTCGTTTTCATGTTGTTGACGGCTGTTTTCACGCTTTTGATTGCACAACATCAACCGGGACACGAACCACAATCTTAAAGATTTCGGCGACTCGTCGCGATGAACTGCGGCGACCGCCAAAAAGAAACGAAACCAAAATATGATACTACCATTACTGGCAGAGATGAGCGGAAGCATTCACGTGGGACTTGCAGCCATGGGCGCGGGCATTGGCGTTGGCCTGACCGGCTTGGGTGCGGCATCCGCAGTTGGGCGAAATCCGGGCGCAGCGACACCGATTCTAGTGCAGGCGATCCTGGCGATCGCTTTCACTGAGGCGATTGTTTTCTACGCGCTCTACCTTCTCCCTCACTAAGATTTCTCAGCGCGGCGGTCGCGCCTGGAATTCGTGTTATGAATGTGATGATTGCTGCTACAAACGGAGGTTTTGCAGACATGCTGCACGACGTGGCCGACACCTTCGGCTGGAACCCCTGGTTGTTTCTATCCCAAGTCATCAGTTTTGCGATTGTCGCATTCCTTTTGCGGCGGTTCGCTTACAGACCCATTCTCGGTGTGCTGGAAGAGCGCCGGCAGCGCATTGCGGAAGGATTATTGAACGCAGAGAAAATCAAGAAACAACTCGCCGAAGCGGAGCAACGACACGCGGAGATCCTGGCCAAGGCAAATGCCGAGGCGCAAAAGATGATCGATGAGGCGCGCGAAAGCAGCGCACACCTCGCCGAGCGCAAACAGCAGGAAGCGATTGCGGCGGCCGAGCAAATTATCACGAAAGCGCGCGAAACCAGCGCGATCGAGCATGAGCGCACCATGGAATCTCTAAAGCGCGAGCTCGGACGTCTCGTCGTGGACACAACTGCAAAGGTTACCGGCAAGGTGCTTACTTCCGAGGACCAACAGCGATTACAGGAAGAAACATTGCGTCAATTGGCCTGATGAAGATCAACAAGGAAATTCGCAGACTCTCGCGGGAAATGCTCAGGGCAAGCTTTACTGACTGGCAACTCGATCCCGGCCGGATCGCATCGCTCATCGAATCACTCATCGCGCGAAAGCCCCGCAATTATATCGCCGTCTTGAAAAACTACCGGCGCCTCCTTCGACTGGAAGTGGAAAAACGCCGTGCCCGGGTCGAGACAGCAAGCGAGCTGGATTCGGAAACGGGTTCGAAGCTCGTCACGAACCTCAAGAAGAAATACGGCAATGACTTAGCAACAGAGTTCACCGTTAATCCTCAGCTTCTTGCCGGAATGCGCATTCAAGTCGGCAATGACGTTTGGGACGGCACCGTGCGCGGTCGGCTCGAACGCCTCCAGCAACAACTTTAATCAATCAAACCATGAGCAGCATACTTGAAGAGATCGAAACAAAAATTGAGGGACTAAAAACAACTACGACAAAAAGCAACGTGGGTGTCGTGCGCGAGACCGGCGACGGTGTCGCACGTATTGAAGGTCTTAGCGACGTCATGCTCAACGAGATGATTGAGTTTCCCAACGGAGTGTTTGGCCTGGCATTAAATCTGGAAGAAACCGAAGTGGGCGCCATTCTGCTGGGCGAAAGTACAAAAGTCTCAGAGGGCGACGAAGTAAAAACCACCGGAAAGCTTTTACAGGTGCCAGTGGGCAAAGCGTTGCTCGGACGCGTTGTTAATACGCTGGGTCAGCCTTTGGATGGCAAAGGTCCAATCAAGACTGACTCCTTTTATCCGCTCGAAAAAATCGCGCCGGGCGTGATCAAACGTCGCAGCGTCAGTCAACCGGTGCAAACCGGGATCATGGCAATCGACGCGATGATTCCGATAGGCCGTGGACAGCGGGAGCTGATCATTGGCGATCGCGCCACTGGAAAAACGACCATCGCGATCGACACGATCATCAGCCAGGCGCGGTTAAATAAAGCGGGCGAAAAAGGGGAGTTGAAAGATTATCGGCCGCTTTACTGCATTTACGTCGCGGTTGGTCAGAAGAATTCCAATGTTGCGCGGGCGCTCGCGGTTCTCGAAAAAGAAGGCGCCATGCCATACACGACGATCATCTCCGCGCCGGCATCCGATTCGGCCACCAATCAGTATCTCGCGCCTTTTGCAGGTGCAGCGATGGGCGAGTGGTTCATGGATAACGCTATGGACGCTCTCATTATTTACGATGACTTGTCGAAACATGCGGTTGCGTATCGTCAGGTTTCGCTGGTGCTGAAACGGCCTTCCGGCCGCGAAGCTTACCCAGGGGATGTATTTTATCTGCACTCGCGGTTGCTCGAGCGCAGCGCGCGCATCGGCAAAGACTTTGGCGGCGGTTCGCTCACGGCACTGCCGATCATTGAGACGCAAGCAGGCGACGTATCCGCCTATATTCCAACCAACGTCATTTCCATTACTGACGGACAAATTTACCTCGAGACGGATCTATTTTATCAGGGCATTCGACCAGCGATCTCAGTCGGACTCTCGGTCAGTCGTGTCGGTTCCGCCGCCCAGATTAAGGCGATCAAGCAGGTTGCTGGCAAGGTGAAGCTTGATCTCGCGCAGTTCCGCGAGCTTGCCGCGTTTGCACAATTCGGATCGGATCTCGACGCGGCAACAAAGGCACGGCTCGATCGCGGCCAACGCATTGTCGAGCTGTTTAAGCAGAAGCAATACAACCCGATCCCAGTGGAGGAACAGGTTGCCGTGATGTGGGCCATGCAGAACGGATACATCGATCCAGTTCCGGTCGAGCGGGTGAAGGAGTTTCAAACCAAGCTTCAGGATTATCTGCAGACGCGCAAAGAAAGTTTGCTGGCTTCAATTCGCGACAAGAAACAACTCGACGAGGAACTGGAGTCGCAGTTAAAAGGCGCGCTCGACGAATTCAAAGCGACCTGGCGATGATTTCGTTACGTGACTTCGAATTCCGGATGACTAGGCAGCTTCTCAGACATATCGACAGCGAAATTCATCTCGTCCGCGGCCAACGTGTCATGCTGGATTCTGTTCTGGCTGAAATTTATGCCGTTTCGACGAAGCGGCTGAACGAGCAGCTAAAGCGAAATCGCAAAAGATTCCCAGCTGACTTTGCGTTTCAACTGACGGCGCAGGAGTTTATGAACTTGAAGTCGCAATTTGCGACCTCAAGTTCACACGGCGGAAAACGGAAGCCACCTTGGGTGTTCACCGAGCATGGCGCGATCATGTTGGCGAGCGTGCTGAAGAGCGATATTGCTATTCAAGCCAGCGTGCGTGTCGTCCGTGCGTTCGTCAGGCTGCGCGAAATGGTTGCGGCGAATGCGCAGCTCGCGGCGAAGCTTGAAGAACTCGAACGACGGCTTGATTCACATGACGAAGCTATTGTCGACCTTTTCGCGGCATTGAATCGTTTGCTTGAACCTCCAGAGAAACCAAAACGCGAAATCGGTTTTCACGTGCGGGAAAGGTCCGCGCCTTATCGCGCGAACAAAAGAGCTTAGGAGATGGCAAACACACAAGAAATCCGGCGCCGGATCAAATCAATCCGCAATACGTCCCAAATCACCAAAGCAATGCAAATGGTGGCGGCATCCAAAATGCGCAAGGCACAGCAGCACGCGCTTGCCGGACGGCCTTATGCCACCTTGATGAACAAAGTGCTCGTGTCGCTGCAAAAACGGACAGATCCGAGGCAGCATCCGCTTCTCAACATTCGTCCGCTTAAAAAAGAGCTCGTTTTGATCATCAGCACGGACAAAGGACTTGCCGGCGCGCTAAATACAAATCTTTTTCGCGAAGCTGCGAATTTTGATTCGGCGAAGACCATGTATGTGGTAACTGGAAAAAAAGCGCGACAGTTTATTGCACGCACAAAACGGGAGTTGTTGGCCGATTTCGAGCTAAAGGATGCGCCTGCATTTGTCGAGACCAAGCCGATTGCAAAATTTTGCACGGAAAAATTTCTAAGTCGGGAAGTGGATAAGGTGACGGTTCTCTACACACAATTCATTAATACGATAAATCAACGCCCGGTTGCTCGTACGTTGTTACCGATTAGCAGCTTCGATCTTCCGCAGAAGCATGAAGGATCGGACGGAAATCAAACTGTCGATCCAATGGTTGGCTACGTCTTCGAACCCAATGCCGAGACGGTCCTCGACGTGATGCTGCCCTATTATCTTCAGTATCAAGTTTTCCAAATGATCCTCGACGCACGCGCGTCCGAGCACAGTGCGCGCATGGTGGCGATGAAAAACGCCACCGACAACGCCAAAGAATTTATTAAGGATCTCACTCTTGAGTACAACAAAATGCGGCAGGCTAGCATCACCACCGAGCTGCTTGAGATCGCTACCGCGCAAATGGCACTTGGCTCGTAATCAATTTTATGAATACAGGAAACATCGCTCAAGTCATCGGTCCCGTTGTGGACGTAGAATTCCCACAAGAGAAGGGATTACCAAAAATTTATAACGCGCTCGAAATAGCCTACGAAGTCAACGGCAATCCGACAAAGCTGACTCTCGAAGTGCAGCAGCATCTGGGTGAAAACTGGGTGCGCTCCATCGCCATGTCATCGACGGAAGGTCTCAAGCGCGGGATGAGCGTGACCGATACCGGCGGACCAATCACGGTGCCGGTGGGTGAAGGTGTGCTCGGCCGTCTTTTTAATGTGACGGGCGATCCTGTTGATAACCGCGGTCCCGTAAAATTCGAAAAACGTTATCCGATCCATCGCAAAGCCCCGGATCTCACCGAGCAGGACACAAGAGTGCAAATCCTTGAAACGGGAATCAAGGTGATTGACTTGATTTGTCCATTCTCGAAAGGGGGCAAGGTCGGCGCGTTTGGCGGCGCCGGTGTTGGCAAAACCGTTATCATAATGGAGCTCATCAACAATATCGCTAAAGGTCATGGCGGTGTTTCCGTGTTTGCCGGCGTGGGCGAACGCAGCCGCGAAGGCAATGACCTCTATACCGAAATGAGTGAGGCCGGCGTGATCGATCAAAAAGATTTGTCGAAGTCGAAAGTGGGAATGGTTTTCGGCCAGATGAACGAACCGCCGGGAGCGCGCTTGCGCGTCGGACTTGCCGCCCTCGCCATGACGGAATTTTTCCGGGACGAGCGCAACCAGGACGTGCTTCTTTTCATCGACAATATCTTTCGCTTTTCCCAAGCGGGCTCGGAAGTTTCGGCCTTGTTAGGCCGCACCCCATCCGCAGTTGGTTATCAGCCAACGCTTTCGGCTGAAATGGGTGACTTGCAGGAGCGAATTACCTCAACCAACAAAGGGTCGATTACCTCATTCCAGGCCGTTTACGTGCCGGCGGACGATCTCACCGATCCAGCGCCGGCTAATACGTTTGCGCACTTAGATTCGACGATCGTTCTTGAGCGCTCGATCGCTGAGCTTGGAATTTATCCGGCCGTCGATCCGCTGGCATCGACATCGAAATCGCTCGCGCCAGAAATTGTCGGCGAAGAGCATTACAACGTGGCTCGGGGCGTGCAGCGCGTCTTACAACGTTACAAGGATCTACAGGACATCATTGCCATTCTCGGCATGGACGAGTTAAGCCCTGAGGACAAGCTCACCGTTTATCGCGCCCGAAAAATCCAGCGTTTCCTTAGCCAGCCGTTTCACGTAGCGGAAGTCTTCACCGGTCATAAAGGGCAGTACGTCTCCATCCCGGAAACGGTGCGTGGATTCAAAGAAATCCTTGAAGGCAAACATGACGATGTACCTGAGCAAAACTTCTACATGAAGGGCAACATCGACATGATTAAGGAATAATGACCCTAAAACTCGAAATCGTCACGCCGGAAACGAAGATCTATTCCGAAGACGTGGACATGGTCACGTTGCCGGGATCGGAAGGCGAGCTCGGCGTTTACCCGAGACACGTTCCGTTGCTAACTACATTGAAACCCGGCGAACTGCGCGCCTTAAAGAGCGGGCGCGAAACCGCGATGGCAATTGGCGAAGGCTTTGTCGAGATTAAAGCGGACGCGGTCTCAGTTTTGACGGATATGGCTTTAGAATCCGCACAGATCGATATCGCTGCGGCCGAAGCCGCTGTCGAGCGTGCCAAGGCCGCCATGAAGGAAGATCACAGCGCCGAAGAAGTCGCGGCCATCGAAGCATCGCTGCAAAAAGCGCTTGCTCAGTTGCACGTCAAGCGCCGCCGTCATCATGGGTAGCGCACGCGTCTCGCGTGTATCAGCCCGGACTTTCTGCGTCTCGCAGAAGCAGGCTTTATACTGCTAGATTGCGTCCGTGCAAACACCGGACATTCTCGGAATCATCGCCGGAAACGGCGTCTATCCCCGATTGGTTGCCAATTCGGCGCGAAAAGCCGGCGTTAAAAAAATTATTGCCGCCGCATTCACAGCCGAGACGGATCCGGCGCTCGCGGAATATGTCGATCTCACTGAATGGATGCGGGTTGGACAACTGAGTCGGCTGCTCAAATTCTTTCGTGAACGAAACATTCGTCGTGTGATCATGGCCGGACAAATAGGGCCGAAAAATCTTTTCGATCTACGGCCCGATTGGAAAGCGCTGCTGGTGCTGGCAAAACTCAAACAGCGAAATGCTGAATCCATTTTCGCGGCAATTGCAGATGAACTCGCAAAAATAGATGTCGATCTTTTGCCGGCAACGACATTTCTCGAAGAGTTTCTTGCGCCTGCTGGATTGATCGCGGGACCGAAGCTCACGCAGCGCGAGGAGGAAGATGTCACTCTTGGCTGGAAGATCGCCAAAGAAATTGCGCGTCTCGACATTGGACAGACTGTCATTGTGAAAAACGGAACGGTCGTCGCGGTTGAAGCGCTCGAAGGCACGAACGAAACGATAAAACGAGGTGGAAACTTTGCGCGCAAGGGCGCGGTCATGGTCAAAGTCGCCAAACCAAATCAGGATATGCGATTCGATGTGCCGGTGATCGGCGTTGAAACGATTCAAATCGCCGCTGACGCCAAGTTGCGGGCAATCGCTATCGAAACGGGAAAAACCCTACTGCTCGAGAAAGATGCGATTATCGATCTTGCCAATTGTTCGAAACTTTCGATCGTCGCTCGTTAGTTGCTAAGCGTGCCCAAGCTTTCACGAGAGCTTATTTCGCGGCCAAGGCGGTTAACTGGTTAGCGACTAATTGCCAGCCGGTCAGACCTTTGACCCAAATGTGAATACTCCGGTATTGGCCGCTCGTCGGTTGACCACTATACTGCCCCTTGATTGTCACACGGCTCGTCGCCACAGCCGTGTTTTGATGAATCCGTACTTTAAGATCTTCCTCTTCGTTGATCGATCCCAGAGTAGTCGCGCCAGATTTAAGGTTCGCTAGGCGCTGCGCTTTGGAGAGCATCTCTCCGGACGCATTCACGAAGAAGTAATCATCTGTCCAGATTTGTTCCAGCGCCGGAATGTCGCGCCGCAACAAGGCTGTTCGATACTTCTCGATCGCCTGCCGGACCTCCTGCTCACTCGTGCTGCTCCCTGACTCTTGTGCGATTGCGGATTGCCCGAACGCAAATGATAGCAGGGCAACGTTGATGACTGTGTGCGGAATAATGCGTTTCATGTGCGAACTCCTTTCCGAAAGATAAAGGCGGCGATAACCATCGCGCCGATTGAAAACCAGTCCGCGACGATCCACGAGTTGCGATCCAGACCGAGCGGGAAGATTGGATTAAACAAAACCGCCAAGACGCCAAAAATGCACAGCCACAGCAAGCGTTTCATTTGAAAAGATGCAACCGCAGAATAGACAAACACCGCACAGCAAATCCAGCGCAGCAAAGTGTAAAAACTGTCGGACTGTTTCTCAGCCGCAGCGAAAACAAGCATCACTGCTGCAATTATCCAGATGATGTAGAGCAGAAAAATCGTGTTCCTGGCTTTCATCCGCTGCGGAAGCGAGGACTTTCCATCATCGCTCGCGAGTTGCAATCGCCAAACTGGAATTTACAATCTGAAATTCGTCGACGAGGGGTAGCTCAGTTGGGTAGAGCGCCTCAATGGAAGAGATCGCGCGCTATTGCGCGGGCAGATTTTCTTCAATCCCGGTGATCAACTCGGGAATATTGATTGGCTTGGCGAGAGATGGATGCCCTTGGATGCGAAGGCCAGTGTTTGTCTCAGGTTTCGTGACCAGCGCGGTGAGAAAGATGATCGGCGTTCTCTGCAAATCCGGATCGGCCTCGATTTGCGCCGCTACTTCGCCTCCGTCTGTCTCTGGCATCATTACGTCTAGCAAGATCAGATCCGCTCGAAAATCCTGGGCACTTTGATAAGCCTTAGTAGCGTCGTTCTCTTCTAGCACTGAATAGCGGCCTGTCCTTTCGAGAAGGATTTTGACCAGGCGGGTGATTTCCCGGTCGTCATCAACAATCAGGATGCGTCGCTTTTCTTTGACCGCCAACTTGACGATTGCATCGATTTCAGACTGATCGAACCAATAAACACGACTCAGCGGTGGATTCTGGCTAACGATGTACGAAGCATTCACATTGAATCCGTTCGCGTCTTCGATGACTTGCATTACACCCGGTACTTCCAAATCTATTCCGTCCCTCACGGGCTTGAACGTCACAGTCTGTCCGTCGATCTTCTCAGGGGGGATTGGCAGCTGAACCGTCGGCGGTCTGTATCCCATACACGAGAAGATCGAAGACCAGACTGCGCTTGGTTCTAGCAAGGCCATAATTTTCTCCAAGTCCCAAATATGAATTCCTCATTTTCTGATTCCGAATCGACACGGTGAAACCTGTCAAAGCCGTGCCTCTCTTTTACGTGCTGTTCCAGTTGAGAAAATGTTCGTTCGCTTCGATGTGCCTGTGATCGGCGTCGAAACTACTCGCCTCGTGGCCGAGGTAAACTTGCGCGTCATCGTTATTGAAGCTGGACGTACCTTGCCGCTCGAAGCGATGCGATTATCGATTTTGCCAATGGTTGAGATTTCAATCGTTGTTCGCTAGTTGCAATCGGCACTCAAAAATCTACAATCTGAGATTCTTCCGCGGGGTCTTAGCTCAGTTGGTAGAGCGCCTCAATGGCATTGAGGAGGTCACGGGTTCGAATCCCGTAGGCTCCAGGATTTCTACAGAAAATCTTGCAGCGCTTGGGGATGAGAATATAGTTCGACCGGTGGGGCGCGAAGCGGAGGGTTCAAAGCGAAGTTCAAAAGCCGGAGCCAAAGCGTCAGCTTTGGATAATCCCCTAGGCTCCAGTCTACGCTCGCGCCGTAGCCTGAGCGAAGGCGGACTTTGACCTTGCCACAGTTGCGCGGCGAGCTACCGGAGCACAAAGATCCGACGTCCTTCCAATGTAAAACCGATCAGCGCAAGCTTCACTGTGCAGTATATACAGCTAGATAAATCGGCCCATATCTTAAGTGGTTTGCCGAGTCGTAGGCTCCAAATTTCCATGTAAACGTTGGAGCTCTTAGCAGGTTGGACGAAGCTTGCAACAAAACGCCCTTTGTGATGTTTAATCGGCGGAGCGACTAATGAAAGAATCCAGAATCCTCGCGTTGTGTTCGGTCGCAGTGCTCATGATCGGCGTGCGCAATATGCAAGGACAGACAAACACTGCGCCATGGCAAAGTAGTGCTCCCGCGACAGTGAACGGTCGTGCGCATACTAATAGTGCGTATCGAAGCGCACCGATCTCGCAAAATATCGCTCGCGGGCCAGCAAACTTTGGCCCTCGGACAATCAACTCGTACCCGGCCCAAATAGCTGGCCAACGCACGGTGAATTTCCGGCCTAACTATTCGCAATTCATGCGGCCATTGAATCCTACTTTGGCGGAAATGACCGCTCGACAAACCGCGCGAATTGACAATGTGCAATCAGCCCCGGGTATTCTGGCGAGACGCGAAATCACGCAGACCACGCGCCCGATCACGAACGCTCAGCACGTGGTTACAGCCAACAATTTAAAACCAATCAGCGGAGATTTGGCGAAGCGAGAAATTTCGGAAGGCTTGGAAACGATCGACGCTCAACGCATCGCAAGAAACAACAATGTACAACCAATCTCGCACGATTTAGCTAACAGTGAGACCAGGCAACACATGGCAAAGTGGAATCAGCAAACCGGAAGGAATCGTTTTAGCTATTCTGATGCACTCCGTCGTAATCGGCACGAATGGCACAATCGCAATTGGTGGCGACAACATTGCAACACGATCGTTTTCGTTAGCGGGGGATATTATTTTTTGGACGGAAGCTATTGGTATCCGGCTTGGGGTTACGATCCACTCTACAATTACTACGATTATGATGGCCCCGTCTACACTTACGGTAATCTGCTGCCCGATCAGGTAATCGCGAATGTCCAAGCGGCATTACAGGATGCGGGTTACTATTTTGGCGAAATAACCGGCTCCCTTAGTCTGGAGACGCGTGCGGCCTTGGCAAATTTTCAACGCGACCAGGGTTTGCTTATTACCGGAGCAATTGACGAGCCGACGATCCAATCGCTTGGCTTGTATTAGAGCTCTCTGGCGAGCGCAGCTGATCGACTAGCAGGTAGCTGCCAGGAGTGTGCGCTTTATAAGGAGCTGGAAGTCAGCGACAGATCGCTATTCAACACTACAATCTTAAGGTCTCCCTGTTTTCGGAGGACGTCGACTCGCACGTCTTGCTTATCTCTGGTGAGCGAAAGGTCGACGCACGCCTCTCCTATCCGAAGATTTCGGATCGTTACCTGCTGCAGGAATTCCGGCAGAACGGGCCCTGAGAACACGAGTCTTCGTTCCAAAGCCAGCACGCGGAGACCAAGGCAAGCTTGAAGCAGGAGAAACGCTGCGCCGGCTGCCCACGCTTGCGGAGCGCACGCGATAGGATATGACGTAGGGCCCTCGCCAGCACGTCGCGCAAAGCCGCAGAAAAGTTCGGGGAGCCGATGAAGATCAAAGAACAGGCTCGCGTCGAACAAAGCTGTTAGCACTTTCGCCGCTTCGTTCTTCAGGCCGAACCGGGCGAATCCAGCGCCGATCAGAGCGTTGTCATGGGGCCAAACCGATCCGTTATGGTAAGACATCGGATTATAACGCGCTTCCTGTGCGGCCACAGTGCGAATTCCCCACTCGGAAAACGACGCTTTGTCAGTCAGTGTCGCCGCTATGCGGCGCGCTCGCTCGTCACTCGCAATTCCAGCGAAAAGACAGTGACCTGCGTTGGAGGTGCGCACGCGGCAAGGCTGCTTGCTTCCATCAAGTGCTAAGGCAAACGTTGAGAGGTCGTCACACCAGAAGGTCTCATCAAAACGCTGACGCAGTTTCTGGGCTTGGCGAACAAGCTCCTGCGCCCGCGCGTTATCGCCGAGACCTCGGGCCAGTGCCGCCGCCGCAAGCTTTGCGGCATACACGTAGCCTTGCACCTCGCACAAAGCGATGGGGCCTTCGGCGGACTGGCCGTCAGCATGAAAGACCGCGTCATGCGAATCCTTCCAACCTTGGTGGACTAGCCCATGGTGCGAGCGACGTGCATACTCTACGAATCCATCTTGGTCGCGATCGCCGTAGCGGTCGATCCAGGTGAGCGCGCGCTCAACATTGGGCCAAATCGAGCGAGCGAACGCGAGGTCGCCGGTGCGTTCGTAATAAGCGCCCGCTAGCATGACGAATAATGGCGTCGCGTCGATTGAACCGTAGTAGAGACCGAAGGGGACCTCACCTAGAGCAGCCATTTCGCCGCGTCGCGTTTCGTGAAGTATTTTCCCCGGTTCGGCATCCTGCTCGGCGTTCTCGGTGTGCGCTTGCTTAACGGCGAGGTAAGACAACACGCCACGCGCAATGGCTGGGTTGAACCACAAACACTCGAGTGCTGTAATGATGCCATCACGCCCGAAGGCGGTACTGAACCAGGGAACGCCGGCATATGGGTATAGGCCACAGGCTGTCTTTGTTCGAAGCATATGAAGATCAGCGATGGATCGATTCAGCCAGTCGTTGAACTGCTCGTTCGAAGTGAAGAACTCGGGCTCCTCGACTCGTGCGCGCTTAAGTGCATCGACTGCGCATTTGGCGGCCTCGTCATATGCTAGTGCGGTTCGCGATCTGGCGGCTCCGCCCGTATTGTAGTGAGCGCCGCGGGGGCCACCGTCTGGCTCGCAGGCAATGGCACAATAATAATTTGCCTCGTCACCAGATTTGAGTGCGACCTGAAAATGGGCCTCCGAGTCGGTGAGACGACTCGCTGGCGGATCGAAGACGATTCGGGTGCGGCGAATGCACTCATCCAATCCTTCGTACCCCAGAATCACTGTGTCGGGCGTTACTTCCGTAGCTAGTCGGCGCCCCCGCCGTTTGCGATCCACACCTCGCACTTCGAAGATATCAGCAAAGTTGGCGTCAAACTCGATAACGAGGTCGAGTTCCACAGGTAACATCCCATAATTGTGGATCCGAATCCGCTCGTGCAATATCGCTTCCCACAAAACTTTGGAGCGGAAGATGTGCACCGTCCCATGTGGAATAACCACCATATCCGCGAGTAAGAAATCGGGATTCATGAGATCCACGGCGAGGATCGCGTTGTCGTCCTTTATTGAAGAGCTCAGCAACAGGGGCCGGTGCTTTCCCACCCGCAGGGTGAAGCGAGAGAGGAATCGAGTGTCTTGATGATAAACGCCAAGCTGACCATGGCCGAATCTCTCGATGTCGCCGAATCGGTCGAAGATTGCGAACGTGTCTCCGTGTTTCAATACACGGACGCGGTCGTCCACGCGGGAAGAGGTCGAGAGGACATAAAAATCCTCGCTGACTGAGATGACTTCCTCGGTCATTGTGCCTATTTCTTGAGAGCGTCCCCGGAGTTCTGGCGGATTACATGCTCGTACATCTGCAGGTAGTTGCTTGCCATGCGGACCGCCGTGAAGCGCTTCTCAAACACTTCGCGACAATATGCGCGACTGAGCTCAGGAACCCGCCGAACTGCCTCCGTGGCATCTTCCAGTCCTTTAACGATGAAACCCGTTCGGCCTTCTTCTATCACTTCAGAAACCGCTCCGCCGTCATACGCGATCACCGGTGTTCCGCAGGCCATCGCTTCAATCATAACGAGGCCGAACGGCTCCGGCCAGTCAATGGGGAAAAGCAACGCATAAGCATTTCCCAGGAATTGGTCCTTCTCTTCATCGCTGATTTCTCCGACGTAGTTCACGGCGGAGTTGCGCAGTAGCGGCTCGATTTCTCGGTCGAAATAATCCTTGTCAACGGGATCGACCTTGGCGGCAACTTTCAGGGGTATCCCGGTTCGCTTGGCGATTTCGATTGCCCGGTCTACCCGCTTTTCGGGCGAGATTCGTCCGAGAAAGGCAAGGTAGTTTTCCGGCTTTGGCCGGAATCGGAACAGATCCTCAGGCAGTCCATGATAAACGGTCCCCTGCCAGTTCGCCCAAGGTAGAGGTTCTCGTTGAGCATTCGAAATCGAGAGGATTGGCATGTCTCGAAACTGTTCGTAAAGAGGAACCAAGTCGGGAAGATCTAGCCGGCCGTGCAAGGTTGTAACGTGCGGAATCGATGCGCGCCGCGAGAGCGGAAAATGCAGGTAGTCGATGTGAAAATGGACCACATCAAACTCGTGAGCGTGTTGAGATACCTGCTCCAGCATCAGAACATGGTGAGCCATCTGATCCGTGCAGTGCTTATTCATCCGAAGCGACCGTCGGGATACCGCCACGAGACGGGCCTTCGTTACGGAGTCTCCGCTTGCGAACAGGGTCACATCGTGACCTTGGCGAACCAATTCCTCGGTAAGATAAGAAACGATCCGTTCGGTCCCTCCATAATTCTTCGGAGGCACACTCTCGTAGAGCGGCGCTACCTGTGCGATTCGCATATTGTTCCCTTGCTCCCACCTGCGATGCGCGGGTCATTCCACGTCACTGAAGCGGAACGCGCTTTTATTCCAAAAAACCGCGTTCGCACGACGTCGATTAACCCCATGACATGCTCGCTTCTTAGCTTGCCCGTTGCCAACCGCTCGCAGCTGAGATTTGCATGGCTCAAGAAGTTACAATTTCCGCTCTAATGTTTCGGATACAGGCGGAACTTTGGTTCCCGGAAATTCGCGCCGAAGATTTAGGAGCCCGTTAAGTGCGACTGCACTCCGAGCGGTCACTTCCGTGGAGGATCACACTTTCATGAATCTTTTCCATTTTCGATTTTCGCATGGTGATTTTGGATTTAACGTTGAGTGAAACTCCGGCGTGATCGATGCAGCAAGACGAAACACTTCACGATGGGCGGATTGTGCGCGGCGAAGACCCGCTTAATCTCGAGATGCCTTTCGAGAAGCTCGATAGCTTCATCACGCCGACAAAATCATTTTATGTTCGAACGCATTTCCCGATTCCGGCGATCGATAGGGATGAGTGGCGGTTGCATGTGGAAGGTGAAGTCGAAAAACCATTCGCGATAAATTACGAGGAGCTGCTCAAATTAAAGTCGCTGACAATTCCAGTGACGCTCGAATGTGCTGGGAACAATCGGAAATTTCTCGAGCCGAAGGTGAAAGGTGTGCAATGGCGTCTCGGCGCTGTGGGCACGGCCGAATGGACAGGCGTTCCGTTGGCAATCTTCCTCGATCGCGCTGAAGTAAAGCCCGAAGCGCGCGAAGTAATTTTGGAAGGCACGGATGGGGGAGTGCTTGAAGAAGCGAAGAGGCCTCCCGGCATTGTGAAATTTGCGCGGAGTATTCCGCTGCTCAAAGCGCGCGAGGACGTGTTGCTCGCGTATGAGATGAATGGCAATGAACTTCCGCCACAGCACGGTTTTCCTTTACGCGCAATTGTGCCGGGGTGGTATGCAATGGCATCGATCAAGTGGCTGCAACGCGTCATCGTTACGGATCGACCGTTTACGGGGTATTACCAGACGATGGACTATGCGTTTTGGAAAAGGCGAGGGGACATCGCCGAATTGGTTCCCCTCACGGAAATGCAGATTAAAGCGGAGATTGCGCAGCCGGTTGAAGGCGAGATTCTTCCTCTCAATTCAAAGGTACGAATTCACGGCGCAGCGTGGACAAGCGATGGCGAAATCGCCAAAGTCGAACTTAGCGTAGATGGGGGAGCGAGTTGGACGGAAACGAATCTCATAGACAAGGCAACGCGTAATACATGGCGTCTTTGGGAATACAGCTGGCACACACCTTCGAAGGCGAGGCAAATCACTCTGATCGCGCGTGCAACAGATTCACACGGGCGCAGTCAACCGGTCGAACGCGATCCCGATCGCGGTACTTATATGATTAATCATCTGTTGCCGATTACCGTTGAGGTGCGCTGAAAATCTTGCCCGCTGATGGCCACTCAAGCAGAAAAAGGAACAAGCTTTCGCGCGCTGCATCAGCGCGATCGTGCGTTCATCATTCCCAATCCGTGGGACGTCGGCACCGCGCGGTTGCTGCAATCGCTCGGCTTCGAGGCGCTGGCGACGACGAGCGCCGGATTTGCGTTTTCGATGGGAAAGCCGGATGGCGCGGTCGATCGCGAAACGATGGTTGGTCATGCCGCGGCTCTCGTTGCAGCAACCCATCTGCCGGTGAGCGCGGACCTTGAAAATGGCTACGGAGACGATCCGTCCCAGGTTGCTGAAACAATTCGACTGGCGGCTAACGTCGGCCTCGCAGGTTGCTCCATCGAAGATGTCGGCGCAAGTCGCAAACAGGCGCCGTACGAACTGTCGCTGGCAGCCGAGCGTATTCGCGCTGCGGCCGAGGTCGCACATTCCCTGCCATTCCCGTTTATGTTGACAGCGCGCGCTGAAAACTACCTGATCGGACGTCCGGATATTCGCGACACAATTGCGCGCTTGCAAACATATCAAAACGCTGGCGCCGACGTGCTGTTTGCGCCGGGTCTGAAGAGCAGGCAGGACATCATCACAGCAGTCCGCTCGGTGGATCGACCAGTAAACGTGATTATGGGATTACAAGGTGTGCAACTGAATCTGACCGAATTGTCGGAGATCGGAGTAAAACGCGTCAGCGTCGGCAGCGCGCTGTCGCGGGCCGCGTTGGGCGCGTTCCTCCGCGGCGCCCGCGAAATGCAGGCGGACGGAACCTTTACCTTTGCAGAAGATGTGGTGAAGTATGCGGACCTCAATGCGATGTTCGCGTAATGGCATGAGTGGCATCAATCATCGTTGGAAGAGTTGATGCCGATCTTGTTGAAGTTGCGCGCGACTTCGCGTTAAATCCCTGCGATGTCGCTCGTCTTTAAGACCATCCAAACGGAAGGCATCGCCGAGCTTTCCTATCTTTTGGGCGACGATGACGCAGGCGTAGCGGCCATTTTTGATCCTCGACCTGATGTTGATGTTTACGTCGACCTGGCACGCGAGGCGAAACTGTCGGTTACCCACATTTTTGAAACGCATATTCATGCCGATTTGGTGAGCGGTTCGCGCGAGCTGTGCGCGCGATTGGAATCAGCGAAGATCTTTGTCAGCCATGAAGGTGGCGCGTCCTACGGATTCGAACACGAGAAAGTAAAAGGCGGTGACCGTTTCAGATTCGGCGAAGTCCTGGTAACTGCGCGACATACCCCTGGTCACACGCCCGAACATCTCTCGTACCTTCTAGCCGAGGCCGATCATCCCGAAACACCTTGGGGCATACTGACTGGCGATTCGTTGTTTGTCTCATCGGCTGGCCGGCCGGACTTGCTAGGTGCGGACCACACCAAAGAGCTCGCGGAAAAACAGTTTCACACCTTGCGCGATTTTTATCTCAAATTGCCCGATCACGTCATGATTTATCCCAATCACGGTGCCGGTTCGCCTTGCGGCGCGGATATCGGGGACCGCTTGAGTAGTACGATCGGCTACGAGCGAAAATTCAATAAGTTCCTGCAGTTCGGTGATGTAACGAGTTTTACCAATTACGCACTGACCAGCGCACCGCCGGTGCCGAAGTACTATCCGGTGATGAAAAGGGTAAACGCGAACGGGCCGGAAGTGCTTGGAAATCTTCCGCGCGTTCGGGGTCTTCCGCCGAAGGCTTTCAAAGAAGCGATCGAGAAAAGAGCTGGCGTGCTTGTGGACACGCGAACCATGTTTGCCTTCGGTGGCGGTCATATTCCGGGCGCGCTCAACATCGGCGGTTCGCCGATCCTTTCGATTTGGGCAGGTTGGATGCTCGATCCGAACGAGCCGATTCTTTTGGTGCTCGAAAGTGAGGGTGACCTCGAAGAAATCGTGCGCCTATTTATTCGCACCGGTTATTTCAAGTTTGCCGGCTACCTCGTCGGCGGAATGAAGGCGTGGGACGCTGCCGGTTTTTCGAATGCCGAGATTGGCCAGATGACCGTGCACGAGCTGAATAAACGCGGATCGAGTTTGCAAATTATCGACGTGCGGTCGCCGGGGGAATGGAAAAGAGGGCATGTGCCGGGCGCGCGTCACATTTTCCTACCGGAGTTGCGCAAGCGCATCGGCGAACTCGATCATGCGAGACCGACCGCGGTCTATTGCGGGAGCGGTTATCGGGCGAGCATCGCCACGAGTATTCTAAAACCGGAAGGATTTGAAGAGCTTTGGAATGTTCCTGGTAGTTGGGAAGCGTGGAAAAAAGCGGGCTTCGCCATTGAAGGAGGGGACGGACAATGAATCCGGCCGAGGTCGCGATTCCGCGGCGCTCATTTGGTGAAACAATGCGCGCCGATGTTTGGTGGATCCAACCGTTCTTGGTCTTCATCGGATTGTCGATTTTTATTGTCTATTCGACGTGGGCTGCGCTTCAAGGTGCGCATTATTTTGTCGGCAACTACATTTCGCCGTTTTATTCACCGGAAATTTGCGGTAACTCGCCGCACAGTTGGTTTGGTGCCAAGCCGGCATGGTGGCCGAGCTGGCTTGTGTTTTCACCAGCGCTATTGGTGCTTTGGGCCCCCGGCGGCTTTCGGCTCACTTGTTATTACTATCGCGGTGCCTACTACAAGTCGTTTTGGGCAGATCCGCCAGCATGCACCGTGGGGGAACCCCGAAAGACATATCTCGGCGAGCGTTCGTTTCCTCTCATCATGCAAAACGCACACCGCTATTTTCTCTATCTCGCGTTCATCTTTCTCGTCATCCTCACGATCGATGTTTGGAAGGCACTCTGGTTTGTCGATGCGACCAACGGGAAAAGTTCATTTGGTATCGGCGTCGGTACGATCGTACTCGCCATCAATGTTGTTCTGCTCGGTGGCTATACCTTTGGCTGTCACTCCCTGCGGCATTTGGCCGGGGGATTTCTCGATCAGTTTTCAAAATCACGAAGTTGTTACCACGCCTACGCATGCGTGAGCTGTTTCAATCGCCGCCACATGCTCTGGGCATGGCTCAGTTTGTTCTGGGTCGGCTTCGCGGATCTCTACGTGCGATTTTGCTCGATGGGCGTCTGGCACGACTTACGAATTCTGTAGCCGATGGCAGAATACGAGACGCATGAGCACGATGTCCTAATCATCGGCGCGGGCGGGGCAGGCTTGCGCGCGGCGATCGAAGCCTCAGCGGCTGGTGTTTCTGTTGGACTTGTTTGCAAATCGTTGCTGGGAAAAGCGCACACGGTCATGGCAGAAGGCGGCATCGCTGCCGCGCTTGCCAACGTCGATGAGCGGGACAATTGGAAAGTGCATTTCGCAGACACGATGCGCGGCGGCCAATACGTGAACAATTGGCGGATGGCCGAGCTCCACGCGAAAGAAGCGCCAGATCGCGTCCGCGAGCTCGAAGCGTGGGGTGCGGTTTTTGATCGTACGAAAGATGGTCGGATCTTACAGCGAAATTTTGGCGGCCATAAATATCCGCGGCTTGCGCATGTTGGCGATCGCACAGGATTGGAGATGATTCGCACGCTCCAAGACCACGGAGTGCACCAAGGCATCGATGTGCATATGGAGCAGACGATCCTTTCGTTATTAAAAGATGGCGAGCGTGTGGTCGGTGCTTTCGGCTATGAGCGCGAGCGCGGGCGTTTCAAAATATTTCGTGCCAAAGCGGTCGTGCTGGCAACAGGCGGAATCGGGCGCGCCTACAAGATCACGAGTAACAGTTGGGAATATACTGGCGACGGCCATGCCCTTGCCTACGAAGCTGGCGCGGAGTTGCTCGATATGGAGTTCATCCAGTTTCATCCCACGGGGATGGTTTGGCCTCCAAGCGTGATGGGAATCTTAGTCACCGAAGGCGTCCGTGGTGATGGCGGAATCCTCACCAACAAGAAGGGCCGTCGTTTCATGTTCGACGACATTCCGGAAAATTATCGGACGCAGACCGCCGACAACGAAGAGGAAGGCTGGCGTTACTGCCAAGGCGACAAGAACGCGCGGCGTCCGCCGGAATTACTGACTCGCGACCATGTTTCCCGCTGCATCGTGCGCGAAGTCAAAGAAGGGCGGGGGAGTCCGCACGGTGGCGTGTTTCTCGATATTTCATGGATCAAGAAGAAGCTTCCGAACGCAGAGGAATACATCAAACGCAAGCTGCCGAGCATGTATCATCAGTTTAAGCAACTTGCCGATATCGATATTACAAGAGAGCCAATGGAAGTCGGACCGACTACGCATTACATCATGGGCGGAGTGCGTGTCGATCCGGACACCCAGATGTCGCGTGTAGCCGGATTGTTCGCGGCGGGTGAATGTGCTGCCGGGATCAATGGCGCAAATCGGCTCGGCGGCAATTCGCTCTCCGATCTTTTAGTATTTGGAAAACGTGCGGGAGAATTTGCCGCAAAGTTCGCCAAAGAAAATTCGTTAGGCAATGTCGACAATGCGAAGGTCGACGTCGCCGCGCGCGAAGCTCTCGCACCATTCGAGCAAAGCCGCGGTGAAAATCCGTATGAGCTGCAACAGAATTTGCAGGAGATTATGCAAGACAGCGTTGGAATCGTACGGAATGAAACCGAGATGAAATCTGCGCTCGAACATCTGGGCAAATTTTGGCAACGGGTAAAGCGCCTTGGTATCACGGGTAACCGCGAATTCAATCCAGGGTGGCATACTGCGTTAGATCTAAAAAATCTGCTTACTGTTTCGGAGGCGATCACACGTGCAGCGTTGGAGAGAAAAGAAAGTCGCGGCGCCCAATTTCGCGAAGATTATCCGAACAAGGACGACGCTCTTGGTAACGTGAACACGATGGTTTCGAAGGCCGCGGACGGATCCATGCAAGTTCGGCGCGAACCGCTTCCAGAAATGCCGGATTATTTAAAGCAAGTGATCGACGAAATGAAATGAGCACAGCCGTTTTCAAAATCTGGCGTGGCGACCGCAGCGGCGGCGAATTCAGAGACTATGCGACAGAGGTCTCCGAGGGAATGGTTGTGCTCGATGCCGTAAATCAGATTCAGGCGACGCAAGCCAATGATCTTGCATGTCGATGGAACTGTAAAGCGGGCAAGTGCGGTTCGTGTTCGGCGGAGGTCAACGGTATGCCGAAGCTGATGTGTATGACGCGGCTAAGCGAGCTTCCTTTGGAAAAACCGGTGACCGTCGAGCCAATGAAAGCATTCCCGGTACTTAAGGATTTAGTCACTGATGTCTCATGGAATTTTCGAGTGAAGAAGAAAATCAAGAAATTTAAGCCGCGTCCGCCCGATGCGCCGGATGGAACTTGGCGAATGCAGCAGCAGGACATCGATCGCGTTCAGGAATTTCGAAAATGCATTGAGTGTTTTCTTTGCCAGGATGTGTGTCACGTCCTGCGCGATCATCGGATGTACGAAAAATTCATTGGGCCGCGGTTTTTGATTCACGTGGCCGCGCTCGAGATGCATCCGCTCGATACCGCAGATCGGATCGAGGAATTGCGAAATGCGCAGGGGATCGGTTACTGCAACATCACGAAATGCTGTACCAAGGTCTGCCCGGAAGGCATTGAAATTACAGACAATGGAATCATCCCATTGAAGGAACGCGTGGTGGACGACTTTTATGACCCGTTTGGCTGGTTTTGGAGGTGGATCAAGAAAAAGTTAAAAGGTTGAAAATCTTACGATGTTGAAAATAGGAGGTAGTTTCCACTCTAACATTGCAAAGCCATGTCCGAGCTAAAGTCGCTCTCCAAGGAAGCAGTTCCCGCCGCGCTCGAAAAAGCGATGCGTTATCGGCTGCTTAACGAACCCGCCGAAGCGGAAAGCATTTGCCTCGATGTGCTGAAGACTGATCCCGAGAATCAGGAAGCAATCATCACATTGCTCCTCGCGCTGACCGATCGCTTGGCGAAGGGCTACGGTGTGAGCGACACTCAGGTCAAGGAGTTACTCGCGCGCATTCGCAGCGAATATGAGCGCGCTTATTACGCCGGAATTTTTGCCGAACGCCGTGCTAAAACAAAGCTAATCCAACACACACCCGGTTGCCGATTTCAGGCGTACGACCTTTTTCGCGAAGCGATGAGCTGGTTTGAAACGGCAGAAGCAATTCGTTCCCCCGGCAATGATGATGCTTTGCTCCGTTGGAACACATGTGCTCGAATCATTGAGCGAAATAAGCTTGTTCCGCGGGAGGAAGAAGAGCCTGTCGAATTTCCGCTGGAGTAACTGTAGCTATTTTGCTCGTGCTGTGAGGAAAGACGACGAATTTACGCAATTCGAATACGAAGGCTGGCAGCGCGTAGCGGAAAAATACGATGCTGTCTGGTCGTCACTGACCCGGCAGTTCATTCCTTATTTGATCGATGCTGCCCAAGTTTCAACGGAACTGTCGGTATTAGATGTCGCGTGTGGCCCGGGATACGTATCTGCCGCCGTCAAGAAGGTAGGAGCGAACTCGATGGGCATCGATTTTTCGAGAAATATGGCTGAAATCGCCAGCAACATGTTTCCCGAAATCAGTTTTCGCGAAGGCGATGCCCAACAGTTGCCATTCGCAGACGCGAGCTATGATCGCGTGCTGATGAATTTTGGGCTGCTCCATCTCTCGTCTCCGGAAAGAGCATGCGCGGAAGCATTCCGTGTTTTGCGACCCAGAGGAAAATTTGGCTTCACGATCTGGGCGGAGCCACACGAAAATCCCGGGGGCAAAATTGTGAACGACGCGATCGAAGCTCATGCAAATCTGAATATCGACGTGCCAGAAGGGCCCTCGAAGTTTTTATATGCTAACAAGCAGGAATGCCGAAAAGCCCTGGCGCGAAATGGATTCCATGCCGAGTCAATAATCTTCGAGACGCATTCGGTGGAATGGAATGTTCCAACGCCGCGTTATCTCTTCGAAGCCGAGCGCGACGCGGGAGTCCGCACAGCTGGATTGTTGGCGCGGCAAGCATCGGACCAGCTCGAGGCGATCATGCGAACGATTGAAGCTGGCGTACGACGCTACGCTAAAGGCGATCGGTTCGCCATTCCAATGGCTGCGCACATTGTCGTCGCATCAAAACATTGAGCGACAAATTGATTTCGCTGGGATAAAATTGGGGACGCGCTCAGTCGCGTCCATTAGAAGAAGACGACGCAGAGGGGTCGCCCAACCTAGAGCACTGCGCCGGCGCAGCTTGAGCCCGCGCCCGCCGTGCAGCCGAAGCAGTGGTTGCCGGTCATGATCTCGCGATTGTCGATCTTCTCAGGATCGATATCCCAGAGAAAAAGTCCCGACTCGTCCGGATTTTGCCATTGCATATTCAGCTGCTGATTAAAGTCGCAATCGTAAACCTCGCCGCGCCATCCGACGCTAATGGTGTTGCGACACATGAGTCCGTCAATCGTTGTGGGGTTAAACGCATGTACCAGCAAGTCCATGTATTCCTTAAGTTGACGATTGTGCCGCAAAAATGCCGCGAATCGCCCGATCGGCATGTTGGCGATCGAATAGAGTTTGTTAAACACGATGCCGAAATGCGAGAAAAGCTCGCGTTTATAATCGGATTCCAGGTCGTCTTGCGGCCCGGGCAAAAACGCACCGACCGGATTGTAAACCAAATGCAACGGAAGCTCTGAATCGATGCCGTAGCCTAACGAGTTAAGCAACTGCAAGGCGGCGATGCTTCCATCAAACACGCCTTCGCCGCGTTGTGCGTTGACGTTCTCTGCTGTGTAGCATGGCATCGATGCGATGATTTCCACGCTGTGTCGGGCAAGAAATTGAGCGAGACCTTCATAACCGGACTCAAGTAGGATCGTGAGATTGCAGCGATCGATCACGTGCCGCGACGGGTGCAGCCTCCTCACCCGTTCAATGAAATAGCGAAAATCTGGAATCATTTCCGGCGCGCCGCCGGTAAGATCGACCGTTGGAATCTCGGTCTTGGCTAGCCAATCGACGATGCAATCAATCGTTGCACGGGTCATAATTTCTTTCCGCTTCGGTCCCGCGTTCACGTGGCAATGCACGCAAGTGAGATTGCAAAGCTTGCCAACGTTGACCTGAAGAATCTCGGGGCGTCCACGACGAAAGGAGATTGAGCGCTCCTCCAGTTTCTGTGCAAATCTGTTCATTACCTTACACGATCACTTCTTGCGAAATTGCGGGCAGATATTCGCCATCATAATTGTCGAGGCTTTAATGCTGCAACCGAGAACCGTTTAGATACGCTTCTGTGAAATGCGTCCGGCGATCCTCACGCTCGCGGTTACCGCCACTGTGTTTATGGCTCTCTTCGTACTCGAACAGCTTCTCCCGTTGCGGAGGCGCTGCTCGTCCCTACTGCCCAGGGTTATTTTAAATTTAATCATCTCGGCCGCGGCATTTGCAGTGGCGGCGATCCTCGTGCGTCCAGCTGCCACCGCCGCCTTAAGCTGGGCGACGCAAAAACCCTTCGGTCTGGTTCATCTGATCGCGTTGCCGCCGGCGTTGGGGTGCATCGCATCCTTTCTGTTAATGGACCTGACATTTTATTGGTGGCATCTCGCGAATCATCGAATCGGATTTCTTTGGCGATTTCATAATGTGCACCACGTCGATCCCGACCTGGATGTATCCACCGGATTCCGCTTTCATTTCGGCGAGGTGACGATGTCCGCGGCTTTCCGCGTTATGCAGGTGTTACTGATCGGAATCTCGATGCCGACATTTGCCGTTTACGAACTGGTTTTTCAGGCTAACACGCTCTTCCATCACAGCAATCTGCGGTTGCCGATCCGTCTCGAGCGACTTCTGAACAAAGTACTCGTGACCCCGCGCATGCACGGCATCCACCACTCACAAGTCCGGCGTGAGAACAACTCGAATTACGGCGTCGTATTCCCGTGGTGGGATCGCGTTCATCGAACGCTCGGACTCAATATTCCGCAGGCGGAGATCGCGATCGGGATCGCGGGTTATTCGCAGCCCGATGACAATCAGCTCAGGAATGCGCTGCTCATGCCGTTTCGCAAGCAGCGTGATTACTGGAGCCGATCGGATGGCACAGTAGTCGAACGCGAGAAAGCACTCGCGGAGCAAAATCGCACGACGCTGGCGGAATGAGCGTAGACTATTTTCGCCGATGCGCCGAAAGTCTGATGGATTGCCATACGCATGACGGCGCCTACCTCCATTCACGCGCCGATGCGACGAAACATGAACGTCGTCTCGGGCTTCACAATCTCGCCATTCATCTCCAGCAATGGGTAGGCGAGGAAATTAATTGGCCCGCTCGCCGGCTCAGGATCGACCACCAAGTCGCGGCCTTTGGTAAGCTCAAAGCGATTAGCCGGGTTATGGCCGAAATAGTAGTCCGCCGCCTCTGGGTTCTTCCACGCTTCGCTGATGTCCACTGGAACCCAGCGTCCATCTGCGAGAAATTCGGCCCAGCAATGATAGCCGTCGATCGTCCCCTCGTTCTTGTCCGCGGGAATAGTCGCGCCTATGGCAAAACGAGCTGGTATCCCGACGCTGCGCGCCAAAGCAATAAAATAAGCGTGAAAATCACTGCAGTTGCCGGTTCGGGCGTCACATGCATACATCGCATCGCCGCGGCCCCAGCCTTTTCCTGATTTGTCATAGCGCATTCGGCCGATCACGTGATCGTAGAGCGCTTTCGCGCGTTCGAGATCATCGGTTTTTCCGGCCGCCGCTTTCTGAGCCAGCGTCTTAAAAGTTTCGTTAATCGGTACTAGCTTTTCCGGCTGTAAGTAACGCGCAGCTTCCGCGCTGTTTGCGGAGTAAGCAGCCTTCTCCTTGCGAACCACGCGATATCTCACTTCGACAGTTTTGCCACTGTCTTCAGGCGCGGGATGAAGCACGCAAATATCGTTGCCGTAGTCCCGGTCCTGCACTCTTTCCCATTTTACCGGGATATTCAGCTTTTCCTCAGTGACGGTCTGAAAGGCATCGGTCTTCGCCAGCGGTATCCAAACGCGGGCATCGCCTTTTATCTCCGGCAGTTTGACTCGGTAAACGAACTCGAACTGATCTGTGCCTTTGACGATGCCTGGATTATCAGCAGCGCGAGTCGCAACCACGGCCGCCAGGAAAAATACCGGGAAAATCAGAACCCGCGTGGGCAATTGGAAAACCATTTGCAAGATCAACTCGCTGGCACTTTCTGCCACTTGCCGTTCTCTTCTTTCCAATTGTAGAGCGGTTTGCCATCGATCTTGTGAACTGAGGTCTCGGTCACCTTCATTTTCCCCGGCTGCCCGGTCAAAAAGAAGTCGATGTCGTAGGTTTTGCCATCCGTAGCTTTCATATCTACGCAGGCAAAGTACTTGCCCCCGCCGAGGTCCTGCAGGCGATCATCATGTACTTTTACCAAGTCCAGAGCGAGATCCTGGCCTTCGTAATTGACGCGAAATTTCCCGTCGGCGCTCTTTTTGCTTCTAGCATCAATGTTTTTCTTGATGCCGGCGGAAATATCAGCCGTGCTCACTTGTTTTTCCGCACCACCTTTCTTCGGGTGTTCCGCGCTTTTCTTTGGATGCTCTGGATGTTCCTGCGCGAGTATTGTGGCAGCCGGTGCGAAAAATAGCGCCACAGAAAATGCAATAATAACTCGTGTAATCATAAGATTAGGTTGTTGAGGTTTCTATATTTTAATCGGAAAGCGCCGGACAGTTTGCTGTGTCGTTTATGCATTTCAGCAAGCGAAACGCCAACGGTCTCCAGATATGAGGGTCAAGACACTTATTTATTCCGGCTTGGACCGGTAAACCGGCCGGTCGTATTAATCGTTCTCTATGGAGAAGCACGTCCAGGCGTAGAGCCACCTCAAAACACGCAGCGGGATGCCAGCAGCATAAAGAGCTGCGATCAACCCGTAAGCGAGCGTCAGACGAAGGACGCCGACCTCTTCATAGCGTCGCGGGCTCACGACAATCCGTTTGTGGGTGTACGCAACTTGACCGCACTGGTGTAACATACGAAAAAATTCCACATCCTCCATGATTGGCGTTTCCGGAAAGCCGCCGAGATCTTCGAAGAGTTGCCGCCGGCAGAAAATGCCATGATCACCGCATCGCATCCGCAATAAGATTCCAGCGTAGTGAGCAAAGCTATCTGTCAGCCGGTAAACGAAAGGCGATTGGGGCAGGCGAATGCGGAAGTAGCCGCCTGCAACGTTGGGATCGTTTAGCGTGCGTCCGATTTCATCCAAACATTGTGCAGGTAATTCAACATCCACATGAAGAAACCAAAGCACATCACCACTGGCTACACGCGCACCAGCATTCATTTGCAGGGCACGGTTCCGCCTTGTCCTGACAATCCGGTCGGCAAATTTTTCGGCGAGTTCGCCTGTCCCGTCGCTGCTTCCGCCGTCCACGACAATGATTTGCGTTTCCGGTGCTCGCTCGCGGACATGCTCGAGAAACGGGCAGATCAGCGGCGCTTCGTTCCACACCGGCACGATGATGGAAACACGCGTTCCCTCACAACTGGGCACTCTGTTCTCTCGTTTCGCGCCAACTCCCGCAGTTATGTTTGCATTCATATCGCCAAGCGATTTGGTGGCCGCTCCGATCATTTGAAAATATTATCGAAAAGCAATTGCGGTCGGGTGTAATTACGGCCGTGCAAGCCACTGCGCGCCTGCGCGAAAAGTGCGAGCGTAAATATCCGTGCAAACATTGCTAGAGCGACGTGTTGGACAGAATTAAATGATCCACGCTGAACCAGCCGGGGCCGGAAAGAAACAACCACGCGAGGATCACGAGACAAAGTACCTCCGGAAGATAAAAAAAATTGGCAAGCCAGCCGATCGGCGACGTTGCTTTGATATTTCGAATTACGGTGGTCGAAATCGCCACAATCATCACTCCGCTGAGCATCACACACGCGAGAGGTGTCACAGCTCCAGCGATAAGAAGCAGGCCGAAAACGAATTCTACCGTCGAAACAAGGAAAGCATTTAACTCGGGAAAAGGAATGTGCGCTTCGCAAAGCGTTTGCCGCATTTGCTCCCGGCGGTCATTCATAAAGAGTTTGCCTCGCCCAGAGAGGAAGAAAAGTGAACCGACTACTAACCGTGCCAGGAGAATCCCGATCCACTGCCATGCGTGCAACTCCAGAAGAAAGGACCGGATGCACGACATGACCAAAAGGTGAACCGACAATTACCAACCGGCAACGAATCAGGAATGCATTTGCGCAGCGTCGATCGTAGACGGCTTCGACAGCGCTAGAATAACATCTTGCTTTCAATTCTTCGATCTTCAGTTTGATAAGCACGAGAAGCAAAGAAATCTATAACGTCATCATCATCGGCGCGGGCACGGCCGGCCTAGTCACAGCGGCAGGCACGGCAACACTCGGCGGACGCGTCGCCCTGATCGAGCGGAACTTGATGGGCGGCGATTGTTTGAACTTCGGCTGCGTGCCGAGCAAGGCGCTCATTTTATCGGCGCGATTGATTCAGCGAATCCGCGAATCGGAAAAGGGGGGATTAGATCGACAACAACCGCAATTCGCATTCGAAAAAGTATTCCAGCGAATGCGCGCGCGTCGAGCCAAGATCTCGCCGAACGATTCACAAGAGCGGTTCGAGTCGTTAGGCGTGAAAGTCTTCCGCGGCGAAGCGCGATTCGTATCGCCGCACGAAGTGGAAGTGAATGGTCAAAAGCTTCGCGCGCGCACGTAAGTGAGCAACAACGAAAAAGGCAGGCGCAAGAGCGCGATGGGAAAGCTCGCAACGCTGCCCGTGATCGTAACTGGCCTGCTCGTTCTCACGAGGTTTTTGCCGGTTACGCATTGGCTGCACGCTTTTAATGACTGGATCGGCAAAATGGGGATTGCAGGCATTTTTATTTTTATCGCGGTTTACGCTGCTGCGACGGTCTTGCTCGCGCCTGGAGTAATTCTGACGATTGGTGCCGGATTCGCGTTTGGTTTATGGAAGGGTTTTCTCGCAGTTTCTGCCGGCTCGACATTTGGCGCGGCTTTGGCCTTCCTCGTCGCCCGGTCCATTGCCCGCGACAGGATCGAAGCGATGGCAAAAGGAAACGACAGATTTCAGCGGATCGACAGTGCAATCGGCGCGCAAGGCGCCAAGATAATTTTTTTACTCCGTCTCAGTCCAGTTATCCCATTTAATCTGAGCAATTACTTTTATGGTCTGACCGCTGTGAAATTCTGGCCTTACGTGTTCGCGAGCTGGATCGGGATGATGCCAGCGACGTTCCTTTACGTTTTCATCGGCACCACCGGCAAAGCCGCTGTATCAGCCGCCGGTGGCGAGGCGATGAAACACGGCTGGCAATACTGGATTTTCGTGAGCCTCGGGCTCGCTGCCACGATTGTCGTGATAATCTCGGTAACAAAGATCGCGCGTGATGCTCTCAAGAAGACAGCGGACGTGAAGTCGTGAAGCCAAAAAAATTGCAGTTATTTGGGGCGGCTCGGCCGGATTGAAACCAATGTTTTAGCGTGTTTTTCTTTTGGCTGAAGCTTCCACAAAGATAAAATCTCGGCGCCCACGTCGTCACGCGGGGAGGGTGCAGCCTGGTAGCCAAACTTGTTTGGTGGATCCCATGGAAACAAAGGGTTTTGTCCATTCCAGCTTGATCCAAGTAATCGGATGGCTCCTATTGAACATTCCATGACTGCGATGCGGCTCGGAGTAAACATTGATCACGTTGCGACCTTGCGACAAACGCGCTACGCGGCGATGCCGGAATCGAAAAACGCGGAGCCCGATCCGATTGCAGCAGCTTCAATCTGCGAGCGTGCCGGGGCTGGGGGAATAGTTGCTCACCTGCGCGGCGATCGTCGCCACATTCAAGATCGCGATATCAAACGCCTGCGCGAAAATATCATGACTAAACTAAACTTGGAAATGGGCAACTCGCCGGAGATCATCGATACCGCCTTGCTCATCGTTCCGGATGAGGCATGTCTCGTTCCAGAAAAACGCGAAGAGATTACCACTGAAGGCGGTCTCGATGTTGCGGCGCAGCGAAAAGAACTTGAACCTACCATAAGACGCCTCCAGACCGCAGGTATCCGCGTCAGTCTCTTTATCGATCCAACGTTGGAACAGGTAGATGCCGCAGCTGAACTCGGTGTGGAAATGGTTGAGTTGCATACCGGAAGACTGGCGAATGCATTCGCAGAAAAAATTGAAAAAGAAGAACTGGAGAAATTACGGGCAGCGGCCCGTGCTGCCTCGGAATCACATCTCCAAGTCAACGCCGGTCACGGCATCAATTACCGCAACATCGCGCTCATTCACCAAATTCCGCATCTGAGCGAGCTTAATATTGGGCACTCAATCGTCTCGCGCGCTATCTGGGTCGGACTCGAGAAAGCCGTAAAGGAAATGCTCGTCGCGATGGAGAATTATCCCGGATGAGCGTGCTGGGAATCGGTGTCGATCTTGTCGAATGCGCGCGCATCGAACGTTCACTTCAGCGTTTTGGCGAGAAATTCCTCCATCGTGTATTTACCGACGGCGAAATCGCATATTCCATGTCGATGAAATTTCCAGCACGCCACTTGGCTGCGCGTTTTGCAGCAAAAGAAGCTGTTTCAAAAGCATTCGGAACCGGCATCGGCAAAGCGATGGGCTGGCGCAACATCGACGTTCAAAAAAAACCAAGCGGCGAACCGTTTCTCGTTTTCTCGGGGCCAGCGCAGGAACTCGCGGCGCAGCGTGCAGTGACGGCGGCCTTTGTCACCCTTAGCCACACCGAACATCACGCCATCGCATGCATCGTGCTTGACGGCTAGTAGCGAAGGCCTTTACGCCAATTGACATGACTATGGAACACTATCGGCACATCATGGACATCGTTGGCACCGGCGTGGATGGCGTAGGTGTATTTATCGTTGTGGGTGGCGCACTCGTCGCAACTGCGCGACTCCTACTCCATCGCGCGCAGAGCACCGGGAACTACTATTCGCTTTACCGACAGGATGTTGGTCGAGCCATTTTGCTCGGCCTTGAGTTCCTTATTGCTGGTGACATCATCCGCACCGTCGTTGTCGCGCCCACAATGCAAAACGTGGTGGTGTTAGGATTGATCGTTCTCATCCGCACGTTCCTCAGTTTGTCACTCCAACTGGAAATTGAAGGAAAATTGCCCTGGCGTCGCGAGGTGGCGCGCGCAGATCAATCAAGAACTTGACACCCTTTTGACACGTAGGTTCATATCGCCGAGCCGACTCGAACAGCATCCCGACTCTCGTACACAACGGCAGCCTAACACCCCAACGCAAGCACCGATTGCCGGAGCGACGAGATATATCCAGACGTGTTGCAAAGCCTGAGATCAACGCCGGCGCCAACGACCGTGCCGGGTTCATTGACGCTCCACAGATCGGCCCCGCGAACATTGCTTCTACACCAATGACTGCGCCGACAGCGATTCCCGCGGTGATGCCTTTTTCGCCCGCACCGGTCGACACGCCCAAAATTACAAACATTAAGATCGCAGTTAAAATAGCTTCGAGCACAAATGACTGCGCTACTGACCACAGCGGGAAGCGTAGCACCTAACAGTGCGTTTTGCGGGAAGAGAAGACACAAGATGCCGCTCGCAGTTAACGCACCCGCACACTGGCTGAAAACGTATAGGATCAATTTGGGCAGCGGAAAACGCCGTGCCGCAAAAAATCCAAGGCTGACTGCGGGATTTAAGTGCGCTCCAGAAATGTCGCCATCGTGTAAATGATTGCGAGGACGATCAGACCGAATGTTAGCGCGACGCCAACCTGCGTAACCACGCCGCCGCTCGTTTCGTTAATTACAATTGCGCCCGTGCCCGCGAAGACAAGAGCAAACGTGCTAAGGAATCCCGCCACGGATTTTTTCACGTTTTGTCGGCGACGCAATGCTCCTCGCAAAACGAATCTATTTTCGCGCGGATCTGATCGCGGACCCGACGTGTTTCTTCCAACCGTTCCTCGCGCGTCCCGGTGAATTTAGAAGGGTCGTCAAACGGCCAATGCAACCGAGTAGTTACGCCGGCAAAAATCGGGCACCCTTCAGCTTCAGCTTCGCTACACACCATTACCACGAATTGGAACAGCTGGCCTGATTTCCAAACATCGAAAACGCGCTGCGTTGTGTTCATCGAGATATCGATTCCGATCTCCTGAAGTGCCTCCACAACCAATGGATTGATTGTGCCTGGCTCTAATCCCGCGCTCTGCGATTCAAAGAATTCACCACACGTCTTATTCAACAACACCGCCGCCATTTCGCTACGCGCGCTATTATGCGCGCAAATGAACAGAACTTTTTGTTTTAGCATTTGTACTCCTTCCTTTTGCGCAGTGCTTGAATACACTGCGCGGCGCGCAACACCTCTTTACAAGTTTGGAAAGTTTTTCAATATCGCGTTTGAACGCTGCATCTGTTTGTACGCAGTCCTGTAAACATTTTAGATTTCGCTCCAATTCGTCCGCCCGTTGTTCGGGCAGAGAATAGACAACCCAATTCTGTTCCCTCTGGGTGCTCACCATGCCTCTACTGCGCAAGTAAGCGAGATGCTTTGAAATCTTGACCTGTGGCTCACCGAGAATGTCCTGAAAATGACAGACGCAGAGCGGCGATCTTGTAAGGAGATGCAGAATGCGCAACCGCGTGCGATCGCAAAAGCACTGATAGATCTGGATCAGGTCCATGTCGCCTAACAACAAGCCGCCGACGTGGCGCAACAGCCGTCTGCGGTTTCAGCCTCACGACGCTCACGCGCCCGACATTGCGTGCGGCCGCGCTGCAAGATCAGATTTAGGTGGTTGCCCTCTGGTGTGGCTTGAGCGATTGGATATTGCGCTACGACACAGCAGTCGTATTCGACATCCACATCAAAGTCCGCACTCGGTATCACGCGGTTCCCGAGCCGCAGGATTTTCGCAAAGCGATCTGATCGAAGCCGATGATCGGTGTCATTCCCGACGTGCGTTTGCAGCACGACCTTTTCCTCTTTTCCGGTCAGTCCGCCACAATCGATGAAATTCCTGACCACATGTCCAACTTCAGTAACGTGGGCGTGCGCAGGGATGCAATCGCCATCCGGCAACACAAATCGCGGAAACTGCTTGGGATTCGCTTCGAGCGCATTCTGTAAATCATGGAGTGTCATATCGATCTATATACCTGTTTAGGCATATAGCCAAGATCAAAATTACTGCTGCGCAAAATATTCGCTCCGAATGATCTTAAGTATTTTCGGAGTAGCTTCGCGATTACCAGGATTAGTACAATGATGACGAGAAACACCAACGATCGTTCATGAAACGATCGTCAATCCCCATCACGTTCGTCATCATCGCTCTGGCAGCTGCCGCCGCCGTTGTGATTGGCGATCTCGAACGCCACGCAGCCGACCGCAAGCTGCGCGAGGCGATTCTTGCGGAACTTCAGCCGGTCGCCTTAAAGAACTGTACGTTGAAGCGTTTCGGCAGCGCCAATGATGGCGGATACCTGATGTGCGAGAATCTGATTGAGCCGCTCGATGCAGCCTACTCCTACGGCGTTGGTCAGAACGACGATTGGGGGTGCGAGGTGTCGCGCCGGTATAACGTCCCGGTGCATCAGTACGACTGTTTTGATCCCGCGCGTCCAACCTGCGATGGCAGCACGTTCGTGTTTCACAACGAATGCGTCGGCGATCGGACCGGTTACAGGGAGTCGCGCTTCTTCGACACGCTGGAAAACCAGATCAGGAAAAACGGCGACACGGGCCGGCGCCTGATCGTCAAGATGGACATAGAGGGCGCGGAATGGGATGCGCTCCTCGCAGCCCCCGACGAGCTGCTGGCCTCGATTCCGCAGATTACGATGGAGATGCACGGCTTCGACGATCCGAAGATTGTCGAAGTGATCCGGAAGCTGAAGCGGAA
>Ga0209474_10000410_pt1 | contig 47600 bp, 49 predicted proteins | sample GraSoiAngelo_145_FD_185902 | JGI IMG/M metagenome (GOLD analysis project Ga0209474, IMG submission 185902) | Grasslands soil microbial communities from the Angelo Coastal Reserve, California, USA - 14_1009_05_20cm (SPAdes) (version 2) | ecosystem: Environmental > Terrestrial > Soil > Grasslands...
GCCGGCGGCCGAGCAGGTCCGCGACCTCCTCGCGCAGGCGACGGCGGGCTTCGCCGCGGGCGTCGACGGGGTCACCGTCAGCGAGCACCACGCCGGGAACCCCCCGTACCTACCCAACCCGGTCCAGGTGGCGGCCTGGATCTTGGAGTCGGCGCCCCCGGGCGGCTGGTCCGGCGGCTGCCCGATGCTCCTCGCCGCGCCGCCGCTGGCGCACGTCGTCGAGGACCTCGCCTGGCTCGACGCCCGGCACCCGGGGCTGGTGGGCGTTGCCTTCGTGGCGGGCTTCGTCGAGGCCGACTTCGCGGCCCCTGGCCATGAGTTCGCAACTCGCCGCGAACGCTTTCAAGCCGCGCTCCCCGACGCCGTCGCGGCCCTCTCAGGGCGCCCCTCGGGCCAGCTGGCCCACGACCGCGCCGTCCAGGCCGCCCGGGTCCCGGTGCTCGCCAACGCCGAGGGGCCCGTCGGCGCGCGCCGCGCGGCGGTCGCGGGAGCGGGCATCCTTCTCGGCGCTTACCGGTCAGCGGCGGCGGCGGCCGCGGTATTCGCCGCTTACCAGGAGGCGGGCGGCCGGGGCGCGCGGGTGCTGATCCGCCGCCTCCACGCGGGATCGCTGCGGGCCGAGCTGCGCGCCGAGCTGACGCGCCTCCATGCGGCCGGCGGCGACCGCGCCCAGGACGGCTACCTGGGCGACGATCCGCGGGCGATCGGCGGCGCCATCGCCGCCGACGTCCGGGTTGCCGGCGCGACCGGGGTCAACCTGCGCGTGAACATCGCCGGGATCACTCCTGCGGAGACCCATGCCCAGCTGGCCCTGCTGCCAGGCGTGGTGGCCGCCATCCGGGCCGGCTGAAGCAGGTCAGGGCCGGCCGGCAGCGTCGAGCTCGATGTCGAGGATCAGCGACTGGTAAGCCTTGCCGTGAGGGTCCGCCCGGAGCGAGATCGAGACGCCGCCCGCGAGCGCCCGCGTCAGCACGAAGTTGAACCCCTTGAGGGTGGGGACGTCGTAGCGGACCACCTCGCCCGCAACGAGGCCGGCGAACTTGGCCTTGACCACTTCCGGAGTGAGGCTCGCGGCCAGCCATCCGTAGTCCTCCGGGCGATAGGGAAAGACGCAGACGTTGCTCACGTCGCCCTTGTCGCCGGATCGGCTGTAGGCGACCTCGCGGAGCTTCACGAGACCAGCAGCTCGGTCTCGATCCGGACCTCGGAACGCGGCAGGTAGGCCGGGGTCACGCCGAGCAGCGGTACCACCGACCCGGTCGCCCCGCCGGCGCCGGCGGGACCGAAGTAGAGCAGCTCGCTCTCGTAGACGACCTGCTCGGCGGCGGGGCGGGTGGCGCAGCGGGCCGCCACCCGGAGCCGGACCTCGGGCGGCGGTCCGCCGGCAACCACGCCCCCGGCGACGCTGTTGAGCCCGACGAGGTCGCAGCGCAGCTCCTCCACCGCCGGCCCCAGCCCCGCCAGCCGGCGGCGCACGATCTCCTCGCCGCGGCGCGCGCGGTCGAGGCAGCCGGGCCCGGCGTAGGAGATCTCGCCGACCGCCTTCCAGCCGAGGTCGAGCCCGACCAGGACCTTCAGCGTGGCGGGCCGCCGGCGGCCGCCGGCGCCTCCGACCCGGACGCGGTCGGGCCCGACCTCGGCGACCGTCACCTGCGAGAAGTCCGCCGTCACGTCGGGAGTGAGGTAGGCGGCGGGATCGTGGATCTCGTACAGGAGCTGGGTCTTGACCACCCGTTCGTCGATGGCGCCCCCCGAGCCCGGCGTCTTGGAGATGACGATGTCGTCCTCGCCGGCCATCTCGGCGTATGGGAGGCCGAGGTCGTGCGGGTCGGGGACGAGGCGGAAGGGTGGGTCTTCGAAGTTGCCCCCCGCGCCATGGACGCCGCACTCGAGGAGGTGGCCGACTAACGTCGCGCTGCCCAGCCGCGGCCAGTCGTCGAGGGCCCAGCCGAGCTCGTGGCAGATCGGTCCGACGAAGAGCGAGGGGTCGGCGAAGCGGCCGCCGAGGATGAACCCAGCGTCCGCCTCGAGGGCCGCCACGATCGACTCGGCGCCGATGTAGGCGTTGGCACAGACGATGCGCTCGCGCAGCTCCCCCGCCCGGCGGCCCATCTCGGGGAGGTCGAGGTCGGCCGCGAGCACCTGCTGGAGCACGTCGTCTCCGCGGACGACTCCCACCCGGACTCCGGCGAGGTCCGCTTCCCGGAGTGCGTCCATCGTGTCCGCCGCGGCGGCGTCCGGGTTCGCCGAGCCGAAGCTGCCCACGACGCGCCGGCCGGATGCCAGGTAGTTCGCAAGGCCCGACACCACCTGCCCGATCCGCCGGTCCTGGCCGCCGCCAGGGTCCTGCCGCCGCCGGACCTGGGCGAGCGCCAGCGTGCGCTCCGCCAGGCAGTCGAAGGCGAGGTAGTCCACTCGCCCGGTGGCGGCGAGTCGGAACGCGGGCTCGACCCGGTCGTCGGCGTACGCCGAACCCGAGCCGATCGCGATCCGGCCGCTCACGTGACCGAGGGGCCTCCGCCCTGCCGCTCGCGTTCGCGATCCAGGTCGAACACGCCGAGCAGGTCCTTCGTCTCGGAGCCGACCAGCAGTCGTCCACCGTCGACGGGGAGGACGACGCCCGTGATCCAAGCGGCGTCATCGGACAGCAGAAAACACACAGCGGCCGCGATGTCCTCGGGCTCGCCGAGGCGCTGCAGCGGCACGAGCGACGCCTCGGCCTCGCCGCGCTCGCCCTCCCAGAGGACGGCCGCCATCCGGGTCCGGACCAGGCCCGGCGCGACGCCGTTGACGCGGATGCCGGCGGCGCCCAGCTCGCGGGCGAGGGTGGCGGTGATCATGTCGAGCGCAGCCTTGCTGGCGGTGTAAGCGGGCAGCATGGGGTGCACCCGGCGGGCGCCGGTCGCCGAGAGGTTGACGACGGCGCCGCCGCGCCCGAGGCCGGCCGCGACCGCCGCCTGGACCACGGCCACGGGAGCGAAGGCGTTGAGCTTGTAGGTGCGCAGGAAGTCGGCCTCGGTCGCCGCCAGCACCGGACCGTAATGGCGGTTGACGCCGACGCCGTTGTAGACGAGGTCGAGCCGCCCGAACTCGCGGACCGCCGCCTCCGCCAGCCGCGTCGCGACGCCCTCATCGCCGACGCTGCCGGCGACCGCGATCGCCCGCCCGCCCTGGGCACGGATGGCGGCCGCAGCCGCCTCCGCCTCGGCGGCGTCGCGGGCGTTGACGACAACCGCCGCACCCTCCCGCGCCAGCCGGGCGGCGGTGGCGAAGCCGATGCCGCGCGAGGACCCGGTAAGGATCGCGGTCTGACCCTCGAACCGGCGCTCACCCATGCCGCCGAATCGTAGGCTCACGCCGCCGGCCGGCGGCTTCGCGGTCGCGGGGCTCTTAGGCTTCTGCCATGCCTGACAAGCCCCGCACCATGCTGGTGGTCCTGAGCGACATCGCGCCCGAGCTGGAGCCCGACTTCCTGCGCTGGTACGACGAAGAGCACATCCCGCAGCGCCTGGCCGTGCCCGGGTTCCGCCGCGCCGCGCGCTTCCAGGCGGGGCCGCCGCCGGTGAGCGGCAGCGGCCTCGAAGTGGAGTCCCCGCCGCGGCACCTCGCCGTCTACGAGATGGATAGCGTCGAGGTGCTCGAGTCGGAGCCCTACCGGCGGCTGATCGCCAACCCGACGGAGTGGACGAGGCGGATCCGGAGCACCTTCAGCCTCCGCCTCCGCCACCCCTACGTGGAGCAATTCGGGTTGACCGACGACGACCCGAGGGTCGACCGCTTCCGCTAGCGCCGGCCCTCCGATGCCACCGCCCGGCGCCAGGGATTTGGTGTACCCTACTTACACGTAAGTTGGGCAGCGCCGCAACGTCACGCGAGGAGGGCTCGACGTCCGCATGAGCTGGAATTTCAGCACCGAACCGGAATTCGAAGAGAAGCTGCGCTGGATGCGGGGCTTCGTCCGCGAGAAGGTGACCCCGCTCGAGGTCCTGGACTGCGACGACGCGACCTTCATGCGGATCATCCGCGACCTCCGGCAGGAGGTTAAGGCGCAGGGCCTGTGGGCCACCCACCTCCCTCCCGAGCTCGGCGGGCAGGGCTTCGGCCAGGTCAAGCTCGGGCTCATGCACGAGGTCGAGGGCGAGACCTACTGGGCGCCTTGGATCTTCGGCAACCAGGCCCCCGATTCCGGCAATGGCGAGATCCTCGCCCTGGTCGGGACCGAGGAGCAAAAGCGGCGGTGGCTCTTCCCGCTCCTCGGGGGCGAGCTCGTCTCCGCCTTCTCGATGACCGAGCCCGAGAACGCCGGCTCCGACCCGACCCGGCTCAGCACCACGGCCGTGCTCGATGGCGACGAGTGGGTGATAAACGGCCACAAGTGGTTCAGCTCGAACGCCATGGGCGCGGACTTCCTGATCGCCATGGTCGTCAGCGAGCCCGACGCCCCGCCGCACCACCGGGCGTCGATGATCATCGTTCCCCGCGACGCGCCCGGGCTCGACGTCGTCCGCAACGTGCCGACGCTGGTCGGCGAGGGCCGCTTCGGGCACGGCGAGCCCGAGGTCTACTACCGCGACTGCCGGGTGCCGAAGGAGAACCTCCTCGGCCGCCGGGGGCAGGGCTTCGAGATCGCCCAGATGCGTCTCGGGCCCGGCCGGATCCACCACTGCATGCGCTGGATCGGCCAGGCTAACCGCGCCTTCCGGATGCTCTGCGAACGCGCGGTCCAGCGCGAGCTGGGCGGCGAGCGGCTGGCCGACAAGCAGACCATCCAGAACTGGATCGCCGACTCCCGGGCCGAGATCGAGGCGGCCCGGCTGCTCACCCTGAAGGCGGCGTGGGTGATGGACACCCAGGGCGTGAAGGCCGCCCGGACCGACATCTCGATCATCAAGTTCTTCGGCGCCAAGGTGCTCCATGACGTCATCGACCGCGCCCTCCAGGCGCACGGCGGGCTCGGCTTCAGCGGTGACGTGCCGCTCGAGCGGATGTACCGCTGGGCGCGCGCCGCCCGCCTGGTCGACGGCGCGGACGAGGTCCACCGGGTGTCGGTCGCCCGGCGGCTTCTGCGCGATGTCGAAGCGCCCGAGGGCATCTGGCCCAGCGAGCACGTTCCGACGCGGGCCGCGGCGGCGGCCGAGCAGTATCGGTCCTACCTGGCTCGGCAGGCGAAGGTGGAAGCTTGAGCCCGCGCGGGAGGGCGACCGCGCCGGCACGCGACGCCAACGGGGCCGCCGCGCCCGCCGCCCTGCCCCGGCGGGCGCCCAAGGCTGCGATCGACATCGCGATCGCGCAGCTCGAGGAGGCCGTTCGCAACGGCACCGTCGACGAGGAGGCCGGCCGCCGCGTGGTCGACCAGCTGAAGCGGAGCCGGCCCGACGGTGCCGGCGAGCTCGCGGGTGGCCGCCGCGAGCACATCCTCACCGTCGCCGCCCGCGTCATCGCGCGCAAGGGCTTCGCCGCGACCACCCTGCAGGAGATCGCCGACGAGGTCGGCGTCACGCGCCCGAGCTTCTACTACCACTTCAAGTCGAAACAGGCGATCCTCGGCGCGATCCTCGTCTCGGCTCTAGAGCGCGCCGAGGTGGCCATCGACGAGGTCCTCGCCGGCCCCGGCGACAGCGTCGCCAAGCTGCGGGCCTTCGTCTTCAAGTACGTCGAGGTCAACACCCAGCACGCCGAGGTCCCCGCGCTCTTCCAGGCCGCCGCCGAGCTCGAGCCGGAAGCCGCGGAGGAGGCGCGCCGCCGCCGGAGTGCGATCGACCACAAGCTGGCCGACCTGGTGGCGGAGGGCGTCGAGCGCGGCAAGCTGCGCTCGCGGTCGCCGCTGATCAGCGCCTACGGGATGCTCGGCGCGACCAACTGGATGCACACCTGGTATCGCCCCGACGGCCGCTATTCGCCGTCTGAGATCGCTGGCATGCTGGCCGACATGCTCGTCTACGGGCTGGCGGCCCGCGAAGCCGGCGAGGGCCGTTGACACGGAGCTCCGGCGGGGGCAAGATTTAATTGACCGACTGGTAAGTTAATTTGGTTCTCGGGCCATGTCGGACCGCGGCACATAAGAACGATGGAGGTTGGACGGCCATGAGCGTTGCGGCTAGAGCGGTCGCCGGGCGTTACCCGGACGAGTTGGGCTTGGAGACCGTCCTCTTCGCCCGCCACAACCGCGTCGCCTGGATTTCGATCAACCGGCCCGAGCGGGCCAACTCGGTGACGGTGGAGTTGGCGCGCGACCTGATGAAGGCGTTGGAGACCGCCGAAGCAGACCCCAACGTCGGAGCGGTCGTGCTGACCGCGGAGGGCAAGCAGTTCTGCGCCGGCGCCGACCTCGGCCGGCTGAAGGAGTACTTGGCGCTGCCGCCCGAGCAGCAGAAGGAGCCGTTCAACGTCCGCGACCTCTTCCCCGTGACGGCCAAGCTGCGGGCCACCCAGCTGCCGGTCATCGCCGCGGTCAACGGAGCGGCCACCGCCGGCGGCCTCGATCTCTGCTGCGCCTGCGACATCCGCATCGCCTCCGAGAACGCCCGGTTCGGCGAGACCTACGTGAAGGTCGGGATGATCCCGGGCAACGGCGGCACTCACTTGCTGCCATCGATCGTGGGCCCGGGCTGGGCCTGCGAGCTCGCCTTCACCGGCGACATCATCGACGCGCAGAAGGCGCTCGAGATCCGGCTCGTCAACCGCGTCGTGGCCCATGACCAGCTGGTCGACGAGGCGGCCGTGCTCGCCGAGCGAATCGCCAACCTGCCGCTGAGCGCGATCTCGGCGGCCAAGCGGGCGATCTACAAGGGCGTCCGCCAGAGCCTGGACGAGAACCTCCAGGAGATGTACTTCGCGGTCGGCTGGTTGCACCACAGCGACGACCACAAAGAAGGCGTGCGCGCCTTCGTGGAGAAGCGAACACCGGAGTTCAACAAGGATCGGGGGCAGCCCTCATGACGCAGCCTGGCAAGAACGGCGCCAACTCGCTCAGAGGGACCCTGGACGGGATCCGGGTCGCCGACTTCTCGAACAACCTGGCCGGTCCCTACGCGGCGATGCTCCTCGGCGATCTCGGCGCCGACGTCATCAAGGTCGAGCGGCCTCAGGGTGGCGACGACAGCCGGGCGCAGCCGCCCTTCTGGAACGGGGAATCGGTCGTCTACCTGACCGTCAACCGCAACAAGCGCTCGATCGCCCTCGACTTCAAGGACGAGACCGATGTCGCCAACGCCCGCCGTCTCGCCGAGACCGCGGACGTCGTCGTGCAGAGCTTCCGGCCCGGGGTGATGGACCGCCTCGGACTCGGCTACGACGCGATCAAGGAGCGCAACCGGCGCGTCGTGTACGTCTCCATCTCCGCCTTCGGCGAAGAGGGGCCGGGGCGCGATCTGCCCGGGTACGACCCGCTCGTCCAGGCCTTCACCGGGCTCATGAACATGACCGGCGAGGCAGATGGTCCGCCAGTCCGCGTGGCGGCCTCGATCACCGACCTCAGCGCCGGCCTGTTCTCGGTCATCGCGACCCTTGCCGCGCTGCGGGTTCGCGAACGGACGGGCGAGGGGACGCGGATCGACGTCTCGCTGTCCGACAGCCTGCTGGCGATGATGAACCATCAGGTGACGACCGTCATCGCCACCGGGAAGGCTCCCGGCCGGCTGGGCTCGGCCTCGCCGATCGCCGCGCCCTACCAGGCCATCCGCGCCCAGGACGGCCACATCATGGTCGCGGCCGGCAACCAGTCGCTCTGGACCCGGCTCGCCGGCGCGATCGGCGCTCCCGGACTGGTCGACGACCCCCGCTTCGAGAACGTCGCCAAGCGCGTCGCCAACCTCCCGGCCCTCGTCCAGGAACTGGAAGCCCGGACCTTGAAGGAGACGGTGGCGCACTGGGTGAAGCAGATCGGCGCCGCCGGGGTCCCCTGCGGCCCGGTCAACGACCTCGCCGACACCCTGAAGGACCCGATTGTGACCGAGCGCGACGTGATCGCAGCGGTGCCCGGCCACCCCAACGTCCCCGACCTCGCCCTCGTCGACCTGCCGTTCCGGGCAGGCGGCAAGACCCTCGGCGGGCACCGGCCCGCGCCCACGCTCGGCCAGCACTCGGCGGAGATCCTCGACGAGCTGGCCGCAACCGCCAACAAGGAGCGCCAGCAATGAGCGAGACGAAGCTGAATCCCACCGCTGAAGCCACCGACGAGGACGAGCCGCTCGTCCTCTACGAGCAGGTGGCGGTCGACGAGGACGGCAACGCGGCCGCCATCATCACGTTCAACCGCGCCGACAAGCTCAACGCGATGAACTGGCCGACGCTGAAGGCCCTCGAGCAGCAGCTGATCAAGGCCGGCGAAGACCAGAGCGTCCGCTGCGTGCTGATCACCGGCAAGGGCCGGGCGTTCAGTGCCGGCGGCGACATCGCCGGGTACACGACGCTCCAGAAAGATCCGGTCGCCTTCCCGCAGTTCGTCGACGACTTCATCCGGACCATCGGCCGCTGCCGAGACATGGAGAAGCCGGTGATCGCGCTCATCAACGGCATCACCGCCGCCGGCGGGCTCGAGCTCATCCTCGGCTGCGACTTCGCCTGGATGGCGGAGTCGGCCCGGATCGGCGACATGCACCTCAACTACGCGCAAATCGGCGGCGCCGGCGTGATGGCGCGGCTGCCCCGGCTGATCGGCGAGTACAAGGCTAAGGAGCTCGTCTTCAGCGGCCGGCTGCTGAAGTCGGACGAGTGCCTCGCCTGGGGGCTCGTCAACCGCGTCATCCCCGACGACCAGCTGCTCGAAGAGGGACTCAAGTTCGCCAGGGGCGTGGCCGAGAAGAGTCCGAACTCCGTCCGGAACGTCAAGCACGTCCTCAACCGGGGAGTCGAGACCGACCTGCCCGCCGCCCTCCGCCAGGAGCGCGAGCGGGCGCTGATTCACTGCCTCACGCTGCCCGACTCGATGGAGGGCATCAACGCCTTCGTCGAGAAGCGCAAGCCCCGCTGGTCGGCGGCACGATGAGCAAGCTCTACGACAAGCGGCCCAGCTTCCTCGGCAAGACCGCGATCGCCGGGGTCGGCTACACGCCGCTGAGCAAGAACTCCGGCGTCAGCGTGCAGGCGCTCGCGGTCGAGGCCTGCCGCAACGCGGCGGTCGACGCCGGCCTGGATCCCAAGGAAGTCGACGGGATCGTCACCTTCAGCATGTTCGGCGACTCGGCCACCGCCCAGGGCGTGTCGGCGGGGCTCGGCAGCCCGGAGCTCTCCTTCGCCGCCGACCTCAGCTTCGGCGGCCAGGCGCCCTGCTACGCGGTCACCGTCGCCGCGATGGCGGTGGAGACCGGGATGGCGAAGAACGTGCTCGTCTACCGTGCCCTCAACGGCCGCTCCGGCATCCGGATCGGCTCCACCGGCTTCCGCTCGCCAACCGCGCCTTTCCGCTACCCGATCGGCTTCAGCGCCTACCCGCAGTACATCGCGATGTGGGGGCGCCGCTACATGATCGAGACCGGCACCGGCTACGAGGGCCTCGGGCAGGTGGCGATCGCCCAGCGCAAGTACGCGCAGACCAATCCCCGCGCAGTCCGGCGCAACCCGCTGACCATGGAGGACTACCTCCGGGCGCAGTTCGTCGTCGACCCGTTCCGCAGCCACGACTGCACCTCCGAGGTGGACGGCGCCTGCGCCGTGCTGGTCACCTCGCTCGACCGCGCAAGGGACCTCCAGCACACGCCGGCGGTCATCGAGGGGGCCGCCTGGTCGACGCCGACCGGGTCGGGCCTCGACATCGCGGACTTCTTCAACTGGGAGGACTGGTCGGTCAACTCGCACACCTACCACCGCGACCGTCTCTGGCAGTCGGCGCAGATGAAGCCGGAGGACGTCGACTTCGCCGAGATCTATGACTGCTTCAGCCCGGTCGTCCTGATGGGGCTCGAGGGACTCGGCCTGGTGGGCCGCGGCGAGGCGGCCGACTTCATCGCGGCCGGGGAGACCGGCCCCAACGGCAAGCTGCCCACGAACACCCACGGCGGCCTCCTCTGCGAGGGCTACCTGCACGGGATGAACACGGTCGCGGAGGCGGTCCTGCAGGTCCAGGGCCGAGGCGGCGAGAACCAGCTCGAGAAGCACGACCGCTGCGCGGTGACCTCGGGCGCCCTCATGGACGGCTCCGCGCTGGTCCTCCAGAGGGACGCCGCGTGACCGAGGTGGGCACCGTCCAGGAGACGACCGAGCAGCTCCAGAAGGTCTACGTCGAGCCCGAGACCGACCTCGACACACGGTGGTGGTTCGAGGCGCTCGAGCAGGACCGGCTGGAGATCCCGCGCTGCAACGCGTGCGGCCGGACCTTCTTTCCGCCCCAGCCCGACTGCCCGCACTGCGGCGCCCAGGACTGGCGGCCGATCCCGGCTGGCGGCCGGGGCCGGATCTACAGCTGGGTCGTCTGCTACCTGCCATTCGATCCCCGCTTCGCTGAGGAGGTGCCCTACGCCATCCTGGCGGTGGAGCTGGAGGAGGGCGTGCGGCTCTTCGGCCGCTGGAAGGGCGACCTCGATGCGATCCGCGCCGATCTCCGGGTCCAGGCCCTCGTCTACCGCGTCGATGGCCACGCGCTGCTGGGCTGGGAGGCCGCCTAAGCGTTGGCGGCGACCGCCGTGAAGCCGCTCGCCGACCGGCTCGACGAGCTCCGCGATTGGCTGGCGCGGGAGACGCCCCGCGACCTCCCCTACGACCTCGACGCCCGCTTCCCGCGGCTCGTCGAGTGGCAGCGCAAGCTCTACGACGCAGGCTGGCTCGGCTACGGCTGGCCGGCCGAGTTCGGCGGCAACGGCGGCGGCCCGACGGACAAGGTCATCCTCTCCGTCGAGCTGGCGCGCGCGGCGGCGCCGGTGCCGGCGGGGACCATCGGGCTCGAGGTCATCGGGCCGACGCTGACGCGTTTCGGCACGGACGCCCAGCGCCGGCGGTTCCTGCCGCCGATGCTGCGCGGCGACGAGATCTGGTCGCAGGGATTCAGCGAGCCCGAGGCGGGTTCGGACCTCGCCTCGCTGCGGACTCGCGCCGAGAAGGTCGAGGGCGGTTACATCGTCAGCGGCCGCAAGACGTGGACGAGCTGGGGCCAGTTCGCGCGCTGGTGCGGCGTACTCGCCCGCACCGACCCCGACGTCCCCAAGCACAAGGGGATCAGCCTCCTGATGGTCGACATGGAGTCGGAGGGTGCGCAGACCTTCCCGCTCGTCCAGATGACCGGCGACGCGGAGTTCACCGAAACCCTCTTCGAGCGGGTGTTCGTGCCCGACGAGAACCTCGTCGGCCAGCCAGGGGACGGCTGGAACCTGGCGCTCGACATCCTCGCCCACGAGCGCGGCCCGCTGGTGGTCCGCCGCCAGGTCGAGATTGCGGTCGGCTTCGAAGGGATAGTCGAGAACGCCCGCCGGCTCGTCGCCGCCGGCGTCCTCGCCGACGACGCTCGGCTCCGGGAGCGGGTCGGCCGCGCCTGGGCCCAGCTCCGCATGCTGGAGGCCTACGCCGCCGGCCTGATGGGCCACCTCGTGCATGGCGACCTCGGGCCGGAGGCGTCGATCGGCAAGCGCCTCGTCACCGAGGTCGAGCAGGCGGTGTTCGAGCTCGGCTTCGACATCCTGGGCGCCTCCCGCGGCCTCGCCGAGGACGCCGTCCCGGGCATGAACGCAGACAAGTGGACCCGCGATTACCTCTACTCACGGGCGGCCTCGATCTACGGCGGCGCTGCGGAGATCCAGCGCGGGATCATCGCCCAGCGCGTGCTCGGCCTACCGCGCGCATGAGCGCCGCCGCGCCCGACTACGCGCAGGAGATCCAGCGCTCGGCGCGCGAGATCCTCGCCCGAACGGCGTCGACCGAGGGCCTCCTCGAGCGGCTCCGCGCCGAGGACGTCAGCCGGGGGGCCTGGGATGCAGCCGCCCAAGCGGGTTGGTTCCGCCTCCTCTCGGGCGAGGCGGCAGGCGGACTCGGCGCGGGGCCGGCCGAGCTGGCCGCGCTCTTCCGCGAGATCGGACGCCACCTCGCCGCCGGGCCCTGGGTCGACACCGTCGTCGCGGCCGGGCTGCTCCGCGACCACGCCGACCTGGGCCCGGACACCGCCCTGATCGGCTACCTGCCCGAGCCGGGCGCGGTCGTCGAGTTCGCCGCGGTCGCCGACGTCCTGGTCGTCCGCGGGCCGGACTCGATCGGGCTCGCCCGCGGCGCGCTGGCGATGCCGCTCAAGTCGTTCGACCTCGCGGGCCGACCCGCCCAGGTCGACCTCACCGGCGCCACGGTCGAGGCCGTCGTCGAGGGCGCCGAGGCTGAGAGGGTTGCCGTCGCCATCGCCCGCCTCGCCCGCGTCGCGCGCAGCGGCGAGCTGGCGGGGCTCGCCGCCGCCGCCCTCGACATGAGCGTCCGCTATGCCGGCGAGCGCGTCCAGTTTGACCGCCCGATCGGCGCTTTCCAGGCCGTGCAGCACCGGATCGCCGAGATGGCCGTGACCCGCACGGCGGTCGACAGCGCGCTGGCGGCGATCGTCACCCTGGCGGCGTCGGAAGGAACGGACGCCGAGCAGGCGGCGCTCTACGAGTACGCCGCCGGCGAGGCCCGCACGGTTGTTCTCAGCGCGCTCCAGGTCCACGGCGGCATCGGCTTCAGCGCCGAGCACCCCCTCCACGCGTACATCAAGCGAGTGCTCCGCCTCCAGGCAGTCGCCGGCGAGGGCGAACCGCTCCTGGACCTCGGCGGCCGGCTCCTGGCCGGGTGAGCGCGCAACCGTACATCGGCCGCTCGGTCCGGCGGCTGGAGGACCCCCACCTCCTGACCGGCCGGGGCCGCTACGCCGGCGACGTAAGCCCGGCCGGCAGCCTCCACATGGCGGTCGTCCGCAGCCCGCTCGGGCACGGCCGGATCGCGTCGATAGACACCGCCGCCGCCCGCGAGGTGGCCGGCGTCGTCGCCGTCTGGACCGCCGCCGACCTCGAGCGCGCCTTCGTCGTGGATGAGTTCGTCTCGGCAAAGCTGCCTGCCAACCGGCGGCCGGTCCTCGCCTGGGAAACCGCCCGCTACGTGGGCGAGCCGCTCGCGGCCGTGTTCGCGGAGACGCCGCTCGCGGCCGCCGACGCGGCCGCGCTCGTCTACTTCGAGCTCGATCCGCTTCCCGTCGTCGACCTCGAGACGGCGCGGAGCGGTGCCGCCGAGCGCATCGACGCCGCGACCGAGGGCAACCTCGTCCAGCGCGGTCGCGTCGACTACGGCGACGCCGTCGCCGCCTTCGCCGCCGCCGCCCACGTCGTTCGCTTCGACGTCCACCTCCCCCGCATCTGCGGCGGCGCCATGGAACCGCGCGCCGTGTCGGCGTGGCCGACGCCCGGTGGCGGCGTCCGCGTCGCCACGTCGACCCAGGCCGTGTTCACCGTCCGCCGGGCGCTGGCCCGGCTGCTCTCGCTCGAGGTCGGGCATGTCGAGGTCGTCGCCGAGGACGTCGGCGGCGGGTTCGGCCCCAAGGCCGCCGCCTATGGCGAGGAGGCCCTCGTCGCGCTCGCCGCCCAGCGTCTCGGCCGCCCGGTCACCTGGACCGCGTCGCGCAGCGAGGACTTCCAGACCACCTATCACTCGCATGGCGTCGCCGTCGCCGCCGAGCTCGCCGCCGACGCCGAGGGCAGGATCCTGGCGCTGCGCGGTACGGTCGACCAGGAGGCCGGCGGCTATCCATCGATGGGACTCATCCAGCCGCCGACGATCGTCACCCACCTCCTGTCGCAGTACGCGGTGCCGGCCATGGCGTTCGAGCACCGGACCTTCCTCACCAACGCGGTGCCGACCGCCGCCGTCCGCGGCGGCAGCCGGCCGGTCGGTAACTACGTGGTCGAACGGCTGGTCGACCGCCTCGCCGACGCGACCGGGCTCGACCGGGTCGAGGTCCGGCGCCGGAATCAAGTCACGCCAGACCGGATGCCGCTCGCCGTCGAGGGGACCGTCCACGTCTACGACAGCGGCGACTTCCCCGCCCAGCTGGAGGCCGTAGCCTCGCGGATCCGGCGGCCGCCGGCGGGCGCGGGGCTCGTCTACGGCGCGGGCGTCGTCGTCGGCGCCGAGACCTCCGGCTTCGGCTTCGAGCCCGCCCGGCTGGTGGTCGCCGCCGACGGCCGGGCCCGCCTCGACGTCGGCTCGACGCCGCAGGGCCAGGGCCATCGCACGATGGCGGCCCAGGTGCTCGCCGACCGGCTCGGCTGGCCGCTCGAGCTGATCGACGTCGGGGTTGCCGACACCACCCGCGTCGGCGACGCGCTGGTCACGGGCGGGAGCCGGACGGCGATGTACGTCGGCAACGTCGCCGCGATGGCGGGCCGGGAGGCGCGCCGCCGGCTGCTGGAGCTCGCCTCCGAGAAGCTGGAGGCGGCTTCGGCCGACATAGTCGTCGATCCCGTCAAGGCCGTCGCCGGCGTCCTCGGTGTGCCGGCGCGGCAGGTCCCCTTCGCCGAGCTGCTGCCCGAGGGCGGCCTCCAGGTCGAGGAGCGCTATGCGCCCGAGCGCGGGACGGCTTGGGGGAGCAGCGCCCACGGCGCCGTCGTGAGCCTCGACCCGGACACCGGCAAGGTGGAGGTGGAGCGCTACGTGATCGCTCACGACATCGGCCGGTCGATCAACCCGATGACCGTCGAGGGGCAGCTGATCGGCGGCCTCGTCCACGGCCTCGGCATCGCGCTCCTCGAGGAGGCCCGCTACGTCGACGGGCAGCTGGTGACCGGGTCCTTCCTCGACTACTCGACGCCGACGGCCCCCGACATCCCGCGCGAGATCGAGCTCCTCGACTGCGCGACCCGGACCGAACAGAACCCGGAGGGCTTCAAGGGCGTCGGCGAGAGCGCGACCATCATGTCGCCGGCCGCGATCGCGTCGGCGGTGGAGGACGCAGTCCGCCAGCTCAACCCCGCCGCGGAGGTGGTCGGGCTCCCGCTCACGCCCGACCGGGTGCTGGCGCTGATCCAGGGGGAGGGCGGGCGGTGAAGGCCTACCGGCTCCTCGAGTGGCAGCAGCCGCCGCAGCTGGTCGACGTCCCCGTGCCCGAGCCGGGGCCGGGCGAGGTCTTGGTCCGCGTCGGCGGTGCCGGCGCCTGCCACTCCGACATCAGTGTCATGGAGCAGCCGAAGGGATGGCTGCCCTTTGACGTCCCGTTCACCCTCGGCCACGAGAACGCGGGCTGGGTGGCCCGGCTTGGCGCCGGCGCCATGGGCTTCTCCGAGGGAGACCCCGTCGCCGTGTACGGCCCCTGGGGCTGCGGGACCTGCCGCTCCTGCATCGAGGGGATGGACAACGTCTGCGAGCGCTGGCGCGACCCCGGCCGCACCCGCGGCGGCGGCCTCGGCCGCGACGGTGGGATGGCCGAGTACATGCTCGTGCCCTCGCCCCGCTACTTGGTCGGCCTCCGCGACCTCGACCCGGTGGCGGCGGCGCCCCTTTCCGACGCCGGGCTCACACCCTACCGGGCGATCGCGCGCTCGCTCCACGTGCTGGTCCCGGGGAGCACCGCGGTGGTCATCGGCGTCGGCGGCCTCGGCCACCTCGGCGTGCAGATACTGAAGGCGGTGTCAGCGGCCCGCATCATCGCCGTCGACGTCGCCCCCGACCGCCTCGACCTCGCCCGCCGGATGGGCGCCGACGACACCGTCCGGTCGGGGGACGGCGCCGTCCAGGAGATCCGCGAGGCGTGCGGCGGGCAGAACCCCGAGCTGGTGCTCGACTTCGTGGGCAACGAACAGACGCTGGCCATGTCCGCGCGGCTGGCCCGCATCCGGGGCCGGGTCGTCATCGTCGGCATCGCGGGCGGCACGGTGCCCTGGGGATTCGGGAAGCTGGCCCAGGAGTGTGAGTGGATCCAGAGCTCCTGGGGGTCGATCGCCGAGCTGCGCGAGGTGATCGACCTCGCGGAGCGGGGCCTCCTAAAGCCCGAGACGGAGGTCTTCCCGCTGAGCCGGGTCGAAGAGGCCTACCAGGCGCTCCACGAGGGTGCGCTGGTCGGTCGCGCGGTCGTCGTCCCGGACGCCTGAATTCGGCTAGGCCGGGCGCGGGAGCAGGCCGGCGAAGAACATGTCCGCGAAGGCGGCGCCGATCTGCTCGGCGGGGAGCTTGCGGGGCTGGAACCAGCGGTGCACCCAGTTCATCGCCCCGAGCAGCGCGAGTGCGGCGAGGCGGGGCTCGATGTCGGCCCGGAGCGAGCCCTCGAGCTGGGCGTCTGCGATGAGCCCCTCGAGGCGGTGGCGGTCCTGGTCCTCGCGCGCCCGCAGCGCCCGCCGGCGCGCGTCCGGCAGCGAGTTGAAGTCGCGCAGCCAGACGGTCACCTCGTCGAGGTGCCAGCTCATGAAGACGACGTAGGCGGTGATGACGCGGCGCAACCGGTCCACGGCGCGCCCCTCCTGGCCGGTGATCGACCAGACCTCGCGCGCGGCGTCCTCGTAAACGCCTTCGATGATCTCGGCGAGGAGCTCGTCCTTGGAGACGATGTAGTGGAAGAGGCTGCCCTTGAGCACCCCGAAGTCGTCGGCCACGTCCTGCAGCGACGCGGCCTCGAATCCCTTGGCGGCGAAGAGGCGCGTGGCGACCCCGACCAGCTCCGCCCGCCGCCGCTGGGGATGGGCGCTAGAGGCCAAGCGCGGCGTCGACGGCGGCGAGCGCCGGGCCCATCCCGATGTCGCCCAGGTAGCACTGGGTGGTCGCGGCAACGTTGATCACCTGGTCCGGCGAGGCGCCCAGGCGGCGGGCCTGGAAGACGAGCCGGCGGATCGCCCCAGGGTCGTTGCGCCGGCAGGCCACCGGCAGCTGCAGCAGCGGGATGAACGGCGCCGCCAGCGAGCCGGAGCAGGCGCTCTCGTAGCGCGCCCGGTACGCCTTCAGCGCAAGCGGGAAGCGCCTCGCCAGCACGGGCACCCACTCGGGGACCTCGCCCTGCCACTCGCGGTGCCAGGCGGCAAGCCGCTCGACGTCGTCGGCTGAGATCGAGTTGACGTCGTCCAGGGCGATGTCCGACCGGAACGCGGCAGGGTCCGGCCGCCAGCCCTCAGGCCACGCGAGGCCGTCCCCGGGCGCCGGCTGCCACGCCGAGATGTAGTCGGACGTGTTCAGCGCGACTGCCTCGATGCCGTTGGGACCGCCGTGGAGCCAGCCCAGCGTCAGGACGTCGATGACCTCCTGCTTCGAGGCGCCCCATTGCCGGGCTGCGACCACCTCGTAGAGGAGCCCGCTCGGGAAGACGTCCACGACGTAGTAGTGCAGCCACACCATCGCCATGAGCGGGGCGGGTAGCGGGTCGCCGAGGCCGCGGCCGCCGGCGACCGAGTCGGCCCAGAAGCGGAAGCGCTTCAGCGCCACCGGATTGTTCTCGAGCGTGAAGGGCACGTAGCGGACGAGGTCGAGGTTGCCCGACCCGTGCACGTTCTCGTACCACGCCTTCATCGACTCCGCCTCGGCGGGCGAGAGCTGCTCGGACGCGATGTCGATGCCGGTTCCGAAGGCGTCGCGGTTGTCCGCCATCCCGCTAGCCGTTGGGCCGGATCACGGCCTTGATCTCGGCGAAACGCTCCATGCTCTCGAGGGCCTCGGTCGTCCGCTCGAGCGGGTAGGTGCGGGAGAGCATCCGGTTCCAATCGAACCGGTCGCGGTGCCGCGCCAGGAACTGGATGGCGGCGGCGTAGCTGTCCGTGAATGCGCTCTTGTTGCTGAAGATGGTCAGCGCCTTCCAGACGATCATCGGCGCGTTCACCTCCTGGCTGCCGCCGCCGATCGTGCCCACCACCATGTAGCGCCCGCCGTCGCCCAGCAGCTCGATCCCTTCGGCGAAGGCGCCGCGGCCCCCCGAGAGCTCGAGCGCGACGTCGGCCCCCCGCGCGCCGACGGCGTCCCGGACCCGGCGCCGCCGCTCCTCGGGCGTGCGGTCGACGGTGATGTCGACGACCTCGTCCGCCCCCCATTCAGTGGCCAGCTCGAGCCGCTCGGCGGGCGCGCCGACCACGACCAGGCGCCGTGGCTGCTTGAGCGAGGCGATGGCCGTCGCGAAGAGTCCCAGCGGTCCGGCCCCCTGGATCACCACGGTGTGCCGCTCGTCGATCGCGCCGAGGGTCTCGAAGGCGCTGATCACCGTCCGCAGCGCGCAGGATGCGGCGGACGCCCAGCCGTCGGCGACGCCGTCGGGCACCTTGACGCGGCCGCTGCTCGGCCAGACGTAGGAGTACTCCGCGAAGGTGCCCGCCATGAACGGCGGCTCGGAGATCGGGTGGCTGTGGCCCATCTTGATGTTCGAGCACCACTCTGGGTGCTTGGCGACGGTGCAGTTGTGGCAGTGGCCGCACGGGCCGTGCGTCCAGACGACGCGGTCGCCGATGGCGAGCGGCTCGCCCAGCGAGTCGACCTCGGCGCCGGCCCCGATGGCGGCGACCTCGCCGACGATCTCGTGCCCGAGCACCACCGGCAGGCGCCAGTGGGAGTTGCCCTCGCCCCGCCAGAAGTGGACGTCGGTGCCGCAAATCGTCGAGGCGAGCACCCGGACCGTGAGCGCGCCCGGTTCGGGCTTGCCGACCGCCAGCTCGCGGATCTCCAAGGGCTGCCCGAACGCGGTCAGGACCGCGGCGCGGGCGGTGCTCGGAAGACTGCTCATGGGCCTCCTCCACCAACCTACCGGTTGGTTGACATGATAGCGCCGGCAATCTATCGTGACAAGACCGATGCGCACCGGGCCGGCCGCCCTCCCGACGCCCGAGCGGCAGCTCGAGATGTACCGCCGGATGCTGCGAATCCGGCGCTTCGAAGAGACGGTCGCTGAGCTGATGAGCGGTGGCCAGATGGTCGGGTCGGCGCACCTCGCGATCGGCCAGGAGGGTGCGATCGTGGGCGCCTGCCTTGCGCTCCGCGACGACGACTACATGGTCGGCACCCACCGCTCCCACGGGCACCCCCTCGGCAAGGGCGCCGACCCGCGCCCGCTGATGGCCGAGCTGCTCGGCAAGGCGACCGGCGTCAACCAGGGCCTTGGCGGGTCGATGCACCTGGCCGACTTCGGGGTCGGCAGCCTCGGCGAGACCAGCATCGTCGGCAGCGGCCTCCCGATCGCCTGCGGCGGCGCGCTCAGCGCCCAGCTCCGGGGGAGCGATCAGGTCGCCCTCGCTTTCTTCGGCGACGGTGCCGCCAACGAGGGGACCTTTCACGAGTCGCTCAACCTCGCCGCCGCCTGGAGGCTGCCGGTGATCTTCTACTGCGAGAACAACGGCTACGCGATCACCACCTCGGCGACGCTCGCCTGCTCGGTCGCCGACATCGCCGTCCGCGCCCAGGGCTACGGCATTCCCGGCGAGGTGGTCGACGGCCAGGACGCGCTCGCCTGTTGGGCGGCCGTCGATCGTGCCGCCGCCCGTGGCCGCGCCGGGCTGGGGCCGAGCTTGGTCGAGGCCAAGACGTACCGCTTCCGCGAGCACTCCGAGGGCCGCAAGCTCGTCTATCGCACCGACGAGGAGATCGCGGTATGGCTGCAGCGAGACCCCATCGATCTCCTCCGCGCCCACCTCCTCGGTGCCGGCGTCGCGGCGGCCGATCTCGAACGCATCGGCGGCGAGGTCGACGAGGAGATCGAGGCCAGCCTCGAGTTTGCGAAGGCGAGCCCATACCCGGACCCGGACCTCCCCGCCCGGGTGGTGTTCGCGACGCCCGTCGGGGGCGGGGACGCGTGACCGTCGCCAGCGAGCCCAAGCGGCACCTGTACCTCCACGCCGTCATCGAGGCGATCAAGGAGGAGATGCGCCGCGACGAGCGGGTCTTCGTGATGGGAGAGGACGTCGAGAGCCCGCTCTTCTGGGGGCCGACGGGGACCTTCAAGGAGGAGTTCGGCGGCAGCCGGGTGCGCAACACGCCGATGTCCGAGGCGGCCTTCGTCGGGGCCGGGATCGGGGCGGCGATGACCGGGATGCGACCGCTCGTCGAGATGACGGTGGCCTCCTTCCTGTACGTCGCCTTTGACCAGGTCGTGAGCATGGGGGCCAAGAGCCGTTTCATGTTCGGCGGCCAGGCCTCGGTGCCGATGGTGATCCGGGCGACCAGCATGTACGGCCGCGGCTTAGCTGCGCAGCACTCCGACCGCCCCTACCCCGCGTTCATGGGCATTCCCGGGCTCAAGATCGTCGCGCCGACGACCTCGGCCGATGTCTTCGGCCTCATGAAGAGCGCCATCCGGGATGACGACCTGGTGCTCTTCATGGAGGACGTCAACCTGCACGGTACCCGCGGCGAGATCCCCGAGGGCGATCACCTCGTCCCGATCGGCCGGGCGGCGGTGCGCCGGCCGGGGACCGACGTCACGGCGGTCGGCGTCTCGGGCGGGATCCTGGCCGCGCTGGCCGCGGCTGAGACGCTCGCCGGCGAGGGCGTCTCGGTCGAGGTCATCGACCCCCGGACGCTGGCGCCGCTCGACACCCGCACCATCATCGACTCGGTTGCGCGGACCGGCCGGCTGGTCGTCGTCGATCCCGCCCACCGCGTCTGCTCGGTGGCCAGCGAGATCGCCGCCGTCGTCGCCGAGGAGGCCTTCGACAGCCTCCGGGGTCCGATTGTCCGGGTGACGACGGCACAACTGCCGGTGCCCTTCTCGCCGAGCCTCGAGAAGGGCTTCTACCCCACCGCCGAGAAGGTGGCGGAGGCGATCCGCCGCGTCGCCGGCGGGATGGCGCCGCCATGAGCGTCGAGGTCCGTCTCCCGCAGTGGGGGATGGCGATGCTGGACGCCGAGGTCGTGCGCTGGCTGAAGCGGGTGGGCGACCGCGTCGAGGAGGGCGAGCCCATCGTCGAAGTCGAGGCGGCCAAGGTCAGCGGCAGCGTCGACGCGCCCGCCTCGGGGACGCTCGCGCAGATCGTGGTGGCGGAGGGCGAGACGGCTGAGGTCGCCCAGCTGCTCGCCGTCATCGAGCCCGCCTAGCGTCTCTGGGCTGCTCCGCTATAAGGTCTGGCCGCCGTCGACGACGACGACCTGGCCGTTGATCCACTCGGCGGCCGGCGAGCAGAAAAAGGCGGCGACGGGGGCGAGCTCCTCGACCGTCGGCAGCCGCCTCTTCGGGTGGGCCGCCACCATGTCGTGCATGAAGCGCTGGAGCTCCTCGGGCGAGTGCTCGCGCGCACCCTGGCTCCAGATCGAGCCGAGAGCGATGCAGTTGACGCTGACGCCGCGCTCGGCGAGCGCCAGTGCTAGGTAGGCGACGGCGTGGTGGAGGGCCGCCTTGGCCGCGCCCATCAGCAGGTGGACTTCGCTGTGGACCCGAACGCCCGAGATCCCGGAGACGGCGAGGACGCGGCCGCCCCGGGGCAGCAGCGGCGCCAGCTCCTGGATCGCGGCGATAAAGCCGGTGACGTTGACTTCGAGCGAGCGCCGCCACTCGTCGAGGGGCATCTCGAGGGCCGGGAAGAGGCGCCGGTAGACGGCGGAGTAGACGAGCAGGTCGACCCGCGCGGCGAGATCCAGGGCGGCCGCGCCCGCGACGGCGGACCGGCCGGCGGGCGTCGTGACGTCCGCCCGCAGCACGCGCGAGCCAGGCGCGGCGGACGCCCCGGCCAGCGCGTCGGCGGCTGCCGCATCATCCTCCCGGTAGACCAGCAGCATGCGGGTCGGCCGCTCCCGGCCGAGCTCGGCGGCGATCGCCCGCCCGACGTCGCCGGAGCCGCCGATCAGGACGGCCGTACGGACGGCCGCCGAGGCTGGAAGATCTGCCCGCTTGCCTTCGTACGCCATTGCCGATAATTTACCTACTCGTAGGTTAAATGGCTGAAACCACCCCGTCCACAACGTCCGCCGAGCTGGAGGGCGCCCTCGCGAAGGTCTGGCCAGGCTCTCGGCAGGTCCGCGTCGAGCCGATCCCCGAGAGCCACTCGGGCTTCACGTACACCGTTGCCGCCGAGGTCGACGGGCGTGAAATCGGCGGCGTCCTGCGCCTGCCTCCGCCGGGCGCCCGGCCGCTCGGCCCCGCCGACGTGATGCGGCAGGCGCGGATCATGGCGGCGCTGGCCCGCGCCGGCCTGCCCACGCCCGCGATCCTCGTCTCCAGCGAGGAGCCTGTCCTCGACGGGCGGCCCTTTGTCGTGATGGAAAAGGTGGACGGCGTCCGCATCGAGCAGGCGGTGGAGACCAGCGCGCCGCGCGAACTGCTGGTGCGCGCCTTTGCGACCGCCCGCGCCATCCACGAGCTGACTCCCGCGCAGGCGGGCATCGAGGGGGAGCCGAACTACGGCCCCGCCGAGGAGGTCGGCCGCTGGCAGGCGCTGCGGGCGCGCGCGCCCGACGAGCTGGTCGGCCGCGGCGCCGAGCTGGAGGAGCGGCTCCTGGCCAGCCTCCCGGCCCCGCGCGAGGCGCGTCTCGTCCACGGCGACTACCACCTCGGCAACCTTCTCTTCCGCGACGGCGAGGTGGTGGCGGTGCTCGACTGGGAGATCGCCGAGCTCGGCCAGGCGCCGCTCGACGAGGCTGCGCTCTGCCTGGTGGCCATCCGGAAGCAGTGGGGCGAGCCCCAGCCGGGCGCGGAGGCGGCGCTGCCGCTGGACGAGATGATCGCCCTGGCCGGCGCCGGCCCGGACTTCGACTGGTTCCTCGCCGCGACCTGCCACAAGTACGGGGCCATCCTCGGCTACAACCTCGGTCTGCACCGGCGCGGAAAGCGCGTAGACCCGATCTACGAGGGTCTGCTGAAGACGATCCCCGGCCTGTTCGACGAGGGCCTCCGAATCCTTGGCTAGCTCGCTCGCGATCATCCCCGGCGCAGGCAGCGCCGGCCTCACGTGGGGGGCCGCGGCCGGTTTGCTCGGCGCCCCCGTGCTACCGGTGCCCGACCGGCCCGATGTGCCGGCCATGGCCGCGGCGCTCCTCTCGGAGATCGAGGAGCTGCGCGAGCCGCGGGTGCTGCTCGGCGCCTCACTGGGCGCGATGGTCGCCCTCGAGCTCGCCCGCCGGGCGCGCGTCGCCGGTCTCGTCCTTCTCGCCGCCGGTTGGGGCATCACGGTCGGCGACAGCTTCCTCGAGTGGGTGGCGCAGGCGCCCCCCGACCTCTTCCGGAAGATGGCGCGGACGTCCATCGCCGACCGCGATGACCCGGAGAAGCTGGCCGGCGCCGTGCGCGACTTCGAGGCCCGGGGCGCGGCGGTCGCCCATCGCCATCTCGCCGCGCTGGGCGCCTACCGCCCGGAGCCCTTCGCGGAGCCGCCGCCGACGCTCGTGATCTGGGGCGAGAAGGACCGCAGCGTGCCCCTCGCCGACCACGCCGAGCTGGCCCTGCAGATGAGCGGGATGCTGGCGCCCATCGAGCGCGCCGCGCACAAGCCCTTCTACGAGCAGCCCGAGGCGACCGTCAACCGGATCCGCTGGTGGTTGGCGGCAATGGAGCTCTAGGTCCGAGCAGCGACTGCCCGCCGTCGATCAGTAGCGCCTGCCCGGTGACCCACCCCGCGTCCGCCGCGGCGAAGTTGAGCGCCGCCGCTGCGACGTCCTCTGGCTCGCCGAGCCGGCCGAGCGGGAACTCCTTGCGCATCTCGGCCTCGATCGCCTCGGGCGTGGTGCCGAACTTGGCCGCCCGGTGGTCGAAGAGCTGGCCCGCCATGCGGGTGCGGACGAGACCCGGGCACACGGCGTTCGTGCGGACGCCGTTGCCGGCGTAGTCCGCCGCCAGCGATTTCATGAGGCCGATCACGGCGTGCTTGCTGGTCACGTAGGAGGCGCCTGCCTGCCTCGCCTCCAGCCCGGCCGCAGAGGCGATCATCACGATCGCACCGCCGCCCCCTTCGATCATCCCGGGGAGCACCGCGCGCGACATCAGAAACGGTCCCAGCACGTTGATCCGCCACTGGCGCATGAAGTCCTCCTCGGTCGTGTTGAGCGCGGTCTGGAGGATCGCGACGCCGGCGTTGTTGACGAGGATGTCGGGAACTCCGAAGGCGGCCCGGGCGGCCGCGACCGCCGCCTCGCACTGCTCGGCCACGCAATGGTCCATCGCCACCGCGGCCGCCCTTCCGCCGGCGGTCCGAATCGCGGCGGCAACGACTTCCGCGCCGTCGCCGTCGAGGTCGGCGCAGCACACGGCCGCCCCTTCCGCCGCAAAGCGCTCGGCGATCGCCCGCCCGTTCCCGTTGGCGGCGCCGGTCACGATCGCGACGCGGCCGGCGAGGCGGCCGGGTCGAGGAGCGGTGTGGTCGGGCATCAGGCCCAACCCGGCGAGCGGATTCGCGCGCTGCGCCGGCTCGTCGTCGGCGCCCTCAGCGGACGAGGATGCCCTTGATGGCGAGGTCGACGAGAGCGGCGCGCACGTCCTCGGCGGGGAGCCGCCCGCCCGGCTCGTACCAGGCGTAGATCCAGTTCACCGCACCGATCATTCCGAAGACCGCGACCTGGGCGTCGACTTCGGCGAAGGTGCCCTCGGCGATGCCTGTCTCGACCACCTTCCGGAATCGCCGCTCGATGCCTTTGCGGCGCCGCTGGAGGTCTGCGAGGCTCGCCTCCCCCACCTCGTCCAGGTGCCGCATGAGAACGGTGAAGGCGGGCTCGTCCATGAGCGCTTGCGCGTAGCCCCAGAGCATCGCGCGGAGCCTCTCGGCGCTGCCGCCGGCGGCCGCTGCGGCCGCGGCGTCGCCCACCTCGACGGCCCGCTCGGCGGCCGCCATGGCGTGATCGCACAGGTTCTCCAGGATCTGCTGCTTGGAGGCGAAGTAGTGATAGACGCCGGCTTTGGTGAGGAAGAGCTCGGCCGCGATCTCCTCGATCGTCGAGCGGTTGTAGCCGCGGCGCCGGAAGACCTCGGCGGAGGCGCGGAGGATGCTTTCCCGGCGGTCGACGCCCTCGAGGCGCGGGTTGCCGCGCCGGAGCCGGCCCGAGAGGCGCGCCGCAGACCACTCGATCTCGCTCGGGCTGAGCTCGCCGCGCTCCTCGGCGCGCCGCAGCGCGGCCATCACCGCCCCCAGCGGCGTGGTGGCGGCGGCGGCTCCAGCGCGTCCCTTCGCCGGCTTCCCGGCGGGCATCCTCGCGGCCATCGGAAACGCGATTCTATTTCGCCGCCGGGCGGGTTGGAAGGCCGTCCAGGAATTCGACGACCGCGGCTGTGAAGAGGTCGTTCTGGTCGCCGGCGACCATGTGCCCCGCCCGGCCGACGGTGACGTGCCGGGCGTGGGGGATCGCCGTCCGCAGCTCGCTCGCCGTGGCCTCGGTGACGACGTCGCTGAGCGCGCCCTGGACGAGCAGGGTTGGGATGCGGACCCGCTCGGCGGCGGCCAGCAGCCGGTCGGTGGGGATCGGCCGGCCGTCGTCGGGGAACTCCACCATCCGCGGGTCCCAGTGCCAGCGCCAGCGGCCGTCGGCGCCCCGGCGGAGGTTGCGGGATAGCCCCTCGTTCTCGGCCGGCCGCGGCCGGTGGGGGATGTAGGCGGCGACGGCATCGGCCGCCTCGGCGAGGTCGGCGAAGCCGTCCGGACGCGAGCGCATGAAGGCCAGCACCCGCCTGGCGCCGGCCGGGTTCACGCGGGGCGTGACGTCGACGAGCACGAGTGACGAAGCCAGCTCTGGCGCGAACTCCCCGGCGAGCAGGAGCGCCGCCAGCCCGCCCATCGACGCGCCGACCAGCGCCGCCGGGGCGCCGATCCGGCGGACCACGGGGATGAGGTCGCGGGCGACGGTCTGCGGGGAGTAGTCGCCGTCCGGCGCCCAGTCGCTGTCGCCGTGGCCGCGGAGATCGAGGGCGGCGGCCCGGTAGCCGCGCCGCGCGAGGGCGCCCTGGGTGCCGCCCCAGGCGAACCGGGTCTGGCCGCCGCCGTGGAGCAGGAGCACCCGCGGGCCGTCGGCGGGACCGGCGCTGTCGAGCGCCAGCGTCAGGCCGTCGGCGTCGACCCGCTCCACCTCGCGATCTTACCCGCCATTTGACCGACGCGTCAGTAGGTAGCTTGTCCTGGCGGTGCGCGGGTGATAATTTACCGTCCGGACGGTAGCGACTTTCAACTGATTCCTGGAGTGGCGGTCGGATGGTTTGCCAGGGTGGCCGGCGGAGTGGCGGCGAGCGCATCATGAGCGCGGTGCCGCACCCCCTGCTGCCCCGCGACGTGCAGGACGATTACCGGCGCCAGGGCTACTGGCAGGACCGCACCCTCGCCGATGTGATGGCGGAGCAGGTGGACCGGCACCCCGCCCGGCTGGCCGTCACCGGCGACCACAAGCTGACCTACGCCGAGCTGTGGCGCGACGCTCGCCGGCTCGCCTGCTCCCTCACCGAGCAGGGCATCAGGCCCGGCGACTTCCTTGTCGCGCTGCTCAGCAGCAGCTGGCAGGGCGTCGTCCTCGAGCTGGCGGCGGTCGTCGCCGGCGTTGCCTTCGTTCCCAGAGCCGCCAACCTCGGGCCGATCGGTACAGCCGCACTGATGGACCAGCTCGACGCCCGCGGGCTGGTCCTCCAGGGAGACCTCGCCGGCAAGGCGGAGTGGCAGCGCGCGCTGCCGGACTTCCGCCGCCGGCTCGCCCGGCGTCCGCTCATGATGCAGGGCGAGGTGCCGGCGGGTTCGGGCTTCGAGGACCTGCCCGTGCTCGAGGCCGCCTGCGCCGGCGCGGCCGAGATGGAGCCGGCGGCGCTCGACCCGGGCGCCCCCTGCCTGGTGCTCAGCACCGGCGGTACCACCGGCGTGCCGAAGAGCATCGTCCACTGCTCGAATACGCTGATCTACGCCGGCCGCATGTTCGGGGTCGGCACCGAATACCGGGAGAACGACGTCCAGGTCTCCTTCGCGCCCTACGGCCACGCGGGCGGATCGGTCTTCGACATCTACATGCCGCTGCTTTATGGCGCCGCCATCCTGCCGATCACGCGCTGGCAGCCGCGTCCGGTCGCCGAGGAGATCGCCCGCCACGGCGGGACGATCTTCATCACCATGGGCACGCACATCTTCGACCTCCTCAACCAGGGCCCCGAGGTCGACGAGCTGCTGAAGCCGGTGCGCCTCGTCACCTCGGGCGCGGGCCCCGACGAGCTCTATGTCAATGGAGAGCGCCGCTTCGGCTTCCCGATCGTGCGCGTCTATGGCTGCTCGGAGGCGCCCGGCCACGCCATCGGCCGCCCCTCCGATACCGGCGAGGTCCGCTGGCACCGTGACGGCGTGCCCTTCGAGGGCCTCGAGTTCCGGGTCGTCGACGTCGACACCGGAGAGCCGGTCGCCCCCGGCCAGCCCGGCGAGTACCAGGTGCGAGGGCCCAACCTCTTCATGGGCTACCACGGCCAGCCGGAGCTCACCGCCGCCGCCGTCACGCCCGACGGCTTCTACCGCAGCGGGGACCTGTTGACCGTCACCGATGACGGCTACATCACCTGGGCGGGGCGGACTAAGGACATCATCCGCCGGGGCGGTCTCCAGCTCGACCCGATTGAGATGGAGAACATCCTGAGCTCGGACCCGGCCATCCACGAGGTGGTCGTCGTCGGCGAGCCGCACGAGCGCCTCGGCGAGATCGCCGTGATCGTGGCGGTTGCCGCACCCGGCTTCACGCCCACGCTGGAGAGCCTCTGCGGCACGCTCCAGGCGCACGGAATCGCCAGACAGAACCTTCCCGAGAAGCTCGTGCTGACGACGGAGATCCCGCGGACGGGCGTGGGCAAGTTTCACCGCGTCGAGGTCAAGACCCGGCTGGTCGAAGACCGGCTGTGAGGGCCGCGGCGGGGCGGACGGCCGAGGACGTCCTGGTCCGCTATCTCGACGCGATCGACCGGTTCGACTGGGACGCGGTCGGCGCCTGCTTCGCGGCCGATGCCCGCGCCAGCTACGGCGGGGGGCCGCTGCTGGAAGGCCGCGACGCCATCGTCGAACGCCTCCGCGAGGCGCATACGGCGGAGGCCAGCACGCACCTCCTGGGCGGCGTCGTAGCCGAAGCCGCCGGCGCCGGTTTCCGGACCCGCTCGGCGGTGGTCGCGTACCTCAAGAAGGACGGCGCGGTGCGGATCCGCGGGCTCCGGTACGAGGACCTGATCGAGGAGCGCGACGGCGGCTGGCGCATCGTCGAGCGACGGCACACGATGCAGTGGATGGCCGAGGCGCCCGCGCGTGGCTGACTGGTACTTCGAGGACTTCGTCGCGGGCGAGGTCACGCGGACGATGGGCCGGACAGTGACCGAGACCGACATTGTCAGCTTCGTGACGTTCGCCGGCATCTTCGAGGAAACGTTCATCAACGCCGACTACGCCCGCACGCAGACACTCTTCAAGGCTCGCGTCGCCCCTGGCTTCCTCGCCCTCGTGCTTGCCGAGGGCCTCTATGTCCTTACGGGCCACACCCATCACGGGCGCGCGCTGCTCGGGATCGACGAGCTGCGCCTCACCGCCCCGGTCAAGGCGGGCGACACGATCCACGCCGAGATCAGCGTGGTCGAGGCGCGCCCGAGTCGGAGCCAGCCGGGGCACGGCGTTGTCACGCTCGCCCACTCGGTCCGCAACCAGGAGGAGACCGAGGTGATGCGCTACCGGACGGTCCGGCTGATCGAGGCGCGGAAGGCGGCCACCTGACGCCTGGTCACCGTGAGCTCGTGCCTGCGGCGGCTCGCTAGCTGAGGAGGCCGAGCGTGCGCGCAGCCGAGTGGCCGCCGTCGACGACCAAGTTCACGCCGTTGACGTAGGAGGCCGCCGGCGAGGCGAGGAAGACCAGCGGCCAGGCCTGCTCGGAGGGGACCGACGAACGGCCGCTGGGGCGGTTCGTGAACTCGACGCCCTCGGCCGGGAACTCGCGCGCCATCGCCGTCGCGGTGGAGCCGGGTGAAGTGCAGTTGACGCGGACGCCGGCGGCGATCGCGCTCACCGCCGTCCGCATCGTCCAGACGATCAGCGCCTGCTTCGAGAAGCTGTAGGCGTTTGGGAAGACCGGCTCGACGAGCTCGGGGTGGGCCGCGATCCACTCCCGGCCGGCCGCGAAGGAGGCGGTGTCGAGGAAGGAGTCGATCTCATCGCGCCGCTTCGCCCAGCCGAGGCCGCCGGTGGAAGCGATCGACACGATCGCGCCGCCCGCCGGCATCAGCTCGAGCGCCCGCTCGGACAGGTGGCGGACGCCGAGCAGGTTGACGGCGAGCACCGTTTCCGCGCTGGCGCCCGCACCCGCGCCGGAGATGCCCTGACAGTTGAGCACCGCGTCCAGCCGGCCGCCGGCCTCGGCCAGCGTCCGGTCGATGGCGGCGCGATCGGCGAGGTCGGCTGTGAGGAATCGCATACCGGCCGCGTCGGCGGGCGGCCGCAGGTCGGCCACGGTCACCTCGGCGCCGAGATCGCGCGCGAGCGCGGCGGCCGCGGCGCCCATCCCGGACCCGCCGCCGCCGGCGACGAGGAACCGCTTCCCGCGGAGATCGAGCCCGGCCGCGTCAGCCACGCGCAAGCACGCCGCTCATCACCTGCCGGACAAGCCCGTCGCGGACCTCGTCCGGCGACAGCCGGCCGCCGCGCTCGTACCAGGAGTAGATCCAGTTCACCGAGCCGAAAAAGGCGTTGACCGCGACCGCCGGGTCGGGGACGTCGAGCTCGCCCGCCGCCGCCCCTTCTTCGAGGACCTCTCGGATGGCGGCGCTGATCGCCTTCCGCCGTCGCCGGACCTGCGCCCGCTTCAGGTCTGAGAGCTCGTCGAAGTGGCGGATGAAGATGAGGAGGCCGTCGTCGGTGAGCACCAGCGAGGCGTAGGCGGTGGCGGCCGCGCGGAGGCGTTCGGCCGGAGACCCGCGCCCGCCGAGAGCTTCGGCGAAGACCTGCTCGGAGGCGCCGACCGCGCCCTCGCAGATCGCCTCCAGGATCTCCAGCTTGGAGCTGAAGTAATGGTAGATCCCGGCCTTGGTGAGGCCGAGTTCGGCGGCCACGGCGTCGAGCGTCGCGTGGTGATAGCCCTCGCGCCGGAAGACGCGGGCGGCCGCGGCGACGATCGCGGCCGGCCGCGCGCCGCCGTCGGCGCCGCCGCCGTCGCGGACGCGGCCTGCGACCCGCTCGAGCGACCAGCGGAGCTGCTTGTCGGTGAGCTCGCCGGCGGCGTGCGCCCGCTCGAGCGCGGCGACCACGGCGGCCAGAGGGGAGGCCGCGCGGTCAGTGGACACGGCGACCCTGGCCCTGCCAGTAGCGCTCGCGGAGCTCGGTCTTGAGGATCTTCCCCGAGGGGTTGCGGGGAATGGCGTCGACGAAGTCGACCGCGCGCGGCCGCTTGTAGCCGGCCAGCCGGGGCCGCACCCAGTCGATCAGCTCGGCCTCGGTCAGCCGCGCGCCGGCCCGGAGCGCGACCAGCGCCTTGACGGCCTCCCCCCAGCGGGCGTCGGGCACGCCGATCACGGCGACGTCGGCGATGGCCGGGTGGGCGCCGAGCACTCCTTCGACCTCGGCCGGATAGACGTTCTCGGCGCCGGTCACGATCATGTCCTTGATGCGGTCCCGGATGTAGAGGAACCCATCGGCGTCCGTCGCGCCGGCGTCCCCCGTGTGGAACCAGCCGCCGCGGATGGCCTGCGCGGTCTCCTCGGGCCGGTTCCAGTAGCCCTCCATCAGCACCGGCCCTCGGTAGACGATCTCGCCGGTCTCGCCGGGCGGCAGTCGGCAGCCGTCGGGGTCGACGACGGCGACCTCGCCGCCGAGCATCGCGCGGCCGCACGCGAGCAGCCGCTCGCCGGAATGATCCTCGTGGCGGAGCGCGGTGATCGCGCCGGTCGTCTCGGTGAGACCGTAGAGCTGGGTGAAGCGGGAGCCGAAGGTCGCGATGACCGTCTCGAGGAGCGCGGGCGAGATCGGCGAGGCGCCGTAGGCGACGTTGGCCAGCGAGCTCCAGTCGCGATCTTGGACGCCGGGCACTCGAGTCATCGCCTGGAGAACGGCGGGCACGATGAGGCCTGTCGCCACCCGCTCGGCGACCATCAACTCGAGGAGCGCCTCCGGCTCGACGTCGCGCATCAGCACGACGCCGGCGCCGTGGACGATGGCCGCGAACGCCCATCCGGAGCCGCCCACGTGGTAGAGCGGCGAGAGCGCGAGCGAGTTGGCGCCCTCGACGATCTCGGGCATTTCGAGCCCGAGCGAGGTGATGTTCCAAAAGAGGTTGGCCGCCGTCAGCCGGGCGCCCTTGGGCACGCCGGTCGTGCCCGACGTGTAGAGCTGCCAGGCGACTGCCGCCGGGTCGTCGCGGCGCGGGTCGGCGTCGCCTTGGGGCAGCTCGTCGTAGCCGAGCACGCGGCCCGACAGGCCCGCCGTTGCGCCGGCGAAGTCCGGGTCGGCCACCAGCAGCGCCGGCTCGCAGTCCGCGGCGACCCGGGCCACCTCGGGCGCGGTCAGCCGCCAGTTGACGGGGACCATCACCGCCCCCGCCTTGCTGATCGCGTAGGTCAGCGCGAGGTAGCGATCGGAGTTCTTGTCGAGGATGGCGACCCGGTCGCCGGGCGCGACGCCGAGCGTCTCGACGAGGCCGGCGGCGAGCCGGCTGCTCCACGTGTCGAGCTCGGCGAAGCTCGTCCGCCGATCCCGGTAGGAGATCGCCTGGTTGCGCGGGTGGCGGGCGGCGCGCCACCGCAGAACCTCGGCGACCGTCCGCACGCTGGCAATTTAACCGACGAGTAGGTAGGTCCGCAACGGGCGTATGGTTCGGGTTGCTGTGGCCCGCCGCGATCGTCCTCCGTGGTGGCCGCTCTTCATCGCTGCGGAGCGCGCCATCGGGAGCCGGCTGGAGGAGGCGACGCAGAGCGAGGAGTTCGCACGCACCGTGACGAGGCTCGCCGCCGTGCAGGAAGCTGTGCGGGCGGCCTACTACCGGGCCACGGCCGACCAGCTGCACCGCGCCAACCTGCCCGCCTGGTCCGACATCCGCCGGTTGAACGCGCAGCTCGCCCAGCTGGAGCGGAAGGTGGCCGACCTGGCCGACCGTTTGGACCGGCAGAGCCGGGCGACCGCTAAACCGCGCTCCAGCCGCCGTCGACCACCAGCGTCTGGCCGGTGACGTAGGTCGAGGCATCGCCGGCCAGAAAGAGCAGGGCGCCGTCAAGCTCGCCCTCGCGCCCTGCCCGGCCGGCCGGCACCGTCCGCTGGAGATGGCGCTGCCAGCCCTCGCCGGACTCGAAGAGCTCGGCCGTCATCTCCGATTCGAACCAGCCGGGCGCCACGGCGTTGACGCGGACCCCCCGCGCCGCCCACTGCGACGCGAGGTCGCGGGTGAGGTTGACTACGCCGCCCTTGCTCGCGGCGTAGCCCGCGTTGGGGATCTTCCAGGTCCCGATCAAGCCGAGCACCGAGGCGACGTTGACGATGCTGCCCGACCCCTGGGGCAGCATCACGCGGGCCGCTTCCCGGCAGCCGGTGAAGGCAGCCGCGAGGTTGACCTCCACAACCTCCCGAAAGAGCGAGGTCGGCTCGTCCTCGGCCGGGGTCGGGTCGGAGATGCCGGCGTTGTTGACCATGACGTCGAGGCGCCCGAAGCGCTCCAACGCCGCCGCCACCAGCGCGGCGACCGCCGCTTCGTCGCGCACGTCGACCGCCAGCGCGAGGCTGCGCCCTTCGCCGAGATCGGCCGCGAGCTCCTCCAGGCGCTCGCGGCGCCGGGCGGCCACGACGACCGCGGCGCCGGCCCCGTGGAGCACCCGCGCAAAACGGGCGCCCAGCCCCGAGGATGCCCCGGTCACGATCGCCACCCGGCCCTCCAGGGAGAAGAGGTCGGCGCTCAATCGCCGCCCAGCCCGAGCGTCGCCATGCCCGACCAGTTGCCGTCGAGGTGGTGGGCGAGCAGCAGCAGGTCGCGGAACTCGCCCTCGCGGTCCCGGATCTGGCCCACCAGCAGCGCCTCCGGCTGGAAGCCCAGATTGCGGAAGAGCGCCTCCGCCGCTTCCTGCTCGGCGACGATCTCGACCGTCAGCTTGCGCAGCCCCCGCTCGGCCGCCCGCAGCAGCGCCCAGCGCGCGAGCGCGCTGCCGAGCCGGCGCCGGCGGTGGGCCGGATGCACGACCAGCCGCAGCTCCCCGACGTGCGCCGACCAGCCGACGCCCGGGATGAGCGCCGCCATCCCGAGCACCCGGCCGTCTTCGACGGCGATGCCGCGCACCGCCCGGCCGTCGGCGACCCACGCGGCGGCGAGGCCGGGCTCGCCGACCTCCTCCTTGATGAACGTGAGGTCGCCCGGCGGCAGCGCCGCCAGGAACTCGCTCAGCGCGGCCTCGTCGCCCGGCTCGAGCCGGCGGATGTCGCTCACGGCCGGGCGAACCAATCGATCAGCCCGGGGATCGTCATCCCGTGCCCGTAGCGCCCCGTGACCAGCGCGACGTGGCCCGCCGGCACGCGCAGCTCCTCGAACTCGCGGCTGCCGAGCAGCCGGCGGACCGGCTCGGCGGCGCCGACCGGGACCACGTCGTCGTTCTCGGCGATCACGTTGAGCACGGGGCAGCGTACGTCCTTCAGGCGGATGCGGCGCTCGCCCAGGTGGACGTAGCCGCGCATCAGCTGGTTGCGCCGCACCAGGAGGTCGATCATCTGCCGGGCCAGCGCGCCCGGGAAGGGGATGTGATCGTGGATCCAGCGGTTGAGGGCCTGGTACCCGCGCACGTACTCGTCGTTCCAGAGCTGCTCGAGAAGACTCGCGTACTGGACGATCTCGGCGGTCGGGTTCCGGAGCCGGAAGGAGTTGAGGATCACGCCCGGGGGGACGTTGCCGGTGTGGTCGAGCAGCTGCTCCGGCTCGAGCCGTCCCTCCCGGATCAGGCTGACCGGAAGGCCCATCGCCGAGAAGTCGACGGGCGTCGCCATCAGGGCGAGCCGGGCGACCGGGAGCCCGGGGTTGCCGGCCAGCGAGAGCAGGGCGAAGTCGCCGCCCAGGCAGTAGCCGACGACGCCCAGCCGGTCGGCGCCGCTCTCGGCGGCGGCGGCGGCGAGGGCGAGCGGCAGGTAGCCGTCCACGTACGTCTCGAGCGTGTTCTGCGACTCCTCGATGCCCGGCACGCCCCAGTCGACCAGGAAGACGTCGTAGCCGGCGCCGGTGAGCCGCTCGACCATGCTGTCGCCGGGGAGCAGGTCGAAGATGTAGGTCCGGGTGACGACGCTCATCACGAGGACGACCGGCAACGCCTGGGTGACCTTGCGGTTCGTGTAGCGCCAAACCTCGACCTTGTCGCGCTTCCAGATCGTCTCCTTGGGGCTCTGGCCGACGTGCGCCCACTGTCCCCCGGTCACGTAGCGAAGGCCGTTGCGGCCGCGAAGCACCGAGCGCTGCACCTCGCGCCGGACGTCGCCGAGGATGTCGGCCGGCGAGCGACTGGGGAGGACCGGCACTTCAGATCGCCGCCTGGTGGCGCTCTTCGAGGCCGTCGAGCCAGCCTTCGAGGGCGGCGACGAAGCGGTCGGGCTCGTCCAGTTGGGGCATGTGGCCGGCGTGCTCGAACTCGAGGTGGGTCCAGTCTGGCCGGACGCGGGCGACGCGGCGGCTCACGAGCGGCGGGACGAGCCGGTCGCGGCCGCCGTGGATCACCAGCGCGGGTGCCTGCACCGCCCGCAGCAGCGAGTCGAAGCGGCGCCCGTTGAGAAGGTAGGTCCAGGTCGAGCGATAGGCCGCCAGGAACGCGTGAACCTCGTCGTCGTGAGGGCGCTCGCGAGCGAGGCGGCGGGCCGCCTCGACGACCTCGGGGGAGACGGCGTCCGGGGTGCTGCAGCAGACCTCGAGCAGGTTGCGGCTGAGGCCGTCGGGACCCTTGAGGCGCACCCAGAGGTCGCGGGTCAGCTCACCCAGGCCGGGCCATGCATAGGCCGAGAAGAGCAGGAGGAGATCGCGCTCGAGCGGCGTCCGCAGCGGCCGCGGCGCCGGCAGCGCGACCATCGCCAGCGCGGCGACGCGGGCCGGGCGCTCGCGGGCGGCGACCAGGAGTGCGATCAGCGCGCCCATCGAGTTGCCCACGAGCACCGCCGGCTGGCGGAGCCGGTCGAGGTAGGCGGCGACGAGCCGGTTGGCCGGGATCAGCTCGGGGCTGCGCCTGGCGAGCGGGGAGAGCCCGAACCCGGGTAGGTCGAGGATGTGCACCCGGTGGTGGCGGGCGAGGGCGGGCGCCACGCCCAGCCAATGCACGTGCGAGGAGCCGAGGCCGTGGAGGAGCAGCAGCGGCGGCCCGGCGCCGAGGCGCTCGACGTGGACCGGACCCTCGAGGTCGACGGTCGTCCTCATCTTCGCCGACACTAGCGCCTGCCGGTCAAGATGACCGGAGCGTGAACCGGCTGGAGGTAAGCCTGCTGCTGCGCGAGCAGCATTTCGAAGCGGCGGGCAACGGGCTCGCCGATCTGCTGGAACGCGTTGCCGCGGCCGGGCTGGACGGCGTCGCCGCCGGCGATCACCTCGTCTTCCAGGGATCCGGTAGCGACGGCCTCATCAGCGCCGCCGCGCTCCTCGCTGCGCATCCGTCGCTGCGCGTGAAGACGGCGATCTACCTCCTCCCTCTTCGCCACCCCGTTGTCGTGGCCCGCCAGCTGGCGACGCTCGCGGAGATCAGCCCGGGCCGCTTCACCTTCGGCGTCGGCGTCGGCGGCGAGGATCCGGCCGAGTACGCGGCGGCGGGGGTTCCACACAGGGAACGGGGCGCCCGAGCAGATGAGGCGCTGGCGCTGCTCGAGAAGCTCCGCACGGGCGCCGAGGTGACCCACCGGGGCCGCTTCTTCGACCTCGACGCCGTCGCCATCCGGCCCGCGATCCCCGACCTCCGGGTGCTTGTCGGCGGCCGTTCCGACGCCGCGCTGACGCGGGCCGCGCGCTTCGGCTCCGGCTGGATCGGAGTCTGGGTCTCCGTCCGCCGCTTTGCGGAGGCGACCGCGCTCGTCGAGGAGAAGGCGGCGGCGATCGGGCGGACAGGAGTCGACTGGCGGCACGAGCACCAGGGCTGGTGCTTTTTCGACCGCGACGCCGCCGCCGCCCGGCGCCGCGCCGAACTCGTGATGGGCAAGTCCTACGGCATCCCTTTCGAGTCCTTCGAGCGGTACACCCTGTGCGGCACTCCCGAAGACGTCGCCGGCGGGCTCCGGCCCCTGCTCGAGGCCGGCTGCCGAAGCTTCAACCTGGTGGCTGACGGCCGCGGCCTCGACGAGGTCGTCGAGGGCGCCGGCCGCGTGCGCGAGATCATCGTCGGCTGGCTGTAGGTCGAGCGGATGCCTCAGATGCTGCTACCAGGCCCGCGCCGCGGCGCGCGCGGCGCTGCCGGCGAGGACGAGTTCCAACACCTCCCGGTCGGCGTCGAACTGGGCCTGCCCGATGCGGCGCGGCGAGACGCAGTCGCCGATCGTGCGCACCACGAGCGCGGCGCGGCCCGAGAGGGCGCGCGTGAGGTCGTCCACCGCGGCAACGCCGCCGTTGCCCGCCGCCCAGTCGGCCTCGACGCACTTCTCGGCACCGGTGAAGACGTCGGAAAGGCGGACCTCGCCGGCCTTGACGGCGGCGACGCGGACGTGCTCGTGGAAGGTCACGCCGCGCTCGCCGAGGCGCCGCAGCTGGGGGCCGATGCTCTCGTGCGGGAGGGCTGCCCCGACCGCCGCAGCCGGCGTCGCCAGGTGGACCTGGAAGCCTTCGTCACCGAGCATCTCGGCGGCGCCCACCGAGTCCCAGAAGCCGGAGCCGTCGTCGATGACGAGGACCCGATTGCCGTCGGGCCGTCGGCCGGCGTGGACGTCCCAAAGCGTGACGACGGGCGCACCCGCACCGCGCGCGTAGGCGGGCTCGAGCGCGCGCGCCCCGGTGGCGAGGATCACGGCGTCGGCGTCCGCCGCGGCGAGCGACTCCGCCGTCGCCCGACTGTCGAGCCGGATCTCGACGCCGAGCCGGCGGGCGTCGAACTCGAGGTGTTCGATGAGCATGAAGACGGCCGCCCGGCTCTTGACGGCCGCCATCAGCCGCATCTGGCCGCCCAGCGAGCCGGTCGCCTCGTGGAGGACCACCTGGTTGCCGAGCTCGGCCGCGAGGCGGGCCGCCTCGAGTCCGGCGGGGCCGCCGCCGACGACGGTGATGCGCTGCGCCGGCCGCCGCGGGCGGGCGAGCTCGGCCTCGTACCAGCGCTCGCGTCCGGTCCTCGGGTTGGCCGAGCAGAGGAGGCCGCCCGGGAAGGACCGGCACTCTTGGTTGACGCCGATGCAGGGCCGGATGGCGCGGACGTCGCCCTCCGCGCTGTGCTTGGCGAGGTCGGGGTCGGCGATCCAGCCCCGGGCCGTGCCGATGAGGTCGGCGTCACCGCGGCGGAGGATGTCCTCCCCCATCTCCGGGCCGGCAATCCGGCTCCCGACCAGGATCGGGATGTCGACCGCCCGCTTCACGGCCGCGGCCGAGGCCACGGCGACCCCGGGCGGCTGCGTTATGTCTTTGACGTAGGCGCCGCGCAGCCCGTGCGTGATGTTGAGGTAGTCGGGCCGGGCGGCGGCCGACAGGCGCTGGGCGATCGCTACCGCGTCCTCGACGTGCATGCCGGCGGGGTACTCCTCCTCGGCGGAGAGGCGGACGCCGAGCAGGAAGTCGCCGCCACAGCGCTCCCGGATCCCCTGGATGACCTCCTCCAGGAACCGAGTCCGGTTCTCGAGCGGGCCGCCGTACTCGTCGTCCCGGCGGTTGGCGTCCGCCGAGAGGAACTGGGCGATGAGGTAGCCGTGCGCAGCGTGGATCTCGACGCCGTCGTAGCCGAGGTCGCGCAGGTTGATCGCGCACTGGATGAACGACTCGATCAGCTCTTTGACCTCGTCGTGCGTGAGCGGGTGGGGTATCGTCGGAGTCCGCTGCGAGCGGAGGGAGGAGGGCGCGATCAGCGCGTAGTCGGATTCGCCGCCGATGTTCTCGCGGCCGAGGTGGACGAGCTGCGTCGTGATCAACGCGCCATGCTTGTGGACGAGCTCGGCCCGCCGCTCGAACTGGCTGAAGGCGGCCGGGTTGTAGACCTCGTTCAGCCAGCGGTTGAGGAGCCGGGTGGTGGGATGGACGATCGAACCGCCGACTGTGATCAGCGCCGCACCGCCCTTGGCCCGGCGCTCCCAGTACGCGAGGTCCTCGTCGTCGGGGACCCCGAGCTGGATGTGGGCGGTGCCGTGGGGCAGTCCGACCATCCGGTTGCGAAGCCTCAACCGGCCGAGCTGGAACTCGCTGAACAGGAGCTCGTACGTGGACCCGTTCTCGGACATCGCGGCTCTCCTTTGGCGCTCGACAACGACGGCAGGCGCGGCTATATTCACGGACCAACCGACCGGACGGTAAATATTGTAATTTTCCTTCCGCCGAACGCGAAAAGGGGGCAATAGGACCAGTTGACCTACGCGTCAGTAGGTAGTAGTTTAAGGCCACGCCCGGCCCCTCGGAACGGTCGTGTCCAGACGAGGCCCCGGCGGGCGGGAGCTCCGACGAGATGAAAGAGACCGCCATCCTCACCGCCGAAAACCTGCGCGTCCGCTACCGCAACGGCGCGCTCGGGATCCTCGACGTTTCCTTCCAGGTCGCCCGCGGGCAGCTGGTCGGTCTCTTCGGTCCCAACGGCGCCGGGAAGACGACGTCGGTGCGCGCCGTCGCCGGCTTTCTGCGCACCGAGGGGGCGCGCGTCATCCAGGGCAAGGTCACCTTCGAGGGCCAGGATGTCACCAACCGCGAGCCCCATCGCCAGGCGGCGCGGGGGCTGGCTTTCGTCCCCGAGCGGAACAAGATCTTCTCGAGCCTGACCGTCGCCGAGAACCTCGCCGCGGTCAGCGGGGCACCGGGCGGGTCCCGTCGCGCCGAGCTGAATGACTTCATCCGGACTCTCTTCCCGATCCTCGCCGAGCGCCGCCGCGACTACGCCGGCCGGCTGAGCGGTGGCCAGCGCCAGATGCTCGCGCTGGCGCGAGCGATCATCCGTGACCCCAAGGTCCTGATCGTCGACGAGATGACACTCGGACTCCACCACAGCGTCCAGCCACCGCTCTTCGAGGCCGTTCGTAAGGTCGCCTCGCAGGGCGCCGCGGTCGTGCTCGTCGACGAGAGCACGGGCTTCGCGCTGGAGGCGTCCGATTACTGCTACATCCTGGCGGCGGGCCGGGTGCAGGCGGAAGGGCCATCGAGCAAGTTCCTGGGCAGTGAGCTGATCGCCGCCGGCTACGTGGAGGCCGGTTGATGGCCGTCGTCGCTCTTCGGCGCGAGGAGCCGGACCGCGGCAAGAGCGCGGTCGACGCGAGCATGGCGAGCCGCCTCGACGAAGTCTTCGACAACCCGCTCCGGACCACCGACGTCGAACTGCTGACCATCCGCGACCTGACCGTGCGGTTCGGCGGGCTGACCGCGCTCAGCGCGGTCAACATCGACGTCGGCCACCACGACCTGGTCAGCATCATCGGCCCCAACGGTGCCGGCAAGACGACGACGTTGAACGCCATCTGCCAGTTGATCAAGTGCACCGGCGAGATCCACTTCGCGGGCCGGCGGATCGACCGGCTGGCCGCCTGGCGAATCGCCGCCGCCGGCATCGGCCGGAGCTTCCAGGACCCGCCGCTCATCGACCACTACACCGTGCTCGAAAACGTCCTCTGCGGCGCTCACCAGCGGCTCCGCTACGGCATGCTCCACCAGGTCTTCTGGCCGCCGCGCGTGCGCCGCTTCGAGGCGCGCATGGCGCGCCGGGCGATGACGCTGCTGGATTTCGTCGGCCTCGCCGACCAGGCGGGGAAGGACGCCGGCTCGCTCTCCTTCGGCGCGCGGAAGCTGGTCGATATCGCGCGCGCGATGGTGTCCGGTCCCCGGCTGCTTCTCCTCGACGAGCCCAGCTCGGGCCTCGATGAGGCCGAGCGCCACTCCCTGCGCGCGATCCTCCTCGCGCTTCGGCAAGAGAAGCGCGTCGGGATCCTCACCGTCGACCACCACATGGACCTCGTGCGGTCAACCGCCACGCATGTGGTGGCGCTGCAGGCGGGCGAGGTACTGATGGCGGGGTCGCCGGCCGAGGTGCTCGACTCAGCGCGGTTCCGAGTCGCCATCGTGGGGGGCAGCCGCGCCGACGAAAAGCTCGCCGCCGAGCTCCCGAACGAGCCGCCGCCGAGCGACAACGACACCGGCGACGGTGGCCGTGAGGAGGAGCTGTAAGGGATGGATCGGCTGGTCGTCTCCCTCTTCGGTGGCGGCAACCTGGGCGGCACCTACGCCCTGGTCGCGCTCGGCATCGTCCTCGCGTTCCGGGCGACGGGCACCTTCAACTTCGCTCACGGCCAATTCATGCTGCTGCCCGCCTTCGTCGTCGGCGCCTGGCAGGCCGGCAGCGGCGGCCCGCTCTGGATCCCGGTCGTTGAGGGCCTCATCATGGTCAGCGCTCTCGGCGTCGTCTTCTACCTGCTCGTGCTCCAGCGGACGGTCGGCCTCCTCCACTTCATGGGTGTCATCGCAACCTTCGGGCTGGCCGCGGTCCTCGACGGCGCCTTCCTTATCCAGTACGGCTCACCCCAGTACTCGATCGATGTCCCCGGTCTGCCCAAGGGCGTCGTCACCCTGCTCGGCGCTCACCTCTCGGCGCAGGAGCTGACGCTGACGGCCTTCACGTTGGTCCTCGCCGGGCTGGTGGCCGGCGCGCTGCGCTTCACTCCTGTCGGGATCAAGATCCGCGCCGCGGGGCAGGACGCGATTCTGGCGAGCCAGGGCGGCATCAATGTGCGCCTCGTATATGTGGGTTCGTGGGCGCTGGCGGCCGCGCTGGCCGGCGTCGCGGGCATCGTGTACGGGACCAGCAACCTGGTGAACCACTCGATGGTCGACGTCGCTCTCGCCGCCTTTCCGGCGATCCTGATCGGCGGCCTCGACAGCATCGAGGGGGCGGTCGTCGGAGGCCTCCTGGTCGGCATCGCGCAGGGCTTCATCGCCACCTACCTTGGCCCGCAGTACCTCGACGTCCTCACCTACGGCCTCCTGCTGGTCGTGATGCTGGTCTTTCCCCAGGGCATTCTCGGGACGCGCACCGTGACGAGGGTCTGACGATGAGCCGAGCCCGCTTGCTGGTGCGCCGCGTCCCGTCCGTCACCTGGGGCATCGCCCTGCTCGCCGTGATGACCGCGTACTACGTCGCAGAGGCCTCGAGCTTCCACCTCTTCGTCCTCAACACCTGCCTGCTGGCGGTGATCGGCGCCGTCGCGCTGAATCTCCTGATGGGCACCGCCGGCCTCGTCTCGATCGGCAACAGCGCCTTCATGGCGGTGGGCGCCTTCACCGCCGTGTGGGCGATCAAGTCGGGCCTGCCCTTTCCGCTCGACCTCGTCGCGGCCGCGCTGACGGCGGCCGTCGCGGGCGTCATCATCGGCCTCCCGGCTCTGCGGCTGCGCGGCCTTCACCTCGCGCTTGCCACCCTCGCCGGCTTCTTCATCGTTATCTACTTCGCGACCCTCTACCAGTCGAAGGGCAAAGGCGGGGGCTCGGGCGGCTTCTACATCCCGGTCCTCTACCAGCAGCAGGGCTTCATCGGCGGCCAGCAGTACTGGGCATGGACGCTCCTGGTGATGGTCTCGCTGCTCCTCATCGGGGCAACGCAGCTGGCCGGTCGGCGGTCCGGGCGGGCGTGGCGGATGATCCGTGACCACGAGATCGTCGCCCACACGCTGGCCATCCCGGTGACCCGCTACAAGATGCTTGCCTTTGCGATCTCCTCCGCCCTGATCGGCTTCCAGGGCGCGCTCGCCGCGCACCTCAGCGGGTCGGTGGGCGTCGACTCCTTTACGCTCGGACTCGCCATCGCCTACATCGCGATGGTGCTCATCGGTGGGCTCGACTCGGTCCTCGGTGCAGTCATCGGGGCGTTCCTGGTGACGGCCCTGCCGACGCTGGTCCCCATCTTCATCACGGCCGTCGTAGGGCAACTCAAGACGGCCTCTCAGGGACCGGCCTTCGCCGAGATCATCTACGGACTGCTGGTGATCGTCTTCATCACCAGCTCCCCGCAGGGAATCGTCGGGCTGCTCCGCAATCTCCGCCACGGCGCAACGGCATGGGCGTCGCGGCGGGGCCGCTCGCAGGCGGAGGCGGCGTGAGGGCGCCGCGACCCGTCCGCAGCGTGTCGACCCATGCCGCCCACCTCGCCTTCGCGCCGCGAAGGGGAGTACCAACCAACAGAGGAGAGATACAGCGAATGAACCGCGTGATCAGGACGCGGCGAGCCACTCTTGGGTTCGCCGTCGCAACACTTGCGCTTGTCGTGGCCGCCTGCGGCGGCGGCAACGCCGGCTCGGGCGGCGGATCCGGCGACAAGACGCCGATCACCGTCGCCTACGTCACCGACCTCACGGGCGGCAACTCGGCCAACAGCATCGGCGGCAAGGCCGGCTTCGACACCGCGGTGAAGGAGATCAACGACGCCGGCGGGATCAACGGCCACAGCATCACGTCGACCACCTACGACTCGCAGTCGGACGTCAATGCCTTCCAGACCCAGCTTCGCCAGGCACTGGGCACCAACCCGAACGTCATCGCCGGCCAGTGGCTGAGCTCCTCGACAGCGGCCGGGGCATCGGTGATCGCCTCCTCCAACGTCCCCGTCATCGCGGCCAGCTATACCGTCACCGGCGTGGACACCGTCCCCTACTTCTTCTCCACCAGCCCGCTCGCCTCCGGTGTCGGGCTCGGCATCGTCAACGGCCTGAAGAGCATCTTCGGCGGCTCGCTCTCGGGCAAGAAGATCGCCTTCGAGGGCCTGATCTCGCCGGCCGTCGACGGCAACCTCGCCGCCGTCAAGTCGCAGGTCGAGGCGGCCGGCGGCTCGATGAGCACCATCACCCGGGACCCGGTGACTTTCTCCTCATGGAGCAGCCAGGCCGCCAACATGGTCGGCGCCAAGCCCGACGCGGTCGTGACGAACAACACCGACGGCAATACCGCGACGGTGGTGAAGGCCCTCGCCGTCGCCGGCTTCAGCGGCCCGATCATCTCCACAGAGGGCGCCAACAGCGACACGCTGCTGAAGGCTGCCAGCTCGAACAACTTCTACGTTGTCCGCGAAACGGTCGCGCCCGACCCGAGCGCCAAGCTCTACAAGGACGCGGTCGCGGCGGGCGCCAATCCCTCGGACACCGCGCAGTCCTATTTCGGCAAGATGTACGCGGCCGCCTATGCGATCAAGGCCGCCTACCTGAAGTGCGGTTTCCCTTGCTCGACGGCCAAGTTCACCTCGTCGCTGAAGGCGGCGGGCAAGATCGACATCCCGAACAACGCGCTTTCCGGCCCACTCGACTTCAGCAAGCAAAACGCGGGCCTGACCTCGGCGCAGGTCTACCAGTGGGACGCCGCCAATTCGAAGGCGGTCGCCAAGGGTTCGGCGTTCCCGATTCAGTAGCAATTTCCACGCTCCTCAAGGGAGGGGCCGGGGCGACGGCATCGCCTCGGCCCCTGCCCGCCGGGGAGCTTTTCTAAGTCAAAGGGGGCAGATCGGATGGCCAGGGTCACACCCATGGAGCGGGCGGACTTCGACGAGCGGCTGCGCACACGGACCGCTTCCCTCGAGGAGGTCGAGCTGGGGCACCTGCGGATGTTCGCCCACTCGCCGGACGTCGCCCTCGCCTGGCTCGACTTCATCGGCGGCGTCAACGCGGCCAGCACGCTTTCCCGCCGCCTGGTCGAGCTCGTCCGGCTGCGGATCGCGTTTCACAACCAGTGCCCACACTGCATGGCGATCCGCTTCGAAGACGGAGTCCGCGACGGGATCGACGAGACCCTCGTCTGCTCGCTCGAGAAGCCGGAGCAGGCGGCCGACCTCAGCCCCGCCGAGCGCGCGGCGCTGACCTACGCCGACCTCACGGCGACCAACCACTTCGCGGTCGACGACGCGACCTACGCGATGCTCCGCCAGCACTTCAGCGAGCGCGAGATCGTCGAGCTTGGCGTCTACATCGCGATCTTCGTCGGCTTCGGCCGGCTTTCGGCGGGCTGGAAGTACACCGAGGACCTGCCCGAGCGCTATCAGCACACGACGCCCGGCGGCCTCCGCTTCGCGGATGACGCCCTGCTGATGCCGGCGGCGGGCCGGGAGGCGGACACGGGCGTCGTCTGAGCCCCGGCCGCTGCTGCTGGTCGGCGACGGGCTGGGCACGCCGCGCACGGCGCCGGCGGCGCTCCTCGCCGGCCACCGGCCGGTCGTCGGCTGGATGCCTGTCCCGCCCGCGTGGACGGCCGACCTCGCCGGTGGGCTCTCGCTCATGTCGTCGCCCGCCGTCCGGCACCTGCACCGGGAAGGCAGACTGACGCCGGTCCGGATCCCCTACTCGGAGCTCCCCGACAGACTCGCCCGCGACCTCCGCCCGGCCCTGGCGGTGATCGCCGGCCGGCCGGCGGCGGGCGGCTTTCGGCTCGGGTTGGAGGCCGGTTACGCCGTCCTCGCCGCGCGGTTGGCGGGCGAGGTCGTCATCGAGGCCGACCCCTCTCTCCCCGAGGTGCCCGACGCGCCGCTCATCAGGCGGCCGGCCCGCATCGTAGGGGCCGCCTCTGCGGCGCCCGACGCGCCGGCGATCCGCTCCGAAGCGATCGACCGCGCGATCGGGGCGGCCATGGCGGCCCTGGTCCCCGCCGGCGCCACCATCCAGTGCGGCCCGGGGGCGATCGGCGACGCCGCGGTCGGGGCCCTGGAGGTGCCCGTGGCCGTGCACTCCGGGCTGATCAGCGACGCGATCGCCCACCTCGCGCGACGCGGGCTGCTGCGCGGCCGGGCCACGGCCGCGTACCTCTATGGCGGCGCCCCGGTGCGCGAGCTTGCCGCCTCGGGCGCGGTGGCCCTCCGCGGGATCGAGGAGACCCACGACGCCGCGCGCCTGGCGGCCCTGCGGCGGCTGCACGCGCTCAACAGCGCGTTTACGGTGGGGCTCGACGGGTCCGTCAACGTGGAGCGGGCGGGCGGGCTGCAAATGGCGGGGATCGGGGGCCACCGCGATTTCTGCGCGGCCGCGGCCGGCTAGCCCGGCGGCCTCTCCATCGTCGGCCTGCGGAGCACGGGGCCGGGCGGCTCCCGCATCGTGCCGGCGGTGGAGGTTGTCAGCACGCCGGGCCGGACCGTGGACGTGGTGGTGACCGAGCACGGCGTCGCCCGCCTGCGCGGGCTCTCGCCCGAAGGCCGGCGCCGAGCTCTCATCGAGATCGCCGACCCGGGGCACCGGGAGTGGCTGGAGCGGGCCTAGGGCACAACCACGACGCGGGCCATCCCGGGCGGCCGCTCCGCGAGGAGATCCAGCGCCCGGTCCGCCTCGGCGAGCGGCACCCGATGGCTCACCGAGCGGGAGAGGTCGAGGCGACCGCCGGCCGCCAGCGCGGCGACGGCGGCCAGGTCGGCCAGCGTCGACGTGTACGTCCCGAGCACCTGCAGCTCGCGCGTGACGAGCGCGCTCACCGTCGTCGCCGGCGCCAGTGCCTCCTCGCTCACGGAACCGAAGACCAGCCGGCCGCCGCGCGCCAGCATCGCGGCGCCCTCCCGGCCGGCCTCCTCAGCCGCTCCGAACTCGATCACCGCGTCCTGCGGCCCGGTCGCCTTCAGCACCCGGCCGGCCGCCCCCGCGCCCGCCTCGACCAGGGCCAGATCGAGGCCGAGCTCCTCGAGCCGCGCCCGAGTGCCCCGGCTGCGCACCACCGCCGTCAGCCGGGCGCCGGGATCGAGCAGGTGGGCGAGCTGGAGGATGTGTGTCCCCACGCCGCCGGCGCCGATGACCGTCAGCGCGCCGCCCGGCGGGAGCGCGGCGACGCCCAGCGCGTGGTGCGCGCTGGCGACGGCATCTGCCAGCACCGCCGCCTGATCGGGCTCGAGGTCGGGCACGGCGACCATGCGGGCGAGCGGCCAGAGCACCTCGTCAGCCAAACCCCCGGGATCGTCGATCCCGAGCGCGCGCGCCGTCCGGCAGCGGTTCTCTGCGCCGCCCAGGCAGGCCCGGCACGCGCCGCACGGGAGGAGCGGGTGGAGGACGATCGGGGCGCCCGCGGCAAGCCCTGGCGCCTCGCCCTCGACGAGTGACCCCGCCACCTCGTGGCCGGGGCGGACCGGGTAGCTGGCGCTGCGGGGCAGATCCATGCCCCGGAACAGATGGAGGTCCGTCCCGCACACGCCGCACGCATGGACCCGGACCCGGCCCCAACCGGCGGGGAGCGGGCGCGGAGCCTCGAGCTTGATCTCCGCGGATCCCGGCCGCATCTCGAGGTAGCGAAGGCGGGCCGCGGAGGCGTCGATCAACTCTCCCACGGGCCGAATCTTGACTATGTTAGTCATCGTTATGGCGCTAGTCGGGCCCGCCGCCCTGGTCACCGGGGCCGCCTCCGGGCTCGGCCGGGCGGTCGTCGGTTGGCTGCGTGCGGCCGGGTGGCGGACCGCGGGCATCGACCTCTCCCCGGCGGCCGGCGCCGACTTCGACGCCGTCGCGGACATCACCGACGGCGACGCGCTCGCCGGGGCGGTGGCGGCGGCCGTCGAACACCTCGGCGGCCTCGACGGGGCCGCCGCCTGCGCCGGCGTCAACGCGACCAGCTTTGCGCTCGGCCATCGGCTTCCCCGCGCGGACTGGGATCGCCTGCTCTCGGTCAACCTGACCGGCGCCTTCCTCACCGCCCAGGCGGTGTTGCCGCACCTCGTCTCCCGCCGGGGCGCGCTGGTCATCGTCAGCTCGGTGTCGGCCCACCACCCGCTGCCCGGCGCCGGCCACTACTCGGCCGCCAAGGCCGGGGTCGTCGCGCTGACCCGGTCTCTCGCGCTCGAATATGCGGCGGCTGGTGTGCGGGTGAACTCAGTCGCGCCCGGTTACATGGACACGCCGATGTCTTCGCCGGTGCTCGGCCGCGAGAACCTCCGGCGCCGGATCGAGGAGACGATCCCGCTCGGCCGCATCGCCGAGCCTGGCGACGTCGCCGAAGTGGTGGGCTGGCTGCTCACGCCCGGCGCGCGGTACCTGACGGGCCAGGACGTCACCGTCGACGGCGGCCTCGGCCTCAGCACTTACTCCAGTCGAGCGCTGATCGACCGGCTCTGGGCGGCCGAGGGCGAGCGATGACAGACTGGCGGGGCCGGGTCTGCCTCGTCACCGGTGCCTCCCGCGGCGTCGGGCGAGCGATCGCGGTGGCGCTCGGCGCACGGGGCGCCACGGTCGTCGTGAACTACCGGCGCCAGGCGGAGGCCGCGGCGGAGACCGTCCGCGCCCTCGAGGCCGCGGGTGGCCGCGCCTTCGCCATCGCGGCGGACGTCGCCGACCCGGCCGCGCTCGACGCGCTCTTCGCGGAGGTGCGCGAGCGCGAGGGCCACCTCGACGTCCTCATCCACAACGCCGCCGCGAGCAGCTTCAAGCCGATCCTGGAGACGCACCGAGGGAACCTCGACAAGTCGCTCGCCATCTCCTACCACGCGCTTTTCGAGCTCCTCCAGCGGGCGGTTCCGCTGATGACGGGAGGCGGCAACTTCCTGGCCATATCGGGCTGGGACGCGCACGCGATCGTCGACGGCCACGGGCTGCTGGCCTCGCTCAAAGCCGCCACGGAGACGTTCGTCGCCTATGCCGGTGCGGAGCTGGCGGCTCAGGGGATCGTCAGCATCGGGCTGGCCCCGGGCGTAGTCGAGACGGACTCCTTCGCGGCCTACGAGGCCGCCCAGCCGGGGCGGATCGCGCAGTGGCGGGAGCTGGCGCCCTTCGGCCGCTTCGCCCGGGCAGAGG
>Ga0209474_10000411_pt1 | contig 47438 bp, 42 predicted proteins | sample GraSoiAngelo_145_FD_185902 | JGI IMG/M metagenome (GOLD analysis project Ga0209474, IMG submission 185902) | Grasslands soil microbial communities from the Angelo Coastal Reserve, California, USA - 14_1009_05_20cm (SPAdes) (version 2) | ecosystem: Environmental > Terrestrial > Soil > Grasslands...
AGAGACGCGTTGAACGACCGGCCAGAACCGTCGTTAGAAAGGGCGTTGAACCACACGTTTGTCGGCGGGGCGTCGTAGAACATCCCCCACGACGCGCGCACCACGGTCTTGCTCCCGAGTCTCCAGGCCAGGCCCAGGCGCGGCGAGACATCACCGGCCGGATTGTGGAAGTTGCGCGAGAAGGGAAAGGGAGCGTTCGCATTCGGCGATGGAGACAAGAACCGATCGTAGCGAATGCCGAAGGTGACAAGCAAAGACGGCCGGACCTGCCAGCTATCCTGCCCGAAGACATTGAAGAAATTGGAAATGTAGCCCACACGCGTGTTGCCGATCACAGCATTCACTTGGTCGTAGGACTTCGGATTCGCTCCGCTCAGCGCGGCCTGATACGCAGCGAGCGAACCGAAGACATACTGCGTGAAGGTATCGCCTTCTTGCACGTCTATGATGCGGGAATAGCCGAAGCCCCCCTTGAATGTGTGTGGCCCGCGGATATAGGTGAGATTGTCGTTCCAGCTTGGAATTTTTTCCGCAAAGACATCGCCCGTGGAAACGCTTCCGCCAAAATTAGCCACGCCTGAGATGGTAACCGCGGGCTGAGGCCCCGTCAGCGCACCGGGGATGTGCTTCTCATTCCTGTAGGGATAGGAGAAACGGAACTCGTTGACCATTTGCGGTGATTTCGTACTCACCCATTGTAGTCCGCCAACGTGCGCGCGGTCCCGGAAGTCTGCCTCAGCGGAAATCAGGTTCAGCCCGCCCACCGCGGTGTTGAAGGGATATTCGTTCCGGAAGTAATTGAGGCGAGCAAAAACCCGGTTCTTCTGATTGATATCCCAATCCCCGCGGACATCCAGGAACTGAGCATGTTGGACCGAAGGCGCGGTCCCGAATTGCGAGGCGGGAATGCCGAGAGGTGCGAGCGTAGCCTGGCTTGCCGTAATCGGGACGGGGAGCGCGCGGTACAGGTGCTCGTATGCTCCGAAGAGGAACAGTTTGTCTTTCTTGAGAGGGCCTCCGGCATTCATGCCGTAGGAATTCATAAGCAAGTTGGGTTTCGGCAGGGTTGAGGAGAGAAGAATTGGTCTCGCGGTGGTATCGACAGGTCCGCGGATCCATTGGAACATTCCGTGAAGATCGTTGGTGCCCGAACCTGTGATGACGTTATAGATGTTTCCTGTGGTGCCCCCAAACTCAGGAGCGAAGCTGTTACTTACGGTCTGGACCTCGCTCACGTAAACGGACGAAATCGGGAACAGGCGAAGACCGTAGCGATCACTCTCCGTGTCTACCATCCCATCCATCTGGTAGTTGATGCGATCCACGAAGCCATTGGTGTTCAGCGTGCGCGGGATACCCAGCTCCGGGTTGGGGTGTCCACTGACACCGGGCTGAAACATGATCCAGTTATACGGATTCCTCGAGGTCAATGGCAGATTCTGCACCTCATCTTCACTGATCGTTCGACTGATATTCGTTCGCGCTGGATCGAGGACCGGCGCGCCGCCGCTTACTTCAATCGACGTGCTCACCGCGCCTAACTTGAGCGCGCCATCCACCACGGCTTCGTGGCCTGCCTGGAGGACGATTTCAGTGAACTTGAGCGTGGTGAACCCGTCCTTCATGACAGTTACCGTGTATGTTCCGAGCGGAAGGGAGACAATCACATAGTAGCCGTCTTCGCCGGAATCGACGTTGCGCGAATACCCCGTTGCGTTATTAAGCGCCGTGACTTTGGCGTCGGCCACGGGTTGGTCGCTGGGGTCGCTGATGCGGCCGCGAATGGTGCCGTTGATCGATTCTGATTGCGCCCACGTGGCTGGCATGCAGGTCAGGAAGAGCAGACTGACAGCCGTCACAAAACCCGAAGTGCAAAAGTAGACGAAAAGAGACCCACGTTTTTCATCGCTCATTTTGATCATCCCCAGATATCATCCCCGGACTCAACTTCGTGAGTGTGTCTCAATTGTGGAGACTAAACAAGGCCACTTAGCAAGAAATTTGAGGAGATACTCCGCGAGTTCGCTGTTCCTTAACATCGAATATCTCAGCAGGGCAAGGTCTGTTTCGTCAGAAACACATGTAGTTGTCAAAAAACTCCGATCTCACCAGTTTCTGTTCTACTGGTTGTGCAACAGGCAAACGATTTGGCAGTGCAGGTTCTGTCCCTACATCAACCTGCAGCAGACGCGACATTGTGACCGGTAATAATCGGCAATCGTTCCCTTACCGGATTGCGGAAGGGTCGCCCGATCACTTAAGCGAAGGACTATTCGTACCGCAGTGCGACGGTCGGATCGACGTTCGTGGCCCGGCGACAGATTCGTGAAGGTCGGATCGGCCACTCCGACAATCGTAAACGCGACATTGTTCAGCAGGATCGTTCGTCCCAGAACTGACCGGCTGCCGCCGAACGCGCTTGCCAATAGGCGTAGCTGAGCACAGTCGCCGGAGAAGCTGAGGGAGAATCGTCATTTGGGCCGAGCGTCCGGCCGATGATGGCATTCACGCCCAGGGTCGAAAAATAATCGCCAGAGACAATTTCGCCATCGACAATACGTGCCGGTCCGTTACCGCTTAGATCGAGAGAAGCGGGGCCTGCGCATGCCAGCACTCCGGAAAACGCCTTGGATTGTGAACGAAACTGCCTGAAAATCGGAAAAGGAAAAGAACACCCGGACGGGCCTGAAACGCCTGATTCTCCGCAGTCGCCGAACGAGCTGTACTCGCCGCTGACGAAATTCCGGTGGGCCGTCCATTGCAGAATGACGAGCCGGTCCGGATCTCGCACGGGCAGCGAGCGAAGCATCACCGCATCAATCAAACTGAAAATCGCAGTGTTCGCGCCAATTCCCAGCGCCAGCGTGAGGATAGCAAACGGAACGTAACGGCTACACAAGTAACGACCTCGGCCCGAATGGTTGTCAAGGACGCTGCCCCACCACAAGGCAACGCTTCTCATTTTCTTGGCGAACTTTCATCTCCGAGAATTCTGCGCGCGTAGGCAGGAGCCTTCCCTTCGTCCTCGTGTTTGCAATAGGCATACACGTCGACGCCTTGGCGCGTCCACGCATCGAAGCGCGTTCTCCACCCCGCAAGCTGCTTTGGCGTGTAATTTTCAAGGCGTAGCCGCACGTAAGTGAAGTTCGCTGTCACCACTTCCGGTGGCTCCTGTTTCTCCGTCTCCGCAATGCACAGTGCCGTCTCGTGTTTGCGCAAAACCGCGTACGTCTCGTCGGTGTACCAAGACGCATGCCGCACTTCGAACGCAAAGGCAAACGCTCGCGGGCGCAGGGAAAGAAAATCTTCCAGCAGCGGCTTGTCAAACTTGAAGCTGGGCGGCAGTTGCACCAAGATCGGTCCGAGGTGGTCGCCTTGCTGGAGTACGCTGGCCACTTCCAAAAAGCGCTTCAGCGTGCTCTCGCAGCCGCGCAGCCGTTGAATGTGCGTGATTTGCTGGTTGGCCTTCAACGCAAAACGAAATCCTTCCGGCACGCTTTTCACCCAGTTCAGCAGAAGATTCTCCGTAGGCATGCGATAGAAGCTGTGATTGATCTCCACGGTCGAGAATTGCGTGCCGTAGAAACTTAGCATCTGCTTGTCCGGCAGCTTCTCGGGATAGAAATTCCCTTTCCATTGCTTGTAGGAATACCCCGATGTGCCGACGCGAAGCTGACCAGCGGTGGAAATGGAGCACCTCCGAGGCAAAGCATTTAATCACACCGCCAGCCGACGCGAAAAGACATGGCGCCCACTCAAGGAAAGACGCGACCCTTCCGCTGTAATGTAAATTGTAAGTCCTCAGTTCTCCGCTTTCAGTTTTTGCCCGAGAACAGCATTCTCTCACTTACAACTTAAAACTTACCCCTGAAAACTACTTCTGTGGCATGCGGCTGCTTAACGCCTCAATGGCCCCCTCAATTCTTTGCCGATTCTTCCAGAAATCTTTCCAGAGGTCGCCCTTCTCTTTCAGCCGCGCAAAAATTGTTTTGATGTTGAGGTTTTCCGGATGCAAGCTTGGCCGCAGCTCGTGCGGCAAAACAGGCGCAGAAACCGGAGCCTTGGGAAACGCCCGCACCGAATACGCCGCGGCCAGTGGCCGCCCCATCGCGTTCTGCTGCACGTCAATCAGCACGCGCCGCGCGGGCCTTTTGGCCACCGACCGCTCGTTGGTCACCAGGTTGGGATGCTGCGCCGTTACCGTGCGCGCAATGATTTCTCCAAACGTCCGCAACTGCTCGTAGGTGTAAACCGGCTCCACCGGAATAAAAATGTGGAATCCCGTCGCGCCAGAAGTTTTCAGAAAGCTCATGATCCCCAACTCTTCCAGCTTTTCATGCAGCGCTCGCGCAATCGTAACTACTACGGAAAATTCCGTGCCATCGGAAGGATCCAGGTCGAAAAAGAAGTAGTCGGGGTGCTCCAAGTCGTCCAACGGGCTGGACCAGGGATTGTGGTCAATGCAACCAAGCCCCGCCAAGAACAAGAGTGAAGCGCGGTCACTCGCTGTCGCGTAGTGAATCTGTTTCCCTCGTTCTTCGGACTCGAGCGGCACCGTCTTAAACCATTCCGGCACGCCCTCGCGCAAGTCTTTCTGAAAAAACGCCTGCCCATTAATTCCATCCGGATAGCGCCGCAGCACCAAAGCGCGGTCTTTCAGAAACGGCAAAATATAGTCCGCTATGCGGTAGTAGTAAGCCAGCAGGTCGCGCTTCGTGTAGCCCGACTCCGGAAAATAAACTTTGTTCAGATTGCTGAACCGCAGCCGCTTCCCATCCAACTCAATCGTCACGTTTTCCCCGGGACCCTTGAACAATTCCGCTTCGATCTGTGCTTTGCCACTGATGACGCGGCCCACAACTTCCGGCGCTCGCACCACGGCGGGCGCGGCAGCCGCAACTTCGCCTTCCCATTTGCAGTCTTCGGGCTTCACGTCTTCGCGCAGTCCAAGGAAAACCGGATGCCGCAAGTACTTCTCTTGCGTCCATCCGCCAAATTTCACACGCGCCACCACCGCCGGCTTGACCCACGACGCTTTTTCGTTGGTCTCGGGCACGCTCTCAAACGGGCACGTAGACGTCGCCAGCTCTTTCAACTTCCGGCTTAGTTCGGCATGCTTCTTCGCGTCAAATCCGCTGCCCACGTGCCCGATGAAGCGCAGCTTCTTCCCTTCGTACAAGCCCAAGAGCAACGACCCAAACGGAATCGCCTCCGTACGCGCTTCCGTCCAACCGCCCACGACAGCATCAACCGTTTGACTCACTTTCAGCTTCGCCCAATTCGTGCTGCGGTCGCCCACATAAATGCTATCGGCGCGCTTCGCGACAATCCCTTCGAGCCCGCTCTCCCGAGCCAGCCCGAACAATTCTTTTCCGTGCTCCAACTGATGATCGGAATAGCGAAAACGCGGCGACGCGTGCAGCAAGCGCTCCAGCAGTTGCTTGCGCTCGAGTAGCGGAGCTCCGTGCAGGTCGTATCCGTCGCAATAAAGCAGATCAAACGCGAAATATACGACCGGCGTCTCGCGCAACTGCTTTTCGCCCGGCGCGCGCACGTGCATGCGCTCCTGCAGCCGCTGGAAGTCGGTGTGCCCGCGCGCATCGAGCGCCACAATTTCACCATCCACAATCGCCTGCCGGGCAGCAAAAACTTTGGGAAGCCCCGCCAACTCGGGGTAGCGCGAAGTGATATCCAGGTTGTTTCGCGAGCGTAGTGTCACCGCGCCATCCATAACCCACGCTAGCGCCCGCACGCCGTCCCACTTAATTTCAAACAGCCAGTCCGGATCGGAGAACGGATGCTCCGCGATCGTCGCCAGCATCGGCTCGATCCGCGATGGCATCGCGCCTTTGCGCGCACCTTGCACTTCTGCAGCGCGAATCGGAACAGGACTGCGCTTCGGTGGCGCTTGCTCGGCAATTTCTTTGATCGCCCGACCGGTCAGGACCGAGCCGTCGTGCTCCTCGATGTTCCACTTCGGATCTTCGGCCGCGTCCTTATGTTTGATCAGCAGCCACTCGTTGCCCTTTTCGCTGCGCTTCAACTTGACCAGCACGAAGCTGCCGCGCAGCTTCTCCCCGTTCAAGCTGAATTTAATCTCGCCGCGTTGCAGTTGCTGCACCGCATCGAGCGGCGCTGCTTGCGGCTTGTCCGGGTCCGCTTCCAACACAAACGTTCCGCGGTCCCACACCATCACACTTCCCGCGCCGTAGTTGCCTTCGGGGATTTTCCCCTCGAAGCCGCCATACTCCAGCGGATGATCCTCCGTTTGCACCGCCAAGCGTTTATCCGCATGGCTCAGCGACGGCCCCTTCGGCACCGCCCACGATTTCAGCGTACCGTCAATCGCCAGCCGGAAGTCGTAGTGCAACCGCGTCGCGGAGTGCTTCTGCACCACAAAGGTATTTCCATATTCGTCCGCCGGGCGCGCTTCCAGCCGCAGCTTCGGCTTCGGCTTCGGCAAACGCGTGCGCTTGCCCGTTTGCGGTGGCGCAGTCGCGACGTTGCCAGTCTCAGCCGCCGCAATCCCGTCATCTGCATTTTTTCCATCCCGGAAGCTTTTGCGGGGGCGAATGGACTGAGGAATCTCTCCTGTTTCTTTTTGTGCTGCTTCCGTCTCGCTAGGTAGCTCAGCCCCCGCAGGCTCTGGTGTGCAGTCCAACTTCCTCTTCCGCCGATATTCGTCCAACTTCGCCATGCGTGCATTCTACCTTACAGTCTCTCGGTGTTGCCTTTAGCCATACAGGTACTGGTGGCTGAACACCTTGATTTGAGTTTGTCGCCACTTTCAGGCCAAAGCTGCAAAGTGCGTCTAAGCGGCGGATGGAGGGCGTGCTAGGATGAAACCGTCCCCACATTGTTTACAAGGTTGAAACGGAAGTCCAGACGGACGGGCGCTGGATTGCCGAGATTCCTGATCTTCCCCGTGTCCTGGCTTACGGCTGGTCCGAAAAAGAAGCCGTTGCGTGTGCGCAAGCTCTCACTCTTCGCGTCTGGCCGACCGCATCGAGGCACAGAAAGAACCCGCCGAAACTGTAACCGTGTCTATCGAAAGCTGAATCGCCGTGAGCCAGTGGCCCAGCTCCAAGGCCGCGAAGGTCTTCCGAGCGCTTCTCCGAAAAGGCTAGGTCGTAAAATCACAGAGGAGCTCCCAGGCCATATTGACTCATCCCGAAAGAAGCGATTATGTTTGGGCGTTTCACGACGCCGTGGAGCTTGGCCCGAAGATGCTGGCTCGCCAAACACACCGGATTGCAACCGGAAGATTTGTAGCTCTTAACGACAAGTCAACGTTTGGGCTAGCGAGGAGGTCCCAGTGACGCTCGACTTCGATGGCCTCTGTCCACTTCTACAGGTCTTCGACATGCCGACATCCGTGAAGTTCTATCACGAAGTCTTGGGCTTCGAACTCGTCGGCAACTCGCCCATCGTCCGTAGCCCTCAAGGCGACTACTTCCATTGGTGCATGCTGCGCCGCGGCAACACCAGGGTCATGCTCAACACCGCTTATGACGAAGGTGAACGCCCTCCCGCTCCCGATCCCTCCCGCGTCACTGCACACGCCGACACCGCGCTCTTCTTCGGCTGCCCCGACGTGGACGCCACTTTCAACCAACTTCTTCCCTTCCGCGTGACCGTTCTGGAGAAGCCCATGATCACTCGCTACCACATGCGCCGCTTCACCATCGCCGACCCCGACGGCTACAACCTCTCCTTCCAGGGGCCCTTGCCCACGGAATGACCTCTGCATCCTTGCTGTTTGTAGTGGCTGGTCTTATCCCGCCTCATTTGCGATGGAATGGCACCTTCAATGCATAAGAAAAACTAGCATTATCTTGGTCGCTTTGGACTCTTCGACCTCTGCCCTCGCTTCCATCGCTATTCCCTTGACAACATGGGCATTTACACCAAGGAAATCGACTTGCATCCCTGCCGGTGGCGAACTAATCTTTCAAGTCGGAACCTTTGGGTAGCGATTGGCTTTAAAGACAAGGGACCCTGGGAAACTTTGGCAAAGGAGTTTCTGTATGGCCTCAACGGTCTGGAAGGGACATCTCACCTTCGGTTTAATTTCGATCCCGGTGCGGCTGACCACGGCGGCGCGCAGCGAGCGCATCAGCTTCAACCAGCTCCACAAGGAATGCCACACGCGCGTCAAGCAGCCTTTGTTCTGCCCCACCCACAACCGCATCATCGAGCGCTCGGAAGTCGTGAAGGGCTACGAATACGAAAAAGATCAGTACGTGCTGTTCACCGAAGAGGAGCTCGACAAGATCGAGCCCCCCTCGGCGAAGGTCGCGGAGATTCTGGAGTTCGTGAAGCTGGGCGAAGTGGATCCGATCTATTTCGACGCCTCGTACTATCTTGCGCCGGATGAAGGCGGAGCGAAGGCCTACCAACTGCTGATGAGCGCCTTGCAGGAGTCCGGCTACGCGGCAATCGCTAAACTGACGATGCATCAGCGCGAACATATCGTGGTGATGCGGCCGAGCAGCAAGGGCATGATGCTGCACACGATGTTCTACTCGAACGAAATTCGCGCCGCCGAATCATCTTCGACGGACAGGATCGAGCTGAAAGACCAGGAAAAGAAACTGGCGCAGCAACTCATCGAGAACCTGGCCGTGCCCTTTGAGCCGCAGAAATATCACGACGCGTACCAGGACAACGTGCGCGCAATGATTGCGGCGAAGCTCAAAGGTCAGGAAGTGACCGAAGTGGCGCCGCCGCATATGGCGCCGGTAATCGACTTGATGGAAGCTTTGAAGAAGAGCCTGGCCGAGCGGCAAGCCCCGGCCAAGAAGCCGCCGGTTCGCGCGGTCGAGCCGGCAGCCGCGGCGGGCCCGGTAGCTGTTCCGAAGAAAGGTAAGAAAGCCGTCGGGTAGAGTTTGTTTTGGTTGTCAGCGAGGGACCTGCTTTTCGGAAAAACTAAGGAAGAAGCAGATTCCTGGTCGCTTCGCTCCTCGGAATGACAGGCATTCCGTTTGATATATTTTCAAGTCTCTATGCGGACCACAGACCGATTCAGCCGCGACGAAGTCCAACGCATTCTGGGTCTGTCTCCGAAACAACTGGATTACTGGGACCGCCTCGAACTGGTTTCCGCGCGAAAAGATCAAGGCAACCGCTTCTACGATTTCCGCGACCTCATTGCGCTGCGCACCGTAAAGCAGTTGATCGAAACCGGGGTTCCCGCGAACCGCTTGCGGCGCGCGCTGGCCGCGCTGCGCGAGAAGCTTTCGCAGGTGCAGACGCCGCTGACCGAACTGCGCGTTCTTTCCGATGGAAAAGACGTCATCGTCGAACGCGAAGGCGCGCGGCTGGAGCCGCTGACCGGCCAGTTCGTTATGAATTTCGAGACGCGCAAACTGGATGAGGAAGTCCAGGTTATCTCCGAGCGCAGCGCGGACGAGTGGTTTGCCCTGGCGCTCGATTACGAAGCCGATCGGGCAAACCACAAGACCTGGGCCGAGGCGATCAATGCCTATGAAAATGCTTTTCGGTGCGATCCCCAGCGGACCGACGCGCTGATCAATTGCGGAACGCTGTACTACGAACAAGGGAATTTCGAAAAAGCTGCGGAGTGCTACCGCCGCGCCATTGATTGCGATCCTGAGTGCGGGCTGGCGCACTCGAATTTGGGAAGCGTGCTCGAGGAATTGGGCCAACTGGAAGAGGCGCGGCAGCATCTTCGGCAGGCCGTGCGGCTCGATCCGGATCATCCCGACGCGCGCTACAACCTGGCTTTGGTCTGCGAGAAGCTAGGCGCTTACCACGAAGCGCGCGAGCACTGGCAAACTTATTTGCAACTCGACCCTTCAAGCCCCTGGAGTGACTACGCGCGCCAGCGCCTCGCCTCTTCGAAAACCGCAAAATCCGCTGGCCGCCGCTGACCTGGTTGCTGGAGGAAGGTCGTGGTGGGCGCCGCTGGTTCGTCTTTTGGAGAGTGTTGCGCCAGCCGCGGATTCATATTGGCAAAAAAGATTTGCCAGCGGTCGCTGATTTCGCTTTTTGAAAAATTGTTCCTACTGCTCGAGGACTTTTTTTGATGCGCTCGGAGGCCTAATCAATTTCTTCGCGCTAAATGATCAGTGGCGGCGCAATGCGGATGACCGTGTCGTGCGTTTCCTTGCAGAGGATGCATACAGTCCTTGACTGGAGCCGAGGAGAAAGAGGCAAGTTTGACATGCCTTTGAAGGGACGAATAAGCATCGGCGTTCCCACACCGCGCTAGGCGATTTTGAGTTTTTTCTGCATTTCTTCGAGGGAGATGCCTTTGGTTTCCGGGTAGAAGAACAGCACGACGAAGAATTGCACGACCATCATGGCGGAGAAGAACGCGAACGGGTAACCGCCGGAAGAAGCAGCCATCAGCGGGAAGGTCCAGGAAATCAGCGCGTTCATGATCCAGTGAGAGAAACTGCCGAGACTCTGGCCTTTGGCGCGCACGCGGTTCGGAAACACTTCACTGATGTAGACCCAAATCACCGCACCCTGGGAAAAGGCAAAAAAGGCAATGAAGCCGATGAGCATCCACACGAGCAAGTCTTCGTGGCGGCCGCTGAAAAAGATGCCGGCAACACCAGCAAGGCAAGAACACGTCCCCACCGATCCGATGAGGAGCATGGTCTTGCGCCCGAGTTTGTCGATGACGGACATGGCAATCACAGTGAAAATGAGATTGGTGGCGCCCACGGCCACGGATTGCAAGTCACCAGAGACTTTGCTGAAGCCGGCGTGCTCGAAGATGGCGTTCAGGTAGTACAAGATGGCGTTGATGCCGGTGAGCTGGTTGAACATGCCGATGGTGATCGCCAGGAAAATCGGGACGCGATATTTTGCGGTGAACAGTGCATCGCTGGTGACGTGTTCCGCATCGATGGATTCCACAATCCCCCGCAGTTCTTGCTCTGCATTCTCTTCCCCGGTCAGACGAAGAACGTCTCCGGCTTCGTTAACTCTTCCCTTCTTGACGAGCCAGCGCGGACTCTCTGGGATTCCAAGAAGCATCCCAAGGAAAAGCGTGGCGGGCAATGCGGAAACGCCGAGCTTCCAACGCCACTCCGCGTCGCCGAAGCCCATGGTGCCAACTGCGTAATTCGAAAAGTATGCGAGCAGAATTCCGAAGACGACGTTGAATTGAAAGATGCCGACCAGACGGCCGCGCCACTTTGCCGGAGCAATTTCCGCAATGTACATCGGGCCGAGAACCGAAGACCCGCCAATACCAAGCCCGCCGATGAAGCGAAAGAAAACAAGGGCGCTCCAGTTCCAGGCAAACGCACAACCCAGAGCCGAGACGACGTACAGCACCGCCATCCAACGCAGACTAGCGCGCCGGCCAAGGCGGTCGCCCGGAATGCCCGCGAGCATCGAGCCAATCACTGTACCTACCAGCGCGCTGGCCACGGTAAATCCGAGCCAGAACGGCGCGAGGTGATAGAGCTCCTTGAGAGCTTGCGTGGCTCCGGCGATGACCGCGGTGTCGAATCCGAAGAGGAGTCCTCCCAATGCGGCCACGAACGTACTCTTCAAAAGCGCGGAGTTCAATTTCATGGCACCTGCCTATGATTCATAAAACAAAGGGGCACTAAAGCTACGGGATTGTACAGAAAAGGATTCTGAAATGCGAGGCAGTACAAGGCGCGCTCCACATGAGTGACACGCAGAGAGCTTCATTCACTGGCGGTTAGGAGAATCTCGGCAGAAACATTCCGGTATGGCTTTTGTGTTCGGCGAAGCCGGGACCAAATTCCTGACTGAGGAAGGATTCTTCGCGGCGGGCCTTGATGTAAAAAGAGAGCCAAGCGATGGCCACTGCGAGCAGGGCACGCACTTCGCCGAAGTTGACGGCGGTTCCGAAAAGCGCGAGCAAAATCCCGGTGTAAATGGGATGGCGGATGGAGCGGTAGGGACCCGTTCGAACCAGTTCGTGGCCTTCCTTGAGGGTGACCACTCCGCTCCAATTCGTGCCCAGATGCCAGCGCGCCCAAAAGGCCACGCCGATTCCGGCGCCGGTGAGCAAAACACCAATCCACGCGGCGAGCGGACCAGGTGGAACGATGCGATTCCCAAGCCAGCCATAATGAGCCTGCGGTTGAGAAAGCAGATAAAAACCCAGAGCCAGCGGAAGCACGTAGCCAAAGCGTTGCAGCCAGGTTTCACGCTGCTTGGTCTTCTTTCTTTTGAGCGCCGAGGCGAGCCAGAACACACCAAACAAAAGCCACAACGCATCGATCCATTGGCGTGACGAAGAGAAATCCATACTCACAGTCCAGAATGCCGCAGGTTCGAAAATGGGGCAACCGTTCGCGACTCCTTGTGTCGAAAATCGGGTTAGCAAAGATTTGGCTGCGGGTGCAACGAGGCTATAATCATGGCCAATGAACGTTGCAAAAAGCCGATCTAAACGAGCGCTCGCGCGACGAGGGGCAAATTCGAGTCCAGATCGGGCACGCCAGGGAAGTTTTTCGAAAACAGCCGCAAGCCTGGCGGAAATTGGAAGAGGGTTTTACGCGCGAGGCTGGGTGTTGGGGACGAGCGGGAATTTCAGTGCGGTGATTTTGCGAGAGCCGCTGCGGCTGGCGATTACCTCGACGGGACTGGACAAGGGCGGACTGACGGCCGCGCAGTTTCTGGAGATCGACGATAGAGCAAACGTAGTGCGAGGAAGCGGACGGCCGTCGGCGGAAGCGCCGCTGCATGTGGCGATTGTGCGCGCGGTGCATGCCGGTGCGGTGTTGCACACGCACTCCGTGTGGAGCACGGTGCTCTCCGGTACGCACGCGCGGCACGGCGGGATCGCGCTGGAAGGATACGAGATGCTGAAGGGACTGGCAGGCGTGCAAACGCACAAGCATCGCGAGTGGCTGCCGATCCTGGAAAATTCGCAGGACATGGCGGAGCTTGCAGACCACGTTTCGAACTTGCTAAGGAAGAAGCTGGGCGCGCATGGATTTCTTTTGCAGGAGCATGGGCTTTATACTTGGGGAGAAAGCTTGGCGGAAGCCAAGCGGCACGTGGAGATTTTAGAATTTTTGATGGAAGTTTTGGTACGTTCCGGAGCGGCGCAAGGCGCGTGAGTGTCGAACGGCCAGAACGGGAGACATTGCCGTGGCTGTGTTGCGAATTCCTGATGAACAACGATCGCTGCGCGAACACGATGAGGTGAGAGATTACCTTGCGGGAATCGGCATCGAGTACGAGCGCTGGGAAACCCCGGCGGATTTGCCGCCGGATGCCTCGGCCGAGCAAGTTTTGCGCGCGTATGCTCCGCAGATTGATGAATTGAAGCGGCGGGGCGCGTATGTCACGGCGGACGTGATCGATGTGAATGCGGATACGCCCGGGCTGGATGCGATGCTCGCGAAGTTCAACATCGAGCACACCCACGATGAGGATGAAGTGCGGTACATCATTGCGGGAAGCGGACTATTCCACATTCATCCGGCACAAGGACCGGTGGTGGCAATTGAGGTGGAAGCCGGCGATTTGATGCGTGTGCCGCGCGGCACGCGGCACTGGTTTGACTTGTGCGGCGACCGGCGCATTCGCGCGATTCGGCTGTTTCAGGACAAGTCCGGCTGGACCCCACACTATACGGACAGCGGCCTAGACCGGAAGTACGAGCCGGTTTGCTGGGGCCCGCGCTACATTCCGCCGCAGACAGCCGCAAAGTAACCCGCGTGACGCTTTTCGACGAAGCACCAGTTCGCGCCATTCTCCTCGACATCGAAGGCACGACCACGCCGGTCGATTTTGTAACCAAAACACTTTTTCCGTATGCGAGCCGGAAGCTGGAGGCGTTTCTTCGCGAGAATGTAAAGAACGCGGAGGTTCGCGCGCTGATGCAGGAGTTTCGCGCACAGCGAGAACTCGACGAGCAGAGCGGGCGGAAACCGCCGAGTTGGCACGATGATTCCGAGGAAGAACGCCTGCGCTCGAGCGCAGAGTATGGTCAGTGGCTGATCGCGCGGGACAGCAAGTGCACGCCGCTGAAAACGCTTCAGGGAAAAATTTGGCAGCAGGGGTATGCGAGCGGAGAGTTGAAAGGCGAAGTGTACCCGGACGTGCCGGTGGCGTTCGAACGATGGAAGCGGCAAGGAAAAAGAATTTGCATTTATTCTTCCGGGAGTGCGCTCGCGCAACAGTTGCTATTTGGAAGCGTGGCGACGGGAGACTTGACGCCGCATATTGCTGCTTTCTTTGACACGCAAGTGGGAGCAAAGAGCGAGGCACAGAGCTACCGAAAAATCGCGGCGGCGGTTTCCCTGGAAACGAGCCACTTTCTGTTTCTGTCAGACGCCAAGAAGGAGATCGAGGCGGCGCGAGCCGCTGGGGTGCAAACGCTGTTATGCGAACGCGATGTGCATTCGGCCGCGGCGGGAAGCACGACACAGGTGATTCACGATTTCAACGATATCTTTCCGGAATAATTTCGTTGGTGCCTTCAACTATGTGCCGCACCTACGGTGCTGGCGATTTTCTTGCTTCGCTTCCCAGCCCTGACAGGCTGCGCTAACCTGTGCCCACCTACCGCGCCATAATCTCAGTGTGCCTTGGCGGCTTGCGGAAGGTCGCCGCGTAGTCGGCAACGGTGTGAAGCGTGACGCCGTAGCGGCGCGCCGTTTCCAGGCTGCCGGGAATGACGTCGCCCTTGGCATAGCCGATCATGAGGGCCGCAAAGGTCTTCTGCAGCGGGTCCGTGGAGCGGTGCTGCTCTTCGAGAGCCGCAAGGGGCACTTTTTCTAATTCGATCTTCCTGCCCAAAGTCCGCTCGAAGATTGCAACGGCATCCAACTGGGAAAGCGGCGCGGGCCCACCCATCTCGAGAACCGCCGGCGAGTCTGGCAGTGTGGCAGCGGCAGCTACCGCAAAAGAAGCGACGTCGTGGAGAGAAATGTAACTGCCTTTCGCGTCGCCTTTCCCGTAAATGCGAGCGCGGCCGTTCGCAGGATCGAAACCGAGCGCAGGACTCAGCCACATTTCCATGAAGTAGGAAGGTCTTAGGATAGTGACGCGCATCTTTGAGGAACGAAGACGCTTCTCACAATCGCGCTTGGCGGTTTCGAGCGGTGAGTCCGCACGGATGTTTCCGGATAGGACGTGTAAATAAAGTGGCGCACACCCGCGCGCTCCACGGCGTCGTGATCGACGCGGCGCAGGCCGTCGTCCTTACCATGAGGCATTGAGGTGGCAGCGCAAAGCACGCTCTCTACGCCCGCGCCGGCGGAAGGTAGGTGGTGAGATCGGCATCGACGAGTTCTACGCCCGCTGAAAGCAACGGAGACGACTTGTCCTGGTGGGCTCCGCCCCGCACAAGGGCGCGCACCGCACGACCTTGACGACGAAGATTGAGGGCAATTTGCTGACCGACAAGACCCGTGGCACCAACGACGAGATCCATAAGTAAGCTCCTTCGGCGGGCCTGGTCTTGACGGGGAGCGGCTAGGACTTGCCCGCTTTCCATTCGGAATACAACTTGGTGATCGCCGGACCAATGGTGAATCCCCAGGCATAAATGGGGAAATTCTTAAATTTGTCTGGAACGACGTAGCGGTGTTGCGCCTCTTCTACGGGAACGCCAGCTTTATACATTTTTTCGGCTTGGCCGGCAATGTCGTCGAAAACTTCGCGGATGGAGACGATGCCCTCCTGGCCGCAAATCTGGCCGTGGCCGGGGACAAAGAGCGTGCCTTTATCGAAGGAGGCAAATCTTTTCAGAGTGTCGCGCCAGCCCGAGATGGTGGCCTTTTCATCGAAGCAAACCGGATACCAGCCGCTGAAAAGGAGATCGCCGGTGTAGACGACGTTCTGCTCGGGAATTCTCGTGACGATGTCGGTGCCGGAGTGACCGGGATACGGTTCGAGAACGGCAGTCAGCCGGCCAAGATCGATGGACAGGGGCAGTTTGGCGGGATCGAGCGGGTGATTGGGGAGGCCAAGAACAGTAGAGTTTGCGATTTGAAAAACGCCGGTGAGAGCGTTCAGGTCGGACTGCGCATGGGCGCGTTCCGTATCCGACTTGGCGTCTTTGATGCGCTTTTCGAACGGTGCCAACACGGTTTCCTTATCCGCGCCTTGTAGTGGCGAATAGTTGTCCACTATGCGTTTTGCGGCCGTGGCGTGGGCCCAGAGGGGGACATTATTCGAACCATAGAACGAGTTGCCCATGGAATGGTCGAAATGATAATGAGTGTCGAGGGCGGCCTTCACGGGAACCTGGCTCACCGTGCGCAGCGCCTCCATTTGGAAGGAGGCTCCCGCTGGAGTCGCGAAGCCTTCAATGAGAAGCGCCGCGTCTCTGCCGACAAGAAATCCGCCGTTGCACAACGTCGTCAGGCCCTTCGAAGGATCAGAAATGGTCGCGTACAAACCGTTGCCGACTTTCCGTACTGCGGCGAAGCCCTTGTCCACCAGCGACGTTTGCGAAACGCGGGAGTCGCCCGCTAACTCCGTCGCCAGAGCCGGCAGCGGAATGTGCCTTGCCAGAGCGTAGAACGCTCCAAAGCAAGAAGTATGCGCAAGGAATTCGCGGCGGGAAAAGCCGTTTACGAGATTCATGCTACTTCTCCTTGGAATTTGAAGGTTTCTGGTGGCGGAACCGCGTTCTAGCAGATTCGACACTACGCTGAACGACAAGATTTAGCGCTTCTCTTTTCTCCTATAATCTAGCGGAATGTACATGGGCGAAGGAGAGTTTGGGCCATGATTAAATTGGCAAGCATTGCGGCAGTGGCCGGGGTACTACTACTACTTGCCGACGCCTCTCCGCAGCAAGACGCTGAACGCGCAGCGGCGCGCAATGATTGCATAAGACACTGTCTAACCCAGCCCTTGGATCCCGAGCTGCGGCGGCAAGAAATTGTCAGTCTCGAGAAAGAAGCTGGACACGCTATCGTGTTGAAAAATAGCAGTTATTTTCGTCGCGTATACAGCGAGGACTTTGCGGGCACGCTTTCTCACGGACAGCAAGTGAACAAGGCCCAATGGATCTCTGTGGTCCAATCCGACGCAGTTAAGTACGAATCCTTCAACGCCTCAGACATCAAAGTGCAAATCTATCAGGACATGGCCATTGCCACGAGTTTGTGGTCCTCCAGTTTCATCAACAAAGGCCAACACGTGAGCCACCAGATGCGCGCAATCCACGTCTACCTGAACGGCGCGAGCGGCTGGCATGTGGTCTCCGCGCAAATCACCAACCTACCTCCCGATGTGGGGCAGCCGTTGTAACGAGTCGGTGATTCAGGCAAAGGCATTACATTGACGCTGCCTGGGGCGGATGCTACCCTCGCCAGCGCTTTCCACACGCATGCGCGCCGTTGACCTGATCCGCAAGAAACGAGATTCCGGGGAGCTTTCCCGCGAAGAGATTGACTTTCTCGTGGCCGGCTATACGCGCGGTGAAATCCCCGATTACCAGATGGCGGCATGGCTGATGGCGGTCTGGATTCGCGGGATGAACCGCACGGAACTCGCTGCGCTCACGGAAGTGATGCTGCATTCCGGCCAAGTGCTCAATCACTCTGACATTCCTGGAAAGAAAGTAGACAAGCACTCAACGGGCGGGGTAGGCGACAAAACTTCGCTGATTCTCGCGCCCATTGTTGCCGCAGGCGGCCTGACGGTTCCCATGATCAGCGGCCGCGGGCTGGGACACACGGGCGGAACGCTCGATAAGCTGGAAGCGATTCCGGGATTCAACGTGAATCTGTCGCTTGCGGAATTTCGCCACGTTCTTCGCGAATGCGGGATGGGTTTGATTGGGCAAACCGCGGAAATTGCACCCGCAGACAAGAAAATCTACGCGTTGCGGGATGTCACGTCGACCGTCGAAAATGTCGGGCTTATTTGCGCGTCCATCATGAGCAAGAAACTGGCGGAGGGCATCGATGCGCTGGTGCTGGATGTGAAGACAGGCTCCGGGGCGTTTATGAAGAAGGAGGAAGACTCGGTCCGGCTGGCCGAGGTGATGGTGGAAACCGGGAAGCGCATGGGCAAGAAAGTGGTGGCGTTGATTACCGATATGGATCAGCCGCTGGGGCGCATGGCGGGACATGCGAACGAAGTGTGGGAATCGGTGGAAGTGCTTAAGGGCCGTGGACCAGCGGACCTGCGCGAACTGAGCCTAGAACTCTCCGCCTGGATGTTTTTTCTGGGCGAGAGGACGAAAAGCGTTGAGGAAGGGCGGCGTTTGGCGGAAACCGTGGTCGCCACGGGGAAGGGGCTGGAAAAATTGCGACACGGGATTCGCCTGCAAAGAGGCGACGAGCGCGTTGTGGACGAGCCGCAGCGCTTGCCGCAGGCGCGATTCCACACCGATGTGGTCAGTTCAACAGCAGGTTATGTGCGCATCGCCAATTGTGAGCAACTGGGAACTGCCCTGGCGATGCTCGGAGGTGGCCGGGAGAAGAAAGAAGACAAAATTGACCATGCGGTAGGACTGGAATTCCACAAGCGCATCGGCGACCGCGTGGAAAAGAACGAAAAACTGGTCACCATTCATTACCACAGCGACGCCAAACTCGCCGAAGCCAAAAGTCTGATTGTCGGCAGTTACGTGGTGAGCGAACGCGCACCATTGGAAAAGCAGCCATTGGTGCGCCGCATTATTGGCGCCTAGCGGGCTTTGGGGCCCTTGAAAAGTGGAGCGCAGACACAAGAAGGAGAACGAATGGAAAGATTCGTAGGATTACTCGGCTTAGGCACCATGCTTGGCTTGGCGTATTTGTTTTCCACGGAGCGCAAAGCCATCCGGCTGAAAACAGTGCTATGGGGACTCGGACTTCAGATTTCCTTTGCCTTTTTTGTCCTGCGATTTGACATTGGCCGGAGAATCTTTCAGGCCGCTGGCGATGCCGTGAACCGTCTGCTGAGCTTTTCTTATGTTGGCTCGGAATTCGTGTTCGGGGAAATCGGCAAGAAAGTCTCGTCGTTCGGGTTTTCCTTCGCCTTTCAAGTGCTGCCCACGATTATTTTCATTGCCGCGTTTTTTGCGGTGCTGTATCACATCGGCGTGATGCAACTCATTATTCGAGGCGCGGCGTGGGTGATGACGCGCGTGATGGGGGCGAGCGGGGCGGAATCGCTGAATGTCGCGGCGAGCATTTTCATGGGGCAAACGGAAGCTCCGCTCACCATCCGGCCCTTCCTCAATAAACTCACGCGATCCGAATTGATGTGCGTGATGACCAGCGGAATGGCTCACGTTTCCGGAGGCATTATGGCGGCGTACATCGCGTTCGGCATCGAGGCCAAACACCTTCTTGCGGCGGTGATCATGACCGCTCCGGGCACTCTACTGATGGCCAAGATGCTGGTGCCGGAGACGGAGCGGTCGCTCACGGCAGGACGCGTGGAAATGCCAGAAATGGAAAAGGAGCCAAACGTTCTTGGCGCTGTTTCGCGGGGAACGGTTGACGGTCTGCACTTGGCGCTGAACGTCGCGGCGATGCTGGTAACTTTCATCGCGCTGCTGGCATTGGTAAATGCCATGATGGGATGGGGCCACAATCACTTCGCATGGTTTCCCGACAGCCTGCAGCGCGTGTTTGGCTGGGTTCTCTCGCCGATTGCCTGGGTCATCGGGATTCCCTGGCACGATTGCAAAGTCATGGGAAACCTGCTCGGCACCCGCATGGTCATTAATGAACTCGTGGCCTTTCAGCAATTGGGAGCATTGAAAGCGACGCTCGATCCGCGCTCATTTACCATTGCGACCTTTGCGCTCTGCGGCTTCGCGAATTTCAGTTCCATTGGCATCCAGATCGGCGGGATCGGCGCCCTGGCGCCCGAACAGCGCAGCCAGCTTGCGAGATTTGGAATTCGCGCGATGCTTGCCGGGACGATGGCTAACCTGATGTCCGCCTCGATCGTTGGAATGTTTACATGAGTCCAGAGAAAACCCGGCAGAAAACAGGAAAGAAAAGAATCACGGCCAAGAAACCGAAAGCGGCCTCGGGAGAAACGCTCGTAGCTCCTGGGGAATTCGAACGGGCCGGGTTCGCTGCGGCTTTTGTTTTCTCTCGAACCAGGCTCCGACCGAAGATCGCTCTCGTTCTCGGTTCGGGATTGGGCGCATTCGCTGACGAATTTATCGGCGCAGCGAAAATCCCTTACGCGGAGATTCCCTATTTTCCGCAATCGACCGCTATCGGCCATGCCGGGCAATTGGTCATTGGGAAAGTAGGAGAGGTGTCCGTGGCCGGAATGCAAGGCCGCGTACACCTTTATGAGGGCTATACAGCCAAAGAAGTGGTGTTTCCGATTCGCGTTTTCGCGCGCATGGGCGTGAAAGCGGTCATCCTGACGAATGCGGCAGGCGGTATCAAACGCGAGTTTACGCAAGGAAAGCTTGTAGTGATCGGCGACCACGTCAATTTGCAAGGCGTCAATCCGCTGACAGGCCCCAACGACGAGCGGTTCGGGTTGCGTTTCCATGACATGACCAACGCGTACGACCGGACATTTCGCGAGATTGTCGCCAGTGGAGCAAACAACTTGGGCATTACCATGTATGAAGGCGTATATGCGGCGCTGGCCGGGCCGAGCTATGAAACGCCGGCGGAGATTCGCTATCTACGAACCATTGGTGCTGACCTTGTCGGTATGTCCACCGTGCCAGAGGTCATTGCGGCGAGGCACAGCGGCATGCGCGTGCTGGGCATCTCTTGTGTGACCAACGCAGCGGCGGGGATCCGGGATCAGCCTCTTAACCATGTTGAAGTGCTCGAAACGGCGGAGCGTGTGAAGGAACAATTCATTCGCTTGCTGAAGACGGTGATTCCGCGGATTGCGGAGGCGATTGCTTAGAAACTCCTTCGAAGAAAAAGAAAGGAAGCCGCGTGGGTGAATACGACAAGTTGATCTCGGCCGCGAAGCAAGCGCGGGAAAATGCCCACGCGCCGTACTCGAACTTTCGTGTGGGCGCCGCGCTGCACGCCACGTCAGGAAGAATCTTTGGCGGGTGCAACGTCGAGAATGCAACTTATGGCTTAACGGTGTGTGCGGAACGCGTAGCCATCTTCAAAGCCATCAGCGAAGGGGAACGAGGCTTTGACGCTATTTCCGTGGTGACGGATACAGAGACGCTGACGCCGCCCTGCGGGGCCTGCCGCCAGCTCATTTGGGAATTCTGCGGCGACGTGCCGGTGATCCTTGCAAATCTGAAAGGAAAGACGGAAGTGATTCGCATGCAGGACTTGTTTCCGAAACCGTTCGACTCCTCGAATCTCTGAGGGCTTGCAAACGCATCGAGATGCGGCGCCCGTCCCAGTTTACCGAGACTTCCCGCTCAAATAGGCAACGCCACAGCGGAACTTCTTTTCGTGCTTTAACTCCTGCACATGGACAATTTCTGCGGCGGTAAAAAAGTTCTGACCTCCCGGGGTGTACGGCGCGGCAACTTCAATTCTAAATTTCTCGACATAGGGCTTCCGGCTCTTGAAGCACAAGCCGCCACGCGAGACATCTTCGCAAGTCACAATATCGTCTCCGTTGGTGTAGCTCCGGATGCATGCTTTGAACTTCACTTTCGTTCGAACGTGCTTGCGCCGGTTCCTCTGGCGCTCCGCCGGCGCAGGCTCCGGCGGAGCTGCAACGGCAACCGGAGCAGGTGCTTCTTCCTCCTCATCAACCCAGCCCATCACGCGGCTTTGGACCATCTCCACCACCACAGGCGCCTCTTCGGCATCCTCCGACGCGCGTTTCCAAAACGTGGACGAACCACATTTTTTGCAGTAGCGGACGATGCCTTCATTGACCAGATAAACGTCCGATTCCAAGTCGCTTTGTTCCACCGTTTCGCGCGTTTGGCAACTACCACATTCCAGGGACGCGACGTGCATGTGCTTTTCGGCTTCTGTGGGCACAGGGAACTTTACGTCCCAGAAATTGTTTGTGAAATCCAGAAGAGCCACGCCGTAGGTATAGACGTCGCCCTCGGCGCCAATCGGCCCAACCAGACGCACTTCTGCCTCTTTGTTGGTATCCAAGCGGCGAAGAATCAATTCCTGCTCCGCGGAAAGTTTGTAGCGGGAAACGATGCCTGCTCCATGCCTGCTGAGCAGCACCGTCTTGGTCTTTTCCGAGAAGACCTTGCCTTCGGTATCGCTTCCAACCAGAAGGATATCGATCTCTTTGGGAATTCGGCTGCTGCGGCGCATACCGTCGGGGGACATTCGATCAGTCTCTCTGAGAGGGAACTTTAAAGCGATAGTACTTGGGGAAATTTGTTTCCGTCACAGATTTTGTGAGGGAATGATACGCAAGCGGCAAGGTCCAGGGAAAATCTTGCCCAGGAGATGCCGGGAACTCGCGTCCAGCCTCAAGATCGGTGAGGATTGGACCTGCCCTTTTGGCTCGGTACCGGGAGTTACTACTTTTCCGGATTGCGGGCAGCGGGCTTGCGCTTGCGATCTATCGCCACGGCGTCCCCGCTAGCGGGCTTCGTGACCTCGCGAGCCGCGGCCAACTGAAACGCGGAAGCTCGGACGGTCTTCTAGCTTTTGGCCTGCAGCGATGTCTCGGCAATCGCCTGACTTTGCATCGGCGTATGAACCATAAGCCGGCGTCAGGAGCAGTGCGGCTCCTATCCCGAAGACCAGAAAGGGCGACTTGAGCAGCATAAAATGTTTCACCTGGGCTAGGAACCTGGTCGCTAATTCAACCGGATAAGGGGTGAATTAGAATTCTCTGATGTGGGGACATTTTCCCGAAACGAAGTGAGGGAGTCGATAGACCCGCAGTACTACGCTGTAGCCGAATTATCAACAGCAATCGGGCGGCAAACCTCCACGCTGCAAGTACCACGATGGCCGCGGAAAACCCTTGGGATTTCCTGTAGCGATGAACCAAGAGGCTTATCCCAACCGGGTTCCAACAGACCGTGTTACTACGTGTTACTGAACAGGCCAGCCGATAGGCATAAAATGTGGACGTCTCGAGAGAAGGACCCCAGCCATGGAACAAGAACGACGCCGTTCGCCCCGATCTCCCTTTATCGCATCCGCAGAAGTTCATGAGGAAAATAATGGTTCCCCGGACTGTCTGCGCGCATCGAGCGACCCTAGTGCCCTGGGTTGCGACCTAGACACCATTAATCCACTGCCGGACGGGACGCCCGTCCGGGTGAAGATTTTCAACGAAACCCAGTCCTTCGAAGCCGTTTTGACGGTTGCCTACTCTCATATACATTTGCGAATGGGCCTCAAATTCAGCGAAATTCCGCCAAATTTACGGAGCGGCGTGCGAGAGTGGTTGCCCGCAACAGTCTAAGTAGGCCGAGCCTATCGACTTCCACACAGCCTTGTTGCTTACAATCCAGGCCCTGGCTTCGAAGCCCTTTGGAAAGTTAGCGCGAAAGAGCGAGCAGCGATTCGTTTAACTTGTTGAGGTCCGAATCCACGCGGTAATAGCCGGGCCGCCAAGTCGCAGTGGTTTCTTCGGGATGGAAGCGGAGTACCGCAAAATCTTTTGCCGCCTTCCCGTCATTGCCCAGGCGGGGAAAGTCTTCTCCAATGTAGATGGCCGGATATTGCCTGACAACTGCTTCACACTCGTTTATGGATAGTATGGCTCGAAGCATCCCCTGGTTTTGTGCGTGCGGCTGGCAAAAGTAGAGGTTTGGCATATTGTAAAATGATGGGAAATTCTGTGGAAAACGTGAATAGTACTTTTGGGCCACTGGACTTCAAAAATAGCGAATCTCGTAACCAGTCTGAGTACTGGAATAAAGCATTTCCGATCAAGAATTTAGCGGAGTCCCGTTCTGGAAGACCTGTCCATCGGTTCAAGGTATCTATTTCGAGAACAAGTCTGCGTTCGACTGCTGCTGGTTGGCATTGAAAACCTTCATGGCCGTGAGGGCATAGATGCCAGCGCATTCGATGACCCGCCGCAGATCGACGTATTCATTCGGGCCGTGCGCAACCGAGAGAAGTCCGGGGCCATAAGCGTAGCTCGGAATGCCCTGCGCCGCGTAGAAACGGGTTTCCAGTAAGCCCGGGCACAATTCAAATCGGGGCGGGGTCCCTGTTACTTCATGAATTGCTTTGGCCAATCCTTGGCCGCTGGCTTCCTCATCGCGGGAAAACGCCGTACTCCCTTCTTGCAGGACCTCCCAGTCTAGCGGTATTCCCCGGCGCTGGGATGCTTTCAGAACCTCGATGAGTCTGGCCTTTTCTTCTGCCAGGTTTTCTTCAGGATTGATGCGCCGGTCGATCGTGAACCAGCAGCTCTCCGGCACCACGTTGAAGTTCGTTCCGCCTCCGCTCTGTCCGCCCAGCATCAGGATAGAATTGCGCGTCTGCCCCACGCCTACGTTCAAACTAGTTGCGCGCCGCTCTACTTCGAGTTTGAGCTCTTGGAACCGCTCCACAACACTGTGCATGCGTTCGAATGCATTCTCACCCTGGTGTTGCAAACCAACATGCGCGGATTTGCCAAGAACTCTCACGCGAAGCGAGATCGCTCCCCGGTTGGCATTCCAGACAACTCCGCTGGTCGATTCGGCCAGAAGCATGCCGACTCCATTTTTCCCGAGTATTCCCTGCTGCTCCAGCCTTGCGGAACCGCGTGCGCCCCCCGTTTCTTCCTCCGGAACCAAAACTAAATTGATCTTTCCATCTAGCTCCATGCCGCATTCCTTCAAAGCCAGAATCGCGTACAGCATGGAGACGATTCCACCCTTCATGTCGCACGCGCCGCGTCCAAATAAGAAATGATCTTTGCGGTGAGGTTTGAATTGCTCTTCGGATTGCGCGGGAACTACGTCATAGTGTCCATGAAAATAGAATGTGCGCTCCCCGTGCCCGTAGCTAGCCGAAAGACAGGCCGGAGCGTCTTCCGTGCCGTGCTCTTGCGATGAAGTTGCGAGACGCTCAATTAGCAGATCCAACCTTGCGGCCCGGTTCTCGAAGAGTTCCACAAACTCACGATAATGCATTCCCGGCGGGTTCTCTGTTGGCACGGCAATGAGATCCGCTAGGAGCGCGGCCATCTCGTCTTCGCGCTGCTGCAGCCAACTCAGTAAACGCACCATCGATTTGCTTTGCTGGGCTTTGGCGCACATATCCGTCATGCTCAGTTTCTCGACAGGGGTATCCAAGCTCCATATTGGAGCCTGTGATACGCTTTGCGGGATTTGGCACCAATGAGGAGGCCATGCCACAGGAGACAAAATCCTTCGCCATCGCACGGCGGGCCGCACTGATTTGGGTGCTGACCTGGTTCCCTCTCTATACCTGGTCGTGGGGCTGGCAAAACATGTTGCATCTCTGCGACGTTAGCGTGGTGGTGGCCTGCCTGGGGTTGTGGTTCCGGCAGCCCTTGCTGGTTTCCAGCCAGGCGCTTCTTGCGCCGCTCGTCGGAGTGTTTTGGAGTCTGGACGTTGCCTGGCGAATCGTTGCCGGACATCATCTCGTAGGCGGCACAGAATACATGTGGGATGACCATTACGCCTTGTGGATTCGGCTGCTCTCTTGCTTCCACATTGTTTTACCCATTGTCCTGCTCTGGGCACTGCAAATCCTCGGGTACGATCGCCGAGCCCTGGCTTTCCAAACGGCACTTACGGGAGTACTGCTCATCTTTTCGCGATTTGTGTCACCCCAGCTCAACATGAATTACGCATTTCAGGATCCTTTGCTGCACCGCGCGTGGGGGCCTGCGCCCTTGCACTTGATTGTTATCCTCGCCGGATCCATAGCGATTTTCTTCTGGCCAACGCATGTCGTGCTCCTGCTCGCTTTCCCTTTGGCTCACCAGTCAAAATAAAGGAATGTTCGAATAAGAGGGAGCACCCAAGATGGTCTCGGACATAGTGAAGGAGCGAGAAAAGTACCAAGCGATGCTGCAAATTGCGCTCGCAGAGGCTCGCACCGGACTCGCCGAAGGCGGAATTCCTATCGGCGCCGCTCTTTTCACTCGCGAAGGACAGCTTTTGGGCAAGGGCCACAATCGCAGGGTGCAGGAAGGAGATCCTTCCGCCCACGGCGAAACCGACGCGTTTCGCCGGGCCGGCCGCCAGCGAACCTATCGCGACAAGATCATGGTCACGACCCTCGCTCCTTGCTGGTACTGCAGCGGATTAATTCGTCAATTCGGAATCGGGACGGTCATCGTCGGGGAGTCGCTGAATTTTCAAGGGGGGATCGATTGGCTCCATGAGAATGGCACCGAGGTAATCGACCTCCACTCCCGCGAATGCATTGAGCTGCTCGCGCAATATGTGAAAAAACATCCCGAAGTCTGGAAAGAAGATATCGGAGAAGAATAAGCCTATCTCCAGACAGGCGAAGTGGCACACCTCAAGGATGGACTTCCCCCTCCATCAGTGGTATGTCTAAGGCGGCTCTCGCCCCGGGGCGGGGGACGCTCTTCGGCGCGACCGCTACCTTTCACTTGCAGAACGGCTCCTGTTGTTTCCTGTCGCCTCGAATGAGTCCGGCTGCAAGGATTGGCGGGGCAGAGTGAGGGGGTCGTATGTTCGAAGATTCTCAAGAGACAAAGCCGTCTGCGGCATCAAAGGGCCTCTGGGTGGGTTTTGCTGCCATTGTGATAGCGATCGCTGTCGGAGGTTATTTCTTCATCTCCAAAGCAAAGGCCAGCAAGCCGACACCTGTCTCGGCCGCCGCGCCCGCGCAGCCGCCTTCAGGCCCCGCAGACCCGGTCCATGATCTGAAAGTCCAGCGCGCCACGATGAACAAGGATCGCACCGGCACCACTGCCGTCTGGTTCGTGAGCATTGAAAATAAATCCGCGTCTTACACCTACAGCAACATCCAATACGAGACGACTTACGTCGGCGCGAACAATACCGCCATCCTCATCAATAAGGGAACGATTCCCATGACCATCGAACCTGGCGGACAGAAAAGCTCGGAAATCAACGATGCCCTCTATCCTGCCGGCACCGCTTGGTACAAAATCCGGATTACCGGAGCAACGGCGTCAGCTCAATAAGACCGGCGCGGTAGCGAATCGATATGACGGCGACTTCCTCGGATCCCTATCTACGTGCGGATATTCCACAGCAGCTCAATATTGCTGAGTATTTCTTGGATGCGCCCGCCGCCCGGCATCCGAACAAGACAGCTATCGTCGGCGAGCCTCACCGCGTGACCTATGCCGATCTTTCGAAGCTTGCGAATCGTGTCGGAAATGCACTTTTAGATCTGGGCATCTCCCGCGGCGACCGCGTTCTTATCGTACTTCTGGATTCCGCGGAGTTCATCGCCTCCTTCTTTGGCGCTGCCAAAATCGGTGCTGTGGCCGTTCCGGTGAATCCTTTCGCGCGTTCCGCGGATTACATCCACTACATTGAGAACAGCGAGCCCCGGGCGGCGATTGTCCACTCCGAATCGCTCGAAGCCTTCCTGCCAGCCTCCGGCGAACGCCCGGAAATGCCCATTGTCGCCGTCACCGAAGGACAAGCAGAGACGCATGGAGTGTCCTGCGCAATCTGGAACCATTGGATTGCCTCAACCTCCGATAAGCTTGTGCCTGCAGAAACCTCCTCAGCCGATCCGGCTTTCATGCTTTACACTTCCGGCAGCGGCGGAACCCCGAAGGCGCCAGTGCATCGCCACGGCAACATGCTCGTCGCGACTCGCAATTACGCGCAGGGCGTTCTCGGACTGCGCGCCAATGATGTGACCTTCTCGACTTCGAAATTGTTTTTCGCTTACGGCCTGGGAAATGGCATGTATTTCCCGCTGGCATTCGGGGCGAGCACGGTCTTGAACCCGAAGCGCACCAGCGCCAAGCATGTCATGGAATTGGTCTCCGAATATCGGCCCTCGATTTTCTTCTCTGTACCGACTCTCTATGCCGCCATCCTAAGGGAAGCGGAAACTACCGGTCAGCCCCTTGATTTTTCCCCGGTCCGACAGTGCGTTTCCGCCGGGGAAACGCTGCCCGCCGAGATTTTTGAGCGCTGGAAGCGCACGACCGGCCTGGAGATTCTTGACGGCATCGGTTCGACGGAAATGCTTCATATCTTCGTCTCCAGCCGACCGGGCAAATGCCAACCAGGAAGTTGTGGCGTGCCCGTGCCCGGCTATGACGCCAAAATCGTGGATGACGCCAGCAGCGAAGTGCCTGCAGGAGAAGTTGGCAACTTCTGGGTGCGTGGCGCCAGCGCATTTGCGGAGTATTGGAAGATCCCCGAATTGACCGCGCGCACCAAGCGCGGCGACTGGGTCATCACCGGCGACAAGTTTCTGCGCGACACGGATGGCTATTATCACTACTGCGGTCGTGCGGACGACATGATGAAAGTCGCGGGCATGTGGGTCTCCCCTGTGGAAGTCGAGAATGCGCTTCTGGGTCACCCGCATGTGGCGGAAGCCGCGGTGGTAGGCGCTACGGATGCCCGCGGCCTGACCTACGCGATGGCCTACGTCACCTTGCGCGCGGATTGCGAAGGCTCCGAGAAACTTGCCGAAGAAATTCGTAGTCACGTCAAAGCGCGCCTGGTTTCCCACAAAGTCCCCCGCGAAGTGCGCTTCTGCAGCGAGCTCCCTAAGACCGTGACAGGCAAAATCCAGCGCTTTAAACTGCGCACCAGCTCGACGCAAGGATAATCTTTCAGGCGGCTCGGTCCTCAAGACCTATGGTGCCCGATGCGCCGGCTTTTCCTTCCTTGAAAGGAGAGTAACCCGGCGATATTCCGCAGCACAAACCTGCCCGCCAAAGGTAGAATGACACCGCGGAAGATCAGGGAGGACAAAAATGGCGAAAAAGCCGGCAGTCGAAGAGGCACGACTGATTCTGGAACTCTACAACCTCAGGCGCGAACCCGAAATGCGCAAGGCACGCCAGTGGTGGCTCACTACTTTCTGGCCCACATGCGCCGATGATTTCATGAAAGTGGCCATGGATTTCGGCTCGCAAGAGAACAACTGGCTGCGCCAGGTCGGGAGCTACTGGGGAATTGCCACAACTTTCGTATTGAATGGCTTGATCAGCGAAAAACTGTTTTTTGAGCCGGCCTTCTGCGGGGAGTTGTACTTCATGTTTGCCAAAGTCCGTCCCTTCCTGAAGGAAATCCGCGAAAAAGCCAAAAACCCCGATCTCTTTCTGCTTTCCGAAAAGGCCATTTATGGCTCAAAGCTGGGTCGCGCCCACTTCGAAAAAGTGGAGCCTCGCGTGGCCATGATGCGCCCGAAGCGGGGAGCCTAAAATTGGTATTCAGGCCCACCCTCAGAAATCTGCCCACAATCATCCTGCCCGCAGCACTGGGATTCTTGTTATTTCCTGTACTTGCCGGCGCGAAGATTCCGCAAACCTGTGGCCCAGGAGTCGCACTGAAACTGAGCGCACCATCGTCCAGTCAAGGCAGCCTGCTCCTCCTGGAGGTGCGTAGCCGAAAGCCGTTGACGGACGTAACCGCCGAATGGAACTCCAAGAATGTTCCCTTTTGGCAGGCATCTACCTCGCGTTCCGAATCCAAGGCTGCCGCAGTTGACTTGCACGAGGCGATTCTCGGAGTCGACTTAGAAAAGCCGCCAGGCACTTATCCCGTGCTCATCCACGTTCGAGCAGCCAACGGCAAGCCCGCAAACTGCACTCTCCAGATTCCCGTTCGCGCTGGGAAATTCGCCACGGAAAGGCTGCAGGTTGAGAAGGAATTCGTCGAGCCCAGCCCTGAGCAAATCCGGCGCGCCAACGAAGAGCGGGACAAATTGCGCGCCATCTTTGACCAGGTGACACCTGAAAAATTATGGGCCGGAAATTTTCGCGTCCCTCTGGATGGTGTAACTACCGGCGGCAACTTCGGTAAGCGACGTGTCCTGAACGGGCAGCCGGGTTCCCCACACAGTGGCGTGGACTTCCCCGCTCTTAGAGGCACGCCCGTCTTTGCCGCGCAAAAGGGCCGCGTAGCCCTCGCCCAAGAGCTGTTTTTTTCAGGCAATACCGTCGTCGTGGACCACGGTTTGGGCATATACACCTTCTATGGACATCTTTCTGAGATCGATGTGAAGGTCGGCGATGAGCTGGAACCCGGTCAAGTACTCGGGAAGGTGGGCGCCACCGGCCGCGTCACTGGACCGCATCTCCATTGGGGACTGACCGTCGAGCGCGCGCGTGTGAATCCTCTTCATTTGGTTAAGCTGCTAGGGAGCACGAATGCGCCCGCAACGAAGCCCGAGGCAAAGCCAGAATAAAGTTCCGAAACGGGAACCCTGGCTGAAACGATTGCTCGAGATTAGGCGCAACCAATAACGGGGGGAAGTAGCCAGCACCCTTGGCACGGAATGGTTCGACTGGCTTCTATTCATCGCAGAAGCCCTTTTAGAATCTGAAAGTTACGGGCGGTATTTCCCTGTTCTTGGGAGATGAGAACCGATGTATTCGGTTAACTATTCGTTGTCGTGTGTAGCTGTAAATTAGGGCAGTACACTAGGACTAGGGCAGTACTGGGGCAGTACAGGGCAGTACGACAGTACTGTCATCTTTGGGCGTTTTGTGGTACTATTACACCATTGTCGCGTAACAAGTTCACATGGATTATGGGACTGTGTGGGCAAGATTCGTGCTAGTCACCTCGCTTCTGTTGTGCTTTCGCTTTAGCACGCTGCTGGCACGTCACTGCAGGCGAACTCCTTCGGAATAGACCGGCGCGATAGCCGCGGTGGAGTTTTACATCGGATTTGAGGTAGCGTAGAAATGTCCCTGCTTCATTTTCGCGTCAAAGAACGCCGCCGCAGTTTAAGGGTGGCTTTGACCGTCCCGCTCACCGTTCTTGGGAAGACCGACTGTGGAGAACGCTTCTCTGTACATACCGTCTCGCAATCCGTCAATCGCCACGGGGCCCTGTTTCAACTGGAAGAAATCATCCTTGTGGGACAACCCGTAATCCTTGTCAATGATCACACGAGCCAGTCCATGGAGTGCCGCGTGGTCTCCATTCATCGCGCGCGCGACGGCAAACAATATGTTGGCGTAGAATTCCTTTCTCCGGAAACCAACTTCTGGCACATGCAGTTCCCCATCCCTGGGGCCAAACCGCTGCGCCGCGTGGTCCCCAACAAAGCCTCGGCATAAACTACAATCTCCACCTGCCACCGTTGCTATTTTTCACCTGCTCCAACACTCTGAGCTTTAGAATTTCTCCGTGCACGCTTCTCCAACCCGTATTGGGCTGATCTCGGATACTCATGGCTTGCTGCGGCCACAGGCGCTGGAAGCCCTTCGGGGTTCCGAGTTGATTCTCCACGCCGGTGACGTGGGCAAGCCAGAAATTCTCCGGGACCTGCGGGAACTCGCACCCGTGATTGCCGTGCGTGGAAACGTGGACAATGCCGATTGGGCACGCGCCTTGCCCGAAACAGCAGTAGCGGAAGCTGGGGACTTTCTACTCTATGTACTACACGATGTGGAAACTCTCAACTTGAATCCACAAGCCGCCGGGTTCCATGTCGTCGTCAGCGGCCATTCTCATCAGCCGGGAAAGTTCGAGCGTGATAGCGTCCTGTACATCAATCCGGGGAGTGCGGGCCCGCGCCGATTCCACTTGCCGGTCTCGGTTGCCCGTCTGGATTTGACCCTCATACCGTTCGAAGTCGAGTTTGTCGAACTGGAAGTCTGAGTGCTTCGCGGAAACATTGCTTTGCTCTCCTTGACGCCCGCGAGGTAACCGGGCAGTACTGAAAGTGATAGACTCTGCGTAGGGGTGATCCAACAACGAAACGCCGGCCTAGGAAAACGACTCGCCCCCATGTGTTTTCCAAGAGGGCCGCGTCGAAAAAGAATGCCGCGTCCGGTAAGCCTTCCAGAAAGAAGAAAAACATGCGCGGCAGGACCGCTCTTGTGGAAGTGCTTCCGTTTGAGCTGCGGGGCTTGGGACCCCGCTCCGGCGGCCAGGCAGGGATCTCCAGGGACTCTCAGCGGCCGAAAGTGCTGCCTCCAAAAGTGTCGAAGAGTTGCTGGGACTCAGGCTAGTGACTTGCGGCGTGCTAGTCGGGGTCGCCGCGGCGCTCCTGCTAACCAGGTTGCTCGAAAGCATGATGTACGGTGTAAGCCCAAGGGACCCGATCGTCTTCGTGCTGGTCGGTCTCGTAATGATCGCTGTCTCGCTGATAGCGTGTTACGTTCCCGCGCGTCGCGCGATGAAGATCGATCCCATCGTAGCTCTGAGATACGAGTAACTCATGGTCGCTCGGCGAAAGGATGAAAGGAGCCGATTGAACGTTTTCGCAGTCATTTCAAGGAGATACGCGGCTTCTTTCATAGGAGTGAATGGTCCATGGCGATGAGACACACGGGTCGCCAGAAAGCAGGAGTAAAACATATGAGTTTCGTGAAATGGTTGCCGGCGGGATTCCAGCGCTTCGCCGGTTTTTTTCGCAAGCCGCAGCGCGATGCGGAATTTGCGGCGGAGTTGAAGAGCCACCTGCGTCGATCCCCTCACCGCCCTGCGCCAGGAGTGACCTCGCCCTCCACCGAAACGCGAACGAGCTAACTAATCGAACGCAGCCTCGTCTAATTCTCCTGTGGCATCCCCACATAACCTGTGTTACCTTGCTGTGGCCATAACACAGGAGGGTACATGCCCGCATCGAAACTCGATCTGCTGCAGGGCACTTTGGACTTGATGGTCCTGCAGACTCTTGCCGCCATGGGCCGGCTCCACGGCTACGGCATCGCGCGCCGCATCGAGCAGGTCAGTGGCGACGCCGTGCTGCTCAATCAGGGCACCATCTATGCTTCTCTGGTTCGGCTGCAGCAGCGCGGATGGATCTCCGCGGAGTGGGGTACCTCCACCAACAACCGCAAAGCCAAGTTCTATTCCATTACCAAACGAGGCCGCAAACAGCTTTCCGAAGACGCCGCCTACTGGCAGCGGCTCTCGGACGTGATGGGCCGTGTGCTCGCACTTTCTGAAGGGAGCGACACCAAATGACCGACCAGCTTCGTCGATTGTTTCACCGCGTTCGGTCTCTCTTCCGTCGCGCAGAGCAGGATCGCGATCTCGATGTGGAAATGTCGGCGCATCTCGAACTCGCTGTTGAAGAGAATCTCCGGCGCGGACTTTCCCGGGCCGAAGCGCGCCGCCAGGCCCTCCTCCGCTTCGGCGGTTGGCAACAAGCGAAAGAGAATCATCGCGAAGTTCGCGGCCTCCCTCTTCTCGAAACTCTGCTCCAGGATCTCCGCTTTGCCTTACGGATGCTTCGCCGTAGTCCCGCCTTTTCTCTCTTGGCAATTTTTTGCCTGACCTTGGGCATCGGCGCCAATGCCGCCGTTTTCAGTTGGATGGAGGGTCTCCTCTTTCGTCCTTACCCGCTCGTAGCGCATCAGGAAAGGTTAGTGGCCCTCACGGGAACTGCTCGCGGGGAATCCGGCCATACTGGTCTTTCCTGGCCGGATTTCCTCGAACTCCAGAGAAACTGCAAACTGTTTGACACGTTTTTCGTAAGCAAGATCACGGGAACTACGCTCAGCATTGGCGACCGCGCCCAAGTCGTCACTGGAAGCATTGTCTCGGCAAATTATTTTGAGGTGTTGGGCGTTCATCCGATTCTCGGGCGCGCCTTTGAGCCCAGCGAAGATGTTGGCCGTAGCGCGCATCCCGTAACCGTCATCAGTTACCAGCTATGGAAGGAACGTTTCCAAGGTGATCCTCAAATTATCGGGAAAACGCAGCGCATGGACGGCGTGATTCACACCATAATCGGCGTCGCCCCCGAGGGATTTTACGGAACATTTGTTGGGTGGGCCACGAAGTTCTGGGTTCCCGCCTCCATGGAAGATACGTTTGAAGCCGGCGGCTACAAACTCGAAGATCGCGGTGAGCGTTGGATTGAAGCCTACGGGCGGCTCAAGCCCGGGGTCACCATCGAGCAAGCGCAACAGGAAATCTCTGCGGTGGCGAAGCGTCTGGAAAACGACTATCCCGCAACCAACCGCGGCCGCAGCATCAAGCTGTGGCCCTTGTGGCAAACGCCTTTCAACAATGCGGGAACTCTGCTCCCCACCCTCGGAACCATGCTCGTGGTCGTGGTTTTTGTGCTTTTGATTGCCTGCGCTAATGTCGGCAATTTATTGCTCGTTCGGTCTTTCGCGCGAAGGCACGAAATCACCGTGCGCGTCGCGGTAGGCGCGGGACGACGCCGTCTCTTGCAGCAACTTTTCATGGAGGGCCTGGTCCTTTCCGCTCTCGCAGCAGCTGGCGGGCTGCTTATTGCGCGCTGGTGCAGTCACTTGCTGGTTTTGCTCTTGCCGGTGAGGAACGGAAATGCCATGCACTTGCCCGGAGAAATGGACTGGCGCGTCATGACGTTGAGCGCCGCCGTCTGCCTTGTCGCGACGCTGCTGTTCGCCCTGCTTCCGGCCATGCAGACCAGCAAAGTCGATCTGGCCGCTACCCTGCGGTCCGAAATGGCGGGTGTAGTCCATGGCCGCAGCAAATCTTGGGTTCGCTCCGGCCTGGTCGTAGTACAGGTGTCCCTGTGCTTCATTCTGCTCGTGGGGGCCGGCCTGCTCCTGCAGAGTCTGCAAAACATTCGATTGGACAGCCCAGGCTTTTCGACCAACGGCGTATTAGTCACCTCAGTGAATTTGGTCGCATCGGGATACGATGCGCAGCGCGCAAAGAACTTTCAAGACGAACTCATCGACCGCGTCCAGGCGCTCCCCGGCGTGGAGTCCGCTGCGCTGGCACGCGTTACGCCTCTGGGATATGGCACTTTTTCGTCAGCCCCCATTGTCGTGGACGGCTATCAACCCCCGCCGGAGGAGCGCCCCTCCGTTGAGTACAACCAAGTGGGCCCGGGCTATTTCGCCACCATGGGAATCCCACTCGTTTCGGGCCGGGAATTCACGCGCGCTGATAACGAAACGGCCGCACCCGTCGCCATCGTCAACGAAACCATGGCCGCGCATTACTGGCAGGCTAAGAATCCCATCGGCGAGCGCCTGCAGGTCAAAGACAAGTGGCTGCGAATCGTGGGTATCGCAAAAACCTCGAAATACGAAAGCATGCGCGAATTGCCTAGGCCATTCTTCTTCGTTCCTCGCAGACAGGATTTTTCTGTCGGGGCGGCGTTGAATATCCGCACGCAACTGCGCCCGGAAATCATGGCGGCCGCGCTTTCGCGTGAACTGAAGGCCATGGACGCGAACCTGGCCCTTTATGAAGTCATCTCCCTTCAGGAACAGTTGGATCGCTCTACATCCCCGCAGAAAGTTGCGGTCACTTTGACTGGCGTCTTGGCCGGATTGGCCTTGGTGCTTGCGGCCATCGGGCTTTACGGTGTCATGTCTTACACCGTGTCGCAGAGCACGCGGGAGCTGGGCTTGCGCATGGCCCTTGGCGCCCGCACCCCGGAGCTGTTCCGGCTGGTGATCTCGCGCGGCCTCGCCCTGACCATCGCTGGAATTTTTCTAGGCGCGGCCGCAGCCCTCGGGCTGACGCGCCTGCTCGGATACCTGCTTTACAAAGTCAGTCCGCGCGACCCGCTGGCCTTCGGCTCGGCAACCCTGGTCTTGACGATCGTCTCTCTGATTGCGTGTTTCTTGCCGGCCTGGCGCGCCACGCGAGTCGATCCAATTGTTGCACTTCGTTACGAATGACCGTGCGCGCCGTGATCGACAAGGGCCTCACCAATGAAAGGAGCGGCGAAAATGACAGCTCAGCTTCGCCAACTGCTTTACCGCATTCGTTCCTTGTTCCGCCGCGCCCAACTCGACTGCGAACTCGACGCCGAAATGTCCGCCCACCTCGAACTCGCCATCGAAGAAAATCTCCGGCGCGGTCTCTCTCCCGCCGAAGCCCGCCGCCAAGCCTTCCTTCGCTTCGGCGGCTCACAACAAGCCAAAGAACAGCACCGCGATGCCCGCGCCCTTCCCTTCCTCGACACGCTCCTCCAAGATCTTCGCTTCGCCTTCCGCATGCTCGGCAAGTCCCCCGGTTTCACTGTCATTGCAATCCTCACGCTTGCCCTCGGCATTGGCGCCAACACCGCCATCTTCTCCGTTGTGAATAGCGCTCTACTTCGCCCTCTCGCTTATCGTGAGCCGCAGCAGCTTTATTTGGTGCGCGAGATTGTGCCGCAGATGGCAAAGTTTGCCCCCATTCTGGACGCAAACCTGCCCGATTTCCGCATGTGGCAAAAACAGGTTCATTCCTTTGCCGACGTGGCCATTGCCGAATCGACTACCGCAAGCTTAACCGGGACGGGCGAAGCCGAAATCATCCGCGGCGTTCGTGCTTCTGCGAATCTCTTCGACGTGCTTGGAGCGCTGCCCGCGCATGGCAGAACATTCCTCCCCGAAGAGGACGAGCCTGGCCGCGGCAACGTGGTCATCCTTACCGACGCCTTCTGGTGTGCCCGCTTTCAAGGCAATCCCTCTGCGCTTGGGAAAAAGATCGTCCTCGACGGCGTCCCTCACGAAATCGTCGGCATCCTTCCTGCGGCCTTTCGATTTCCTGGTAGGTTGGGAGGCGCCAACCGCGCAGTCCGCCTGGCTTTTTTCAGCCCGCTGAACGGTCCCAAATCTTACGAACAGGGCCTGATCGGTGAATTCGATTTCGACGCCGTGGCGCGTCTTAAACCCGGTGTCACTCCCGAGCAGGCACTCGCTGAATTGAATGTCGTCCAGGCGCAAATTGCCAGGCAGGCCAACGAAGGCTTGGATCTTCTGGGGGCGCTTCAGCCCCTCGAAGCTAAGGTCATCGGCCCGGCGCGTCTCGGGTTGATCTTTCTTCTCGGTGCCGTTGGCGTGGTCTTGCTCATCGTTTGCGCCAATCTTGCGGGCCTTCTCCTGACGCGCGTTCCCGGCCGCATGCGCGAAGCCGCCATTCGCGTGGCACTGGGCGCGACACGCTCGCGAGTCATTCGCCAAATGCTTACTGAGACTTTTCTGCTCAGCCTTGCCGGCGGTGCGCTCGGTGTGTGGATCTCCCTCTTTGCGGTGAAATGGTTTGTGCATCTGGCGCCGGCAACCATCCCGCGGCTCGACGAAGTGCAGACGGACGCTCGCGTTCTCGCGTTCGCTCTGCTAGCTTCGATAGCCGCCGGCTGTCTTTTTGGCATTTTGCCCGCGTGGCGCGTTACCCGCTTCGCGCCACTCGATGCTCTTAAAATCCGGCGGCGCGGCTACGACCGAAAGCCTCAAAACTCGTCGTCTTCGCGAGTGCCTGGTTGGTTTTGAAGTGGCTTTGACCACGCTGCTCCTGATTCTTGCCGGTCTTTTGACCGCCAGCCTGGGCCAACTCCTCCGTGAACAGCCGGGCTTCGCAGTTGATAATGTTCTGTTAGCCGGCGTGGATCTTCCCCCGCAAAGCTACTCTCAGCCTGACGTCCGCTTGCACTTCTACGAACGCGTACTGGCGGGCGTTCAATCCCTTCCTGGTGTCCGCGCCGCTGGGTGGGTCAGCCTTCCTCCACTGGGAGGCCAAGGGAGCGTCACCGGCATTACTCTCCCCGGCGAGTCGCGTGGGGCCGAGACGCCCATCGCGAACTATCGCCCTGCCAGCCCGGATTATTTTTCAGCGATGGGTATCCGCTTGATCGAAGGAAGAATCTTCGGCCCCGCTGATCTCAATCGAAAAGTGGCAGTGGTCTCGCAGAGCGTTGCGGAACGCTTCTGGCCCGGCAAGAGTGCCGTGAGCCAAATTTGCGTCACGCAGTGGGGGCCCGATGTACCAGCAGAAGTGGTCGGCGTCGTTGGTGACATTCACACGGTAGGCATCGACGAACCTCCCGTAATGATGGTCTACGTGCCCCACTGGTTCAACACTTTCTCCATTCCATCATTCGCCACATTCGTTTTGCGTACCGCCACCGATCCTGCTGCCTCTGCCGACGCCGTTCGCCAGTTGGTTCATACAATCGACGCCGACGTTCCCATCACGTCTCTGCATCCCATGACGGAAATCGTCTCGCAATCCGTGGACGATCGTCGTTTTCCGATGTTTCTGGCCATCTCATTCGCCGTTTTCTCCCTGGTGCTGGCCTCGCTGGGCATTTTCGGTGTGGTCGGATATTCCGTCGAACAGCGCCGCCGGGAATTGGGCATTCGCATGGCTCTTGGTGCCGACCTAAAGCGCTTGACCCGCATGGTCCTTCGCCAAGGCCTGATTCCTGTCGTCCTTGGACTTGTCACCGGAGTCGTCGCGGCAGTTTTTGCTGGTCGGTTGATCAGCAGCCTTCTCTTCGGCGTCAGCGCGCACGACCCAGCCACCTTCTTGATTGTGGTGCTCGTGGTCGCTGTCGTTGCCACGGTGGCCAGTTACATTCCCGCGCGCCGCGCGATGCGCGTTGACCCCATCGTTGCCCTGCGTTATGAATGAGCTACGCAGAGGTTATAGCCATGACTCGTGTCATCCTTCGCCTAGGACTCATCAAGGTGTCATTCCGATGGCGGTGTTTGCCCGAGGAATCCGCGGCTGGTATTCCGCCCTGGGGCGATCCGTGTCTAATTGCGCGAGCGAATGAAACCGAGATTCGGAGCGAAAGCAAATGATCACCTGGCTACGACAAACTTCCCACCGTCTCCACTCTTTTTCCGCCGCGCACAACTCGACCGCGAACTCGACGCCGAAATGTCCGCCCACCTCGAACTCGCCATCGAAGAAAATCTCCAGCGCGGCCTCGCTCCCGCCGAGGCCCGCCGCCAGGCCCTGCTCCGCTTCGGCGGAGCACAACAAGCCAGAGAAAAATACCGCGAAGCCCGCGCCCTGCCCTTCCTCGACACATTGTTCCAGGATCTGCGCTTCGCCTTTCGCATGCTGCGCAAATCCCCGGGCTTCACCGCCGTCGCCGTCCTCACCCTTGCCCTCGGCATCGGCGCCAACACCGCCATCTTCAGCCTCATCGACGCGGCACTTCTTCGCTCCCTGCCGGTCCGCGATCCACAACGGCTTGTGGTGTTCCAATGGAGCGCGCTCCATTCGCCAAACACTAAGGGACAATATAGCTACATGTCCTGCCCGCCGGTCGGCGTAGGGGGAGAGCACGGCTGCTCGTTTTCCTATCCAATGTTCCACCAATTCCAGGCGCTCCAAGACGCCTTTTTCAGCGTTGCGGCGCTGTGCGGGAACGTTGGACTCAATCTGAGAGGCAACGGCCCAGCCACTTTTGTGCAAGGCGAAATGGTTTCCGGGATTTTTTTTGACACCCTGAGGTATGCGCTTGGACTTGACTCCGGCGCTGAAGGAAAGTCTCACGGCGCTAGCCAGCGGCGGATCCCATGGGCGATGGTTGACCCTCGGCGGAGGCTTGGTGATCGCGCAAGTGGCCTTCGCCATTCTGGCTCTTTCGGGCGCAGGTTTGCTGGTGCGCACGTTGGAAAATCTGAAAAGCATCAATCCCGGTTTTGACACGGGCAGCATTCTCCTGTTTCAAATGGACCCGACGCTTAACGGCTACAATGGGGCGCGGTCCAAGGGTCTGTACTCGGAACTGTTACCGCGTCTCGAAGCAATTCCTGGCGTGGTTTCCGTGACCTACTCGTTTGATTCTTTGCTGAGCGGCAATTATTGGGACACAAGTTTTCGGATCGAAGGCGAGACTCAGAACACACAGCACGCAACGCTCGACCTTGCTGCGGGCCCAAAATTTTTCGAGACCATGCGCATTCCGCTCCTGGCCGGGCGAGTGTTCTCGCCCCAAGATTATCCTTTGCCGCCGGACTCACCGTGGAAACCCGCGGTGATCAACGAGGACTTTGCCCGGACTTTTTTCAAGGATCAGAACGCGCTTGGGCGGCGCATCAGTGGCGTCGGCCATCAAGGCACAAGCCACGAGATCGTAGGCGTCGTCGGCGACACAAAATTTCGCACTTTGCGGAGCGAAATCGCGCCAACGCTGTTCGTTCCTGCCGGAGGAGGCGAGGCTATATTTGAAGTGCGCACGGCCATCGATCCCAGGACGATTGTTCCTGCGGTCCGCAGTGCGGTAAGCCACCTCGACAATAATTTGCCGCTGTTCAGCATTGACACGCAGACCGAAAAGATTGAGAGATCTCTTTTTCAAGAGCGGCTGATTGCGCGCCTGTCGACCTTCTTCGGCGGGCTCTCTCTACTGCTCGCCTGCATCGGACTCTATGGACTGCTCTCCTACGAAGTGACGCGGCGAACGCGCGAAATCGGCGTGCGCATGGCGCTCGGTGCACGGCCGGCGGACATTTTGCGGTTTATCGTGCGGCAAGGAATCGCTTTGTCGGCTGCCGGCGCAGTCCTTGGCATCTTGGGAGCGCTCACCGCGACGCGTTACCTTGCAAGCCTTCTTTACGGCGTCCGGCCCGATGACCCGCTTACGTTTGTAGCCGTCGCCACACTCCTTGGCGTCGTCGCCCTCGCTGCCTGCTACATTCCCTCACGGCGGGCCATGCGCGTCGATCCCATGGTCGCCTTGCGTTACGAATGAAGAGTGTCGCTGCATTCTTTCAACGCGAGTCGAACGTGACCATCAATCCCACGGCCACCAATTGTTGCGTGGGCGCCAGCGCCACGACCCCGGGCGAAATTTCTGCGCCGCGAAAGAACCCTCCTCCGGCGCCACGCGAATCGTCTACGCGATATTCGACCCGCGCGATCGTATTGGTTTTCCAATACGGCAGTTGGTACTCGATCGTAGTGGTCAAGGCTTTGATGGTCTGCTTCGACTCCGTCCACCGGCCATCGCGGTCCCACGCAAATTCCGGACGCACTGTAGCGCTCCATGGCCCGGCAATCACTCGATGAAAAGGCAATTGCGCGGACATCCACAGCGCCCGCGGAGTTCCCGGAACATTCACCTTTTCCGTTCCAATCTGATATTCAAACGTGGTCGTAAAGCGCTCCTTTTTCCATTCCGCAATGCTGTCTGAAAAAAATCTCCAAAACTCCAGCGAACTGTCAGGCTGGTGCGGACCGTACAGTACTGTCTCTTTGAGATTCAGCTGACTGGTCGCGCTGCAGCTCATTTGGCCGCCAAAACTCGGCACGTTGTTTGGATGCGCGAGATGGAAGTAATCATTGATTACAAATCCTGTGACCGTGATTTTCTTCGTGAACGGATAGCTCGCGTTCACTCCAAACATCAAATACGGCGTGTAGTCCGCGCCCCACGGACGTGTGTATGCGAAGTTGTCCTTGGTGTACAGCGAGTCGTAACCAATTAAACTGCTGAAGAGCCCTCCCCGCAGCGTCAAGCCGTTGCCCACTGGCGCTAGATAGGAGGCATTTGCCGCACCAAAATGGCGAAGTGCATTGGCGTCGTTCACATTGGGTGCAGTTGCAGAGAATCCGAAGTTCAGCGAATCTTTGCCACCCTGCACCGCAAAATCCGCCCCCCAGCGCGAATCCTGCGTAGCTTCCTTCTTGATTCCCGCGCCGGCCATGTTCAGGTCCAGCTCATCCACTTTGAAGGTTGTGCCCCGTTTGCGAAACAGGTGGTTCGCCGGATGATTAAAGTCCAGCAAATATCCCAGGTCCACGAAGCCGTTGTATTTCCATGGCGACTTCGCCGGCTGCTCCTCCGTCTGCGCTTGCTCTGTCACTTGCGGCGGCGCTTCCTGCAGTGTTTCTTCCGGCCACTTCGTCAATGCAGGAACCGTTGAATCCATCGTCATCGTTCCCGACTTCTCCCTGAGATTTCCGTTTCCCTTGTCGTCGGCGAACGCGCGATGCGGAACCACGATGATACAAAACGCCGCTACAACGACCAGCCAAAGAGTCTTCTTGCTCGGTGGAGGCAAGCACAGAGCTTTTCTTTTGCGTTGCGCCGAGCCCATTTCTCTCTCCGACACAACGATGAACAACAGGTGGCAACGAGGGGCTGCCGGAGCCGCAGTTGCGGGCTCGGTGGGCTTTCGAGGACTTCGTCGCTGCCGAGAAATGCTAGCGTGCGCGGCGTAAGGAAACTATAAGTGCGTTATAAGTTTGTGGTTAGCAACAGTCACCTTTCCATCTTTCGTGTCGACCGGAGCGCGAGTGAGCCGACGCGAAGGAGAATTTCCCTTTCTTCGCCCTTCTCATTGCTCCCAGAAAATCGCTCTTTTATTCCACCATCAGAGCCAACATCGGCTTCCCTTCCGCCGCCAAGAGTTGCTATCGCGGGGCCGGCGCGCGGCGGGAGATTTCCAGCGCCACAGCGCGCATTTCTTCGTGAATGAGAGCGTTGGTGGCAAGAATGACAGGCCCGCCAAGCTGATACGGTTTCCCTTCGAAATCGCCGACTTTGCCACCGGCCTCTTCGATGAGCAGCACGCCTGCGGCAACGTCCCATTTATTGAGGCCGAATTCCCAGAAGCCGTCAAAGCGGCCCGAAGCCACACAGGCCAGATCGAGCGCCGCGGAGCCGTCGCGGCGCACGCCGTGCGAGCGCTGCGTGAATTCGCCGTAATACTGGAGATTCGGGCTGAGCTTGCGATTGCGCGTGGGAAAGCCCGTGCACAGCAGACTCGTGCCAAGAGTAGCGACTTTCGACACGGCGATTTTTTTGCCGTTGAAGGCGGCGCCTTCGCCGCGCGCGGCGGTGTACAGCTCGTTGTAATAGGGGTTGAAAACGGCGGCGGCAAGCAGCGTGTCGCGCTCGGCCAGCGCGATGGAAACGCAGAAACAGGGATAGTGGTGGGCAAAATTCGTGGTTCCGTCGAGGGGATCAACGTGCCAGCGAAATTCGGAAGCGGTGTCCTGGCCGGTGCCTTCTTCGGCAGTAATAGCGTGGCCGGGAAAAGATTGGTTGATGCGGGAGACGATGAATTGCTCGGAGCGCTGGTCGGCCTGGGTGACGAGGTCCACCTCGTCGCCTTTGTAGCGTATATTCAGCGGCCGGGAAAATTCCTCCATGAGAATTTTCCCGGCTTCCTGCGCAATCTCCACCGCCGCTTGGAGATAGTTTTTTGACATGAAGAGAATTCTAACGGAGTCCGCAGCCTTTCGCCTACGCTTGGAATGAACGAGCGGCGCGCGAGGATTGGCTTGGAAAGGTAAACGACGCAATGAGCAGAACCGTAGCCCAAGTTCAAGTAATTCTTTAAGAAGGATGCCGTCGGAGCAAGTGACACCAGGCAATTTGCCTAAGAGCGGATTCTAGAGACTTATGGGAGTCACAGTTTTTAAAAGCACATTCTAACGAAGGGAATCGAGGGTTGAACGGGCTGGACAAGGGTTAAGCGAGGGTTAAGCGGAGAGCAGGGGCGGCTACTGAGGCTGAGAATTTGCCAAAACGCGGACCGTTCCTCTTAAGAGTTGCTCCTCCGGCACGCCATGCATCGCGGACGGAAGTATAATCCGAGCTTCGGAGGAAGCCATGTTCACTGCCACTGCCAATCTGATTCTGCCCAGCACGACTACAGGTTCATTTCCCCGGCCACGCTGGTTTGACGTGAGCATGTGGGGACGACCGCTAGACACCTGCATGCTCGACGTGCGTTTTCGCGAGAAGTTTCAGGACGCAATGGCGGTGGTGATCGGCGATCAGGAGCGTGCCGGGCTGGAAATCCTGACTCACGGCGACCTGCACGTTGATGAGGACATGGCGGGGCGCGCCTGGCATCATTATCCGCTACAGCGCTGGGCCGGTTTCGAGGGCGATTATCTGCAGCCGGAAGAAACGACTGCGCCGTGGCTGCACTATCCGCCGGGAACGCTGCTGAACGAGATTTACACCGGCTGGCGCTGGCCCCACGTGGTGGACAAGATCGAACACCGGCCGCTGGATTATGCAAAGGTCTGGCGCATCGCGCAGGGGAAGACGCGCAAGCCGGTGAAGTTCGGAACGTGCTGCTCGCAGGTGATGGCGCTCTTCCTCGACATCCACACGCCAAAATACAAAGACAAGCGCGAAGTGATCTGGGACATGGCCGAAGCCATGAACAAGGAACTGCTGGCGCTGCGCGATGCGGGTTGCCGCTGCATTCAAATCGAAGAACCGACGTTTCACTTCATGGCCAACACGTATGGCAAGGATCATGAACAGGTGAAGTTCATGATCGACGCGTTTAATCGCGAAGTGCAGGGTTTGGACGACGTTGAGCTGTGGATTCATACTTGTTGGGGCAATCCCAACATGCAGCGCGTGATGGAGGACACCAGTTACGCGAACTCGATTGAGATTTACCTGGAGCGCTGCCGCGGCGACGTGTGGACCTTGGAGATGAAGGACCGCAACCAGAAAGACCTGGAACTGTTCGCGCCCTTCAAGAACGATCTCAAGAAAAAGATTGCCTTTGGCGCGGTCAGCCATCGATCACTGCAGGCCGACGGGCCGGAGGAGGTTGCCGGCGAGATTCGCAAAGCGCTGAAGTTTATCCCGCCCGAGCGGCTGGTGGTCTCCAGCGATTGCGGTTTCGGCCGCCAGGGTTGCAACCGGGAAATAGCGTTCTACAAGGCTAGCGCCATCGCGCAAGGCTGCAACATCGTGCGGCGGGAATTGGGCTTGACGACGACCTACGTGCCGGCAGCCGATCCGGTGCTACAGATTGATGTCGTCTCTGGGCGCGACGGCAAGTCCGCCGCGAAAGGCGCGGCGTGAGGGGACGTCTGGCTACGCGTGTTGTTCGGTCTTGGGACGGGGAGTTGCGGCAACGAGCACATAGGCAGGGGGCCATTCGCGGTGCATCCCGCAAGTCAAACTGAATAAACCATTTAAGAGAAGGCAATTCCGGCAGCTGCTTTGCTGTGTGCAAATCCTCCTCAGGCAAGTTCTTGGTTCCAGTTCGTGGGCCTAACCTGATGGTTTAAGGTCGTAGCTTAAGGAGCGCTGCATGCGGACACTGATCCAGGACCTAAGGTTCTCTTATCGGGAGTGGAGCAAGCGGCCCGAGCTTGCGCTTACAGCGATTCTTTCGCTGGCACTGGGCATAGGGGCGACGACGGCCGTATTTAGCGTCCTCTACGCTTTGCTGGTCAACCCATTTCCCTATTATGCCGCCGACCGCATGGTGAACTTAGCCGTGCTGAACGAGAACGGAGACGGCCAGGCGGTTGGGCTGACCGGACCTCAATGGAAGGTGCTGCGCCAAGCCAAGTGTGTTGAGAGTGTCGTCGCGAGTTGGGGAACCTGGAATCTCACCACCTCGGGCGAGCAGCTTCCACAGGATGTTCAATCGGTGGACCTGACCAGCAACGCCGGCAGCTTCTTTGGAGTCTCCGCTTTGCTGGGCCGCACGCTGATTCCTTCCGATGCACCGGAAGGACAGGACCCGCAGCCTGTGATCGTCCTGAGCTATTCCTTCTGGCAACGACACTTTGACGGAGATCCCGCGGTGGTGGGCCGGACTATTCAGTTGGTGCACAAGACTTATACGATCGTGGGAGTACTGCCGTCCCGATTTACGTGGTGGGATGCAGATGTCTACATTCCCTTGAAGGTTTCGAGCGGCGCCACCGAGACCTATGACCCGACGATTCGGCTCAAACCGGGAGTGACGCAGGCAGCGGCAAACGCCGAGCTGCAGCCGCTGCTGGAACAGTTCGCCAAAGAAACGCCGAGCCATTTTCCCAAGAAATTTCGCGCACACATTACTGGTCTAAATGAGGCGTACGTCGCGCATCTCGGCCATTCGCTCTTTCTGTTGTTTGGGGCGGTCGGTCTGTTGTTGATCATCGGGTGCGCCAACGTTTCGATTCTGCTTCTTGCCAGAGGCACAGCGCGCCAGCAGGAGCTGGCGGTACGAGCCGCGATCGGGGCGAGCCGCTGGAGAATCCAGCGGCAACTCCTGACGGAAGCATTGGCGCTATCGTTGACCGGTGCGCTCGGCGGCATCCTGCTGGCATACCGCTTGCTCTCTGTACTCGTAAGCTGGCTGCCCGAATACTCGTTTCCGCATGAGGTGGTCATCAGCACCAATTTGCCGGTGCTGGCGTTCAGTGTGTTCACCCCAATTGTCACCGGAGCGTTAGCGGGAATCTCGCCTGCCTTGCAATTCTCCCGGCCTAATGTTTCGCAGCTTATGCAATCGGGTTCGCGACGCACGACCAGCGGTGTGCGGGGCAAGCGTGCCCACGCCATGCTGGTGATGGGACAAATTGCACTGACGCTGCTCCTGCTGACCTCGGCCGCCGCGGCGATCAACGGCTTTGTCCGCATCGTGCGCGCCAACCTTGGCTACGATCCGCAGAACGTCATGTCGGTGGGCATTCCCGTGCACCAGAACGCGCACGTGAGCTGGGAAGACCGCTCCAATTACTTTGAGCAAATCCGCGAGCGCGTCGCAGCGCTGCCGGAAGTGGTTTCGGCGGGCATTTCGACCAATGCCACGCCGCCCTGGAACGGCAGTGATGCGAGCTTCGAGATTTTCGGGCAGCCCAGTGACCAACACCAGAGAGCGCGCCTGAATTACGTGGACTCAGAATATTTTTCGGTCTTGCATGTTCCGCTGCTGGCGGGCCGGCTGTGGGAGCACCCTGAGTTGATGCGCGGCGCACGTCTGTGCGTCGTCAATCAAACTTTCGCGCGGCAGTTCTGGCCACAGGACAACCCCATCGGCAAGCAGTTGCGCTTCCCGGATTTGAAAGGCGAGCCGCCGTACAACCAGGCCGTGCCGGAGAGCAATAACTGGATGCAAGTCATCGCGGTAGCCGCAGATGCACGGGACGATGGATTGCGCAATCCGGTCAAGCCAGCGGTTTTCATACCGTTTTCCGTTTTGATGCGTGTGTACACTCAGATTCTTGTGCGCACGAATGCTGCGCCGCTGGCAGCGCTGAACAGCGTGCGCGCCGCGGTCAAAAGCGTCGATCCGGACCAGCAGGTAGTGCGTGGCGCTCGCAGCCTCCAGCAGTGGATCGAGCGCATGCCCGAGTATTCGTATGGCCGGCTGGTGTCTGGGACGTTCGGGGCGTTCTCGATTCTGGCTCTGGCGCTTGCTGCTACGGGGCTATTCAGCGTGGTCTCCTACACCGTGGCGCAACGAACCAACGAGTTTGGGATACGCATGGCGCTAGGAGCGAATGGTGTGCAAGTCCTGCAGTTGGTCTTTGCCTCGACGCTCGGGAGCGTCCTGGGAGGGCTTGCAGTAGGCGTTATCCTGAGTCTTGCCTTGAGCAAAGTCTTCGCGCACTGGGCCGAAGGCAGTGCGCAAAGCCCAGTTCTGTTTATCGCTGCGACAGTATTGCTGATTCTTATCGCTGCGTTGGCTGCGCTTGTCCCCGCGCGCCGCGCCTTTTCCATTGACCCCATGGAAGCCTTGCGCTACGAATGAGGCGTCACGGGAGGACTCGCAACCATGGGCAAAGTGTAGCACTGGGCGAGTTCGCCTGGAGACCGCACGGCAGCGAGCCGGGAGCGCTGCAGGAATGCTCGGTGCTGCAAGCACAAATCAACCGGTCTGAAGACCGGCCACTAGCGAAAGGGCACGACATGTCCTGCCCCTACTATTGATCTCTGCATAAATAATGCAATGGTTCAGGACAAAAAATTAGAGAGATCGGATTGCAGGATGCAGCCACGCAGTTTTTCTCGAGAGGTTCGCACCCTGTTGATCGAGCGGATGACGTCTTT